>Ga0075430_100000172_pt1 | contig 42600 bp, 29 predicted proteins | sample RhiMetdeltSRZDD4_FD_75294 | JGI IMG/M metagenome (GOLD analysis project Ga0075430, IMG submission 75294) | Populus rhizosphere microbial communities from Tennessee, USA - Rhizosphere MetaG P. deltoides SRZDD4 | ecosystem: Host-associated > Plants > Roots > Rhizosphere > Soil | place: USA... | reverse complement strand
CGCCGCCCAGGCCGCGTCCACGCCGGCATCCACAATGAGCGGGTCGCAGCCGCCGTTCTCCAGCAGCGCCTTGGCGCCGGTGCACGCGCACGCCGCGGCGACCGCCTGCCCGGCGGCGCTCGACCCGACGTGGGCGACCACGTCCAGCCGCTGCGCGGTCAGCTCCACTCCGACGTGGCCGTCGCCGGTGAGGGTGGTCAGCACGCCCTCGGGCAGCTCACCGGCGAGCAGCTCGCCGAGCAGCCAGCCGGTCGCCGGCGTACGCTCGCTCGGCTTGTAGACCGCTGTGTTGCCGGTGACCAGCGCGGCCCCGAGGAGCCCGCAGGAGACGGCTACCGGGTCGTTCCACGGCGTGATGACCGCTACCACGCCGCGCGGCTCGTAGACCATCAGGTCGGCCGCTGCCGGCGCGCCGGCCAGGCTCCGGCCGCGGTGCAGCGGGCCCAGCTCGGCGTACTGCCGCAGGGTGTCGATGCCGGCCTGGACCCCGCCGCGGGCGTCGCGCAGCGGCTTGCCCATCTCGCGCGTGGTCAGCCAGGCCAGGGCATCCGCCTGGCGCTCGACCGCGGCGGCCGCCCGGGCGACCGCCGCGCCCCGCTGTGCCGCCGAGGTACGGGCCCAGCCGGGCTGCGCCGTACGGGCGGCCTCGACCGCCGCCTCGACCTCCTCCGGGGCGACGTTGGGCGCCTCGATGAACGGCGTGCCGTCGGCCGGGTCCTGGATCCGGGTGAGCCCGTAGCCGCGGTCGTCTCCCCAGCCCTCCCGGACGCGGCGTACGACCTCCTCCATGGTCACCAGGTTGCCGGCTAGCAGGCCGGCTAAACCGGTGATCGAGGAGTATGACAGCCCACGGACCCGCGCCCGGCGGCCCGGAGGCCCGTCTGGCTGGCGGCCCGGCGGACCACCTGGCCGGCGGTCTGCTCAGGCTGGCGGCCTGCTCAGGCTGGCGGTCTGCTCAGGCTGGGGCCTGCTCAGGCCGGGGGCAGGGCGCGCAGGAACGCCTCGGCGACCGGCACCGCAGACGCGGTGCTGGACCCGCCGTTCTCCACGAACACCGCGAACGCGATATCCCCCCGCCACCCGATGAACCATGCGTGGGTGTGCGCCGGGTTGTTGTCGTACTCGGCGGTCCCGGTCTTGCCGTGCACCGGCGGGCCGGGCACGTCGGCCAGGGCGGAGCCGGTGCCCACGGTGACGACCTCGCGCATCATCGTCCGCAACGGGTCCAGGGTGGTCGGCTTGAGCTGGGGTCCGCTGGGCGCCGGGCGGGCCGGAGCCGGTTCGGTGAGCAGCCGGGGCTGCTGCCAGGCGCCACGGGCCACCGCCGCCACCGCCGCGGCGAGCGCGACCGGGCTCACATGGGTCTGTCCCTGGCCGAACGCGGCGGCCGCCCGCTCCGCCGCAGAGCCGCCGGTGGAGACGCGGCCGGCGGAGGTCAGCATGCCGAGGTCCCAGGGCTGCCCGATGCCGAGCGCCCGGCCGGCGTCGGCGAGGCCGGTGGGGCCGAGCCGCGGCGCGAGCGAGGCGAACGCGGTGTTGCACGACTTCGCGAAGTCGGTACGGAACCGCACGTTGCCGAGCGCGAAGTCGTTGGAGTTCTTGAAGGCGCGGCCCTCGACGGTCAGCGTCTTGGGGCAGGGCACCACCGCGTCCAGGGTGACCGCGCCGGCCTCGAGCAGCCCGTACGCGGTGACCACCTTGAACGTGGAGCCGGGTGGGACCTGGGCCTCGAAGGCGAGGTTGACCCCGCCGCCGTCCGGGCCGTTGGCGACCGCGAGGACCGCCGCGTCGCTGACCCGCAGCGCGACCAGCGCCGTGCGCTGGGTCCGGCCGCGCAGCGCCGCCTCGGCCGCGTTCTGCACCGCCACGTCGAGCGTTGTCTTCACCGGGAACCCCGGCCTCGGCTCGGTCCGCCACACCTCGGTCGAGCCGACCGCGCCGTCGGGCGCCCGGTGGGTGATGAGCACGCGCAGCCCCGGCGTGCCGCGCAGCCGTTCGTCGTACTGGCGCTGCAGGCCGGACAGGCCCGCCAGGTCGCCGGCCACGTACCGGCCCGGGTTGGCGTCGACGATCTCCTTGGTGACCTCGCCGACGGTGCCGAGCAGGGCGCGGGCGAACTCGCGGGTCGGCGCGAGCGGGAGCGTGCTCTTGCGGAAGAACACCCCGGGCAGCGGGTCCAGCCGCGGCCGGATGGTGAGGAACGGCTGCTCCCGCAGGGACACCACGGGCACGAACGCGTCCGGCTCGGCGGCGGCGACCTGACCCGGCACGCCCGACATGTCCACCACCACGCCGACCGACCGGAACGCCGCGTCCAGCTCCTTGAGCACCCCGGGCAGGTCCTTGACGCCGCTGGGCTGCAGGCCCACCGCGTACACCGTGCGGTCCTCCACGATGGGCTTGCCGGCACCGTCGAGGACGGTCCCGCGCGCCGGGGCGATCCGGCCGGTGGCGAGCACGTCACCGGTGGTCAGCTGCGGGTGTATGACGGTCGGCGCCCAGACCATCTGCCACTTCTTGTCCCGGTTGCGCGCGAGCTGGACGGTCGACGGGTACGCCCACACCGCATCCGGGGCCATCGGCCAGCTCAGGACCAGCTCGGCCGTTGCCACGTTGTTACGTTCCGTGGGCTTCTTGGCCACCGTCACCTGCGGCTTGGGCAGCTCGCCAGTGAGCGACCCGATCTCTTCGAGCACCTTTGCGGCGGGCACGCCGTGCCCCTCCGGCGCGACGAAACCGACCGCGTCGAGGTTGCCGGAGCGCCAGCCGGCCAGGAACGCGTCCAGCGTCGGGCCCGGACCCGGGTCGCGCGAGCAGGCGACCAGGGTCGCGGCCAGCATCGCGCCGGCCAGGGCCGCGGCGCTCAAGCGGGTGGGTAGCGCGAGCCGCATGGCCACGGACCTCCTGGGTACGACTTTGCCGAGGTCACATTGTTGGGCCGCGGGTGCCTGCGGGGGGAGGCCGGCGTCCGGACCGGTGTCAGATCGTTGCCCTGCCGCCCCGAGTAAGATGGTCGATGCTGGACAAAGCGCCATGAGCGGCTGGTCCGAACGCGCAGCCCGTGCTCCGCCGGATGGGTCACCGGCGCGGTGTGCACCTAGGCTGAGTGGAGACGGCACCCACAGCGTTGTGGGACGAGGGGAGTGGCAGCCCATGGACGGGCGTCCGGAGACGGTTGGTGACCAGCGGGCCTCCATCGGGAGGGGGGCGACCGCGACCGCGGGCGCGAGCATCGACACGCTCGACCTCGCCCCTGCCGTCACCGACGACGAGGTGGAAGACAGCGAGCTGGACGAGCCGGTCCCCAGCGCCGAGCGGCTGGTCGCCCAGGCGGTGATGCTCGCCGACGACGGCGACGAGGCCGCGCTCGTCTCGCGCTACTGGCGTTTCGCCGCGGACGAGGAGATGGTCGGGCGCTCTCCCCGGACCATGCTGGAGGCGGTGCGCAACCACCGCGCGCTGGCCGCCCAGCGCGTGCCGGGCGAGCTCAAGCTGCGTATCAGCCAGGCCGGCGACCGGCACTGCGTGATCGAGACGGTCACCGACGACATGCCGTTCCTGGTCGACTCGGTCACCGGCGCGCTGACAGCATGTGACCTGGACGTGCAGCTGCTCGTCCACCCGATCCTGGTGGTGCACCGGGAGCCGCTCGGCAAGCTGGTCGAGGTGTGCGCTGACGTCGAGCCGGACGACGCGCTCGACGGTGACCGGCTGGAGAGCTGGATGCGCATCGAGACCGACCCGGTGCGCGACCCGGCAGAGCGCGACAAGCTGCGTAACTACCTGCAGCGGGTGCTCACCGACGTGCGGGAGGCGGTGGAGGACTGGCCCAAGATGCGGGCCCAGGCGCTCAGCCTCGCCGACGAGCTGGCCAGCGCCCAGCTGCCAGTGCCGGACAAGGACATCACGGACTCGGTGGAGCTGCTGCGGTGGCTCGCCGACGACCACTTCACCTTCCTCGGCTACCGGGAGTACCAGCTGAGCGATGCCCCGACCGTCGCCGGGCACCCGCCGGAGAAGCACATCACCTCGGTGCTCGGCACGGGCCTCGGCATCCTCCGGCAGGACCAGCCGAACCCGCGGGTGCTCAGCTCGCTGACGCCGGAGGCGTACCAGAAGGCGATGGAGAAGCGGCTGCTCATCATCACCAAGGCCAACTCCCGGTCGACCGTGCACCGCTCGTCGTACCTGGACTACATCGGGTTCAAGACCTTCGACCAGGACGGCAACGTGGCCGGGGAGCGGCGGTTCCTGGGGCTGTTCTCGTCGTCGGCGTCCCGCACCAGCGTCACCCAGCTGCCGGTGGTCCGGCGCAAGGTCGCCGAGGTGCTGGACCGCTCCGGGCTGAGCCTGCGCAGCCACTCCGGCAAGGACCTGATGGAGACCCTGGAGACCTACCCGCGGGACGAGCTGTTCCAGATCAAGGTCGACGAGCTCTACCACGCGGTCATCAGCGTGCTGCGGATGGCCGGGCGGCGCCAGCTGCGCCTGTTCCTGCGCCGCGACGGGTACGGCCGGTTCATCTCCTGCCTGATCTACCTGCCCCAGGACCGGTTCACCACGCAGAACCGGCTGCGCATGCAGGACATCCTGCTGCGTGAGCTGAACGGCATCGGCGTGGACACCACCACCCGGGCCAGCGAGGAGTCGCTGGCCAGGCTGCACTTCACCGTGCGTACCGATCCGACCAACCCGCCCGGGCCGGTCGACGTGGACGCGCTCGCCGAGCAGCTGGCCGACGCGACGCGGCTGTGGGACGAGGACTTCCGGCTGGTGCTCGAGCGCAAGGTCGGTGACGGGCAGGCCAAGGCGCTGCTGGCCCGGTACCGCGGCGGGCTCGCCGAGACGTACAAGGACTCGCACACGCCGTACGAGGCGGCGAAGGACCTGGCAAAGCTGGAGCTGCTGGAGGAGCCGGGCCAGCTGGAGATGCACCTGTTCCGCCGGCGCAAGGACGACCGGGACGTACGGTTCAAGGTCTTCCGGTACGGCGAGCCGATGGTGCTCTCCGCGGTGCTGCCGGTGCTGCACTCGCTCGGCGTGAAGGTCACCGACGAGCGGCCGTTCGAGATCCGCCGCGGCGGCGACGTCATCTACCTCTACGACTTCGGCCTGAGCCTGCCGGAGGACGCCCACGAGCTGCCCGAGGTACGCCCGCACGTGCAGAACGCGTTCTCCGCCACCTGGCGCGGCGAGGCGGAGGTGGACCGCTTCAACGAGCTGGTGCTGCGCGCCGGGCTCACCTGGCGGCAGGTGGTGGTGCTGCGCTCGTACGCCAAGTACCTGCGCCAGGCGGGCACGGTCTTCTCCCAGGAGTACATGGAGTCCACCTTCATCGCCTACCCGGAGATCGCCGCGCTGCTGGTCCGGCTCTTCGAGACCCGGTTCGACCCGCGGCTGCAGCTGCCCCGCGAGGACCGCGCGCTGCGCACCAAGGAGCTGGTCACCGAGATCGGCCGGCAGCTGGACGGCGTCGCCAGCCTGGACCAGGACCGGATCCTGCGCTCGTACCTGACCCTGATCCAGGCGACCCTGCGCACGTCGTTCTTCCAGCGCTGGTCGGCCGCTGACGGCGACACGACGGTGCGCCCGAAGCCGTACGTCGCGTACAAGCTGGACCCACAGGCCATCCCGGACCTGCCCGCACCCCGGCCGCGCTACGAGATCTTCGTCTACTCGCCCCGGTTCGAGGGCGTGCACCTGCGCTTCGGGCCGGTGGCCCGGGGCGGGCTGCGCTGGTCCGACCGGCGGGAGGACTTCCGCACCGAGATCCTCGGCCTGGTCAAGGCGCAGATGGTCAAGAACGCGGTGATCGTGCCGGTCGGCGCCAAGGGTGGGTTCGTGCTCAAGCGCGCGACCAGCCCCACCGGTCGGGACGCGTACCAGGACCGGGACGCGTACCAGGCTGAGGGCGTGGCCTGCTACCGCTTGTTCATCTCGGCCCTGCTGGACGTCACGGACAACATGGTCGGGGGCAAGGTCGACCCGCCCCCGGACGTGGTCCGCCACGACGGAGACGACCCGTACCTTGTCGTCGCCGCGGACAAGGGCACCGCGACGTTCTCCGACATCGCCAACGAGATCTCCGTCTCGTACGGCTTCTGGCTCGGCGACGCGTTCGCCTCCGGTGGCTCGGCCGGCTACGACCACAAGAAGATGGGCATCACCGCGCGCGGCGCCTGGGAGTCGGTCAAGCGGCACTTCCGCGAGCTGGGCGTGGACACCCAGACCCAGGACTTCACCGTGGTCGGCATCGGCGACATGTCCGGCGACGTGTTCGGCAACGGCATGCTGCTCAGCGAGCACATCCGGCTGGTTGCCGCGTTCGACCACCGGCACGTCTTCCTGGACCCGACCCCGGACGCCGCGGCCTCCTTCGCCGAGCGCAGGCGCCTGTTCGAGCTGCCGCGCAGCGGCTGGGACGAGTACGACCGGGAGCTGGTCTCGGCCGGGGGCGGGGTGTGGCCGCGCACCGCCAAGTCGGTGCCGATCTCGCCGCAGGCGCGAGAGGCGCTCGGCATCACCGATGCCACCCTCACCTGCCTGTCCCCGCAGGAGCTGATGAAGGCGATCCTCCAGGCCCCGGTGGACCTGCTCTGGAACGGTGGCATCGGCACCTACGTGAAGGCGGCCACCGAGTCGCACGTTGACGTGGGGGACAAGGCCAACGACGGCATCCGGGTCAACGGCACCCAGCTGCGCTGCCGGGTCGTCGGCGAGGGCGGCAACCTCGGGCTCACCCAGCGGGGCCGGATCGAGTACGCGATGGCGGGCGGGCACATCTGCACCGACTTCATCGACAACTCCGCCGGTGTCGACACCTCCGACCACGAGGTGAACATCAAGATCCTGGTCGGCGACGCGGTGTCGGCCGGTGAGCTGACCATGGCCGAGCGGGACGAGCTGCTGGTGGCGATGACCGACGAGGTCGCCGACCTGGTGCTGCAGGACAACTACGACCAGGCCCGCGCACTCGGCAACGCCCGGTCGCAGGCCCGGCCGCTGCTGCCGGTGCACCGGCGCATGATCACCGACCTGGAGCGGGCCGGCCGGCTGAACCGTACGCTCGAGGCCCTGCCCGGCGACGAGGAGCTGGCCGTGCGCGGCGAGGCCGGCACCGGGCTGACCTCGCCGGAGTTCGCGGTGCTGCTGGCGTACGTGAAGATCGTGCTGGAGGACGAGATCGTCTCCTCGTCGCTGCCGGACGAGGCGTGGACGCGTGAGGTGCTGGCGGACTACTTCCCCACCCCGCTGCGCGAGCGGTTCGCCGACCGCATGTCCGAGCACCCGCTGCGCCGCCAGATCGTCACCACCTCGCTGGTGAACGAGGCGGTCAACCGGGGCGGCACGTCGTTCATCTACCGCACCGTGGAGGAGACCGGAGCCACGCCCGAGGACGTGCTGCGGGCGTACGTGATCGTCCGTGAGGTGTTCGGCCTGGGCGAGCTGTGGCTTGCGGTCCAGGCGCTGGACAACAAGGTGGACACCGCGGCGCAGACCGTGGTCTACCTGGAGTCGCGGCGGCTGGTGGACCGCGCGGTGCGGTGGCTGGTGCAGAACCGGCGCTCCCCGCTCGACGTCGAGGGCGAGATCGCGCGGCTGCGGCCCGGCGTGGCCCGGCTGCTGCCGGAGCTGGGCAACCTGTTCCACGGGCGGGAGCGCGAGGCCCTGCGCGCCCACGCGGCGGACCTGACCCGGCGGGGGATCCCGCAGGAGCTGGCGGACTGGGCGACCCGGCTGGTCTACAGCTTCGGCCTGGTGGACATCATCGAGGCGGCGCAGTCCACCGGCCGGGACCTGATGGAGGTGGCCGGGGTCTACTTTGTCCTGTCGGACCAGTTCCGGGTCGACGACCTGCTGTCGAAGATCTCGGCGCTGCCCCGGGAGGACCGCTGGCAGACCCAGGCCCGGATGGCGCTGCGCTACGACCTCTACGCCGCGCTGGCCGCGCTCACCTCCGAGGTGCTCTCCTCCACGTCGGAGGGGGACCCGCCGGAGGACCGGGTCGCCGAGTGGGAGCAGCTCAACGCGTCCGTCATCGCGCGCACCCGCAACGCGATAGGCGAGTTCGACGAGTCCCGGGCCGACCTCGCCGCGCTCTCCGTACTGCTGCGCCAGATCCGCACCCTGGTCCGTACGGCGGCCGCGTAGCGCGTCCCATCGCCGCTCATCCGCGGGTCGACCGGGCCTGTCTTGTCGATCGAGGCAGGGCCTGGTCGGTCCGCCGTACGCTTCGCAGTGCGGTAGGCCGACCGCACCTTAAGGAGACTTTGGGGTTCACCAGATGAGTTCTGAGCGCCGACCGGGGACACCGCGGCTGCTGCGGGCGCTCAACGACCGCGCCGCCCTCGAGCTGCTGGTCGACCGCGGCCCGCTGACCCGGTCCCAGCTCGGCGAGCTGACCGGCCTGTCCAAGGTGACCGCGTCCCAGCTGGTCGAACGGCTGGAGGAGCGCGGGCTGGTCAGCCGGGTCGGCGAGCTCGCCGGCGGGCGCGGCCCGAACGCCCAGCTCTACGCGGTCGTCCCGGACAGCGCGCACGTGGTCGGCGTGGACGTCGGGCCGGACCGGGTGGTCGCCGCCTGCGCCGACATCACCGGCGCGATGGTCGGCCGGGTGGAGCAGTCCACTCAGGACAGCGACGACCCGGTCGGCGTGGTACACGAGGCCGTGGTCCGGGCCGCCGAGCGGGCCCGGGCCGACGTCAGCACGGTCCGCCGGGTCGTGCTGGGCAGCCCGGGCCTGGTGGACCCGGCCACCGGCGACATCGCCTTCGCGGTCGACCTGCCGCGCTGGCACCGCGGCCTGCTCGCCGCCCTCCGCGAGGACCTGCGCATCCCGGTGGTCTTCGAGAACGACGTGAACCTCGCGGCGGTCGCCGAGGCGCACAACGGGGCCGCCCGGGGCGTACCCGACTTCGTCCTGGTCTGGGTCTCCCGCGGCGTCGGCCTGGCCGTGGTGCTCGGTGGCCGGCTGCACCGGGGCTCCGCCGGCGCGGCGGGTGAGATCGGCTACCTGCCGGTGCCCGGCGCGCCCATCCCGCGCGGGCTGACCCGCCGCGGCAAGGGCGCCTTCCAGCAGCTCGCCAGCCTCGAGGCGGCCCGCGCGGTGGCCCGGGAGCACGGCTTCCGCGCCGCCACCGGGGCGGACGCGGTCGCCGCCGCGGTCGCCGCGGGCACCCGTGGCGGCCCGGTGCTGGACGAGGTCGCCCGCCGCCTCGCGCTCGGCGTCGCCTCGGTCTGCGTGGTGCTCGACCCGGAGCTGGTGGTGCTCGCCGGCGAGGTGGGCCAGGCCGGCGGGGATGCGCTGGCCGGTCGGGTGCAGCACGAGGTCGCCGCGATCGCGCCGGTGTCACCGCGGGTGGTGGTCACCCGCGCCGAGCCCGAGCCGGTCCTGCACGGGGCGCTGGTCACCGCGCTGGACGCGGTGCGCGAGGAGGTGTTCGGCTCGACCGTGTCGTAGCCGGGCCCGCTACGTCACGTCGCGCCGCCGGAAAGCGAGAAACGCCGTCCCGAGCACGACCATGAGGATCGCGCCGAACACCAGCGCCGCCTGGCTCATGTCGATGGTCCAGGCGTACGACTCGCAGCTGCCTGTGGTGTCGTAGCGGCAGTGCCGCCACTCGTTGAAGGTGACCTTCTTGTTCAGCCACGCCACGGCATAGCTGGACAGGAACCATCGCTCCGGCTTGATCACCTCGGCGATCTCGAGCACGATCCGGGTGCCGATCTCCAGCACGACCACGTACCCGACGGCCACCCCCAGCGCCGTTGCCGTGTTGCGCCCGAGCGAGGCGACGCCGAACCCGACGACTGCGGCCGCCAGCACCAGGGCCAGCGACCGCAGGCTGGTGAGCGCCATCGACTGGACCACGCCCGAGGTGATGGTGCCGGTCCGGCCGCGGAAGGCGGCGATCCCCCACAGCAGGGCCACCCAGCCGGCCACCAGCACCAGCCAGGTGGCGGTCACCGCCGCGAGCAGGGTGACCAGCTTGCCGGTGAGCACCGGGACCCGGCGCGGGCGCCACAGCAGCAGGTTCATGATGCCGCCGGAGCTCCACTCCGCGCCGATGAACGAGGCGCCCACCGCAAAGGCGAACAGCGCCAGCACGCCCCCGAAGACCATCAGCATGGCCGGTGCCTCGTCGCGGAAGCTGAACACGTTCGGCATGAAGTTCTCGGCCGTCGCGTGGTCGTCGCGGAACATCGTCGCGCAGGTCTCCCCGGGCGGCAGCTGGCCGAACTTCTCGTTCGACCCGCCTGACGCACTGCCGCTCTGGGCGGCCTCGCACTGCCGGCGCGCCTCGGCGATCTGCGCCCGTTGCTCGGCGGCGATCCGCTCGGCCTCCGCGACCGCGCCTGGGCCTGGCTGCTGCGTGCTCCCCGCCACGCCGAGCCCGATCAGGCCGAGGATGACCAGGACGGTGACGACCATCAGCCGGGTGAAGCGGCGGGCGAAGAACCGCCGCCACTCGGCGCGTACCAGGTTCATGCCCGCTCCTCCGCGGCTGTCGGGGCGACCGGCCCGGCGGCGGCCGCGGGCAGGGTCGGTGTCGCTGGCTCGTCCAGCTGCGTGTCCGGCGTATCCGGCTGCGTGGCCGGCGCTGCGCCGGGGGCGCCGTTGCCCGGGCGGTACGCCTCGTCGACCTGCCGGGCGTGCCCCGGCTCCGGGGTGGTGCCGGTGAGCTCGAGGAAGACGCTCTCCAGGTCGCGGGTCAGCGGGGTCAGCTCGGTGAGCCACAGCTCGCGCCCCGCGAGCGTGCGGGTGACCCAGGCCGGGTCGGTGAGGTCCGACACCACGAGATGGTCGTCCCTGCCGGCCACCCGAGCCCCCGCCTCGGTGAGGACCCGGACGGCGGCGGCCTGGTCGCCGGCCACCCTGACCCGGTACTCGCCGCGGTCCTGCCCGGCGATCACCTCAGCGACCGGTCCGGACGCGACCCGGCGGCCGCGCGAGATGATCGTGACGGAGTCGCAGATCTGCTGCACCTCGCCGAGGATGTGGCTGGAGAGCACGACGGTCACGCCGGAGGCGGCCAGGCCGCGCATCATGTCGCGCATCTCCCGGATGCCGGCCGGGTCCAGGCCGTTCGCCGGCTCGTCAAGGATCAGCAGCTCCGGTGACTTCAGCAGGGCCGAGGCCACTGCCAGGCGCTGCTTCATGCCCAGCGAGTACGTCCTGACCCGCTCGCCGGCCCGGTCGCGCAGGCCGACCAGCTCCAGCACCTCGTCCACCCGGCGGTCGGCGACACCGCCCGCCGTGGCGAGCAGCCCGAGGGTACGCCGGCCGGAGAAGTTGGCGAAGAACTGCGGGCTCTCCACGATCGCGCCCACCCGGCCGATCACGTCTGGCAGGGCCGCGGGCACCTCCTGGCCGAGGATGCTCATCCGGCCGCCGTTGGGGCGCACCAGGCCCAGCAGCGTACGCAGGGTGGTTGTCTTGCCGGATCCGTTGGGGCCGAGGAAGCCGTGCACCTGGCCCGGCTCGACGACCATGTCGAAGCCGTCGAGCGCGCGGCGAGGGCTGCGGCGCAGGCTCCGGTACGTCTTCCGGAGCCCCTGGATCTCGAGGACTGCTGTCACGGCGCCTCACGATACTTGGCCCCGTCACCCATGGTTGAGGCTGTCACGCATGGTTGGATTGTCGGGTGCCCGTTGCGCGACCCCGTGGCGACCAGAAGGACAGGCCGGTCGACCCAGACCTCGTCATCGCGGCCGACCGGGTCACCGTGCGCCGGGGCGACACGTACCTCCTGCGCGACGTCACCTGGCGGGTCGAGCTGGACGAGCGGTGGGTGGTCCTGGGCCCCAACGGCGCCGGCAAGACCACACTGCTCAACCTCGCCGCGGCCCGCCTGCACCCGAGCGGGGGCACGGTGCACGTGCTCGGCGAGCGGCTCGGCCGTACGGAGCTGGCGGAGCTGCGTACCCGGGTGGGCTTTGCCACCCTCGCCCTGGCCGAACGCGTCCCGCCGGACGAGATCGTGCAGGACGTGGTGCTCACCGCCTCCTGGGCGGTGGTGGGCCGGTTCCGGGAGCGCTACGACCCGGTGGACGAGATCCGGGCCCGGGCGCTGCTCGACCAGCTGGGCGTGGCGTCCGTGGCCGACCGACCGTACGGCACCCTCTCCGAGGGGGAGCGCAAGCGGGTGCAGCTCGCCCGCTCCCTGATGACCGACCCGGAGCTGCTGCTGTTGGACGAGCCCGCGGCAGGGCTCGACCTGGGCGGCCGGGAGGAGCTGCTACAGCGCCTGACCGACCTGGCGTACGACCCGGACGCCCCGGCCCTGGTCCTGGTCACCCACCATGTCGAGGAGATACCCGCCGGGTTCACCCACGCACTGCTGCTGCGGGAGGGGTCGGTGGTCGCGCAGGGGCTGCTCACCGACACCGTCACCAGCGAGCACCTGTCGAAGGCGTTCGGCCTGCCGCTGCGGGTCGAGTATGTGGACGGCCGCTTCACGGCCCGCGCTCGCTGAGGCCCGCGCGCCCGCTGTGGTCCGCCCGCTCGCTGAGGCCTGCATGCCCGCTGTGGTCCGCCCGCTCGCGGGGGCCTGCATGCCTGCTAAGGCCCGCACGCGGCGGTGGGTGCCGGCCGGTCCGGTGCCGGCTCGGCGGGTGCCGGCCGGGGTCTTCTGGGCTGGCCTGTTGCTCGAGCGCGCGTTGCAGCGCCCGGTAGACCCGGCCGAACCGCAGCGAGTCGGAGCTGCTCAGCAGCAGGATCTCCTGGCCATGCCACCGGGCCCAGATCTCGCGGACCACGACGCCGTGCACGTGCACATGGTCCAGGCCGCGAAGAACCAGCTCGACCAGCGGCCAGCCCACGCCGAGTATGGCCAGCGAGGCGGCGAGCCGGAGCATGAGCCGCAGCGGCAGCTGCGAGATGCCCGCGCCGAGGCGGAATGTAAGGGGCGTCTTGGCCACGTACCCGGCGGCGATCACCGCGGCGAGCGCGAACAGGACCCACCGGGCCCGGCGCCGGGACCTTGCCCGCGCGTCCGGCGGGCCACGCTGGTGCCACACGTAGGTAAGCTCGTCCAACCGGTAGCGTTGACCGTCCACAGTGTACTCTGTGGAGGTCACCGACACGGAAGGATCGCGGTAGTAGACGCTCATTACCTATGAGGGTAGGTCCATCCGACAACTTTCGGTCATTACTCGGTCGCATCTGGTGGTGTCGGGTAGCCGCCATCATGTCTGGCGCGTACCCCCTGACGGCGTTTAAGCCGGACGGCGCCAGGCTGTGGCGGACCCGTAGTCTGGCGAGCGCCCGACCTGTGGCGGCACGCGGACGAGGAGGCAGGCGTGGGGGAGCTCGTACGGCTGGAGACCAAGGACGGGATCGGCACCATCCGGCTGGACCGCCCGCCCATGAACGCGCTCAACACCCAGGTCCAGGAGGAGCTGCGGGCGGCGGCGACGCAGGCGGCCGGCGACGACGAGGTGCGGGCGGTCATCGTGTACGGCGGCGAGAAGGTGTTCGCTGCCGGCGCCGACATCAAGGAGATGGCCGAGATGTCGTACGTCGACATGTCGGCCCGTGCCGGAGCACTGTCCAGCGCGTTCGACACGGTTGCCCGGATCCCCAAGCCGGTGGTCGCGGCGGTCGCCGGCTACGCCCTCGGCGGTGGCTGCGAGCTGGCCCTCGCCTGTGACTGGCGGGTTGCCGCGGCCGACGCGAAGCTGGGCCAGCCAGAGATCAAGCTAGGCATCATCCCCGGGGCTGGCGGCACCCAGCGGCTGGCCCGGCTGGTCGGCCCGGCCCGAGCCAAGGACCTGGTCTTCTCCGGCCGGATGGTCGACTCGGGGGAGGCGCTGCGCATCGGGCTGGTCGACCGGGTGGTGCCGGCCGGGGAGGTCTACGCCGCAGCGGTCGAGCTGGTCACCCCGTACCTCAACGGTCCGGCCCAGGCCTTGCGCGCGGCCAAGCTCGCCATCGACCATGGCCTCGAGCTGGATCTCGCCTCCGGCCTGGCGTGGGAGAGCCAGCTGTTCGCGGCGCTGTTCGCCACCGATGACAAGCGGGAGGGCATGGCGGCCTTCGTCGCCAAGCGGGCTGCGGACTTCACCGGGCGCTGAGCCCGACGTACGCCGGACCGTCCCTGCCCCAGCCCTCCGTGCCCCCGGGCCGTCCCGGCCCCCAGCCATCTCTGCCTGGGCCGTCCCTGCCCTGTCACCGGTCGAACCTCGGCCGATCGTCGGAGTATGGTCGACGGTCGGACTAGCGCACGGCGACAGTGCCCTACCAGGCCAGCCGTAGACTCGCGCCATGCCTGCGGATGGGTTGCCAGGGCGAACGCACCAGCTCGGCATCGACTTCGGCTCGTCGAACACGGTGGCCGTGGTGCGCTGGCCGGACGGGCGGGCCCGGCCCCTGCTGTTCGACGGCTCGCCGCTGCTGCCCTCCGCCGTCTACGCCGAGCCGAGCGGCGCCTTGGTTGTCGGCCGGGATGCCGTGCAGAGCTCCCGGCTGGACCCGGCCCGCTTCGAGCCCAACCCGAAGCGCCGCATCGACGAGGGTGTCCTGCTGCTCGGTGACCGCGAGGTGCCGGTCGTGGACGTGGTCGCGGCGGTGCTCGCCCGGGTGGTGGAAGAGTGGCGCCGTACGGTCGGCGGCGCGGCCCAGCCCAGTGTCACCCTGACGTGCCCGGCGGTGTGGGGCGGGCCCCGGCGCCGGGTGCTCACCGAGGCCGCGGCGCGGGTGGGCCTGCCACCGGCCCGGCTGGTGGCCGAGCCGGTGGCCGCGGCGGCCTACTTCGCCCAGTGCCTCGGGCGGGAGGTGCCGATCGGGTCGGTCGTGGTGGTGCACGATGTCGGTGCGGGCACGTTCGACGCGAGCGTGGTCGCGCGTACCTCGTCAGGTTTTGACGTGCTGGCGGTGGACGGCCGCGATGACATCGGCGGCGTTGACGTTGACGCCGCCGTGATCAGCCATCTGGAGCAGCTCTACGCCCCGCGCGCCCCGCAGGCGTGGGCCCGGCTCAACTCGCCGTCCACTGTGGAGGATCGACGGGCGAAGCGGCTACTGTGGGATGACGTCAGGGCCGCCAAGGAGCGGCTGTCCCGCAGCCCGGCGGCCGACCTGGTGGTGCCGCTGGCCGACATCGAGGTCCACCTGACCCGCGAGGAGCTGGAGGTGCTGGCCCGCCCGTTGCTGGAGCAGACGGTCCGGGTCACCCAGGGCGTGATCCGCTGGTCGAACCTTGCGCCCGGCCGGCTGGCCGGCGTGTTCCTGGTCGGCGGGTCCAGCCGCATCCCGCTGCTGGCCACGTTGCTGCACCGGGACCTGGGCGAGCCACCGGTGGTGCTGGAGCAGCCGGAGCTGGTGGTCGCGGAGGGGAGCGTGCTCGCCGGGGTACTCGCCCTCGGCGAGCACGAGCAGCCCGCACCCGGCCCGGCGACCGGGATGCTGCCCCGGCTCACGCCGGAGATGTTCGGCGCGGCCGGCATGCCTGCCGCGCCGGGGCGGCGGGTGGTGGAGGCCGCGGAGCCCGGCGCGGCCGGCTTGGCGCCGGTGTCGCCGGCTTCGGCCTTCGCGGCGCCGGTCTCCGGCCCGCCCGCGGTGCCCGGAGCCGCGGCGGCACCCGCCGGCTCGTCCCCTCCCGAGCGGTCGGTCGGTCGGGTCATCGTGCCTGGGGCGCAGCCTCCGTCGCGCCCTCGATCTCCAGCCGCCCCCGTGGCGCGGACCGTGCCCATGCCGCGGTTCGACCAGCCCGCGTACCCGCAGGGCCAGCCCGGGTATCCGCAGGGCCAGCCCGGGTATCCGCAGGGCCAGCCCGGGTATCCGCAGGGCCACCCCGCGCTCCGGCCGCAGGACCAGCCGGCGCCCCAGCAAGCGGCGCCGCGCCAGCCGGTCCAGCCGGCGCCCCGACAGGCTGCCCCGCACCGGCCGCCGCGGTACCCGCCCGGGTCGCCCGCGCCCGTGACCTACCAGCCGTCGGCGAGATCCGGCGCCGGGCGGCGGCTTCTGGCCCGGCTGCTCATCGCGCTGCTGCTCGTGGCCGTGCCGCTGGTCGCGGCCGTACTGGCCTACTACATCACCGCTGACCAACTTCCCGATCTCGACACGATCCTGCGGAACTGAGCGCTGCCTGAGCGCCGGCCCGGGTAACGGCTTGGACTGACCGCAGCCTGCGGCGGGGGCAGGCGGGGCAAGGGCCACCAGGCCTCGGCGGCGACGGAGCGCAGCGATGAGAGCATAGGGTCCCAGTAACCCGCTACCTTGGCCGACGCTTCAGACGGGAGCGCACATGACGGACCGGATCGAAGGCCACGGCGGGCAGCTGGCGCTGGCGGCGCTGCGGGCGTACGGGGTCGGTGAGATGTTCACCCTCTCCGGCGGTCACGTCTTCCCGCTCTACGACGCGGCGCACGCGACCGGCCTGCCGATCCTGGACGTGCGGCACGAGCAGTCGGCGGTGTTCGCCGCGGAGGCCGTGGCGAAGCTCCAGCGCCGGCCGGGCCTGGCCGTGCTCACCGCCGGCCCCGGGGTCACCAACGGCATCTCCGGCCTGACCAGTGCGTTCTTCAACGCCTCGCCGGTGCTGGTGATGGGCGGCCGGGCACCGGCGTTCCGGTGGGGCGCCGGCAGCCTCCAGGAGATCGACCACCTGCCGCTGGTCGCACCGGTGACCAAGCACGCCGCGACCGTGCCCGCCACGGACGAGATCCCCGGTGCGGTGGTCGCGGCGCTGACGGCCGCGCTCACCCCGCACCGCGGGCCAGCCTTCCTCGACCTGCCGCTGGAGGTGGTCTTCGGGCACGGCGAGGCCGCCGCGCCCGAGCGGGCGGCCGTACCGGTGCTGGAGCCGGACCCGGAAGAGGTGGAGCGCGCGGCGGCCCTGCTCGCCGGGGCGCAGCGGCCGGTCGTCATCGCCGGCTCCGACGTGTACGGCGGCGACGCGGTCGCCGCCCTGCGCGAGGCGGCCGAGGCGCTCACCCTGCCCGTCTTCACCAACGGGATGGGCCGGGGCGCACTGCCGCCGGAGCATCCGCTCGCCTTCGCCAAGGCGCGCCGGGCCGCGCTGGGCGGTGCCGACGTGGTCCTGGTCGTCGGCACGCCGCTGGACTTCCGGCTCAGCTTCGGCGACTTCGGGGAGGCACAGCTCATCCACGTCGTGGACGCGCCGTCGCAGCGCGCGTCTCACGTGACCCCGGCGGCGGCGCCAGCGGGCGACCTGCGGCTCATCCTCTCGGCGCTGGCTGACTGGTCCGGCCAGCGGGGGGACCACGCGGACTGGGTCGCCGAGCTGAGGACCACCGAGGAGGCCGCCGCGGCCAAGCACGCCACGGAGATGGCCGCCGACTCCGACCCGATCAAGCCCGCCCGGGTGTACGGCGAGCTGCGGCGCGTCCTGGACCGGGACGCGGTGACCATCGGCGACGGCGGTGACTTCGTCTCGTACGCCGGCCGTTACCTGGAGCCCGCGGTCCCTGGCAGCTGGCTCGACCCGGGGCCGTACGGCTGCCTGGGCACCGGCATGGGGTATGCGCTGGGCGCCCGGGTCACCTACCCGGACCGCCAGGTGTGCGTGCTGATGGGCGACGGCGCGGCCGGCTTCTCGCTGATGGACGCCGAGTCGCTGGTCCGGCACCGGCTGCCGGTCGTCATCGTGGTGGGCAACAACGGCATCTGGGGGCTGGAGAAGCACCCGATGCAGGCCATGTACGGCTACGATGTCGCCGCCGACCTCCAGCCCGGCCTGCGCTACGACGACGTGGTACGGGCGCTGGGCGGGGCGGGGGAGACGGTGACCCGCCCGGACGGGCTCGCCCCGGCGCTCAAGCGGGCCTTTGACGCGGGCGTGCCGTACCTGGTCAACGTGCTCACCGACCCGGCCGACGCGTACCCGCGCTCGTCCAACCTGGCCTGAGGAGCGCGACCGTGCCGGCCGGGGCGCTCGCCGCGATCGTGCTGGACTGCCGGCGCGCGGCACCGCTGGCCCGCTTCTGGGCCGAGGCGCTTGGCTGGGCGGTCCGGCCGTACGACGACGCGGAGGTGGCCCGGCTGGCCGCGCTCGGCCATACGCCGGAGACCGACCCGACGGTGGCGGTGGACGCGCCGGACGGCAGCCTGACCCTCTTCTGCGTCGAGGTGCCTGAGCCAAAGTCGGTGAAGAACCGGATGCACCTCGACATCCGGCTCACCAGCGCGGCTCACCTCGACCGGCTGCTCAGCCTGGGCGCGACCGTGCTGGACCGGCAGCCGGGCTGGGTGGTGCTGGCCGACCCCGAGGGCAACGAGCTCTGCGTGCTGGAGCCGGACGACCGTTCCATGTAGCGGACAGCATTCGCGGACTGCGGATGCCGGTAGCGACCGTCGTGGCTATGGTGGCGGACGGGATGACCGTACCCGAAACTCTCGCCGACCTACCTGATCTGACGAGGGAAGACGTGGTCGAAGCTCGCCGGTTCGCCGCTGAGGCGGTCTGTGAGCGGGAGCTGCCGCTTGGACGAGGTCGTCCTCGATCGGGCCCGACTGGAAAGTCGAACGCTGATCTCTGCGGACACTGACTTCGGCGCGCTTCTAGCGGTTTCTGGTGCCATCGAGCCATCCGTGCCTAGCATAACGTTGCGCCGGCCGCGCTCACGGTCGGGTAGCCCGAGGGTGAGACTCCCTCGGGCTACCCGACCGTGGCCTGCCACGTATGGGAGGTGCGGTGACGACGAACAGCGCACAGCAGTTGGTTCGGGTCTTTGTGAGTCATACGTCGGACATGGCTGCGTACCCGACGGACCGATCGTTCGTGCAGGCCATCCTCGACGCGGTAAGCCGGGCCAAGTTGGTGGCGGTCGACATGCGGTACTTCGCGGCGGGCAGCGCCCCGTCCGCGGAGTACTGCCGCCAGCGGGTGCGCGAGTGCGAAATCTATGTGGCTTTGGTGGGGTTCCGGTACGGCTCTATAGTGCCGGGCGACAGCATCTCGTACACCGAGCTGGAGTTCAACGAGGCGACGGCGGCCGGCAGACCCCGGCTGGTTTTTCTGCTGGACGAGAATGCGGAACTACCGGCGGCGATGAGCGACTCCGACCAGGGGCCGGTCCGGGGGTTCCGGCAACGGCTGTATGACGGCAGCTTGATCGTACGGACGTTTACTTCCGCCACCGGACTGGAACTGGAGGTGTTCCACGCGCTGATCGAGACAGTCGACACCCGCCGGTCAACCTCGCCAAGGCAACTGCCGCCGGATGTGTCGGCCTTCACCGGACGAAGTGAGGAACTTAGCGAGCTGGACGGCCTGCTGGCAGCGGTGGACCGGGCCTCCACCCAGATGATCTCGGCGGTGTCGGGAACCGCTGGGGTGGGTAAGACGGCGTTGGTGGTGCACTGGGCGCATCGGGTCGCCCCTCGCTTCCCGGACGGTCACCTGTACGCAGACCTGCGTGGCTACGATCCCGAGCGGCCGATGTCGACCGCGAGTGTGCTGACGGCGTTCCTGCGCGCCCTTGGTGTTCCCGCTGCCGACATCCCCCACGAGGCGGACGAACTGGCCGCGCGTTATCGCACGTTGTTGGACGGTCGGCGGATGCTGGTGGTGCTCGACAACGCTGCCTCGTCTGAGCAGGTCCGGCTGTTGCTTCCCGGCACGCGGACTGTCCTCACCGTGGTCACCAGCCGAGACAGGCTGGCGGCGTTGGTGGTCCGCCATGGTGCCAGGCGAGTTGACCTGGATCTGCTTCCGCTCGACGACGCGATCGAGCTGTTGCGCACGCTGATAGGTAGACGCGCGTCGACGTCGAACCCGAGGCGGCTGCTGAACTGGCCCGGCAGTGCGCCCGCCTGCCTCTCGCGCTCCGGGTAGCAGCCGAGCTCGCCGCCGCGCGTTCGCGCACCGCGCTCGCGCAGCTGGTGCGTGAGCTGGCCGACCAACAGCGGCGGCTGGACCTCATGGACGCCGGTGGCGACCCACGTACTGCGATTCGTACCGTATTCTCCTGGTCCTATCAGCATCTTCCGACGGGGACCGCCCGGGCCTTTCGGTGGCTCAGCCTCCACCCCGGTGCCGACCTCGACCGCTACGCGGCAGCCGTCCTCATCGGCACCCTCCCCGTCGAGGCCGATCGTCAGCTCGACCTGCTGACCCGCGCCCATCTCGTTCACCTCACCGGTTCGGGGCGGTTCGGCATGCACGACCTGCTACGTGCGTACGCCACCGACGTCGCCGCCCATACTGACTCGGACGAGCAACGGCAGGCCACGTTGACCCGCTTGCTGGACTACTACGTGTCCACCACGGCCGCCGCGATGGACGCCGTGCACCCCGCCGAACGGCACCTACGGCCTCCCGTCGCCATCCCTGAGCTGCCTATCCCGTCGTTTGCCAACCCGGCGGCGGCCCTGACGTGGTTGGACACCGAACTGCCCAACCTGGTCGCCGTCTGCATCTACGCGACCGACCATGGCTGGCCCGACCACGCCACGCGGCTGGCCCGCATCCTATTCCGTCATCTCGACGGAGGCCCCTACACGGAGGCCCTGACGATCCACACGTATGCCTGTAAGGCCGCCCGCCGCCTCGGCGCTCCGGACGCCGAAGCCCATGCGCTCACGAACCTAGGCGCCGTCCATGCGGCTAACGGCCGTCACGCGCAGGCTGTCGGCCATTATCAAGAGGCCCTCGCACTATTCCGCGAGACCGGTGATCGCACTGGGCAAGCCCGCACATTGGGCAACCTCGGCCTTGCCTGCGAAGGGCAGGGACGCTACGACCAAGCGGTCGTGCACCATCAGGAGGCCCTCAGTCTTTTCCGGCAGATCGGCGATCGTATCGGCGAGGCCCGTGCGCTGAACGGCCTCGGTGTGGTCTATGGGCGGCAGCGCCACTACGTCCTCGCCGCCGACCACTATGAGCACGCCCTGGCCATCTTCCGCGAAGCCGGCGACCGCTTCGGCGAGGCGTATGCGCTAGACAACCTCGGCTTGCTTCACGGGCGGCAGGGGTACCACTCCCGAGCCCTCGACCATCACCGGCAGGCACTCACCCTCTACCGCGAGGTCGGTAACCGCGACGGTGAAGCCTTTGCGCTGGACCACCTCGGCCTCACCTATGGGCGACTGGGCCGATACGACCAGGCTGTCGACCACTACCAACAGGCACTCATGCTCTACCGGGAGATTGGCGAGCGCAGCGGCGAAGCTGAGGCGCTCAACAATCTTGGCGAGACCCTGCGGGACGCGGGGCGGCCCGAACAGGCACGCGCTCAACACTCTGCGGCGCTTGCCCTGGCCGTGGAGACGGATGACCCTTACGAGCAGGCCCGTGCCCACGACGGCATCGCCCATACCTACGGCGCCACCGGCGACCTGGACCAAGCGCGTCGCCACTGGCATGAAGCGTTCGTCCTCTACGTCGATCTCGGCGTTCCCGACGCCCAAGACATCGGCGCGAGCCTGAGGGCGCTGGAGCAGGCAGCGCCCGAACAGGGGTGATGCCCACCTGGGTGGTTCTTTACGCGTGGGACGTCGACCGCCGTGACCACAGCGCGACCGGTGCGACATTGATCGATCGGTCAGTCAGAGGCGATAGAGCGCGGCGCCGACCTGGCCGCCGCTGGCTATCGACGTCAGCAGGACGAGATCGCCGGCCGCAGTGCGACAATCGGCGCGCAGGACCGCCAGTCCAGCGGGGATCGACGACGTGAACAGGTCGCCCGCGGGCCATGGCAGCTCGACGATGCACCGCGCCAGGGCGGGCCACCGGTGGCGCAGGCGTTCCGCGAGGTCCCGCGCGACTGACGGCGGGATCACGGCTCGGATCGCGGCCGGGTCGACCTCCAGTGCCTGGCACAGCTCCGCCACCACGGCCGGCAGGTGTTCCAGCACGGCCTCGGCCAGGACGGACCGTTCCGTGCTGCGGATGTAGTAGGCGCCGGGATCGTGGGTCGCCCAGGCCGCGAACGCATCGACTAGGTCATCGCAGCGGTGGCCGTGGAACCCGAGGAACCCGTGCACCTGTTGGGGATCGGCGCGCAAAAGCAGGGCCGAGCCCATGGCGGCCACGGGTGCCTCCGGGTCGTCGGGCGCCCGCTCCTCGACCTCCGAGGCCACGACGAGTGCGGCCATCGACCGACCGGCCTCGATGAGGGCGCAGGCAATCCGGCACGCGTCGAGCAGGCCGAGGCCACCGTTGGTGAGGTCGAACCCGAGAACGCTGCCGCCGGCCGACGTGGTGCCGTCGAAGCCCAGCTCGCCGGCGGTGATCGCCGCGATGGCCGGCTCGGCGATCATGCCGCTGCGGTACAGGCCCGCGTGGATCAGTGTATCCACAGTGGATGCTGGTATGCTCGCCTCATCCAGACATTGCGCCGTGGCCCGCCCGATGAGCCCCAGTGTGGTCGGGGCGGAGCCGTCGGGCCAGGCGATCCCCAGCCCGGCGATCCGCACCGGGATCTGGCGGCGAAGCCGGGGGCGCGGTGGCGCCGGCCGGGGGGAGACCGCGCCGGTTACGATCCGCCCCGGCAGGTCGTCGAGCGCGTAGAACGCGTTGCCGACGTTGATGCCGGAGCCGGCGATGCCGAACATGAGGCGCTGACCCGAGGAGATGCGCCCATCCCGGCTCGCGTCGTGCAACGCAACGATGTGTGTCGTAGTGGATGTGTTGCCCCGTTCGGCCAAGTTGTTGATGACGTTGGCGTCGCCGAACGCCCGCGTGCCGAAGGCTTGGTTGAGACGGCGGATGACCGACCTGATCGTGAGCAACGACGTCTGGTGCGGGATGATGCGGTCGATGTCGGCGATGGAGAGTCCGGCGTGGGCCATCGCCCTGGTCGTGTGGCCGATGCCCTCCCGCACTCCGGCGTCGCTGAGCGCCAGCATGTCTGTCTTCATGATGGCGCCGCCGTGCGGCGCATCAGTGGGGCCGGCGACGCAGAGCGCGTGATAGCGGCCGACCGTGCGCAGCGAGATGTGCTCGAAACCAGTGTGGTCGTCGTCGGCGCGCGCCAGCAGCACCGCCGACCCAGCGTCGCCCAGGGTCAGGCACGACAGGCGGGCGTCGAGCTCTTCGGTGATCTCCCGTTGCGCTGTGTGCAGTAGGTGCGTGATGTACTCGCCACTCACGATGAGGGCTGTGCCTACCCGACCGAGACGGATGAGGGTGTCGGCGAGGTAGATGCCGGTGAAGTTGCCGGCGCACGCGTTGGTGATGTCGAAGGACCAGGCCCTGGCGCAGCCAAGCGCCGCGCTCAGCCGCGCGGCCGTGGCAGGCTCATAGCTCACACGCCCCGGGGCATCGTACCGGGAGATGCTGGTGCTGATGACGAGGTCGACGTCGCGCGGGGTGATCGTCGACCGCGCGAAGCAGTCGCGGGCTGCCCGCAGCGCTAGGTCGAGCGAGTACTCGCCGGCGTCGACGGCCCGCCGCGACGAGATGCCAGTCATGAGTTCCAGCGGCAGCACCGGCGGGTGCGCGCAGCCCGCGAGCGCCTCGGCCATGGTCAGCACCCGTGCCGGCAGCGCGACGCCGACGCTGTCGATGAGGGACCGATCCATCCCTCAGGCCTGGGCGAGGTAGTCGGCGAGGCTGGCCAGGGAGGAGTGCTGGTAGATCAGGGTCGGGGAGAGGCTCATGCCCAGGTAGTCCTCGAGCTCGCCCGACAGGCTGACAGCCTCCACGCTGCTCAACGCCAGGTTCATGATGGGCGCGTCGATCTCGATCTCGTCAGGCGGGATCTCCAGGACATCGGTGATGCGCGCGACGAGCCATGCCCTGATGTCGGCGGCCGAGGGACGGGTTTGCATCAGCTGCCTCCGTCGAGCATCGGAAGCTCACCTGAAAGGTACGCGGCCCGGCAGGCGTTGCGGCGGATCTTACCGCTGGGCGTCTTGGCCAAGCTGCCCCGGCGGAGCAGGTGCACGTGCTGGAGCCGTATGTTGCGCTCCTCGGCGACCAGCCGGCGGATGGCGTCCACAATGGACGACAGATCACCGGCCCCGTTGCGGCGCCGGTGATCCACCTCGGCCAGTAGCGCGACGCGCTCCGCGGAGCCGACCGTGACCGCAAACGCCACGCAGCCGCCGGGCACCACGGCCGGATGGGCCTGCTCCGCCGTGCGCTCCAGGTCGTGGGCATAGTGGTTGCGCCCGCTTACGATGAGCAGCTCGGCCCGGCGTCCGGTCACGTACAGCTGGCCGTCGCGCAGGAAACCCAGATCACCAGAGCGCAGGTAGCGCCGACCCGTCTCGTCGCCGCTGACAGGCACGAAGAAGCGCTCGGCGGTTTCCTCTGGCCGGCCGAGGTAGCCCACCGCCTTGCTGCCACTGTGGATCCAGATCTCGCCGACGCGGTCGTCCGGAAGCTCCACAAGGGATACCGGATCTATGATGCGCACGCTGGCGTTGTCCGGCACGGCGCCACAGCTGACTACGGTGCACGCGGGCGAGCTCGGCTCGGCGGGCACGACCTCACCCCGTTCGAGGGCCACCGGGTCGAGCCGTGCGTAGATCGGGCCAGTTCCGGGCGGTCCGCCCGTCGCGATGAGGGTCACTTCTGCCGACCCATAACACGGCAGGAACGCTCGCCGGGAGAAGCCATGCGGCCCGAACGCTTCAACGAACCGCTCCATGGTGTCAGCACGCACCGGCTCGGCGCCGTTGAACGCCAGGCGCCAGGACGACAGGTCGAGCCCCTCGCGCTGCTCCTCGGGGATGCGCCGCACGCAGAGGTCGTACGCGAAGTTCGGTCCCCCGCTCGAGGTGGAGCGCGTCCGGCTGATCGCCTGCAGCCACCGCACGGGTCGGTGCAGGAACGCGATCGGCGACATGAGCGTGAGCGGAAAGCCGCAGTAGAGCGCGTGCAGGATCCCGTGGCAGCCCATGTCGAACGTGTGAGGCAGCCACAGGACGGCCGGGCTGCCGTCTTCATGCCGGAACTGGGTGCGGATGACCTCCTGGTTGTGCATGAGGTTGCCGTGCGAGAGGATGACGCCTTTCGGCGTACCCACAGATCCCGACGTGTACTGGCACATCGCGAGGCTGTCGCCGTCGAGATCGGGGCGCCACCACTCGGCCGCGCGGCTCAGGTCGATGTCGTCGACCGTGAGCCACGCTATGCCGGCCAGCTCCGTAACCTCGCGAAGCATCGGAAGCGCCGCCTCCCGCAGCGCCGTAGTGGTGAGTACCGCCGACGGCCGGGCGTCGCTGGCGATGGCCAGCAGGGGTGGCAGCGTGTGCCCAGGCCGGCTGGGCTCGAATGGCACCGTCGGTATGCCGACCGCGCCGGCACACATCGTTCCAGTCAGCGCGACCACGTAGTCCAGGCCGGGCGGGAACATCAGGAGAACGCGGGCCCCACCGAGCTTCCGCTCCAACAACAGCTGGCCGACCGCCCGCGCCCGTTCGCTCAGCGCGCGGTAGGCCAGCGTCTGTCCAGTGTGCTCGGCGTCGAGCAGATACGTCAGCACTGGGAGGTCCGGAGCCTGGGCTGCCTTGCCCAGCACGCGGTCGACGAACGTGTCGGTGCTGATGATCAGCATCGAGGCTCCCTCGGCCGGGCTCCGCGAAGGTGAGCGGCGAGTCGCGAGAAGCCCTCATCGAGATCAACGCGGGGGGTCCAGCCGAGGACCTCGCGCGTCTGCCGCTGGTCGAACCAGTGAGCCGTGGCGAGTTGTTCAGCCAGGAACCGGGTCAGGGGTGGGTCGTCGCGACCCAGGACGGTCCACAATGTACCAACGAGGTCGCCAGCGACTGCGGCGAGCGGATACGGCACCCGCAGACGAGGAGCCGGCAGGCCGGCCGCTTGGCAGATGCGGGTGACCAGCTCGGCGATCGTGCGCGGTTGGCCATTGCTGATGACGAATGAGCGCCCGTGCACGGCGTCGGCCCGGTCGAGGGCGGCGACGATGGCCTCGGCGGCGTTCGTGACGTAGGTGCTGTCGACGAGCGCGGCGCCGTGATCGATCAGCGCGAGGCGGCCGGCCTGCGCCCGCTTAAGGATCGGCGCGATGAGCCGGGTGTCGCCCGGCCCCCAGACCAGGTGCGGCCGCACCGCGACAACGGCCACGCGGGCGTCGTCGGCGGCCAATGCGAGCAGTTCGCCGACCGCCTTGCTGCGCGAGTAGTGGCCGCGGGCCCGGGCCGGGTCGGCAGGGTCGCTGCCCGCCCCGACCAGCGCCCGCCCGTGGTGCGCGACCGATGGCGAGGAGACGTAGACCAGCCGCGCCGCCCGCGCTGCCCGCACGGCGTCGATGACGTTTCGCGTGCCATCGATATTTACCGAGGCGAAGGAGGACCACGGGCCTGTGACCGCCACCCGTGCGGCCAGGTGCACCACGGCGTCGTGACCGGTCACGGCTGCCGCCACCGCGTCGGGGTCGGTGACGTCGCCCGGGAGCTCGGCTACGCTCGGCACGCCAGACGGGCGCCGCTGGAACACGCTCACGTCGTCCCCGCGCTCGGCCAGCACCCGCGCGACGCTGCTTCCGAGCAGTCCGCTGGCGCCGGTGACGAGCACCTTCATAGCGCCCCGATCCGGCCACCGGCGAGCACCCGCCCGGCCCACCGGGCGACGGGGGTGCGGTCGATCTTCGAGTTGTGCCGGGCGTCGGTCGGCAGTGCGGTGACCACGAGGACCGCGGCCACGTCGGTGCCGGCCTGCGACCGCACGGCATCGACGAGCCACAGTGGAGCTGGCCCGGCGCGGCGCGCGGACGGAACTGTCTCCACGACGAGGACCACTTGCTGGCAGCCGGCCGGGCCGACCCCGACGAGCGCGGCGCGGTGCACCGCCGGCAGTGTCTCGACCCGCTGTTCGACCCCGACCGGCGTGATGACGCCCCGCTCTGTGGTCACCACATGGGCCAGGCGCCCCTCGACCCACAGCCGACCCTCGGTGTCGAGGTGCCCGACGTCGCCGGTGCGGTGCCATCCCGGCTCGATCGAGCTCACGCGTTCGGTGGCCCATAGCATGTCGTAGCGGTCCTTGACGTGCCGAGCCCGGATGGCGATCTCGCCGGTGCCCTCCGGCCCGGCGTACCGACCCGGCCCGGCCTTGATCGGCCGGATAAGGATCTCGACCCCGGCGACCGGGCGACCGACGCAGACCCCGTTGCCCGGACCGGCCGCCCGGACCTCGGCGGCCGTGATGTCGGTGACCACGAGCGCTTCGGTCATTCCATAGGGCGTGTGCGCCTCGGCGCGCGGCAGAAGCGAGGCGGCCTCCTCGATCAGCCGTACGGGCACCGGGGCGCCAGCGCTGAGCAGCAGCCGCACGCCCTCAAGTGTCGTGCGCCGCTGCGCGTCCAGCGCCGGCGCCGTGGCCAGGATGCTGGCCAGGCCCGCTGGCGCGGTGAAGACCGCGGTCGCCTTGATGGCGCCGACGGCATCTGCGAGCGCGGTGGCGGTGAGGGTGCCGGGCGCCGTGACATCCATGTCTGGCACCACCGAGGCGACCCCGATGCCCGGGCCGAACAGGGCGAAGGGCGCGAAGGCCGCCACGAGCCCGCCAGCATTGGTGAGATCATAGGTCGCCACGAGTTTGTCGCGCAGCTGCTCGAGCCGGCCGTGCGTGTAGACCACGCCCTTGGCCGGCCCGGTGGATCCGGACGTATAGAGCACGGCCGCGTCGGCGTCGGTGGCGGGGGCCGGGGGCAGCGCTCGCCCGGCTCCGCGCCGTGCGACCTCGGCCAGGGTCAGCGATGCGCCCAGGGCGGTCCGGACGGCCCCGGCGATCGGGCCGGCCGCGATCCGGCGGCCTGGCCAGCCCAGGGCTTTCGCGGCGAGCAGACCTGGGCGGCCCGCCACGACGTACGCCGGATCGGCCCGCCGCACCGCCCGGTGCAGTCCACGCACGCCGAGCCCTGCGTCCGCGATGACCACGACGGCGCCGATGCGCAGGCAGGCATAGAAGGTGGCGGTAAGGTCGGCGCCGGGCAGGACAAGCAGCGCGACCCGGTCGCCAGCCCGCACTCCGCTCGCGTGCAGGCCCGCGGCGATCTCGGTCATGCGGCGGTGCAGTAGCGCCCAGCTGACGCGGCGTGGCTCGGCTGAGCCGGCCGGAGCCATCTCGACGAGGGCGACGCCGTCGTCGTCCGCGCGCCGGTCGAAGTCATTCCACAGCGGACGTCTCGGCCGTCTGCCCTTGATGGACGGGGCGGCCGGGTGGGCGGCACGCAGGTCGTCGCGCCAGGCGAGCACCGTGCCGGCTACGTCGGCGTCCTCGGGTAGCAGGTGGCCGCCGGAGTCGAAGCAGTGCACCGCCGCGTGGGGCAGGCGCAGCCGCAGGTCGCGCAGGTGGGCTGGGCCGAACACGGGATCGCGCGATCCCCACAGCAGCAGGACCGGCACGCCGGCGAGGTCGCCCAGCCGCTCGGAGATCCCCCGCAACGTGCCCCAACTCGGATGCTTAGGGCTGAGCGGAATGTCCTCTACGAACCGCCCGATGGCCGCGCGACGAGCTCGGGTGCGGTACGGCGCGAGGTAAGCGGCCCGGACGTCGGGGGCGAGCGGTGGATGCGCCAGGGCCAGGGTGGCGCGCAGGAACGCTGACGTCCGTACGGTCGCCGCTGGCAGGATGCCCGGGGCCCGGACCAGCCGGATCAACACCGGGACCGCCGTGTGGTCGGGTTGGTGGACAGCAGTGTTGGTCAGCACGACCCCGGCGAGGTCAGCCCGATGGCGCAGAGCCCAGCCCAGCGAGATGATGCCACCCCAGTCGTGCCCGACCGTGACAACGGGTCCGGTAAGCCCGAGCGCGTCCGTCACCGCGGTCAGGTCTGCCACCCTGTCGGCGAGCCGGCGACGGGTGCCGGTACGTTCGGACAGGCCCATGTCGAGATGGTCCACGGCGACGACCCGGCGGGGCGCTGGCGAGTCGGCCGCGCCGGCCAACAGGTCACGCCACAGATACGACCAGGTGGGGTTGCCGTGCACGCAGAGCAGTGTCTCGACCGGCGGGGTGGTCCCCAGCTCATCGACGTTGTCGAAAACATGCCAGGTGCGCCGTACCCCGCGGATGTCCACGGCCTCGACCAGTCGCGACCACGACGGATGCACGCCTACGGTTCCAGGTGAGGCTTCAGTAACGGCATTCGGCATTATACTGCGCAATTTGCGGCCATGCCCCCTTCTGCCCTGTTACGCACAAAATGCAGCTGTCGAAATGGCAACGGCGAATGTCGATCAATATAAACTGATCATAGCCGGTCCGGCCAGATGGAGGTAGACCCTCGATGAATGCGATTACACCCACTTCTGCACCCAAGGCGCCCTCGGTGCGCGGACTTCCGCTTTTGGGCAGTTTTTTCGAGTTTCGGCGCAACACGCTGAACGCCATGATGGCTGGCTTCCAGCGCCACGGCGACCTCGTGCGCTACCGACTCGGTCCGCTGACCGTCTACGCCGTGTCCAGCCCCGAGCTCGCTGGCGAGCTGCTGTCGGACGACGGACGGTTCGGCAAGCTCGGCGAGGACAGCCCGCTGCGGCTCGTGCTCGGCAATGGCCTCCTGACCAGCTCGGACCGCATGACGTGGTTGCGCAATCGGCGGGTTATGCAACCCATCTATACCAAGCAGAGCGTCGCCAGGTTCGCCGACATTATGATCGCCAGCACCGACGAGTGGCTGGACCGCCTGGCCTGGCGGTATCCGCCCGGCGCGAATATCGACATCCACTACGAGCTGACACGCGTGACCCTCGACGTCGTAAGCCGCTGTCTGTTCGGCGCCGACATTCTCGACGAGGTAGAAGCCATGGGCCCGAACGCAATCGACGTGGCCGTGAACTTCGCGTTCCGGCGCCTGCTGCAGAACCCACTCAGCCCGCCGCTGCATTGGCCCACCCTAGGCAACCGGCGCTTCCATCGGGTAGTGGGTGCCATGGATGCGATGATCTACCGGCTCATCGCCGACCGCCGCGCGAACGGGCCCCGTGGTGGTGACCTGCTCGACATCCTGCTCGCCTGCCGGGACCGGGACACGGGCGAAGGAATGTCCGATGTGGAGCTGCGTGACGAGGTCATCACCGCGTTCTCGGCTGGTCACGAGACCACGGCGGTCGCGTTGAGCTGGACCTTCTATCTCCTGTCCCGGCACCCCGAGAAGCTGCGCAGACTGCTGGACGAGGTCGAGGCTCAGCTCGGCTCCCGGCCGCCGACCCTGGCCGACCTGCCCAACCTGCCCTATACGCTGCAGGTCTTCGAGGAAACCATGCGGCTCTATCCGCCGGCGCCCATCCTGCCACGGTACGTGCATGTGGACACGACCATTGGCGGCTACCGGGTAAACGAGGGCTCATGGGCGCTCGCCAACCTGTTCAACGTGCAGCGACACCCAGCCCATTGGCCCGACCCCCACCGGTTCGAGCCCGACCGCTTTGAGCCGGTCGGGCGCCGGGCGTGGCACCGCTATGCCTATCTGCCCTTCGGTGGCGGCATGCATCTGTGCATCGGCAAACACTTTGCGCTCCTGGAGGCGCACCTTCTTCTGGCCGCGCTCGTCCAGCGCTTCAACCTGCGCCTCGTCGACTCGCATCGCGTCGAGATGCACGCGACGCTCACCATGCGTCCCCGCTACGGCATGCAGATGATCATCCACCCGCGACAATAAGGCGGTCAAAGATTGTGGGGTCTGTAAAACAACGGTGTGACTCCGATCAAAGGAGAAGCACCTGATGACGATCACGAACGATGCGGCGGATACTGCCGCGATAGCCGCGGACGGGGCGGCGAAGCGGCCGCGCAGGCCGCGCCAACATCGCCCACGCCCGCCGCGACCTGCTCAACCACCATGACGCCTTCGCTGTCTACGGCATCTGAGCCACCATCACGAAGACGGACATAACGGAACAACGCCGGGGCCGTGGAGACTCGATCTCACCGGCGCGCCAGTCCAGGTCATCCACGTTCAGCGCGGCCACCTCACCAGCCCGCAGCCCCAGCCGCGCCAGCACGGTCAAGATCGCAAAATCGCGGCGGCCTACGTTGGTACGCCGGTCACAGCTTGCCAACAGCCGGCCGAGCTGATCGGGTGGCGCCGCTCGCGGCAGCCCACTATCCCGCCAGCCCGGAGCAGCCGGCACCGCGCCGGCCAGCGACGTTGGCGTATGACCCCGCACATGCAGCCATCTGAGCAGTACCCCTGCAGCCCGGTCGTCACGTTGTTCAGCGACCCGGCACTGCATCGGGCCGCCTCAGCCAGCACGAACGCGCTGACCTGCTCGGCGCATAGACCGGCGATCTCTTCTGGCCAGTCGCTTTCGGTGGCCACGAACCGGAAAGCGACGCCTCGGTAGCTGCCGATGGTGGAGGCGGCCAACCCGCGCTCGGCGGCCAGATAGGCAACGAAGGCGTCCAGCAGCTGCTCTCCTGGGTCATCGGCAACCACGGGCGCGGGTTGCGCCACCACCCCAGCCCCCGCAGATACTCCAGCAGCGGGGCGATACTGCAGGCGGTCAGCCGGCGATGGTCCCTGCTGGCCACACGCCGGTGAGATACGAACTGCTCCACATGCGCACCAGACAGATCCCAAGGATCCGCACCCTGGTTGGCCAGCCAGCGGCTCAGATGCGCCATCAGCAGCAGAAGTCCGGTCGCCCGGCTGCGTGACCCGCCAGCTCCCTGCGGAACCCGGCGCCAGCGGCCCCGCCACCCCCACAGCCTCGGGCTACCCGGCCCTACCTACTCATTAGGCCAGGGTGGCAGGGGCTCGTTGGCGGACCCATGCGGTGACGGCATCGAGATCGACCGGGCGGGTGGTGTCTACCCGAAGGACCGGGCCGATGCCCAGCGGCTGCGAAGTCTCCTGCCAGCGCTGCCACTCGAGGTCGGTCGGCAGGTCGCCATGGATCGGGTGGCGTGGAAAGCGTCGCTCGAAGCGGAGGCGGGCGACCTCCAGCGGGACGTCACACCAGACCTCCAGAGGCGTTCGACGGCCCGCGCGCCGCAGGCCGGCTACCACGAAGTGGCGGACGTCGGTCGGCCAGCAGGACTCCAGTACGGCGCCGCCGGGCGTGTCCGCGAGCACGGCCCACATGGTCTGGCTGGCGGCTGCACCGAGAGCCATGCTCCAGCGGCGCTGGGTCCAGTCGTACGGGGGCTCGGCGCCCAGCACGCCAGCGTGGGCCTCCTTGATCGTGTCCTTGCTGAGCAACGGCAGCCCAAGGGCCTGCGACAGCGAGCGTGCAAGTGTTGTCTTGCCGGCGCCCGGCAGCCCGTTGACCAGGACGACGAGACCCGTCACGCGGCGGCTGCCGGTGCTCTACCGAGCATGGCGGTGTCCTCCCGATCGGAACGGGCACCCTCCCGCCTCCGGTTCCGCGCCGCCCGGGGACCCGCAGTGCCGCTCACTCCAGGTCGTCTTCGAGGGTCTCCCGCCTGGACTGCGAGGCGGGCGCGACGACCGGAGCCGGGCCGGGGGAGTCGGCGAGCTCGGCGGTGGCCGGCACCGCCCGACCCCTCGCCGGCACGGCCGGAGCGGGGGCCAGCGCGGGCCGGCGCAGCGGGGCCCCGCGCACCAGGGCGACCAGGGCCCACGGCACCCACACCAGCTCCAGCAGGATCCGCGGCAGCGACGGGGGCACCGGGATCCACGGCAGCATCACCAGCCCCCGGTCCACCGCTCCGAGCAGCGCGAACACGCCGACCGCCAGGGTCAGCCAGCCCAGCCCCGCCGGCCGGTGGGTGCGCCGGTGGGCTCCGGGCCCGCCGGCCAGCCCGCCCGAGACGTCGCCACCGGGCGCTGCGCGCAGCCGTACGGGAGCGTCGCGGTCGGGGACGCGCCGGCCCACCGAGACCGCGGCGGCGCCGAAGAGCACCAGGCCGACGCCGAGCGCCGCCAGCCCGACCGGGGTGAGCGGGCCGGCCTCGCGCTCGGTGCCGAGCACGCCGACCGCCAAGCCGGCCAGGGCGGTGAGGGTCCCGAGGGCGGCCAGCACCGACCGGCGCAGCAGGCGCAGCCAGAGCGCCAGCAGGACCAGGCCGAGCAGGAGCGCCTCGCCGAGGGCGTACTGCACCTCGATCCGCTCCAGCCCGCGGGCGCCGTACCAGTCGCAGTTGCTCGGGATCTCGCGCGAGTCCCGCGAGTAGTCCGCGCAGACGTAGAGCTTGAGGGTCTTGCCCGGCTCGGCGACGTAACGGTGCACGCCGACCCCGGCGGGCCGGTCGTCCGCCCCGCACCGCGGCAGCACGTACGGCTCGGACACGGCGGGCGCCTGCCAGCACGAGCCGACGCCCTGCCCGTCCCACCAGAAGTCCATCCGGTTCGGCCGTGGTTCGCCCGACCTGTCCACCCCGAGCACGTTGTCGAGGTAGAGGTTGTGGTGCGAGGTGTCGAACTGCGCCGGAAGCGACGTGTCGTTGCGCACGAACCCGGGCACCCACGCGGTGAGGAAGCCGGCGAAGGAGTTGCCGTAGACCCAGTTGTCCCGCCAGATGTTGTAGTTGCCCCCTGGGTTGATCACCCCGGTCCCGGTCGGGATGCCCACGGTCGGGCAGACCACCCCATTCTCGTAGCCTCGCTCGGCGTACGGCCTGGCGCACGTGCCGTCCCGCATGTAGCGGTAGTAGTCGACGTTGTTGTCGGCGATGACGTTGCGCTCGAAGCGGGCGTGGTTCTGCGGCATCCCCGGGTGGTTGGGGTACGCCGAGTCGGTCGCCACGCCCGTGCCGTTCTCGGTGAACACGTTGTCGTGCGCCCACACCGAGTCGCCTGCGGTGCCCGAGTAGCCGAGCGCGTTGTGGTGGCTGTAGCAGCGCCGGACCTCGACCGCGTACCGCTCGACGACGTGGCCCCGACCGGCGTTGATGTTGGAGGCCGCGCCCGGGTAGATGCCCGAGTCGCCGTTGCCGTACGCCTCGCAGTCGGTGTAGAGGCCGTGGTCGTCGGCGAAGGTGAGGAACCCGTACTCGTCGTTCCACCGCCCGACCGCCCCGTCGATCACGAAGCCGTCGGTCTCCAGCACGTAGACGCCGTTGAAGGTGGTCCGTTGCGCGGTGAGGTTGCGCAGGTAGAAGCCGTCGGCGCGGTCCGCCCGGATCGCGTTGAGGCGCTGGTACTGCGCGTCGACGACCACGTCGGTGGCTGCGGCGCCCGTACCCTCGATCTGTAGGTCCTTCTTGCCCAGCACCGCGACCAGGTTCTGGTTGTGCGGGCAGGACACCTGCTGCTGCCAGGACAGCACCTGGTGGCGCTCACGGCCGGCGACCGGGGCGTCCAGCGCGGCGCAGGTGCCGCTCGGCGGGGCCAGGCTCGGCTCCTCGCGGTAGACCCCGGGCAGCACCAGGATCGTCATGCCGGGCGAGCGCACCTGGTCGACGGCCTGCTGGAGGTGCCGGTAGCCGGTGCGCTGGCACTCCTCCCACAGCGCCAGGTTGCGCTCGCGGAGCGGGGCCGGGAAGGCGGCCACCCGCCCGTCGAAGTCGGCCCGGTCGTCCTTGCACACCAGCAGCCGGGGCCCGTCCGTACGGTAGGCCGGCACGTGGTAGCTGCCGTCGGGAAAGACCGGGTCGCGCTCGTCGTGGGCCAGCGCGGCGTACGGCGCCACAGCGGCGCCCGGCGCGAGGGCGCTCCCCGCGACCAGGCCGGCGACGAGAAAGGCAGTGACACGCGTCAGTCGCCCCATGCGCGGAGCGTAGAGAAGCTTTCGCGTTTCGCCTACCCCTCGGGAGGTTGGTCCTCGCTCTGCTCCCGCCCCGGCTCCTCGCCGCGCTGGCCGGGCCCGCGCTCCTGCTGGCCGGGCTCCCGGTCGCGCTGGCCGGGCTCCCGGTCGCGCTGGCCCGGCTCGCGGTCGCGCTGGCGCAGGTCCTCCTCGCGCCGGCGCAGGTCCTGCTCCCAGCGCTGGAACAGGTCCTCGTCGTCCTGGCGCCGCTTGGCGAGGCTGGCCAGGAACTCCGGGTCGTCGTCGGGCGCGACCGGCCGGCGGGGGGCCGGCGCAGCCGCGGCGCCGCCGATGGTCGGACGCCAGCCGTTGCTGCGTGCCTCGGCGTGCTGCGGCCGGCCGGCGAGGAACCACGCGATCGGACCGATCGGCGCGAACAGCAGGATGATGAACACCCAGGCGACCTTGGGCAGGGCCCGGACCTCGTCGCTGTCGGCGGAGAGGCAGCTGATCAGGGCGAGCGCGACGAGGGCGACGTTGAGCACGAAAAGGAGGGCGAAGAGCCGGGCCATACCCCATCATGACGCGCCACGGGGCAGCCTTGGCGGCGGGGCGGACGCGTGTTTGCCGGACGCGTGTCTGCGGCGGGCCCGCCATGCCCGGTGGATGCGGGCGGACGGCCGCGGGTGAGAATGGGCCTATGCCAGAAAGGCTGACGGAGGAAGACAAGAGGACGCTGAAGAACGCGGCTTTCGGCGCGGTGGTCCTGGTGTCGCAGGCCGAGCCCGGAATGTTGGGGATGGTCCGGGAGAGCTACGCCGCGGCCGGCGCGCTGACCCACGCCAGCCCGCTGGTCCGGGAGGTCCTCGGCGCGGGCGGCGTGCCAGAGCTGGACGGAGCGTCCCTGGCCGAGGTGGAGGCCACGGTGCTGCCGCAGCTGCGCGAGGCGCTGCGCATCCTGCGGGCCCGGGCGCCGCAGGAGGTCGGGAACTACGCGGAGACGGTCCTGGCGGCGTGCGCCAAGGCCGCGTCCGGCTCCGGCCGGGTGACCGGCCCGGAGCGGGAGGCGCTGGCCAAGATCGGTGCCGCGCTCGACACGCCCACCGAGGCTGGGTGACCCCGGTCACGACCCGCCCCCGCCGGGTAACCTACCGGCGGGTAGCCTCTGGGATGGCTAGCCTCACGGCAGGTCTGCCGGGCCAGCCCGCAGCCGCTTGCTCGTTCCTTGACTGGAGGGTCGTCCACGCGCCATGAAGACTGTCGTGCTAGTCAAGCAGGTGCCCGACTCCACCGCTGAGCGCAGCCTGCGTACCGACGACAACACGGTCGACCGGGCGTCGGCCAACAACGTCATCAACGAGATGGACGAGTACGCCATCGAGGAGGCGCTGCGGATCCGGGAGGCGCACGGCGGCGAGGTCACCATCCTCACCATGGGCCCGGCCAAGGCGGCCGACTCGATCCGCAAGGCGCTGTCGATGGGGCCGGACGACGCGGTGCACGTGGTCGACGACGCGCTGGCCGGCTCGTGTGCCGTGGCCACGTCCAAGGTGCTCGCCGCCGCGCTGCGCCGGCTCGAGCCCGACCTGGTGCTCTGCGGCGCAGAGTCGACCGACGGTGGAGTCCAGGTCATGCCGCACATGCTCGCCGAGCGGCTCGGCATCGCCGCCCTCACCGGTGCCCGCAAGCTGACCGTCGACGGCGGCTCGCTCACCATCGAGCGGCAGACCGAGGAAGGGTACGAGGTGGTCACCGCCGACACGCCGGCCGTGGTGTCCGTCTGGGACACGATCAACGAGCCGCGGTACCCGTCCTTCAAAGGCATCATGGCGGCCAAGAAGAAGCCGGTGCAGACCCACTCCCTGGCCGACCTGGACATCTCCCCGGACGAGGTGGGCTTCGCCGGGGCCACCAGCGAGGTCCTGGAGCACGCCAAGCGCCCGCCACGGCAGGGCGGCACCAAGGTCACCGATGACGGCCAGGGCGGGGTCCAGCTCGTCGAGTTCCTGGCGTCCGAGAAGTTCGTCTGAGAGGCAGCGATGGCTGAGGTTCTGGTCGTAGTCGAGCACTCCGCGGGCGCGGTCAAGAAGGTCACGCTGGAGATGCTCACCCTCGCCCGCGGCCTGGGCACCCCCGCCGCGGTCGTCCTCGGCGGGCCCGGCGCCGCCGCCGCGCTGACGGACAAGCTCGGCGAGTACGGCGCCGGGAAGGTGTACGTCGCCGAGCACGCCGACCTCGACGGCTACCTGGTGGCGCCGAAGGCCGAGGTGCTGGCCGGGCTGGTGCGCGACGCCTCGCCAGCGGCCGTCCTGCTCGCCTCCAGCCAGGAGGGCAAGGAGCTCGCCGGCCGGCTGGCGGTGAAGCTGGACAACGGCCTGCTCACCGACGTGGTCGGGCTGGAGCCGGACGGCACCGCCACCCAGGTCGCCTTCGCCGGCGGCACGATCGTCAGGTCCCGGGTGACCCGAGGCGTGCCGCTGGTGACGCTGCGCCCCAACTCGCTGGCTCCACAGGCCGCCCCGGCCACCCCGACGGTGTCTACTGTGGACGTCAACATCGGCGAGGCGGCGAAGCTGGCCCGGGTGGTGGACCGGGTGGCCGAGGCCAAGGGGGCCCGGCCGGAGCTCACCGAGGCCTCCATCGTGGTCTCCGGCGGCCGGGGGGTCGGCAGCGCGGAGAGCTTCAAGCTCGTCGAGGAGCTGGCCGACCTGCTCGGCGCGGCCGTCGGCGCCTCCCGGGCCGCCACCGACTCGGGCTTCTACCCGCACCAGTTCCAGGTCGGGCAGACCGGCAAGACGGTGTCCCCGCAGCTCTACGTGGCGCTGGGCATCTCCGGCGCGATCCAGCACCGGGCCGGCATGCAGACGAGCAAGACGATCGTCGCGGTGAACAAGGACGCCGAGGCGCCGATCTTCGAGCTCGCCGACTACGGCGTGGTGGGCGACCTGTTCAAGATCGTGCCGCAGGCAGCGGACGAGATCCGCAAGCGTAAGTGACCCAAGGGCCCGTGGCGCCAGACGCCGACGCGGCGGGCAGGCCTTCGGCCGCCAGCACCCGGCCCGCTGGCGAGACCGACACGCCGGTCCTCAGCGCGGTGTTCGGCCCGGCCCGGGTCGCGGCGCTGATGGCGCGGCAGCGGCGCGGGGCCGGCGTGCTCCTGGCGGCGTGGGCCGGCGGCCGGCCGGTCGGCGTGGCTCACCTGCGCGAGGAGCCCCCCGACGACCCGCAGCTGCGGCTGCGCCTGCCCGCGATGCCGGCCCTGGAGCACCTCGAGGTCGTACCGGCCCACCGGGGGCAGGGCGTCGGCACCGCGCTGGTACGAGCGGTCGAGCAGGCCGCGCGGGAGCGTGGCCACGCCTGGCTCACCGCGGGCGTGCCCACCGGCAGCTCCGGCGCGGCACGGCTGCTGGCCCGGCTCGGGTACGACGACCTGGGTGAGGAGATCCTCGCCGGGGCGCGGCAGCTGGTGCGCTCGCTGGACCCGGCGGTGCCGGGCCTCGGCGCGTGGGACGCCTGGCACCCGGTTGAGGCGGCCCGCCAGCTGTCCGGTGTGGACGCGCCCTGGCACGTGGTGGGCGGCTGGGCGGTGGACCTGTGGCTGGGCCGGCAGACCCGCCGCCACTCCGACCTGGAGATCGGGGTGCCACGGCGGTACCTGTCCCGGATGCGCGCGCACCTGGCCGGGTTCGAGCTGTTCGTGGCGGGTGACGGCCGGGTCTCGCCGGTGCACGCCGCTGCGGACGTGCCCGCCGGACACCACCAGGTCTGGGTGCTCGAGCGGTCGGTGCCGGCCTGGCGGGTGGACCTGATGCTGCAACCCGGGGACGGGTCGGAGTGGGTGTTCCGCCGCGACGAGCGGGTGCGGCGGCCGTACGCCGAGATGGTCGGGGTGACCCCGCAGGGGGTGCCCTACCTGAGGCCGGAGGGCGTGCTGCTGTTCAAGGCCAGGCACCGCAGGCCCAAGGACGAGGCGGACCTCGCGGCGGCCCTGCCCCGGCTGGAGGCCGGGGCGCGGGCGTGGCTGGTCGAGGCGCTCGAGCTGGTGCACCCGGGCCACCCCTGGATCACCGCCCTGTCCCGGTGACCGGGGCGGTGCACCGCGCGTCGGGCCGGCCGGCGGATAGGCTGGGGGCGATGGCCTACCTCGACCACGCCGCCACCACGCCGATGCGGCAGGACGCCCTTGACGCGTACGTCGCCGCCGCCCGCGAGGTCGGCAACGCCTCCTCCCTGCACGCGGCCGGCCGGTGTGCCCGGCGCCGGGTGGAGGAGTCGCGCGAGCGCATCGCCGCCGTGCTCGGCGCCCGCCCCTCCGAGGTGGTCTTCACCAGCGGCGGCACCGAGAGCGACAACCTGGCCGTGAAGGGCATCTTCTGGGCCCGGCGGTCCGCCGACCCGCGCCGCACCCGGGTCGTGGCCAGCGCCGTGGAGCACCACGCCGTGCTGGACACAGTGGCCTGGCTGGAGCAGCACGAGGGGGCAAGCGTCAGCTGGCTGCCCGTGGACGCAGCCGGAAGGCTGCGGGTCGAGTCGCTGGGCGAGGTGCTCGACGCGTACCCGGACGAGGTCGCCGTGGTCAGCGCGATGTGGGCGAACAACGAGGTCGGCACGGTGCAGCCGGTGGCCGGGCTGGCGCAGCTCGCGGCGGAGTGCGGGGTCCCGTTCCACACCGACGCCGTCCAGGCGGTGGGGCAGGTGCCGGTGGACTTCGCCGGCTCCGGCGTCGCGGCGCTGACCATCACCGGGCACAAGCTCGGCGGCCCGGTCGGCGTGGGCGCGTTGCTGCTCGGCCGCGAGGTCGCCTGCACCCCGCTGCTGCACGGCGGCGGCCAGGAGCGCGACGTGCGCTCCGGCACGCTGGACGTGCCCGGGATCGCCGCGTTCGCCACCGCCGTCGAGGTGGCGGTCAAGAGCCAGCAGGAGTACGCCACCCGCGTGGCCGCGCTGCGGGACCAGCTGGTGGCCCGGGTGCGCGCGGCCGTGCCGGACGCGGTCTACAACGGCGATGCCGACTCGCGCCTGCCGGGCAACGCGCACTTCTCGTTCCCCGGGTGCGAGGGCGACGCGCTGCTGCTCCTGCTCGACGCGCAGGGCATCGCCTGCTCGACCGGGTCGGCGTGCTCGGCCGGGGTGGCGCAGCCCTCGCATGTGCTGCTCGCCATGGGCGCCGGCGACCCGGTGGCCCGGTCCTCGCTGCGGTTCACGCTGGGCCACCCGTCCACCGAGGCCGACGTCGACGAGCTGGTCGCGGCGCTGCCGGCCGTGGTCGAGCGGGCCCGCCGGGCCGGCGCGGTACGCCGTCCGGCCGCCGCGTCCGGCTTCGGGACCGGCGTACCCTCGTAGGGTGCGCGTACTGGCTGCGATGTCCGGTGGGGTCGACTCGGCGGTGGCCGCCGCCCGAGCGGTCGACGCCGGGCACGACGTCACCGGGGTGCACCTGGCGCTGGCCCGCAACCCGCAGACCCACCGCACCGGGGCGCGCGGCTGCTGCACGCTGGAGGACGCCCGGGACGCGCGGCGCGCGGCGGACGTGGTGGGCATCCCGTTCTACGTCTGGGACATGGCCGAGGAGTTCCAGGCCGCGGTGGTGGACGACTTCGTCGCCGAGTACGCGGCCGGCCGTACGCCGAACCCGTGCGTGCGCTGCAACGAGAAGATCAAGTTCGCCGCGGTGCTGGACCGGGCGCTCGCGCTCGGCTTCGACGCGGTGGTTACCGGCCACCACGCCCGGCTGGGCGCCGACGGGCTGCTGCGGCGCAGCGTCGACCTGGCCAAGGACCAGTCGTACGTGCTCGCCGTGCTCACCGCCGACCAGCTGGCCCACTCGGTCTTCCCGCTCGGTGGCTCCACAAAGGAGCAGGTACGCGCCGAGGCGGCGCGGCGCGGGCTGGCCGTTGCGGACAAGCCCGACTCGCACGACATCTGCTTCATCGCCGACGGCGACACCCGCCGGTTCCTGCGCGGCCACCTGGGGTCGGCGCCGGGCGACATCGTCGAGGCGGGCACCGGCGCGGTCCTCGGCCGCCACGAGGGGACCTATGGCTACACCGTCGGGCAGCGCCGGGGTCTTCGCCTGGACCGGCCGGCACCGGACGGGCGCCCCCGCTACGTGCTGTCGGTCACGCCGGTGAGCCGGACCGTCACCGTCGGACCGGCCGAGGCGCTCGACATGTCCACAGTGTACGGTGAGCGTCCGCTGTGGACGGCTGATGGCTCGGGCTCGGCTGGGCCGGTCGAGTGCGAGGTGCAGCTGCGCGCGCACGGCGAGCCGGTGCCGTCGATGGTCACCGTGGCGGACGGCCGGATGGTCGCGCGGCTGCGCCGCCCGGTGCGCGGGGTGGCGGCCGGCCAGGCGATCGTGGCGTACCGGCCGGACCCGGCCGGGGACGTGGTGCTCGGCAGCGCGACCGTCACGGGTGCCGAGCCGGCCGCACGTACCGGGCCGGCTGCGCATGCCGGGCCGGCTGCGCTTGCCGGGCTGGCCGCGCATGCCGAGCCGGCTGCGCTTGCCGGGCTGGCCGCGCATGCCGAGCCGGCCGGAGCGGACGCGGCGGACCTGATGACGGTTGACGGCTGACGCCGCAGGCTTGGGCAGCGGACAGCAAGCACACGCAGTGGACAACAGGCGCGGGCAGCAAGCGCGGGCAGCGGCAGAAGGTGGGGATCTGACAGGTGGACGACCGGGTAGATGAGCAGCCGGCGTGGCCGGCCGGCGCGGCCACCGGCATCGGCTCCATGCCGGGCACCGACGTCACCGAGGCGGTCAAGCTGGTCCTCGGCGAGCTGCCCGAGCTGCCGTACCTGCCTGAGCTGCCGGCTCGCGGGCCCGGCGCCGAGCTGCTCGGCCGCACCGCCGGGCTGCTCGTGGAGCTGCCCGTCGAGCTGTACGCGGGGCGCTGGCGTATAGCCGGCCGGCCCGGCCGCGACCTGCGCCGCACCCGCGACCTGATGGCCCGCGACCTGGACGCGCTGACCGACGCCGGGCACGGCTTCACCGGCACGCTGAAGGTGCAGGCGGCCGGGGTGTGGACCCTGGCGGCAGGCCTCGACCTGCCGGTCGGCGGACGGATGCTGCGTGACCCCGGCGCAGTGCGGGACCTGGCCGCCTCGCTCGCCGAGGGCGTGGCGGCCCACGTCGCCGAGGTCGCCGCACGGCTGCCGGGCGCCCGGATCCTGCTCCAGCTCGACGAGCCGTCCCTGCCGGCGGTGCTCGCCGGGCAGGTGCCGACCGAGAGCGGCTGGCAGACGCTGCGGGCAGTGCCGGTGGCCACGGCGACCGACGCGCTGGCGCGGGTCGTGGCGGCGGCCGGCGTACCGGTGGTGGTGCACTGCTGCGCGCCGGGCGTACCCGTTGCTCTTCTGCGCGATGCCGGGGCCGCCGCCGTCGGTCTCGACCTGGACCTGGTCGGGCCGCTGGACCCGCTCGCCGAGGCGCTCGACGCGGGGCTGGGCCTCTTCGCCGGCGCGGTGCCCGCGTCCGGCTCGGCGGCGTCGGCCTCGGCAGGGCCGGCCTCGGCAGGGCCGGCCTCGGCGCAGGTCGCCGACCGGGTCCGGCGGCTCTGGCGGGAGATCGGCCTGCCCACGGAGCGGCTGCCGGCCCAGGTCGTGGTGGCGCCGGCGTGTGGCCTGGCCGGAGCCACCCCGGAGTACGCCCGCGCGGCGCTGGCTGCGTGCCAGGAGGCCGCCCGCCGGCTCTCCGACGAGCCGTGAGCCAGCTCTGACAGGCAGGAGACCTGGGCGGCACCGCGTCAGAGCGCCGGCTAGGTAATGGTTAGCCATAACCTTTCGTATATGCCTGGGCGAAGGTTGCAAAGTCAGGACCTCAAGCGGGCATCCTGCATATTTCGGCTATTTTTCTGCGGTGGTAGCCATCCCCACGACCAAGATCGCGATTTCTGCGCCGGATGTTTAGCCGCGCTGCACATTTCCTGCAAAGATCGTGATCTTGATCAGCTTGGAGTCGTGAAGGCGACAAGTCAGGCCGTAAATCAGTGGATGGGCCAGGGTGTGGCCGACCGGATGGCGCCGGAGGGCTGTACTTCGTTGGTCTCCCCTCCATGGCCGCTCCGGCGGCC
>Ga0075430_100000170_pt1 | contig 42897 bp, 44 predicted proteins | sample RhiMetdeltSRZDD4_FD_75294 | JGI IMG/M metagenome (GOLD analysis project Ga0075430, IMG submission 75294) | Populus rhizosphere microbial communities from Tennessee, USA - Rhizosphere MetaG P. deltoides SRZDD4 | ecosystem: Host-associated > Plants > Roots > Rhizosphere > Soil | place: USA... | reverse complement strand
TTTCCCGGTCAAGAAGTGGGCCGCAGTCGCCGCGCTCGCGGCCGCGGCATTTTACCTGGTGCTGTCGGGCGCCGAGGTCGCGACGCAGCGCTCGTTCATCATGATCGCGATCGTGCTGATCGGCGTGATGGTCGACCGTCTGGCCATCACGTTGCGAACGCTCACGGCGGCGGCAATCATCGTGCTCTTGTTCACGCCCGAGGCGATCGTGCATCCGAGCTTCCAGATGTCGTTCGCGGCAACGGTCGCGATGGTCGCCGGCTACGAGCGCGGCCTGACATGGATGAGCGCGGCGCGCGATACGCCGCTCGGTGTGCGCGTCGCGCTGTGGGGCGGGCGAACGCTGGTTGGCCTGCTTGTCGTGTCGCTGCTCGCGGGTTTCGCGACCACGCTGTTCGCCGCCTATCACTTCCATCGGCTGGCGCCTTATGGCGTGATCGCCAACCTGATCGCGATGCCAGTGGTGTCGTTCTGGACCATGCCGTGGGCGATCTTCGGGGTCTTCCTGATGCCGTTCGGCTTGGACGGCATCGCCTGGTGGGCGATGGGCCTCGGCATCGATTGGATGATTGCGATCGCGAACTGGGTCGCGAGCCTGCCCGGCGCTGTCGGCCACATGGCGGCGTTCGGCGTCGGACCGTTGCTGCTCGGTAGCGCCGGCGTCGTGGTGCTGTGCCTGCTCCGATCGCCGCTGCGGCTCGCCGGCGTGATGTTGCTTATCGTGGCGAGCGTGTGGGCGTTCCGGACACCGCAGCCTGAGGTCCTGATCGCGGCGGACGGGCTGACCTTCGCGGTACGCGGCGCCGACGGCCGCCTCGCGATCGCGCGTGGCGGCAGCGATACGTTTGCCGCGCGCCAGTGGCTCGCGGCCGATGGCGATGCGCGGGCGCATACCGACCAAACGCTAGGCGAGGGGATTCGCTGCGACCGCGCCGGCTGCATCGGCCGGCTCGCGGACGGCACCCTGATCGCGCTGGCGCGTTCGATCGAAGCGTTCGAGGAGGACTGTCGCCGTGCCGCCGTGGTCGCGAGCCCGCGCGACGCTCCCGAACATTGCGCGGCGCTGGTGATCGACCGCAAGGTGCTGCATCGGACCGGCACGGTCGCGCTGCGGCGCACCGCCGACGGCTTTGCGATGTCGTCGGTCAGGCCGCCGGGCTACGACCGCCCTTGGGCGCAGGCCCGCCCGTCACCCGCGGCCGCTGCTCCGACCGCGCGAACGCCACCGCCCGATGCCACGCCGCGGCCCGAAGACCTCGAGCCTGGGGATTAATAGCGCCGCAACAGGCTGATCAGCTTGCCCTGGATGCGCACGCGGTTGGGCGGCAGGATCCGCACCTCGTAAGCGGTGTTCGCGGGCTCCAGCGCAATCGAGGCGCCGCGCCGGCGGAAACGCTTGAGGGTGGCTTCCTCCTCGTCGATCAGGGCGACGACGATGTCACCGGTATCGGCCACGTCGGTGCGCTTGATCACCGCCATGTCGCCGTCGAGGATGCCGGCCTCGATCATGGAATCGCCGCGCACTTCGAGCGCGAAATGTTCGCCCGACGAGAGCATGTCCGGCGGCATGTTGATGACCGAGCTCTTGCTCTGGATCGCCTCGATCGGCGTACCGGCGGCGATGCGTCCCATGACAGGCACGGCGACCGGCCGTCCGGTATCGTCTTCGGTGACAGTGGCGCGGACCCGGCCGAGATTGCCTTCGATTACGCTCGGCGTGAACCCGCGCGACCGGCTGGCACCGCCGACGCCGTGCGCGACCGAATCGGGTAGCTTGATCACCTCGATGGCGCGCGCGCGGTTCGGTAGGCGGCGGATGAAGCCGCGCTCTTCGAGTGCGGTGATCAGCCGGTGAATGCCGGATTTGGAACGAAGGTCGAGCGCATCCTTCATCTCGTCGAAGGAAGGCGGCACGCCGGCTTCCTTGAGCCGTTCATGGATGAAACGAAGAAGCTCGGCTTGCTTGCGGGTCAGCATGTCTCTCGTTTCCCCCGGTGCGACGTGCCGCATCAGGCTCGTCGAAACAAATCATGAACAAACACTATCCGTTCCATATGTGTTCCGCAACCACTTAATTTGGGGTGAAGAAATCGAGAGTTGGCTACAAGCCAAGCTTCAGGATGTTGCAGCGGCTGCCGGCGCGGGCGGCCGGCTCAAAGGGCTCGCGAACCAGCAAACATCCGGCTTTTGCGAGCGGAACCAGCATGGAACTGTCCTGCTGGGGGAACGGCGTCGCGACCGGTCCAGCCGGTCCGTCGGTCAGGGTGGCGCGCATGTAGTCGGCGCGCTCGTCGTTGGCCGGAAGGTCGCTGCCGAGCATGGCCGATTCGATCCGGGGCTCGACATCGGCCCGGCCGGTGAGCCGGCGGATCAGCGGGACCAGGAACAGGACGGCGCAGACGAAGGCCGAGACCGGGTTGCCGGGCATGCCGAGCACGTGCATGCGGCCCAGCCGCCCATGCATCATCGGACGGCCCGGCCGAAGCGCCACCTTCCAGAACGAAAGCGCGAGCCCTTCGGCCGCCAGCGCCTTCTGGACGAGGTCGTAGTCGCCGACCGAGGCGCCGCCTGAGGTCACCAGCAGGTCGGCGCCGGCTTCGCGGGCGCGGCGGACAGCGGCGACGGTGTCGTCCAAGCGGTCCGGCACGATGCCGAGGTCGATCACCTCGCAGCCTTCGTCGCGCGCCAAGGCCATGGTGGCGAAGCCATTGGAGTAGACGATCTCGCCGAAGCCCGGCTCGGTGCCCGGCATCACCAGCTCGTCGCCGGTCGCCAGCACCGCCACCTTGGGCGCGCGGTGAACCGGGAGCGTCGGGTGGTTCATCGCCGCCGCCAGCGCCAGGTCGCGGGCGGTGAGCCGCGTGCCTTTGGTCAGCAGCACGGCACCGGGCCTGAAATCGAGCCCGGCGACGCGGATGTGGCGGCCCTTGGGGGCGCTGCCGTCCGTCACCAGCACGTCGTCGCCCTCGCGCGTTGTGTTCTCCTGGATCACGATGGTGTCGGCGCCCGGCGGCAGCACGCCGCCGGTGAAGATTCGCGCCGCCTGGCCGGGGCCGACCTGGCCGTCGAATGGATGCCCGGCCGCGACCTCGCCGATCACCTTGAGCCGCGCCGGGAGGGTCGCGACATCGGCGGCGCGCACCGCATAGCCATCCATCGCGGAAACGTCGTCGGGCGGCTGGATGCGCTTCGCCGCGAGGTCGTCGGCGAGGACACGGCCGTGGGCGTCGCGCAGCGATGCGGCTTCGGCGGGCAGGGGCGTTGCGCCGTCAAGCACCCGCCGCAGCGCCTCGGCAACCGACATCAGCGTTGCCACGGAATCATTCCTTTGCGCGATAGCTGCCAGACTGGCCGCCGGTCTTTTCGATCAGGCGGATGCCTTCGATGCGCATGCCGCGCTCGACCGCTTTCACCATGTCGTAGATCGTCAGGCACGCCACCGAAACCGCCGTAAGCGCCTCCATCTCGACGCCGGTCTGGCCGGTGACCTTGACGGTGGCGCGCACGACGAGGCCCGGCAGCTTGTGGTCGGGCTGGATGTCGACCGCGACCTTGGTGATGGGCAGCGGATGGCAGAGCGGGATCAGCTTGTGGGTCTGCTTTGCCGCCATGATGCCGGCGATGCGGCCGGCGCCGATCACGTCGCCCTTCTTGGCATTGCCCTTGAGCACCAGGTCGAGCGTCTTCACCGTCATCACGACGCGGCCCTCGGCGAGGGCCTCCCGCTCGGTCGCGGGCTTGTCGGAGACGTCGACCATGCGGGCCTCGCCGCCCGTGCCGAGATGCGTGAGGGTCGCGCCGGTTTCTTTGCCAGTTGTTTTGGGCTTGCGTGCCATCGGCTTACCCGGCGGCGCTGGCGCGGCGCGAAGGTCGCGCGATCAAGGTGCGGGTCGCCTGTTCGACATCGGCCTGACGCATCAGGCTCTCGCCGACCAGGAACGCCCGGATGCCGACCTGCGCCAGCCGCGCGAGGTCGTCCGGTGTCGCGATGCCGCTTTCGCCGACGATGATCTTGTCGCGCGGGACCAGGGGGGCGAGCTGCTCGCTGGTTTCCAGCGACGTGTGGAAGGTCTTGAGGTTACGGTTGTTGATGCCGATCAGACGCGATTTGAGCTTGAGCGCACGGTCGAGTTCTTCGGCGTTGTGGACCTCGAGCAGCACGTCCATGCCGAGCGCGAAGGCTGCGTCTTCAAGCTCCTGCGCGGTCGCGTCGTCGACGCCGGCCATGATGATCAGGATGCAGTCGGCGCCCCAGGTGCGCGCTTCCGCGATCTGATAGGGCTCGTACATGAAATCCTTGCGCAGCGCCGGCAGCGCGGTGGCGTCGCGCGCCGCGGTCAGGAATTCGGGCCGGCCCTGGAACGACGGCGCGTCGGTGAGCACCGACAGGCACGCGGCGCCACCGGCCTCGTAGGCGCGCGCCAGCGTCGGCGGATCGAAATCGGCGCGGATCAGTCCCTTCGACGGGCTCGCCTTCTTGACCTCGGCGATCAGCGCATAGTCGCCAGCTGCGAGCCTCCGCTCGATCGCCGCGAGGAAACCGCGCGGCGCCGGCGCGGCCTTGGCCGCGGCGTCGACCGAAGCCGGCGAACGCGCACGCTTGGCGGCCGCGATCTCTTCGCGCTTGTAGGCCTCGATCTCTGAGAGGATGTCGGCCATCGCTGCCTCAGGTGTTCGATACTTTGACGAGCAGATCGAGCCGCGCCTTGGCGGCCCCGGAGTCGATCGATTTTGCCGCTTGCTCCACGCCGTCTTTAAGATCCTTGGCGTGGCCGGCGACGACGATGCCCGCCGCGGCGTTCATGATGGCGACGTCGCGGAACGCGTTTTTGGCGCCCTTGAGGACGTCGACCAAAGCCTTCGCATTCTGATCGGCGTCGCCGCCGCGCAAGGCCTCGGGCTTCTGGCGGGTCAGGCCGACCTCTTCGGGCGTGATCTCGAACGTGCGCACCGCGCCTTTTTCCAGCGCGGCGACGTAGGTCGATCCGGTGCTGGTGATCTCATCGAGGCCGTCGGAGCCGTGCACGACCCACACGCTTTCCGAACCGAGATTCTTGAGCACCTGCGCCAACGGCTCGACCCATTGGCGCGAGAACACGCCGACCATCTGGCGGCGCACGCCGGCCGGATTGGAGAGTGGCCCGAGCAGGTTGAAGATCGTGCGGGTGCCGAGCTCGACGCGGGTCGGGCCGACATTCTTCATCGCCGGGTGGTGCGACGGGGCGAACATGAAACCGATCCCGGCCTCGTGGATGCAGCGGCCGACAGCGTCTGGCGTGAGTTCGATCTTCACGCCAAGCGCGCCCAAGACGTCGGCGGCGCCGGAGCGTGAGGAGAGGGCGCGGTTGCCGTGCTTGGCGATCGGAACGCCCGCGCCGGCCGCGATGAAGGCCGCGCAGGTCGAGATGTTGTAGGAGCCGGACGCGTCGCCGCCGGTGCCGACGATGTCGATGGCATCCGCCGGTGCGTTCACCCGCAGCATCTTCTCGCGCATCGCAAACACGGCGCCGGTGATCTCGTCGATGGTCTCGCCACGCACCCGCAGCGCCATCAGCAGGCCGCCCATCTGCGACGGGGTCGCTTCGCCCGACATCATGCGATCGAATCCGCGCGCGGATTCCTCGCGCGTCAACGACGCGCCGGAGGCGGCTTTGGCGATAAGCGCCTTGAAATCGTCGGTCACGGTCAATCCCCTCGCATCCCTCAATGCGCTGCGCGGCGGCCGCCCGATGCCTTGGTGCTGCGGCCGGTCGCGGCATTCCATGCCGCCGCGATATCGAGAAAATTCTTCAGGATGAGATGCCCGTGCTCTGACGCGATGCTTTCGGGATGGAACTGGACGCCATGGACCGGAAGGCGCGAATGGGCGACGCCCATCACCAGGCCGTCGTTGGTCTCGGCGACGATGCCGAGCTCGGACGGCATGGTGCTGCGCTCGACCACCAGCGAATGATAGCGGGTCGCCTGGAACGGTCCGTTGATGCCGCGGAACACGCCTTCGCCGCGGTGCTTGATCGAGGACAGCTTGCCGTGGACGAGCGTCGGCGCGCGGATGACCTTGCCGCCAAAACTCTGGCCGATCGCCTGGTGGCCGAGGCACACCCCGAGGACTGGGATGGTGGACGACGCCTTGGCGATGACGTCGAGGCAGATGCCGGCTTCGTTGGGGGTGCAGGGGCCGGGCGACAGGACAATCGCCTCCGGCGCCGCCGCGATCACGTCGGCAGTCGAAATCTTGTCGTTGCGATGCACGACAACGTCCGCCCCCAACCCGCCAAGGTAGTGGAACAGGTTGAAGGTGAAGCTGTCATAGTTGTCGATCAGGACGATCATGGTTCTCGTGCCTGCTCAAGGTCTTAGTCCCCGAGCCGGGTTAGGGTCAAGGCGGGCGGAGGGCCACGGGCTTGTACCCGCGAAACCTAGATCCGTCATCCTGAGGCGCCGCCGCAGGCGGCCTCGAAGGATGCACGGCCCCAATGCGCGGAAGCAGCCGGGCCGCCGCCCTTCGAGGCTCGGCCCATTGGGCGTCGAAACCGCCCGCAGACGCCCTGATGGGCCTCGCACCTCAGGGTGACGGGGTGAGATTGAATACGCGTCTTCCTTCTCGCGAGTCATACGACCTCCGAGGTTTGCCAATGTCCCTCTCGCAAAGAGAGGGAGCGGAGCGCCGACAGGCGCTTGGGGTACATCGGCACCCCTTCGCGGGCCAGTGACGCAGGCCCGCAGGGCGAGGTCGCTCGCCCTCACGTCCGATGACGCCGGACGTTCGCCTCTCGGCGCTCCACCGCGGGATTTGGGGCGTCCGGTTCCTTGCGGGATGGCGCCTCCCGGGTGCGCGGTTACGAGCCACGCGCGCAGGACACCGCATCCCGTTCCGAATCTGGCTCGTCTCCGGAGACGCCCTCGACGAACGGGACGCCACGACGATAGGCGCGCGCAACGATGAGTCAAACGTTTGCAGCGCTATGAACAGTTTGCCTGTTTGCAGCCTGTTGACGTGCGCCGCATCGCGGATCGAGTTGCACGGCGAAATCAGATTGCTGTCGCTCGCGATCGTATCCACAAGGGTGGTTCACCGTTTCGCGGGCAGACTGGCGCATTGCAATGCGCAACTCGCCATCACAGCACCAAGAGGGAATCACCGGGACATACTGAGCGGAGATCGCGAGCCGCCGTCGCGTCAGTTGCCGAACGCCTGGAGGATGGGAATCGCGAAGCCGATTGCTGCGCCGACTGCAGCTTGCGCGACATAGAAATAGAGGAAGTATTTCGCCAACAGCATTGCCTGTCGCCCACAACGGAATGGCTCGGAAGAACTTGTGGGGCGATCCTCGTCCGGGGTCGGTGTGCTGTACAGCGCTTGTGGGGCTTAACGTTAGCGCTGGAGGCGCCGCCATCGCGCCGAAGCTTGGCGACGCCCGGGTGTTCCGATTTGCATCAAACCGACTGGCTGAAATGGGACAACTCAGCCCATTGTGGATCAGATCGATGCAACGAGACTCTTGGGTTTCGAACTCCCCTGAGTTCTCATTTTGACTGGCAGGTCTCGCTGCGGCCGCCGCGCGTGAACGTGGCATCGCGGCCCCTGATCCAGAACTCCACGTCGCCGCTGGCATAGCGGCCGCCGTCCGCAGATTTCACCTGGGGCAGCGTCAGCTGCGCATCGACACCGTCGATGACAAGGACAACGCTGCCGGGCGACGTGCCGGCGGGCGAAAAAGCCGCCGTCAGACGTGTGCCGTCGCGGCAGACGTAATTGACGCTCTGGGCAACTGCTGCATCCGTCGAAGTCAGCAGCGTGGCAAGGATGACAAGCGCGACAGCTCTAACCATCATGATGCACTTCCTGCTTTGTGGATCGGATCGATCCAAGGGACGGTTTCCGGCTGCTCGACGCCGTCGATGTCGAGATTGACCACCACCGCTTCGTTGTCGCTGCGCACCAGGACGCATTCGAGCGGCTCATCCGGACTGGCGTTCATCTCCTGATGCGGCACATAAGGCGGCACGAAGATGAAATCGCCGGGACCGGCCTCGGCGGTGAATTCCAGCCGTTCGCCCCAGCGCATCCGCGCCCGGCCGCGCACGACATAGATCACGCTCTCGAGCGCGCCGTGGTGATGCGCGCCGGTCTTGGCATTGGGATGGATCGCGACCGTCCCGGCCCACAGCTTCTGCGCCCCGGCGCGCGCGAGGTTGATCGCGGCCTTGCGGTCCATGCCCGGCGTCTGCGCGGTGTTGCCGTCGAGCGAATGGCCGGGGATGACGCGGACGCCGTCATGCTTCCATTTCGGTTCGCTCATGGTGGCCTCGTAGATAGATAGACGGTTAACAATCTCGTGTCCCGGGCGCAGCGCAGCACGAAGTGGTGCGCTGCAGAACCGGGACCGTTCCACACTCCGAATTGAAAGACCACCGCTGCGACGGTCCCGGATCGGCGGTGCATCGCTACGCAATGCACCTTGTCCGGGACACAAGATGAACTACTGCCCGCGCTTGGCGGCGCTAGCGAAGCGTTTGGCTTCTTCGGCGGCACGGAACAGCGCCTTGGCCTTGTTGACGCACTCCTGCTGTTCGGATTTGGGGTCGCTGTCGGCGACGATGCCGGCGCCGGCCTGCACATACATCACGCCGTCCTTCACCAACGCGGTGCGCAGAACGATCGCAGTATCCATCTCGCCGGCGGCGGAGAAATAGCCGACTGCGCCGGCGTAGAGCCCGCGCTTCTCCTTCTCCAATTCGTCGATGATCTCCATCGCGCGAACTTTGGGCGCGCCCGAAACCGTGCCTGCCGGAAATCCCGCCGCCAGCGCATCGATCGAGTCATGCTCGGAGGAGAGGGTGCCTTCGACATTGGAGACGATGTGCATCACCTGGCTGTAGCGCTCGATGAAGAACTGGTCGGTGACCTTGACGGTGCCGATCTCGGACACGCGGCCGGCGTCGTTGCGGCCGAGGTCGAGCAGCATCAGGTGCTCGGCGCGCTCCTTGGGATCGGCCAGCAATTCGGCTTCGAGTTCCTTGTCCTCGTGCGGCGTGGCGCCGCGCGGGCGGGTGCCGGCGATCGGGCGCACGGTGACCGTGTCGCCGGTCACCTTCACCAGGATCTCCGGGCTCGAGCCGGCGATGGCGAAGCCGCCGAGATCGAGGAAGTAGAGATAGGGGGAGGGATTGACCCGGCGCAGCGCGCGATAGAGCGAGAACGGCGGCAACTCGAACGGCGCCTCGAAGCGCTGCGACAGCACCACCTGGAAGATATCGCCGGCGGCAATGTATTCCTTGGCGGCCTTCACCATGCGCTCGTATTCGGCAGGCGTGGTGTTCGACGCCGGCAACACCGTCAGCGATCCGGCGTTCGCCTGGGAGGCTGCGTGATCGAGCGGCTGATCGAGCGCATCGACGACAATGGAAAGCCGTTCGCTTGCCCGCGCCAGTGCCACATCGGCAGGCACACCGTTTTCCGGACGCACCGGCGTGACCACCGTGATGGTGTCTTTGACCGCATCGAACACAACGACGATCGTCGGCCGCACCAGGATGGCATCGGGCAAGCCGATCGGATCCGGGTTCGGCGACGGCAGCTTCTCCATCAGCCGCACCATGTCGTAGCCGAGATAGCCGAAGATGCCGGCGGCCATCGGCGGCAAGGCATCAGGCAGCTCGATGGCGCTCTCGGCCACCAGCGCGCGCAATGACTCGAGCGGCGGCTCCTGGCACGGCGTGAATTTCCCGGTCTTGGCGCGCGCGTTGCGATCGATCTCCGCCTTGCCGGCGACCGAGCGCCAGATGACGTCGGGTTCGAGCCCGATGATCGAATAGCGGCCACGAACCGCGCCGCCCTCGACGGATTCGAACAGGAAGCTCAGCGGCCGGCTGCCGGCGATCTTGAGGAACGCCGATACGGGCGTTTCGAGGTCGGCCACCAACGTGGTCCAGACCACCTGCGCCTCGCCAGCCGCATAGCGTTTGGCGAAAGCCGATGCCTGCGGCTCGATCTGCATTGGAACACAAGTCTCAATTCGTGGTCGGGTTCTGTCCGGTGACGACCTGCTTGAGCGCGTTGTCGTTGATCGTCACGCCGACCTGACGCTGCAAGAAGCCGAGATAGCCGCCGAAGACATCTTCAGTGAAGCCGCGGTTGAGGGCCTCGCGAACCTTCGTTGCCTCTTCCGATTTGGCGTCGATTTCCGGCATCGTGATGTCGGTGACGCGGAACACCACCTGTTCGCCGGGCGCGGCCGCCTCGGCGGCGCCGAAGCCGTCCTTGGCGGTCCGGAAAATCCCGTCGATGGTGCGGGCCGAGAACGGCGCCACCGCGTTGCCGCGCTTGATGTCGGTCCTGGTCTCGACCTTCAATCCCGCGGCGGCCGCGACTTCGGCGAACGGCGTGCCGGCCTTCAGCTTGTCGAGCATCTCGGCAGCCTTGGTGCGCAGCACGTTCGCCACCTGATCGTCGCGCCAGCGGCGCTCGATCTCTTCCTTGACCTCATCGAGCGTCCGGTCGCGTTCAGGAGTGACACCGGCCACTTCGTACCAGACGTAACCGCCCTGGACTTGCAGCGGATCGTTTTCCACGCCGACCTCGGCGCCGAACGCGTTGGTGAGGAGGCGCTGCGCTTCCGGAATGTTGCCGACCGGCTTGCCCGCCGGGTCGAGGCCCTGGCGGGTCACCTCGATGGTTCGCACCGCGAGCTTGAGATTGGCTGCGGCTTCCGCCAGCGGCCGGCCGATGGAACGCTCGTCCTCGAGCTTGTCGTAGAGCGGCAGAATTTCGGCGCGGGCACGCTCGTTCGCGAGATCGCGTCGGAGGTCGTCGCGGACTTCGTCGAACGGCCGGACCTGCTCGGGCTCGATCTTGAGCGCGCGCACCAGCACGGTGCCGAAGCGTCCCTTGACCGGCGCGCTGACCTCGTCCTCCTTGAGCGCGAACGCGGCATTGGCGACGGCCTGGTCGATCATCGCCGCCTTCGTGAGCGTACCGAGATCGATTTCCTTCTCGGTGAGCTTGCGCTCCTTGGCGATGTCGAGGAACGCTTCGCCCTTGGCGATGCGGTCGGCGGCGGCCTGCGCCTCCTGCGGATCGGTAAAGACGATCTGCTGAAGGGTCCGGCGCTCCGGCGAGAGATAGCGCGCGCGGCGATCTTCGTAGGCCTTCTGGACGTCCGCATCGGATATCTGCGTCCACACCGCCTGCTCGCCGGGCAACAACGCCAGCACGACGATCTTGCGATACTCCGGTGCGCGGAACAGCGCCTTGCGGTCTTCATAGAATTTCGCGAGCTGTTCTGGCGTCGGCTCTGGAATTTCGCCGGCCTGCGCCCGCTCGAGCACGACGTATTCGGCGGCGCGCTGCTCGTTCTGATAGCGCTCCGCCGCTTCCATCGCGGCTTTCGGCAGCGCCGTTCCGGTGAGCACCGTGCCGGCGAGCTGCCGCCGCAAAACCAGCCGGCGCTGCTCGTCAAGGAAGCGCCGCTCAGTGATCTGATTGTTGCGCAACATCATTTCAAAACGCGTGCGATCGAATTGACCGGTCGGTCCGAGCAATTCCGGATTGCTCGTAATCCGGCGCGCCATCTCCTCGTCGCTGATCCCGAGCCGCAGCGCCTTCACGCGTTCGTCGAGGGTCGCCTCGCCGATGAGCTGCCCCACCAATTGCTGGTCGATGCCCATCTGGCGGGCTTGGTCGAGGGTGATCGGACGGCCAAGCTGCCGGCCGAGCTGTTGCAGCCGTTCGCTGTAGAGCTGACGGAATTGCTCCACCGAGATCTCGGTGCCGCCGATCCGCGCCAGGCTCGAGCGGCCGAAGCCGCGGAAAATGTCGCCGATGCCCCAGATCGCGAAGCTGACCGCGATCAGGCCGAGCACGACGCCCATGACGATTCTGCCGAGCCAATTGGCGGAGGCGGTGCGAATACCTCGAAGCATGAAGACGTTTCCGGGTGAATGAGTGCGCCGGCTGCGGGCGTTTTGCTCCTGCGCCGGCAGGGCGTTACGGTCATCCTAGCAATAGACGGCCCGCGTCACCCCTGCAACGGGTCACGGGGCTGCAGCTGATTGCGACAGAAAGGGCCTAACCAACGGAATCCGCAGTGGATTTAGGGATTTCGGGGAGGCGGGTCAATGGCAACATCAGCGCACCGTGTTAGCATCAGCGCGTGCTGACCGAATCCCGCAACGATCGCTTATCCCCCGACAGGAACCATCATGGCCGAAACTCCGCGCCCGCTCGTGGCGGGCAACTGGAAAATGAACGGACTGCGCGGCTCGGCTGCCGAGTTGACCAAGATCATGAGCGGGGCAGGTGAGGTCGCGGCGCGGACCGACCTGATGGTGTGTCCGCCGGCGACGCTGCTCGCGACCTTCGCGTCGCTGGCGCAGGGCACGCCGGTCGCGGTCGGCGCCCAGGATTGCCACGCCGAGGCGTCCGGCGCCTTCACCGGCGACCTCTCGGCGGAGATGCTGCGCGATGCCGGCGCGGTCGCCGTCATCGTCGGTCATTCGGAACGGCGGCAATACCATCGCGAAACCGACACCGAGGTGAATGCCAAAGCGCGCGCGGCGTGGCGGGCCGGTCTGATGGCGATCGTCTGCGTCGGCGAGACCAAGGACCAGCGCGTCGACGGCAAGACCCTCGACGTGGTGCACGTGCAAACCCAGACCTCGCTGCCGGACGGAGCGACCGCCGCCAATCTCGTGGTCGCCTACGAGCCGGTATGGGCGATCGGCACCGGATTGACGCCGACCCCCGCCGACGTCGCGGCGGTCCATGGATTCATCCGCCGCCATCTCGAGACGCGTTACGGCGCGGCGGGCAGGCAAATCCGGATTCTTTACGGCGGGTCGGTCAAGCCTTCGAATGCAGTCGAGCTGATGCAGGTGCCCAATGTCGATGGCGCGCTGGTCGGCGGCGCCAGCCTCAAGGCCGACGATTTCCTCGGCATTGCACGGGCGTATCTCTAGCGACGACAAACCACGGCGGCGCGATTACGCATAGAGGGGCGATATTGGAGGTGCTGCGCTGCCCCCACTTTCCCGCGGTGATTCGAGAGGTTAGGGTTGGCGTCAAAGCCGTTTCGGAATTAGGCTCCGCTTATCTAACAAACAATCAAAAGACTAGGGAGAAGAACATGGCGAAGAAGCGCGACAGCAAGCCGGATCAAAACAAGCGCGAGAACGAGAAGGCCGTCAGCCGCCGTAATTTTATCACGCGCGGCGCGGTAGCCGGTGTCAGCGCGGCCGCCCTCGGTGCCAGCGTCGGTGAGAGCTCCGCTCAGGGGACTTCCGTCGACAACATCAAGTGGGACTATGAAGCCGACCTGGTCGTGATCGGCTCCGGGGCCTCCGGACTGCCTTGCGCCATCCGGGCGCGCGATGCCGGACTGCGTGTTCTTGTTATCGACCAGAACTTCGACGTCGGCGGCAAGATGCCGCACAGCGGCGGCCAGGTATCCCTGGGTGGTGGCGACCCGTGCCAACTCCGCGACATCGCCGGCGAAACCGACAAAGAGGGGTTCATCAAGGTCGCCCCGCTGCACAAGCCGGAAGACATCACTGAAACTACCGACTTCCTGTTCAAGGACATCACCGACTGGTCGGTCCTCAACGTCGGCGGCCACGCCCCGTATCGCTACAACGACCGCGACATGCATCGGGCCTGGGCCGACAACTGCTACGGCACCCGGCAATTCCTGATGGACAATTACGTCCGCTTCTCGCGCATCACCGGCACGCACTCGACGGGCGGCGCATCACGGGCGCGGCGCGCGATCACCTTCCTCATGCTCGGCGACAAGACCGACGTTAAGGCGGGCACGGTCACCAAGCAGGACGCGGGCATCGACGGCGTAAGCTCGAGCCATTTCGCCCCGCGCATCATGGCCGACGCCAGCAAGATCGCCGCGCCGGGCGCGGTGTGGAACGGCGCGGCGCTCACCCGCGGCCTGGAGGTCAGCGCGCGCGAGAAGGGCATCAGGTTCATGCTCAACCGGCGCATGACCGAGATCGTTCGCGAACAGCAGTTCTCGGGACGGGTGCTGGGCATCAAGGCCAGCTATTCCCCGCGCTTCGATCCCGACACCGGCGCACAGCTGAAGAGCCTGTACAGCAACGGCAACATCGATGAGCAGCGCGCCACCGTCAATATCCGGGCGAAGGTCGCTGTGTTCGTCGGCAGTGGCGGTCACGGCAACAATCCGTCGTTCCGCAGCATGTTCTACCCGGCGTTCAGCGAGCCGGCGTTCGTGTCGAGCGCCTGGGCGCTGCTCGGGCCGCTCGGGCAGGATGCCAGCGGCATCCTTGCCGGCATGCGCATCGGCGCGCATCTCGCGGGCATGCAGCAGAATCTCGGGATCACCCAGAGCTTCCACATCCCGCCGCGGATCGCGACACGCGATTCCTACACCGACATGCATCCCGGACATCCGACGTTCCCGTTCCGGCGTTCCACCGGCATCTCGCTCGGGCTCAGTTCCTACGAGCACCTGATCGCCGTGAACCAGGTCGGTGACCGTTTCTACAACGAGATGGACCTGGCGAAGCGTTACGACAGCCCGGTATGGCCCGGCGGGGCGCGCAACGGCATCCCGACCCATTCGCTCAAGCATGTTCAGGGCGACTGGCGGAACTGCCATCCAAGCTGGGTCAAGAAGATGTACGACAGCTATCCCGCCGTCGACGCTGCGCTCGCCATGAACGAAGGCTCGCAGGCGCCGAACTTCTACTCGGGGGCGCTGTGGGCGATCTTCGACAGCGCCGCCGTCGAGCGCGACGGATGGAACATCAAGCCGCCGTTCACCTCGGATACGAACGGCTATTTCTTCAGCGCCGGCAGCATCGACGAACTGGCCAAGAAGATCTACACGCGGCACGAATACCAGCGGGTGCCGCTCAAGAACCTGAAGAAAACGATCAGCAAGTGGAATACCTACGTGGACGAGGGCACCGATCCTGATTTCGGACGCGGCAAGGATGCGCCGATGCACAAGATCAGCAAGCCACCGTTCTATGCCGCCGCGGTCTGCCCGGTCTGGCATGACTCCTACGGCGGCTTGCGCATCAACGGCAAAGGTCAGGTTATCGACACCGAGGGCTCCATCATTCCCGGTCTCTATTCGGGTGGCGAAGCCAGCGGCGGCGGTAACCAGCATGGCCTGGGTCGGGCCCTGGTCCATGGCTACATCGCCGGCGGCCAGATCACGCAGGAACGCGCCTAGTCCCTAGTCCAAAACATGCACCGGTGGGGCGTGGCGCTCACCGGTGCATGCGTCTTTTGTGAACTGTACAAGCGAGTCCCGCGTTGCCTGAAAGCGGAATGAGTAACGAGCATTGCACCTGCACCGTCGAGGTCTCACCCGACGAGGCGGATGCGGGCACCGACATCACGTTGACGGTCCACGTCGCGTGTTCTCGCAAGGACAGCCTGCGCGAGCCGCGGGTTTCGATCCGGGATCACGCGGACGCCGAACTGGCGCAGGCCGAACTCACCGAAACCGATGACGACGACGAGGATGGCGTTGGCTATGCCGCGGACGACATCGTCCTGGCGGCGCCGCGCGTCGCCGGCGAGCACGTCTATCGCGCGGTCGTTCTTGCGGCGGACAAGGACGGCGCCTTGCATGAGCAGGCGTCGACCGAGGTCCGTTTCGTTGTCACGGCGCATGCGACGGAGCTGAACGCCTGGGACATCCCGTCGGCGATCGTGGCTGGAGGACGGTTCAAGTTCATGGTCGGCGTCAGTTGTTCAGCCGGCTGCCGCCTCGCCGGCGAGGGCCTGAGCATCCTCGACCAGGAAGGCGCGCAACGCGGCGCCGCAACCCTCGGCAACGACGTCTGGCCCGAGACCGATGCACTCTACGTCGCCGAGATCGAAGGCGAAGCACCGTCGACCGCCGGCGCCCATCAATGGGAGATCAGGACCGCCGCGTGGGATTGCGAGCTGCCGCATGCGGCCGGTGCGGTCGCGATATCCGTCCGCGTCGTCAATCCGCCCGAGTGCGAGGTCACGGTCGAGGCCTTCGACCGGGAAAAGCAGACGCCGATCAAAGGCGCGCGCGTGATCATGCATCCGTACCGGGCGGTTACCGACGCAAGCGGGATCGCCAAGGTCAAGGTCACCAAAGGCACCTACGATATTCTAGTGTCGGCCTCGAAATATCTTGCGGTCACCACGACAGCCGAGGTGACGGCCGACATGACCACCAGAGCCGAGCTTGATGCAGAGCCTCCATGGGTATCCCCGGAAGAGGATCCCGGCGTTTGAGAAGTGGTAGTCTGAGAGATGATGACGTTGCGTGGGAAGGTGAAGCCGATGAAATGCTGGGTACAACAAGCGTGGTCGAGATCATTGATGTTAGGAGCGGTGTCGGCTGCCGCCATGCTGGTGGCGACAATGCTCTCCGAGCCGGCCGCGGCTCAGGTGTCGATCTGGAACGGCGTCTATACGCAAGCCCAGGCTAAGCGGGGCGAGGAGGTCTATTCCGGCGCCTGCGCGCAATGCCACGGGTTGCGGCTCAACGGGGCCGCGCATTCGGACCAGCCGCCATCACCCGCCATCGCGCGCGCGACGTTGCTGCGCAAATGGGATGGCAAGACCGTTGGTGAGCTCTTCACCTATGTGCTGGAGATGATGCCGACCGACCGGCCGGGCACCCTGACGCCTCAGCAATCGATCGACGCCGTCGCGCTCATGTTCTCCGTCAGCGAAGTTCCGGCGGGCGACAAGGAACTGCCGGCCGATCCCAAGGCTCTCGAAGGGATCGTGATCGGAGAGCAGAAGAAGTAGCCGATGATCAATATGCGCGGCGTCGCTGGCCCACCCTCACGCTGACGAGCCCACCGCAGGTGGGCGTCTCGAAGCGCGAGGGTGCCCAGATTGGGGCCTCATGGTTCGCGACGGGGCGCTGCGTGACCCTCCTCACCATGAGGACGGAGGCCTACCCGACCGGGTTCGCCTTTTCATACGCGTCGATGATCTCGCTGCCTGTCGTGAACCAGACGCGGTCGTCCTTTTTCATTTCGGCGAGCGCGCGTTGCAGATATTTGGCGCGTAGCGGCTGTCCGGTGATCATCGGATGCAACGGAATGCCCATGACGCGCGCGTGCTGGCCGCTGTCCGCCAGCAGTCCCTCGAACTGGTCCATCACCGAGCGGTAGTATTGGTCGCCGGTGTAGCCCTTGCGGATGAAAAGCGGGATGTCGTTGATCTCCATGCAATAGGGGATGGCGAGCATCTTTCCGCTCTTGACCTTCATGCGATAGGGCTGGTCGTCGTTGTTCCAGTCACCGCAATAGGTCACGCCTTCCTCGGCGAGGATGTCGAGGGTGTTGTGGGTCTGCGTCAGCCCGCTGCCGAGCCAGCCGCGCGGACGTTGTCCGGTGGCGGCCGCGATCGTCTTCAGCACCTGGGCGATGACCTCTTTCTCCTTTTCCGGAGACAGGCCGGCGAGGCTTTCGCTGTTCGTGGTGCCGTGGCCCATGAACTCCCAGCCGCGCTTCTTCATTTCCTCGACGGCCCTGGGGTGCTCGTCGCAGACTTGCGAATTGAGCGCCACCGTCGCCTTGACGCCGGCGCCGTCGAGCACGTCGGCCATGCGCCAGAGTCCGACCCGCATGCCGTATTCCCGCCAGGCGTAGTTGACGACGTCGGGGACACGGTTGGTGGGATTGGGCGAGATGGCGGCGCCGACCGGGGAGTCGTAGTGCCAGACCTCCACATTCGGGGCGATCCAGACCGCGAGCGTCTTGCCGCCCGGCCAGGCGAACGGCTTCCTTTCGAAAATGAAGGTGTCGTCGTATCGGCCCGATCTGCGCATCATCTGGTCCCTGCGGTCATTGTTCGCATGAGCGCCGTCCTTCCAGAATGATCTTTTGATGAGGTCGGTCGGCGGGCGCTTCTGGTGGGTTCTTCTGGGTTCTTGGGGAGCCTAGCACTCTCCGGCCGGACGCGATCCGGCCGATGTAACCGCCGATAAATGAATGGAAAACCGGCCGGGGATTGTGTACGACCCCCGCGACTTCCTATATGGGCAGCTTGGCGGCCCCCCGGCCGGGGTCCGAACGGACAGGTTCGAATGCTGACGTTCATTATCGTGATTCATCTGATGATCGTGCTCGCCATGTGCGGGCTCGTGCTGCTGCAGAAATCAGAGGGTGGCGGCCTCGGGGTCGGCTCCGGCGGCGGCTTCATGAGCAGCCGTGGCACCACCAACGTGCTGACCCGCAGCACCGCCATCCTGGCGGCCTGTTTCTTTGCCACCAGCCTGCTGCTCTCGGTGATTGCCGGCTGGAACCGCAATCCTGGCTCGATCCTGCGGACGCCCGGTTCGGCGCCGGTTTCGACGCCGGGCGGGCCTGCGCCGAAAGCGCCGGGTGGCAACCTGCTCGATCAACTCAAAGGGCAGGAGCCGGCGCCGTCCGGGCCGCAAGTGCCGCAATCGAAGTGACAGAGACCTTCAGAGGGCCGGGCAACCGGCCCTTCGACTTTGTGGGGTTGTTGGCTGCCATGCGGGAAGCGAATGCCTGGTTCCAAATCGCCTGATGAAGTCGGGCCAAAGTTTTGTGCGAACAGGAGAAACGGGATCAGAGATGGACGCTTCGGAGGCAATCCACAGGGCGATAAGTCGCTCGTCGAATCGACCCTCCAGGCCTAAAGGTTAGGCCCCATGGCGCGGTACATCTTCATCACCGGCGGCGTGGTCTCCTCCCTTGGAAAAGGCCTTGCCTCAGCGGCCCTCGGCGCATTGCTGCAGGCGCGCGGCTATAGCGTCCGCCTGCGCAAGCTCGATCCCTATCTCAACGTCGACCCCGGCACGATGTCGCCGTACCAGCACGGCGAAGTGTTCGTGACGGACGACGGGGCGGAGACCGATCTCGATCTCGGCCACTACGAGCGCTTCACCGGCCGCCCGGCGACCAAGCAGGACAACATCACCACCGGGCGCATCTACCAGGAGATCCTCGCCAAGGAACGGCGCGGCGATTATCTCGGCGCCACCATCCAGGTCGTCCCGCACGTCACTAACGCCATCAAGGAGTTCATCCGCGACGGCAACGATGGCTACGACTTCGTGCTGTGCGAGATCGGCGGCACCGTCGGCGACATCGAGGGCCTGCCGTTCTTCGAGGCGATCCGCCAGCTCGGCAACGATCTGCCGCGCGACCACGCGATCTACATCCATCTCACGCTGCTGCCGTTCATTCCCAGCGCCGGCGAACTGAAGACCAAACCGACCCAGCACTCGGTGAAGGAACTGCGCTCGATCGGTATCCAGCCGGACATCCTGTTGTGCCGCTGCGACCGGCCGATCCCGGCCGAGGAGCGCCGCAAGCTCGGTCTGTTCTGCAATGTGCGTCCGAACGCGGTGATCGAGGCGCGCGACGCCGACAACATCTATGCGGTGCCCGAGGCCTATCACGCGGCCGGCCTTGATGGCGAAGTGCTCGCCGCCTTCGGGATCGAGCCCAAGGCCGAGCCCGACCTGTCGGTCTGGCGCAACATCAACGAGCGCATCCGCAATCCGGAAGGCGCGGTCACCATCGCCATTGTCGGCAAGTACACCGGCATGAAGGACGCCTACAAATCCCTGATCGAGGCGCTGTCGCACGGCGGGATTTCCAACAAGGTCGCGGTCAAGCTCGACTGGATCGAATCCGAAGTGTTCGAGCGCGAAGACCCGGTTCCGTTTCTGGAGCACGTCAACGGCATCCTGGTTCCCGGCGGTTTCGGCCAGCGCGGCGCCGAGGGCAAGATCAAGGCGGCGCAGTTCGCGCGCGAGCATCGCGTGCCGTATTTCGGCATCTGCTTCGGCATGCAGATGGCCGTGATCGAAGCGGCGCGGAACCTGTGCGGCATCGAGGACGCCAATTCCACCGAGTTCGGCCAGACCGCGAACCCGCTGGTCGGCCTGATGACCGAATGGATGAAGGGCAACGAGTTGCAGAAGCGCGGCGCGGAGGGCGACCTCGGCGGCACCATGCGGCTCGGCGCCTATGCCGCCGCGCTTCAGCGCGGCAGCCGCGTTGCCGATATCTACGACTCGACGGAAATATCCGAACGGCACCGGCATCGCTACGAGGTCAACACCAACTATCGCGGCCGGCTCGAGCAGCACGGCATGCGTTTTTCCGGCATGTCGCCGGACGGGCTGCTGCCGGAAATAATCGAATACGAGGATCATCCCTGGTTCGTCGGCGTCCAGTTCCATCCGGAACTGAAGTCGCGGCCTTTCGAACCGCATCCGCTGTTTGCTTCTTTCATCGAAGCGGCGAAGGAACAGAGCCGGCTGGTGTGATCGCTGGTTTCATTGCGGAAAGCTGACGCCATTCGGCCGTTGACCGGCCGTGGCGCCGGCTTCATGGTCATCCGATGCTGAAAACCGACCCCGAGCCCAGTCCGGTCGTTTCGATTGGCCAAACGCGCATCGGCAACGACCTGCCGCTCGCACTGATCGCCGGGCCGTGCCAGCTCGAAAGCCGCGCGCATGCGCTCGAAATGGCGACGGCGCTGAAGGAGATCGCGGCGCGCCTCGGGATCGGGCTCGTCTACAAGACCTCGTTCGACAAGGCCAACCGCACCAGCGCCCGCAGCGCCCGCGGCCTCGGCCTCGATGCGGCCCTGCCGATTTTCGCGGAGGTTCGATCCTCGCTCGGCATTCCCGTGCTGACTGACGTGCACGAGGCCGAGCAATGCGCGCGGGTCGCGCAAGCCGTCGACGTGCTGCAAATTCCTGCGTTCCTGTGCCGGCAAACTGACCTTCTTGCCGCGGCGGCGGCCACCGGGCGCGTCGTCAACGTGAAGAAGGGGCAGTTCCTCGCGCCGTGGGACATGGCCAATGTCGTCACCAAGATCACCAGCGCCGGCAACCGCAACGTGCTGGTGACCGAGCGCGGCGTGTCGTTCGGCTACAACACGCTGGTGTCGGACATGCGCGCGCTGCCGATCCTGGCGCGCTCGACCGGCGCGCCTGTCATCTTCGACGCCACCCATTCGGTGCAGCAACCGGGCGGGCAGGGCACCTCGTCGGGCGGCGAGCGCGAGTTCGTGCCGGTGCTGGCGCGCGCCGCCGTGGCGGTGGGTGTGGCCGGGGTGTTCATCGAGACCCACCAGGATCCCGACAAGGCGCCCTCCGATGGCCCTAATATGATTGCATTGAAGGATTTGGAGGGTTTGCTGCGGACGCTGCAAGCGTTCGACCGCATTGCCAAACCGCAGCGCTGAGCATTGCCGGCCGCGGGTTGAAGGGGGAGGGCAAGATGGTGTTGCAATCGCTGGCCGGGTTGCCGGCTTTTCTGTTGTATTTCTGCGTTTCGCTGGTCGCCATCGTGATCTACCTGCTGGTCTATACGTGGATCACGCATCACGACGAGTACGATCTGATCAGTCGCAACGTGCCCGGCGCCGCTATTGCGCTCGGGCTGAGCCTGTTGGGATTTGCATTGCCGGTCGCGAGCGCGGTCGCCCATGCAGCCGATATTGTAGACTGCGTGATCTGGAGCTTCGTCGCGCTTATCGTTCAAATCCTCGTCTACTATGTCGCGTGCATCCCGGTGTCCGGCTTGTCGGGGCGAATTGCAAAGGGCGAGATGGCCGCCGCGATCTGGCTTGGCTTGGCGTCGGTCACCGCCGGCGTCCTGAGCGCGGCGTCGATGACCTGGTGACGCGCCGTGAAACGCTCTTCGCAAGTCGCAGTGCTGCTGATGGGCGCGACCGGCGTCGGCGCCTCGGCCTACGCCATGACACCGCCAAATTGTCCGGCGCCGGCTACTCCGCCGGCTGTCACGTCACCGGCGGTCCCGGGCGCGGCCAGTCCGCAGGGATGTCAACCGCGACGCTCGTGGGGCGGATCCGGCTCCAGCTGGACCCGGACCAACAGCAACAGCCACTGGTCGCGACCCGCATTCTCGCGCAGCACGACCACGACGCCGACGCGGGTGTCGACCACGACGACCACGACACCGACGACGCCCCGGCCCGGCACCACGACCAGTACGACGCGTGGTGGCTTCGGCAGCACCGGCCATTCGTCGTCGAGCTCCAGTTGACGGCCCATGCAACGCGTTGCCTGTGATGAGCGCGCCGACTGGCGCGGCATCGCCGAACGAACCGGCTTCGCGTTCCATACCATCGACGGCGAGCGCTATTGGGACGAGCGCGCCTATTACGCGTTCACCCTGGACGAGATCGAACGCGACATCGAGGCGCCGACGGCGGAGCTCGACGAGATGTGCCGCGCGCTGGTCGAACGCGCGGTTGCCGACGACCGGCTGCTGAAGGTCCTCAAGATTCCGCCGGCGTTCTGGAACTGGATCGCAGCGAGCTGGAAGCGTGGCGATCCAAGCCTCTACGGCCGCTTTGACCTGCGATACGACGGACAAGGTCCGGCAAAACTGCTCGAATACAATGCCGACACGCCGACCGCGGTGTTCGAGACCGCGGTGTTCCAATGGCAGTGGCTGGAGGACGCGATGGCGCGCAAGCTCCTGCCCGGTGACGCCGACCAGTACAATTCCCTGCATGAGCGGCTGATCGAAGGCTGGCGCGCAATCGGCAAGGGCCGGCTGCTGCACCTCGCCGGTACGCTCCGTGTCCCGGAAGACCAGGGCACGCTCGCCTATCTTCAGGATTGCGCGCATCAGGCAGGACTCGCGACGTCGATGCTCGACATGGACACCATCGGCCGAACGCCACAGGGTTTGTTTGTCGACGCCAAGAACGTTCCGCTCGATCTGCTGTTCAAGCTCTACCCGTGGGAATGGATGATGCGCGAGGCGTTCGGTGCGTATTTGCCGGGTGCGCCAACGCAGTTCGTCGAGCCGCCGTGGAAAGCAATCCTGTCCAACAAGGGCATCCTTCCCTTGCTGTGGGCGATGTTCCCGGGCCATCCGAATCTGTTGCCCGCGTATTTCGACGACGACGAAAAGGCTGCCGAGCTAGGCACATCCTATGCGCGCAAGCCGCTCTACTCGCGCGAGGGCGCCAATATCGATTTGGTGGTTGCGGGCAATACGATCGATCGGGATTCCGGCCCCTATGGCGGCGAAGGGTTCGTGCGGCAAGCGCTGGCGCCACTGCCGCAATTCGACGGCAACTACGTGGTCCTGGGTTCCTGGATCGCCGCCGGGCAACCCTGCGGGCTGTCGGTGCGCGAAGATGAGAGCCCGATCACCAAGAATTCGTCGCGGTTCCTGCCGCACGCTATCGTCGGGTAGGTGGATTGCACAAATCCCTGTTGCAATTAGTCCCGGGCAAGGTCCAAGCGTTGCGGGACCGCATCCCGGATATTCGGGCTGAACAGCCTGGGCTTCTGACACCAAGCGAGCACCGCCATCCCGCCCGTTCTCAAAATCGTCTTCCTGGTCGTCTTCGCATCGACGCTGTTCAGCCGCATCATCGATCCGGTGGTGCCGCAGATCGCGGCCGACCTGCTGGTGGACGTGAAGATGGCCGCGCTGCTGTCGACCGCATTCACCTTGCCCTATGCGTTGACCCAGCCGGTGCTCGGGACCATCGCCGATTTCTTCGGCAAGACCCGGCTCATGAACATGAGCCTGCTGGTCGTCTCGGTCACGGCGCTGGCGTGCGCAGTCGCGACGAGCTTCTCGCTGGTGTTCGCCATGCGGGTCGTCGCGGGACTGCTGGCTGGCGGGATTTTTCCGGTGGCGATGGCATTGATCGGCGACCTCGTGCCGATCAATCGGCGGCAGATCGTGATCGGCCGCTTGCTCGCGGTCGGCCTGACCGGCAACGTGCTGGGCGCCGCCATCGCCGGCATCATCGGCGACCTATTCGGGTGGCGCGGCATCTTCGCGGTGACCGGCGGGTTTGGGCTGATCATCACGATCGCCGCGTTCTATATCCTGCGCAGCTTTCCAGTGCCGAAGCCGCGGCCCGCTTTCAACATCTCGGCCGTCAAGGCGAATTACCAATCGATCTTCGCCGATCCACGCGCCAAGGTCTGCTTCGGCTCGGTGTTCTTCGAAGGCATCTTCATCCACGGCATTTTTCCGTATGTCGCCATCCTACTGCTGACCAGTGGCGAGACGCGCGCCGCGATCGCCGGCCTCGTGATCGCGGCGTTCGGCTTGGGCGGCGTGATCTATTCGCTCTCGGTGCCGGTTCTGGTCACGCATTTCGCGGAACGCAAATTGATGCTGATCGGCGGCACATTGGCCGCGGCCGGGCTGACGCTCGCGGCGCTGCATTTCTCGTGGGGCGCGCAGATCGCCGTCTTCGGTATCTTCGGATTCGGTTTCTACCTGCTGCACGGCTGCATCCAGGTGCATGTCACCGACCTCTCGTCGACGGCGCGCGGCGCGGCGACCTCGGCGCATTCGAGCTCGTTCTTCCTTGGGCAGGCAGCCGGGCCGGTTATCTACGGCTTCGGCTATTCGCACGGCAGCCTGGAACCGCTGATGTTCCTTGGCTCGGCGGTCATCATCGTGATCGCCATCATCTGCTCCCGGTACTTGCGCCTCCGCAGCACCACGTCCGCTCCGCCGCCCTCATCACCGGCTTGACAGCGCGGTTGCGGAACCTCACCAAGCACTTGTGAAACCGCACCAAAACGCCCATTATCAAGCCATACGGCCTGGGGTGCCGCGCGATCGCGGCTGAGATCACACCCACGAACCTGTCTGGGTAATGCCAGCGAAGGGAGCAGCCTCTGTGACGTCGGGTTTCGCACATTCCAGCAAGGCTTCCGCCGGCAAGACGCCCGCCGGCAAGACGCTCAAAGTCGCCATCATCGGCGCCGGGGTGATGGGGCTTGGCATTGCCTGGCGGCTGGCCGCGAAGGGCGCGACCGTCGATGTATTCGATCGCGCCGCCGCGGGGAGCGGCTCGAGCCATGCCGCTGCCGGGATGCTGGCCGCCTGCTGCGAAGCCGAACCCGGTGAGGACGCGCTCGTTGCCCTGGGACGGGATAGTCAGGCGCGCTGGCCGGCGTTCGCCGCCGAGTTGCTGCAGGCGTCCGGCGTCGACGTGGAATTGCGCACCGAGGGAACGCTGGTGGTCGCGCTCACCGCCGACGACCAGGCGCGCATCCATCATCACCTTGCGCATCAGAAGAAGCTTGGCCTGCCACTCGAATGGATTTCTGCCGCCGAGACGCGGAGGCGCGAGCCGCATCTCGCCGGCAAGCTCGCGGGCGCGGTGTGGTCGCCGGAGGATCATCAGGTCGACAACCGCAAGCTCGCGACCGGATTGCGCATCGCGGCGGACGCTGCCGGCGCGACCATTCACGAGCACACGCCGGTGAAGGAGATTTCGATCGTCGGCGGGCGCACCGACGGCGTGATCCTCGCCGACGGCACGAAGGTGCAGGCCGATGTCGTGGTGCTGGCGGCGGGCGCTTGGTCGCGCACGATCGGCGGGCTGACGCCCGAGCAGCGGCCACCGGTGCGCCCGATCAAGGGCCAGATGCTCGCGCTCAAGATGGATCCGGCGGCGCCGCTGATCAATCACGTGATCTGGGCGCCGGGCGTCTACATGGTGCCGCGCCGCGACGGCCGGCTGATCGTCGGCGCCACCGTCGAGGAGAAGGCGTTCGACACCTCGCTGACCGCCGGCGGGTTGCTGACCTTGCTGGAAGCGGCGTGGCGCACGGTGCCGTCGATCGAGGAACTCGCGATCGATGAGATGTGGGTCGGACACCGTCCGGGCAGCCGCGACGACGCCCCGATCCTCGGGCACGGTCCGGCGCAGGGGCTGATCTACGCCACGGGACATCACCGCAACGGCATTCTGCTCGCGCCGGTCACCGCCGACGCCATCGCCAAGCTGGTGCTCGAGGGTACGCTCGAACCGGCGATCCGACCGTTCGGCGTCGACCGGTTTGCGCCGCCCAGAGCTGCTGAATAGGGTCAACCGCATGACGCAAGCCACGCTCAACGCTCATATCAGGATCAACGGCCAGGACGAGCCGCTGCAGGCGGCGACGCTTGCGGCGCTGCTCGACGAGAAGGCGGTCGATGTCGCCCAGAAGGGGATCGCGGTCGCGCTCAACGGCGCGGTGGTGCCGCGCGCAAGCTGGCCGACGACGCGGCTCAATCCCGGTGACAGTGTCGAGATCGTGCGCGCCCGGCAGGGTGGCTAACAAGGCGGCTGGGACAATGGTTCGCTGTAGGGATCGCGTGCGCGTTCTTCGCTCGTCCCCGCGAAAGCCGGGGACCCAGGGCCAAGAAATCTGGATGCCCGCTTTCGCGGGCATGAGCGGGGAGGTTCAAGATGCCGCTAGAGGTTTGGAGTTGATACGATGTCCGATCCGCTGATCATTGCCGGCCGCGAGTTCCGGTCCCGACTGTTCCTTGGCACTGCCGGCTATCCGAACCGCAAGATCATGCTCGATGCCGTTGCCGCGAGCGGCAGCGAGATGGTCACGGCATCGATCCGGCGCATCAGCCTTGCCGGCGACGACGAGAGCCTCGCCGACCTGATCCCGAAGAACATCCACTTCCTGCCCAACACCGCCGGCTGCCAGACCGCGAAGGATGCGATCCTCACCGCCGAGCTGGCGCGCGAGGCGCTCGGCACCAACTGGGTCAAGATCGAGGTGATCGGCGATCGCGAGCTGCTCTATCCGGACACCGAGGAACTCATCAAGGCGACGGAAGCGCTGGTGGCCAAGGGCTTCGTGGTGCTGCCGTACTGCACCGAAGACCCGGTGGTCTGCCGCAAGCTCGCCGATGCCGGCGCGGCGGCGGTGATGCCGCTTGGCTCGCTGATCGGCTCGGGGCTCGGCATTTCCAACCCGCATCTGATCGAGCTGATCTGCGCCCGTTCGTCGGTCCCCGTGGTGCTCGATGCGGGCATCGGCACGGCCTCGGACGCGGCGCTGGCGATGGAGCTCGGCTGCTCGGCGGTGCTGCTCAACACTGCGGTGTCGAAGGCGCAGGACCCGGTGCTGATGGCGAAGGCCATGCGCGCCGCCGTCGAAGGCGGGCGCGCTGCGCGGCTCGCCGGGCGTATCCCGAAGATCGCCCACGCGGAGCCGTCGAGCCCGCAATTCGGCCTCGTGGGCACGTAAGGCTTAGTACGGAAGGCTTGGCACGTGAGGCTGCCGCACCCGCCGCTGCTGCTGGTCACCGACCGCCGCCAGGCGCGCAAGCCGCTGGTCGAGGTGGTGGCGGCCGCGCTTGCCGCCGGCTGCCGCTGGGTGAGCGTTCGCGAGAAGGATCTGCCCGAGGACGACCAGATCGGTTTGGTGCGCCTGCTGCTGCCGATCGCACGGCGCAACGGCGCACGCCTGACTCTGCACGGCGATGCGCAACTGGCGAAGGCCGCCGGCGCCGACGGCGTGCATGTCTCCGCCGGCGGCGATGCCGCGGCGAGCCGCAAGCTGCTCGGTCCTGACAAGCTGATCGGGGTCTCGATCCATACCGCCACCGAGGCGGCCGCCGTCGATCCGGCTATCGCCGACTATGCGATCGCGGGGCCGGCCTACGAGACCGCCAGCAAGCCCGGCTACGGTCCCGAGATCGGGCGCAAGGGCTTGGCCGATCTTGCCAAGGCGGCGAGGGTTCCGCTGGTGGCGATCGGCGGCCTCAACGCCATGCGCGCCGCCGAGGTGCTCGCGGCCGGCGTTTCCGGGATTGCGGTGATGGGTTCGATCATGCGCGCCGCCGATCCCGGCCAGGAGATGAAGGCGCTGCTGGCGACGGTGGGTGAGCGCCAGGCGGTGCGTGGCGTACCCTGAAAACGCTCTGTTAGTGGCGTTGTTTTAAGACGATGGGCCTAAGCGGCATTGCAGCCGCGAGAGGCCCACGCATGACGACTCTCGGCACTGACTTCATCCTCAATGCGCTCGCCCAAGAGGGGCTGCGCCATCTGTTCATGGTCCCGGGCGGCCTGATCGATCCGTTCATGCCGGCGCTGACGCGTCAGAGCGCACTCACCCCGATCATCGCGGCGCACGAGGGCGGTGCGGTCTATATGGCCGACGGCTATGCGCGCGCCAGCGGGCACTTCGGTGCGGCGCTCGGCATTGGCGGCCCCGGCTGTTGCAACATGGCGACCGCGGTCGCTGCCGCCAAAACCGACGCATCGCCGCTGATGGTGCTGACCGGCGAAGTCTCACGCGCCATGGAAGGGCGCGGCGCGTTTCAGGACGCCAGCCAGGCCACCCTCAACGACACCGCAGTGATGACGACACTGACGCGGATGTCGATGACGGTATCCGGCGCGCAGAACCTGCCGCACAGCTTCCGCCATGCGCTCACCACCATGTGGTCGCAGCCGTCCGGACCGGTGCACCTGTCCCTGACCCGCGATGCGCTCGTCGGCGAATGCGTCACCGACTATGTCAAAGTCGCCCCGTATTTTTCCGAACTGCGGCCCCTCAGCTTGCCTCAGGCCGAGGCGGCCCTGTCGTTGCTCGCGGACGCCAAACGGCCACGGCTCGCAATGCTGGTGGGCGCCGGCGTCGAGCACGATGCCGCCGCGCGGCGTCTACGCGAGATCGCCGAACGCTGGTCGATACCGGTGGCGACCACGTTACGCGCCAAGGGCGTGTTTCCTGAGGACCACGAACTTTCGCTCGGTGTGTTCGGCTACGCCGGCACCCGCCACGCCACCGCCGCGATCCTCGGCGGCGATCTTGATTGCCTGCTGGTGCTCGGCTCCGGCCTCAACGAGCGCGACACGATGCACTGGACAGTGCGCGAGGGCTGCAAGGCGTGCATGATCCACGTCAACACCGACATGGATGCACTGACCGCCAACGCCGATGTCGGTCATAGCGTCCCCGGGAGCGTCCACGCCTTCCTCGACCTGATGTTTGCGCGAGCCAGCGATATCGAATCCGCACTGACGGCCGGCAAGGCTCAACGTCAGGAATGGCTCGCTAAGATCAAGGCTGGGCCGCGTCTCTATGACGTCGAGAACACCAGCCGTGCCTCAGCGCCGATCCATCCGGCGGCGGTGGTTACGGCACTGCGGCAGGCGCTGCCGCGTGATGGCATCGTGCTGGTCGACTCCGGCGCGCACCGTGCCTTCGCCGGGCATTATTGGACCGCCTACCAGCCGCGCACCTACATCTCGGCCACCAACCTCGGTCCGATGGGCTGGGCGATCCCGGCCGCCATCGGCGTGCAATGCGCGCGGCCCGACCAGCGCGTCGCGGTCATCACCGGGGACGGTTGCATGCAGATGCACGGTATCGATCTGCAGACTGCAGCTCGATACCGGCTACCGATCGTCTACGTGGTGATCAATAATGGCGCGCTCGGCAATGTCTGGCTGCGAGCCCGGCAATACGGCGCGCTACCCGCGGAGCTGACCAGCATTCCCGATCACGATTGGGCCGGCTTTGCGCGCTCTTTCGGCGCCCAAGGCTTCACCGTGCACGATCCGAAAGATCTCGCGAGCACCTTCGCGGCAGCGCTGGCCGCGGGCACGACCGCGCTGGTCGACGTCAAGGCGGATAAGGATTGCGTGACGCCGGTCTACGATTTCAGCGCCGGCGCGCATGCCTGGTCGTATCACGAATAGGAAACGTCCGATGACCGTGCTCGACATGAAGGTCGCCCAGCTCCCGGCCGACGCGCAGGCGCTGTACGCCAAAATGGCAGAACGCCGACGCGCCAACGGGGAGGGATTCGGCGGCCCTTATCTCGCGCTGCTCAATCACCCCCAGCTCGCATCCCGCGTCGAGGAACTTGGATTCTTCCTCAAGTTTGAGGGCGCGCTGCCGCGAACCGTCTACCAGTTCATCGTGCTCACGGTCGCGCGCGCGACCGGCGCCGACTTCGAATGGCATGACCACATCGCCCACGCCCGCGCTGCCGGTTTGCCGGACGACGTGATCGACGCCATCGGTTCGGCCAACACGGCGGCGCTGCCGCAACCCTACGCGCTCGCGCGCGAGATCCTGCAGCGGACGATGGCCTGGCAGGTGGTCCCGGACGATTTGCAGGCGCAGGCCGTCGCCGCGTGGGGCAGGCACGGACTGATCGAGATCGTGGTGTTATCCGGTTTTTATCAGATGTTCGCGGCGATCAATCAGGGCTTCGACATCAGGCCGCCTGCGTAGCCGCGGCGCTCAGCCTCTTCCGCGATACGGCGCGACGCCCTGGTCCGGCACCCAGACATCTGCCGGCAGCTTGCCCGCCTGCCAGAACACGTCGATCGGTATGCCGCCGCGTGGATACCAGTAACCGCCGATCCGGAACCATTTGGGTTTCAGCAACGCAACAAGCCGTTTGCCGATCGCGACAGTGCAGTCCTCGTGGAACGCGCCGTGGTTACGGTAGCTGGTGAGGAAGAGCTTCAGCGACTTCGACTCGACCAGCCATTTGCCCGGCACATAGTCGATGACGAGATGCGCGAAGTCCGGCTGGCCGGTGATCGGGCAGAGCGTCGTGAATTCGGGCGCGGTGAAGCGGGCGACGTAGTTGGTGTCGCCGTGCGGATTCTCCACGCGGTCGAGCACGGCCTCCGCCGGTGAAGCGGGGATGGCCGAGAGCTTACCGAGATGCTGCGGGGGGGTGGGGGCTTTGGCCATCGTGGTTGTGGGCGACGCCGGTGATGCTGTTGCGGAGTTCGATCGGGTTCGCGACGCCGTCCAATGCTTCCAGGCCTGCGCCGGTGCCTGTGATACTGACCTTGCCGTAATCGAGAATCCGGCCAAGGACCGATTGCTCGACCTTCACGCTCTCGACCTTGTCCATGTTCATCTCATTGGTCGTGCGCTTGATCAGGCCGGTCTTATAGATGACGCGCAGGTTGGTGACAGCGATTTCGGTGGACCACCACCCAAACCATTCGCGGATCAGGAACACGATGCCCGCGGCGGCGAGCAGGGCCGCAAGCCAGTGGACCCATCTCCCCAGGTTCTCGGGCAGGAAACTCGCCCAGACGAGCGCCGCCAGCGCCAGGACGAAGCAGAGGGCGCCCGGCCAATAGACGATCCAGTGGGCCGATGCGGTGTGACGCACGACTTCGCCGGGCTGCAGGACGCGTTGGACATAGCTCATTGGAATCTCCTGCCGTAGGATAGTAGAGCCGGGCCCACAGCACCACAGAGGTGGGGGCCTATGCTTTGCGCGCTGGCGGCTGATCCTGTAGAAGCACCGCGCCAATTCAGCCCGCCTGCCGCCAATCAGCCTCCAGGGACGCCATGACCGCCATTGTCGATATCACCGGCCGCGAAATCCTCGATAGCCGCGGTAATCCAACCATCGAAGTCGACGTCAGGCTGGAGGACGGGTCGCTGGGCCGCGCGGCGGTGCCGTCGGGGGCCTCCACCGGGGCGCACGAGGCGGTCGAGCTCCGCGATGGCGACAAGTCCCGCTACCTGGGCAAGGGCGTGCGCAAGGCGGTCGAGGCCGTCAATGGCGAGATATTCGACGCCCTCGGCGGCATGGAGGCGGAACTCCAGGCCAAGATCGACGAGACCATGATCGCGCTCGACGGCACGCCGAACAAGGCGCGGCTCGGCGCCAACGCCATCCTGGGCGTGTCGCTCGCGGTCGCCAAGGCCGCCGCAGTGGCGAACAACCTGCCGCTCTATCGCTATGTCGGCGGCACCGCGGCGCGGCTTCTGCCGGTGCCGATGATGAACATCGTCAATGGCGGCGTGCATGCCGACAACCCGATCGACTTCCAGGAATTCATGATCATGCCGGTCGGCGCCAAGAGCTTCGCCGAAGGGCTGCGCATGGGCGTCGAGATCTTCCAGACGCTGCGGTCCGGGCTCAAGGACGCCGGCCACAACACCAATGTCGGCGACGAGGGCGGCTTCGCGCCGAACCTGAAGTCGGCCGACGACGCCCTCGGCTTCGTCATGAAGTCGATCGAGAAGGCTGGCTACAAACCCGGACAGGACATCGTCCTGGCGCTCGACTGCGCCGCGACCGAATTCTTCAAGAAGGGCGTCTACGACTATGAAGGCGAAGGGAAAAAGCGCTCCGGCGAGGAGAATGCGAAGTACCTGGCCGATCTCGTGGCGCGCTATCCGATCGTGTCGATCGAGGATGGCATGGCGGAAGACGATTTCGACGGCTGGAAGGCGCTGACCGACCTGATCGGAAAGAAATGCCAGCTGGTCGGCGACGACCTGTTCGTCACCAACGTGCTGCGGCTCGGCGACGGCATCAAGCGCGGGCTCGGCAACTCGATCCTGGTCAAGGTCAACCAGATCGGGACGCTGACCGAGACGCTCGCGGCCGTCGAGATGGCGCACAAGGCGAGCTACACCGCTGTCATGTCGCATCGCTCCGGCGAGACCGAGGATGCCACGATCGCCGACCTGGCCGTCGCGACCAATTGCGGGCAGATCAAGACCGGCTCGCTGGCGCGGTCCGACCGCACCGCGAAGTACAACCAGCTGCTGCGCATCGAGGAGGACCTCGGGCCGCAGGCGAAGTACCCGGGCCGCTCGGCGCTGGCGGCGCTTCGATAGGGGCTTGTCGCCGCTTTCATCCCCGGGCAACCTAAGCGCGGGGAATGGAACCGTCTTTGCCGGGACGAACGGATGGATCAGTCAACAATCCCGCAGGCCAGCGAGCGGCACCGCGCCGTCGGTGACCTGAGCCGCTTCGTTGCAGCCTCGGTGGACGCCGCCCGCGTCAATCAGGAGCCGTTTTTCCACCTCGAATTCGACCGCGTGTTTCCAGACGACATCTATCGCGCGATGGTCGACGCGATGCCGCGCACGACGTCGTACCGCCGCAGCAGCCGCGCGGACGACATCCTGCCGGACGGCACCGTGACCCGCGCCAAGATCGATCTGTTCCCGGAATACGTCCGGGTTCTGCCGGCGGAACAACGCGCGCTGTGGAACCTGGTCGGCGCGGCCCTGTGCTCGCGCGAGGTGTCCGACGCGGTCGTCCGCAAGCTTGGACCGGCGCTGGCGCGGCGGTTCGGGCCGCAATACGCCAGCGTCGGGCTCTATCCGCTGCCGACGCTGACCCGTGACGGCCCCGGATACACCATCAATATCCATTCCGACCATCTGTCGAAGGGCGTCACCGTTCAGTTCTATTTACCGCGCGACAACTCAACCTCACACATCGGCACCGTTTTCCATTCCGACGACCCGGATAAAACGGCGGCGGGCAAGAAGGCTTTTTCGCCGAATACGGGCTATGCCTTTGCGGTCGACCGGGACACGCATCATTCCGTCGATACGGTCGGGCCGGAGGTCAAAACGCGCGATTCGATCCTGCTGACCTATTATGTCGACGCCGGACCGCTCAAATTCCTTCGCAACCGCGGCAAGCGGCTCGGCAATTTCCTGCTCAACGAGTTGCGCAGCGTAGTGCGGCGGTAGTGCGCGATTAGGATTGCCTTAACGCGCGGCTTGCATGGTCATGGGATGGTCACCCGCAGGCGACTCAGGACGATTCTCACCACGCTCGGCCTCTATCTCGGGGGAGCGCTCCTGGTCGGCTATTTCTACGTCAATGCCTATACTGGGAACCACGGGATTACGGCCCGGCTGAGCCTTGACGTGCAGACCGCCCGGCTGACGACGGAGCGCGATACGCTCCGGTCCGAGCGCCAGCGGTGGGAGCGGCGGGTGGCGCTGCTTCGGTCCCAAAGCCTCGATCCGGACATGCTGGACGAGCGCGCGCGGGCGTTGCTCGACTACGTGGATGCCCGCGATTTGACGCTAATGGTACGCCGTCCCTAGAGCGGCGGCACCCCGACTAGTTTATCCAGCAAAAGCAATTCGCTTGTACGTCACCTGTGCTTTCACCCCGCCAGGATTTCGGCTAAGGGGAGGGCGGCCAATGGCCTAGTCCGGGCCGTCAATTCGTCGAGGAGCTTTATGGCCGTTGCCAGCAGCAAAGTCGCTACCCCGTTGGTATCCGAGGCGGGGGACAACCGGGGCACGCCGCCGGATTTGACCAAGGAACAGGAGCTCAAGGCGTTCCGCGAGATGCTGTTGATCCGCCGTTTCGAGGAAAAGGCCGGCCAGTTGTATGGCATGGGCCTGATCGGCGGGTTTTGCCACCTGTATATCGGCCAGGAGGCGGTCGTCGTCGGCATGCAGATGCCACTCAAGGAAGGCGACCAGGTCATCACCGGGTACCGCGACCATGGCCATATGCTCGCCTGCGGCATGGACTCGAAGGGCGTGATGGCTGAACTGACCGGCCGCCGTGGAGGCTATTCCAAGGGTAAGGGCGGCTCGATGCACATGTTTTCCCTGGAGAAAGGGTTCTTCGGGGGACACGGCATCGTCGGCGCGCAGGTGTCGCTCGGCACTGGCCTCGCTTTCGCCAACCGCTACCGCGGCAACGACAATGTGAGCCTGACTTATTTCGGCGACGGCGCTTCCAACCAGGGACAGGTGTTCGAGAGCTTCAACATGGCGAAGCTCTGGAAGCTGCCGGTGATCTACATCATCGAGAACAACCAGTACGGCATGGGGACATCGGTCGCGCGGGCGTCCGCCGCGACCAAGTTGTCGACGCGCGGCGCCGCGCACGGCATTCCCGGCGAGCAGGTCGACGGCATGGACGTGCGCGCGGTCAAGGCGGCGGCCGAGAAGGCGGTGAAGTGGTGCCGCGAGGGCAACGGGCCGATCATCCTCGAGATGCTGACCTATCGCTACCGCGGCCATTCGATGTCGGACCCGGCGAAATACCGTTCGAAGGAAGAGGTCGATAAATACCGCACCGAGCACGATCCGATCGAGCAGGTGCGCGCCCGGATCCTGGCGAAGAAATGGAGCACCGAGGAAGCGCTCAAGAAGGTCGATTCCGAGGTGCGCCTGATCGTCAACGAGGCCGCCGAGTTCGCCACCCACGACCCCGAGCCTGATGTCTCGGAGCTGTACACCGACGTGTACGCCTGACATGGCAACAGCCGCCTTCATCGTGGTCGGTCTCGCTGCGGCGGGTGCGTTCGCCAGCTGGATCGTCGGTGCCGTCTTCTATGTCAAAACGCTGCAGGCGATATCGAATGACCCGCAGCAGCGCGGTCTCATGTCGCGCGCCATCTTCTCCTGGATGTTCACGGTCGGTCGCCTGAAAGGCGACGCGTCCATCCATGCTTCAACCGTCAACAAAGCGCTGGTCGCTTTCCTCGCCTGCGTGATTGTCGCCGTCGCGGCGATATCGATCGCGACCAATCTCGCGCGGATCTCCCACTAGTTCTCCAACGGATGCGTTCATGCCGATCGAAGTACTGATGCCCGCGCTCTCGCCGACGATGGAGAGGGGCAATCTTGCCAAATGGCTCAAGAAGGAAGGCGACTCGGTCAAGTCCGGCGACGTCATCGCCGAGATCGAGACCGACAAGGCCACCATGGAGGTTGAAGCGGTCGACGAAGGCACGCTCGGGAAAATCCTGGTGCCGGAAGGGACCGCGGACGTCGCCGTCAACACGCCGATCGCCATGATCCTGTCCGAGGGCGAGGACGCTGCATCGCTGAAATCCGCGAAGCCGACTGCGCGTAAGGCGCAAGATCCCGCCACCGCCGAGCACATCGCGGAATCCGAGCCGCGTGTCGAGGAACGACACGCGGTCGAGGCGCCGCCCGCAGCACCGAGGCAATCGGCGCCGGAAGAGCTCGATCTGCCGGCAGGCACCGAAACCGTCAACATGACCGTTCGTGAAGCGTTGCGCGACGCCATGGCCGAGGAGATGCGCCGCGATCCCAACGTATTCGTGATGGGCGAGGAAGTGGCCGAGTATCAGGGCGCCTACAAGGTGACCCAGGGCCTGCTGCAGGAATTCGGCGCGCGGCGTGTAATCGATACGCCGATCACCGAGCATGGTTTCGCCGGCGTTGGCGTCGGCGCGGCGATGGCCGGCCTCAAGCCGGTGGTCGAGTTCATGACCTTCAATTTCGCGATGCAGGCCATGGACCAGATCATCAACTCGGCGGCCAAGACGCGCTACATGTCCGGTGGACAGATGGCGACGTCGATGGTGTTCCGCGGACCGAACGGCGCGGCGGCGCGCGTCGCCGCCCAGCACAGCCAGGACTATACGTCTTGGTACGCGCACATTCCGGGGCTCAAGGTGGTCTCGCCCTACACCGCCGCCGACGCCAAAGGGTTGCTCAAGTCGGCGATCCGCGATGGCAACCCGGTCATCTTCCTCGAGAACGAAATCCTGTACGGGCAGAGCTTCCCGGTTCCGAAGCTCGACGACTACATCGTGCCGATCGGCAAGGCGAAGATCGCGCGCAGCGGCACCGACGTGACGATCGTTTCCTGGTCCATGGGCATGAGCTATGCGCTCAAGGCCGCCGACCAGCTCGCCAAGGACGGTATCAACGCCGAAGTGATCGACCTGCGTACCATCCGGCCGATGGACATCGATACCATCGTGGAGTCGGTCAAGAAGACCGGCCGTCTCGTCACGGTCGAGGAGGGCTGGCGGCAATCCGGCGTTGGCGCGGAGATCGCGGCACTGGTCGTCGAGCTAGCTTTCGACTGGCTCGATGCGCCGGTCTTGCGCGTCACCAACAAGGACGTGCCGATGCCCTACGCCGCCAATCTGGAGAAGCTCACGCTGCCGTCGGTCGCGGAGGTGGTCGAGGCGGCGAAAGCAGTCTGTTATCGGTGACGACGATGCGGATGCTCGCATTGGCACTGTGCATTACCGGCGTCGCGAGCGTGATGGTGCCGGCGCGTGCGGCTGCGGAACAGAGCTTTGTTCTTCAGCCGCATACGAGTGTCCTGCATCCGATGACGGTCGAGACCTATCGTACGTTGCAGCGGGTGTCGCGAAATGCGGGCTGGGCTTCGACGGCGTATCGAAACTATCTCATCGGCCTGTTCGAGGGACTGCTGAGTTCGGAAGGCGATGCTGCGGGCGATCGTCATGGACGGCTGTTCTGCCTGCCGCCTGAGACCGGTCGCGGTTCGCTCGCCCAAACCTTCGAATGGATGGAAATTGAATTGAACAACGTCGTCGCGAAGGCTGAACCGAACACCTACGTATCGCGTATCTTCGTCACGCATCTGGCTACGAGCTACCCGTGCAAAAGCTAGACCACAGGGGGGAGTATATGGACACGGACAAAGCCGTACCGGTCTTCGATGCGCTCCATGTCCCACCGGCTGCGCTCGACCAGGGCGGCGTCGAGATTTTGCGCGCCGTCATTGTCGACGGCGACCTGCATGTGTCGTTGCGGCGGGCCTTCGACGACCCCGATCCGTGGGGGATGTTGATCGCTGACGTGACGCGGCATATTGCGCGTATCTATTCGACCGAGGGAAGCCTGACCCAGGACCAGGTGATCGAGCGCGTCCGCACGATCTACGAAGCCGAAATGGAACGGCCGACCGATACCGGCTCCACCAGTGCAATCAGCTAAGAGCATGATCCCAAAAAGTGGGAACCGGTTTTTGGATAAGATCATGCTCAAAACGCAACACCGCCAAGATTGAAAACCGCCATGCCCGTAAACATCCTCATGCCCGCGCTGTCGCCCACCATGGAAAAGGGCAATCTCGCGCGCTGGCTCAAGAAAGAAGGCGACGCGGTCAAGGCCGGCGACGTCATTGCCGAGATCGAGACCGACAAGGCGACCATGGAGTACGAGTCGATCGACGACGGCGTGCTGGCCAAGATCGTCGTGCCAGAGGGCACCCAGGATGTCCCGGTCAATCAGCTGATCGCGGTGCTAGCGGCGGAGGGCGAGGACGCCAAGGCCGCTGCGGCGTCCGCCGGCAAAACTGCTCCTGCCAAAGAAAAAACGCCGGAGCCGGCCAAGCCGGCGGCCGCGACGCCGGCCGCCGCGCAACCGAGCACCGCGCCGCAAGCCTCGGCTCCCGCTGCCGCGCACGGCGCCAACCGCGTGTTCGCGTCGCCGCTGGCGCGGCGGCTGGCCAAGGACGCCGGCGTCGACGTCGCCCGCATCCAGGGCTCCGGACCGCATGGCCGGATCATCGCGCGTGACGTCGAGGCCGCGAAGTCAGGCAAGGGGCTCGCGCCATCGGCGGGCGCGACGGCCGGCACATCGCTTAGCGTTCAGGCACCATCAGACGACAAGATCCGGGCGCTGTTCGAGCCCGGCAGCTTCGACGTCATCCCGCACGACAACATGCGCAAGGTGATCGCGCGGCGCCTGATCGAGGCCAAGCTCACGATCCCGCATTTCTACCTGACGCTCGACTGCAATATCGGCAAGCTGCTGGCGGCGCGCGAAGAGATCAACGCGGCGGCGCCGAAGGACAAGGACGGGAAGCCCGCCTACAAGATCTCGGTCAACGATTTCGTCATCAAGGCGCTGGCGCTGGCGCTCCAGCGGGTGCCCAACGCCAACGTGACCTGGACCGAAGGCGGGATGCTCAAGCACAAGCATTCCGACATCGGCGTCGCGGTGTCGATCCCCGGCGGATTGATCACGCCGATCGTGCGCCATGCCGAGACAAAGTCGTTGTCGGTCATCTCCAACGAGATGAAGGACTATGCCGGCCGCGCGCGCGCCAAGAAGCTCAAGCCCGAGGAGTATCAGGGCGGTTCCAGCGCGGTGTCGAACCTCGGCATGTACGGCATCAAGGACTTCGCCGCCGTCATCAACCCGCCGCACGCGACCATCCTTGCGGTCGGCGTCGGCGAGGAACGGCCGATCGTCAAGGACGGCAAGATCGAAGCGGCGTGGATCATGTCGGTGACACTGTCGACCGACCATCGCGCGGTCGATGGTGCGCTCGGCGCCGAGATGCTCGGCGCGTTCAAGAACCTGATCGAGAATCCGGTGATGATGGTGGTTTAGGAGATTTGCAGCAGACGGACCGCGCTAGACGGTCCGCATCGGGAGGATGTCATGCAACAGACTGAGAAGTCGGAAAGCAATGCCATCACGACAACGCGCCGCCGGGTCATAGCGGGCGCGGCCGCGTTCGGTGCCTCGACGTTGATCTGCAAGCCGGCCATTGCGCAGGTGTGGTCGCCGACCAAAAACATACGCATCATCGTGCCGTTCCCCGCGGGTGCGACCACCGACATGCTGGCGCGGCTGTTTGCGCAACGCATGACCGAAAGCCTCGGACAGACGGTGCTGGTCGAAAACGTCGGCGGCGCGGGCGGCGCGCTCGGCGCCGATCAGGTCGCCAAGGCGGCGCCCGACGGCCACACGCTGCTGTTCCACAACATCACCTTCACCACGACGACGACGACGTATCAGCTTGCTAAGAAATCGCGTCACGACATCGAAGCGGACTTCGTGCCGGTGTCGGTCGGCGCCTATGTGCCGTTCTGGCTGCTGGCGCATCCGGGCGTGCCGGCGAACGACCTCAAGGAGTTCGTCGGCTGGGCGAAGCAGACCAAGGACAAGCTGAACTACGGCTCGACCGGCCCGGGCAGCATCATGAACCTGATGGGCGAGGTGCTTAAACGCGACGGCGGCATCCAGATGCAGCATGTGCCGTTCCGCGGCGCGGCGCCGCTGGTGACGGAAATGCTGTCCGGCCGCATCCAGTTCGGCGGCGACCAGTTGTCGAGCTCGCTGCAACATGTCCGGTCGGGCGCGCTCAAGGCGATGGCGGTGGCGACGCCGTCCTCCGCCATGCCGAACGTGCCGACCGTGCGGCAGCTCGGTTTTCCCAATCTCGAGCTGCAGGGCTGGAACGGCTTCCTCGCGCCGAAGGGCACGCCCGCCCCCGTGGTTGCGCGCCTGCATCAGGAGATCGCGGCCGCTGCCAAGCACCCCGACGTGGTCAAGCGGATGACCGAGGTCGGCGCCGAGCCGTCAGGATCGACGCCCGAGGAAATGCGCAAGATGCTGAGCGACCAGATCGCCAAGGTAAGGCCGATCGTCGCCGACCTCAAACTCACGATGGAAGATTAGGCCGCCATGCCCTGTGTCCTGCCGGAAGGCAATCGTCTGGTGGCGCCGTTCGATGAAGCGACGACGGCGCTCTGAACCGCAATGAGCGAGCGCGAAACCAGGGTCCGATCGATTATCATCGCGTACTTCCCGATGTTCATCGCAACGCTGTCGCTGGTGACGTCGATCTACAACGGCTATCTCAACAATCGGTTCGTCGATCTGATCCAGCGCAACGTTGGACGCGCGGAATATATGCGGACTTGCAAGGACGTGATCGATGCCTACTTCCAGGTGAAGTTCCGCGCCTCCGTCGTCAGCAGGAACCGCGACAACGCGGGCGCTGGGGGTGGGGCCATGGCTTCCAGTGTGACCTCTAGTGTGATGACCTCCGAACAGATCGAAGCGGCGCAGGCGGTGGCCCGGTTGGGCGCCCTGGGCACTTATCTGGCGAATTTGCGCGACGATTCGGTGCGGGTGCGCTACACGGAGCTGTCGGTGGCGGTGGACAAGGCCGTCACCGAGGCGCGGCAGACACCGCCTGCCGCGCTCGACAAGCTGTTCGAGCCGGCCGACCGGATTTTTGCGAGCCTCAACGCCGATTGCGTGAAGTCGGCGTTGGACAAACCGATGTAATCACCCCACCGCCAGGCGCAGCGTTCGCCGGATGGCGACGCGACAATCAACGACCCGACAATCAACGACCCGTGGACTGAAGAAACATGGCTGATACGAATTTCGACATCATCATCATCGGCGCCGGCCCCGGCGGCTACGTCACCGCGATCCGCGCGGCGCAGCTTGGGTTCAAGGTCGCCGTGGTCGAGCGCGATTTCCTGGGCGGCATCTGCTCGAATTGGGGCTGCATCCCGACCAAGGCGCTGTTGCGATCCGCCGATGTCTATCACCTGATGCAGCACGCCAAGGACTACGGACTGAAGGCGGACAACATCAGCTTCGATCCCGCCGCTGTGATCAAGCGCTCGCGTGCCGTCGCGGGCCGCATGAACAACGGCGTCGGCTTCCTGTTCCGCAAGAACAAGATCACGCTGATCTGGGGCGAGGCGACGATCGACGCGCCCGGCAAGGTCTCGGTCAAGGCCAGCAAGACCGAAGCGCCGAAAGGCGCGATCGGACCGGGCGCCTATCAGGCCAAGCACATCATCGTCGCGACCGGCGCGCGGCCGCGCGTGCTGCCCGGGCTCGAGCCCGACAAGAAGCTGGTCTGGACCTATTTCGAGGCGATGGCGCCGGACCGCATGCCGAAGTCGCTGCTGGTCGTCGGCTCCGGCGCGATCGGCGTCGAGTTCGCGTCGTTCTATCGGACCATGGGCGCCGAGGTGACGATCGTCGAGGTGCTGCCGCAGATCTTGCCGGTCGAGGATGCGGAGATCTCCGCATTCGCGCGCAAGGCGTTCGAGAAGCAGGGTATCAAGATCCTCACCGGCGCCAAGGTGACCAAGCTCGACAAGAAGGGCGACAGCGTCACCGCTACCATCGACGACGGCAAGGGCGGCACCCAGTCGCTCACCGTCGACCGCGTGGTTGCGGCTGTCGGCGTCGTCGGCAATGTCGAGAACCTCGGCCTCGAAAAGGTCGGCGTGAAGATCGAGCGCGGTACCGTCGTGGTCGACAAATTCAGCCGCACCAATGTGCCCGGTATCTACGCGATCGGCGACGTCGCCGGCCCGCCGATGCTGGCCCACAAGGCCGAGCACGAGGGCGTCATCTGCGTTGAGGCGATCAAGGGCCTTAACCCGCATCCGATGGACAAGAGCCTGATCCCCGGCTGCACCTATTGTTCGCCGCAGATCGCGTCGGTCGGGCTGACCGAGCAGGCCGCCAAGGACAAGAAGCTCGACATCCGCGTCGGCCGGTTTCCGTTCGTCGGCAACGGCAAGGCGATCGCGCTCGGCGAGGATCAGGGTCTGGTCAAGGTCATCTTCGACAAGAAGACCGGCCAGCTTCTGGGTGCCCACATGGTCGGCACCGAGGTCACCGAGCTGATCCAGGGCTACGTGGTGGCGATGAACCTCGAGACCACCGAGGAAGAGCTGATGCACACGATCTTCCCGCATCCGACGCTGTCGGAAATGATGAAGGAAGCGGTGCTGGACGCGTATGGGCGGGTGCTGAATGCCTGACGGCGCGTGTGAGCGGTTCACATCGCGGCGTGGTCAGCCTTCGCGCGTTACCACTTGAAGAGGACGGCGCCGCGCGCGATCACGTCGGTGTTGGTGAACTTGGTCCGGTAATTGGTGTTCGGCGGGGGACCAACCACGGTCTCGCTGCCGAGGTCGACATAGAGCGCCTCCGCCCGGACAATCCAGTTCCGGGTCAGCATGTGTTCGATACCGCCACCGGCAACCCAGCCGACCCGTGTGGCCTTGCCCTCTCCAACTTCCGGCGGATTGATGAACGCGGCCGGCGGAAATAAACGGCTGTTTTCAACACCGCCCAACGCGAGGCCGCCGGTCGCGAAGACCAGGGTGTTGCCGCTGCCGACCGTCACGCCGGCGCGGGCGCGGAATGTCGCCAGCCAATGCAGACGGCTGGTGTCGGTTTCGTTGTCAGGGGCGGTCCCGAATGGTCGCAGCGTCACCTTCGCACTGGAGCCGCTGATGTCGGCTTCGACACCGAACACGAAATTATTGGACTGCCAGTTGTAGCCGATGTGGCCGCCGCCGATGATTCCAACCTTGCGGCCGTCCGCGGTCGGCCCTCCGCCACCAGTAGGGAGGTCTGCGTATTCGAGCTCGTGCCAGACAGCGCCGACGCTGGCGCCGATATACGCGCCGGCCCATGACGGCGCGACCACGACCGGCGGCCGCGCCTTCAGCGGCATGTCGGCGGCGACGACCGGGGAAACCAGCGCCAGCGACGAAACGGCTGCCAACAGCCCCGCACGTGTCCGATTCATGTTTTGCCCCCAGCGCCGATGCACGGCCGCTGTTTGATTCCCAGTACTGTGGATTACCCTAGGTTCCACCGAGCCGGGTGTCTGTAGCGACTGGGCAACACTTCACAGGCAAATCACGCTCGCGGCGGGCCCCCAGAACCCAACCCCTTGATATTATGGGCTCATAACGGCCCGTAATCGGCCGCGATCGAGCTTGCCCATGCCGGTCCGGGGGAGCGCCGCGACCTGAAAGAACCGCGCCGGCAGGCA
>Ga0075430_100000169_pt1 | contig 43050 bp, 38 predicted proteins | sample RhiMetdeltSRZDD4_FD_75294 | JGI IMG/M metagenome (GOLD analysis project Ga0075430, IMG submission 75294) | Populus rhizosphere microbial communities from Tennessee, USA - Rhizosphere MetaG P. deltoides SRZDD4 | ecosystem: Host-associated > Plants > Roots > Rhizosphere > Soil | place: USA... | reverse complement strand
CTGGACAGTGCTCACGAATGCGGCCGCCGCTGATCCACCGGGTGTCGTCGGCGTGGCACTCGGCATCACGAAGGACGCCGGCGGAGCGAGTCGCGACTCGAGAGACGACGATCTCCGCAGCCACGTCATCTCGAATGACGCGCGACGCTCTTCACGGCCGCGGTCTCGAGAACTATTTCCTGAAGACGTGTCCGCCTGCGCATCCTGCACCGCCTGGCCATTCGCCGCCACTGCGTCAGCGATCAGCCGCTGGGCCTCAGTCCGAATTCCCGGTGTCGTCGCATTCGCCGTAGTGCTGTTCTCGGTTGACGCCGAGACGGCAGCGGCCTCAGACAACAGCGTCGTGGATCCTGCGCCGGTCTCAGGTGTCGGCGAAACCGGCGGTGCTTGAATCGCGACCGCTCGCGCCGCGCGTGCGTTCAGATATGTAGCGGTCCGACGCTCGGCACCCTGCGTCTCGCTAGTGTTCCGAGGACCCACATTCTCGCGTTCCATTCCGGCCTTGGCGTCTGCCGGGCCCTTTGTTTCAGATGCCAGTTCCTCTGCTGTTGCCGCGCCGGCCTGCGTTGCATCTTGGGCAGCCGGCGCATTTGAAATCGAACCGGCGAGCGCGTCTCTCTGCTCGACCGTCCCGGGCGCGCGCGTCGCCCAGCCAGCCGTAGCGCTGGCCTTCCCATCTGCCTGCGCGGCCGGGTCCGCTGCCTGCGCCGGAAGACCGCCGGCAGGAGGCTCGTCATGGGTGCCGCTCACATCAGTGGCTGGAGCTCCGGCCGTGGGAATCGCCCACTGAGGAACAGCCGCCACCTGAGAGATCGGCGTTGTCGCACACGCGAGGGCCGCCACGATGGCGGCGTCTTCATCAGTCTTCGAGGCGTCGGCGCTATTGCCACTTGTCGGTACGCCGGCGATCTCGCCCGCCGTTGGGCCGTCGGCTGCTGGGGCCTTGCGGGCAATGGACTGAAGCCAGAGCGCACGGAAGGCGACGTCTGCGCCCGCTGGGCGCTGCCCGGCATCCTCGCCCTGGTCTTCGCCGCCATCGGCTGATGGCTGCCCGTCTGTCTCTGACAGCGCGGCCTGCTCGAGAATTGCGAGCAAGGCCACGTTGAATGCGTCGAAGCCGGCCCCGTCGTCTGAAACGGGAAGACCTCCGGGCGCCGCTTGTGAAGCGCCCGTCAGCGGGTTGCCGGTGGAAATGGCCCCGCCGGGCGCCGCGGTTGCGGCGCCAGACGGAAACATCATTGGTGTCATCTAGCTGGTCCGACCTATCGCTTGAGGTTCAACGTATCGACGAGCAACTCGTCGGACACGGTGATGGTCTTCGCGTTCGCCTGATAGCCACGCTGCGCGAGAATCATCTGTGTGAACTCCTGAGCGATGTCCACGTTGGACTGCTCGAGAGCCGAACCCACGAGCGCGCCGCGCCCGCCCGTCCGCGCGACACCAATGTTTGGTGCGCCGGCCGACTGCCCTTCCGCGAAGCGGCTGTTTCCCAGCTTCACGAGGCCCTTTGGATTATTGAAGTTGGCCAGCGCGAGCTGTCCCATAGCCACCGACTGACCGGCGCCAAGCGTGGCGACAATCGTGCCGTCCGCCGTGATGCTGATGTTGTCGAGGCTGCCCGGGGCCTGTCCGTTCTGGTTGATCGACGAGGTCGCGGACGCGGCCGCGAATCCCGAGAGGAACGCGTTGCCGCTCGTCTCGTCGATGATGTCCCAGTTGATCGTGCTTGCCGCGGCGCCGTTCAGGAACGCCGGGGTCGTGAGCGTGATGTCGGCCGGTGCCGCACCGTCAGCAGTGAGGAGCACGCCGGTCGAGTCAAACGTCAGCGTCCCCGTCTTCACCGAAAAGGGGGTCCCAATCGTTCCACCGACGACATCGTCACCAGGAACCGTTACCTCGTAGGTCCAGGACTGCGCGGACGCGCCCTTGGTGTACGAGATGGTGGCGACGTGGGTCGCGCCGAGCGCGTCGTAGAACTGTACGGCGCTCGTGAACGTGTCGGTGGCGGCGGCGTCCGCTGAGAGATTCGAGGTCATTCGAATCTCGCCGGTCGCGACCGGAGCCCGGAGCACGCCTGGCGGCACGAGAATGTCGCTCAGCGAACCGGTGTTGACGATGTCGCCGGTCACAGGATCGGTCTGTGTATAGCCCTGGACGAAGTAGCCATCGGGCGTCACGAGCTTGCCTTCCGCGTCGAACGAGAACGTGCCCGCTCTCGTATACGCCTGACCGCCTTCCGGGCCGCGTACCACGAAGAAGCCACTGCCCTGGATGGCGACGTTGGTCGCCTCGCGCGAGTTCTCAATCGTGCCCTGGCTGAATACCGGGGAGATCGAGTTGGTCGTCACGCCGAGACCCACCTGCAGGGGGTTGATGCTGGTGCCACCGACCGTCTGGCTGACCAGGTCCTGAAAGGACACCGCGCTGGCCTTGTAGCCAACGGTATTGATGTTCGCCAGATTGTTGCCGATGACGTTCAGGTAAATGCTGTTGGCATTCAGACCTGAGAGCCCGGCGGAAAAAGAACCAACTGCCATGTGTCAAACCTCGTCGACCGGTGTCAGCCGGTCGCGAATGGGGGAAGCACGAACCTCCGGTTCGCTACTCCGCCGTCTTCGTCACGGGAACGCCAAGGGCTCCGCCGATGGCTTCGAGAGTCTTGTTCATTGCGGTGAGCTGCTCGAGCGAGCTGAACGTGGCCAACTGCGCGATGAACGCCCCATCCTCCTGGGGCTTGGTCGGATCCTGATGCGTCAACTGCGTTACGAGCAGCTTGAGAAATGCGTCTCGGCCTAGCGCACTCTGCCCGCCTGAGAAGAGCGCCTTGGGCGAATCCGCGGACGAGGCCGCCTGTGTGGGATCAATCACGATGACACTCCTTGAAAACCGCGCGTATTCATAACAAACCGCCTCGTCGCGAGCTCGTCGACGAGTTTGCGCTCCGTTGCGGCCTCCGCCGCGTCAAACGCCTCGCGCGCTTTCTCGCGAAACCGCTCGAGTGACTCGCATCGCTGCTTCGCTCCGGCACAGACCCGACGCGACGCCTCGACGAGCGCCTCTTGAGACGTGAGCGCCACACCTTCCGCAACCCGTTCGTGCTCCAACCGAAGGATCCAAATCCGATACCAGTGCCAATCCGTGATCGTTCCCGCCTGACGCGCACGGGCCGATCCCGCGGCGCGGGCCGCCGCGAGGGTCGCATCCGCGCGCGAGACACGCACGCGCGCTTCGTCTCGAAGCCGTTCTGCATCAGCGAGTTCGCGGCGCGCGGCATCGAGCTGGCGTCGCCGCAAATCGAGCGCGGCCTGGGCGCGAAAACGGAATCGCGGCATCGCGTTCTAGAGGTCACCCAGTTCGCGAACAGCGTCGGAGAACCCGCACAACTGGTCGGATGGCTGACAGAGGAACTGCTCGACCGCCTCGCGTTTGCTTCGCGCTTCGTCAATCTTTGGATTGGTACCCTCGACGTAGGCACCAACATTGACCAGATCTTCACTGTCGCGAATGATCGACAGCCACTCACGCACCTGGCCCGCCTTCTGCCGATGGCCAACATCGGTGACATCGGGCATCGTTCGACTGACGCTGTGCAGCACGTCGATCGGCGGGTAGTGGTGGCGTGACGCCATGTCCCGAGACAGCACAATGTGGCCGTCCAGGATCGAGCGCACGGCGTCGGCGATGGGCTCATTGTGATCGTCGCCGTCAACGAGAACGGTGTACATCGCCGTGATGCTTCCCCGGCCCCTTACGGCCCCCGCCCGTTCGAGGAGTGTCGGGAGCATCGCAAATACCGACGGGGGATAGCCCTTCGTCGTCGGAGGCTCCCCCGCCGCAAGGCCCACCTCCCGCTGCGCCATGGCAAAGCGGGTGACCGAGTCCATCAGCAACAGGACGTTGAGACCCTGATCGCGAAAGTATTCCGCGGTCGTCGTGGCGGCATATGCGGCACGCAGGCGCAGCAAAGGGGGATTGTCAGACGTCGATACCACCACCACAGATCGCCGCATGCCCTCGGGCCCGAGATCGTGTTCGATGAAGCTCCGGACCTCGCGACCTCGCTCACCGACCAGGGCCATGACGATGACGTCGGCCGCGGTCCCGCGGGTGAGCATGCCAAGCAGCGTGCTCTTGCCGACGCCGGACCCGCCAAACAGGCCAACGCGCTGACCTCGACCACAGGTGAGCATTGAATCGATCGCGCGCACACCGGTCCCGAGCGGCGCGACCACCGGATCGCGGTCCATCGGGTTCAGAGGAGTGGGGTGAAGCGGGTAATGGGTTTCGACGTGAATGGGTAATCCGCCGTCGAGCGGCCGGCCGAATGCATCGATCACGCGCCCGAGCAGCGCGTTTCCCACGCCGAAGGACATGGCGCCGGTGCGCGCGACGACGCGGTCACCAGACCGAATGCCAACCGTGTCGCCGAGGGGAACGGCCAGAACAACGCCATCCCGGAATCCCACCACCTGCACGGGGAGTGGGTGCTCCTGATCCTCACCGATCACGTCGCACATCGCGCCGACGCTGACCCGCGGGCCACTCGTCTCGATCAGCAGGCCAACCACGCGCAACACGCGCCCGGAAGGAGGCATGGTATCCACCTGCTCGAGCCGCTTGAGATACGGCTCGAGGGTCATGGCCTCAGTCAAGAACGACGACTCCCACCGGGGCGTCCGCTCGACCGAGCAGCGCCTGCGCAATCTCCTGGATCTGGGCGTCGATGCCTGCGTCGAGGATCCCCATCTCGGACTCAACGCGACAACCACCGCGCGCTATTCGCCCGTCAGGCACCACGGTCACGTTGCCCGCGTTCAACTGCGTCATTCGCGCCGCGCCGGTGAGCTGATAGTCATCAGGATTCAGTCGTACAGTGATCTTGGCCGCTTCTCCGAGGCGATCCAACGCCACGCGCGCCATGGCGACGAGCAGATCGGGATCGAGTGAAACCTCACGATGGACAACCCGCCTGGCGACGGCAAGCGTCAGCTCGACCATCTGCCGCTCGGTCTGATGAATCATCTGCGACCGGATCTGCGTCAGCTCCTGCAGGGTCTCGGTCAGCCTGCGCAGCATGGCTTCCCCACGCTGGTCGGCAACCTCCTGGCCGGACCGCTCTCCTTGTGCAAACCCTTTCGCGAACGCCTCACGCTCAAGTTCCGCAAGCTGCGGCTGCCCGGGCGGTGGGGCCAGTTCGCTCGTCGCGGTAATCGCCTGGACCACGCCGGCACGGCCGCGCGATGGGAGGCTCCGCTCCGGTGCGCGCGTGCCACCCCACACGAACGGCTCCACGTGCGTTGATTCAGGCATCCGCCGCGCTCTAGACAACGTACGCCTCGCCCGCCGCTGCGCCGGTGACGATCACGCCCTCTTCTTCGAGCTTGCGCGCGACGCCGACGACGTCCTGCTGCGCCTTTTCGACGTCTCGCAGGCGGACGGCGCCGAGCACTTCCATGTCTTCCTTCAGCATCTCCGCCGCACGCTTCGACATGTTCTTGAAGAAGCGTTCGCGGATTTCCTCGCTGGCGCCCTTGAGCGCAAGCGTGAGCCCCTTCTTGTCGGCGCGCTGAACGATTTCGCGGATGCCGGTATCGTCGACGGTCAGAAGGTCGTCGAACACGAACATCAGATTGCGGATCGACACCGCCAGCTCAGGCCGTTGAGCCTCAATGGCCTCGAGCACGGGCCCGCTGACTGTGCGCTCCAGACGATTGAACAGTTCCGCAACCGCTCGGATGCCCCCGTGCTGTTCACGGGTTCGACCGCCCAACGTCCGAAGCCGCGCTTCGATCACGCTCGAGATCCGGGTGACGACTTCCGGTGAGATGTCCTCGAGACTCGCCATGCGCGTCAGCACGTCCACCCGAAGGTCCTCGGGCAACTGCGACGCAAGCTGCGCTGCGTTGGACGCGTGAAGGTGCGCAAGGATCAGCGCGATCGTCTGCGGATGCTCGCCGATGATGAACTTGCCGAGCTGATCGGGATCGGCGCGTTCGAGCGACGCGAACCCGACGGTGGACTGGAACTGCCGCATCACCCGCTCGAGGATGCGACGCGATCCCTCCTCGCCGAGCGCCTTCTTGAGCACTCGCTTCGCATAGTCGATGTCGCCGCGCATGACGAATTGCGCCGCCACGGCAATCTGATTGAATTCGTCGAGCACGCTTTCGCTCTGCCCGGACGCAACGGCACCAAGGCTGGCCATCTCTCTGGCAAGCGATTCGATCTCGTCTTCGTTCAGGTGCTTGAAGACTTTGGCGGTGACGTCCTCTCCCAGTACGAGCACGACGATCGCCGCTTTGCGCAGGCCCGACAGGGCCGTCTGAGTCTGGACGCTCACTTACCGTTCACCTTCCGCGATCCAACCTCGAAGGAGCTTGGCCACATTCTCTGGTTCACTGTCGCTGATTGCGGTCACGCGCTTGGTCAGGACCGGCAGTCGTCGGCCCTCGGCGCCTTGCGCCGCGGCCGCGTCGAGCCGCGCCTCGAGCTCGCTCTCCAGGTCCTTCACCGTGCGCGGAGTCTGTCCAGGCGCGAGCACGCCTGCACCTCCGCCTGCAACGCCCGCCACTGGGGTTGCCAGGGCAAGGGTCGTGGCGTTCTTCAGCATCGGCCGCACGACAAAGAGCAGGGCGACGAGCGCGATCACCATGACGATGACCATCCGCGTGCCCTCCCAGATCTGCGGTGTGTATTCCTGAACCCGCTGAACGACCGTTCTTGGCACTTCGGGCGCAACCGGCGCGGCTTCTTCAAACGACACGTTCTGCACCGTCAACTGGTCGCCGCGATCGGGCTCGAGGCCGACCGACGCCGCGACCAGGCCCTGGATCTTCTGCAGGTCTTCCGGTGTCCTCGGTACGTGCTTTGTCGTGATGGTTCCGTCCTGTGCGGTCGTGGATTGCTGGTCATCGTCGAGGATGACGGCCACAGACAGGCGCTGAATGTCGCCAGGTGGCATGACCGTGCGCCGGGTGGTACGGCTGACTTCGAAATTGCTCGTCTCGGCCGTGCGGGTCGAACTGGGCCCGGTTGTGTTCGTAGTCGTGGTTGTCGCCGCGGCCGAGCTCGCCGCCGGAGTTGGGAGGTTCGAGCGCGTGCCAGCCACGGGAGTCATCGTCCCCGCGCCTCCGCCGCTCGAGGAACCGGATCCGGCGATCGATGTATCCGACGTCGTCTGATGGCTGCGGAGGACAGTGTTCGGATCCCAGTGCTCCTCCGTCTCTTCCTGACTCTGCGGGTTCAGTTTGACGGCGACGTTGACGCGCACGCGCTCGATGCCAACGACCGGCTCGAGGAGCGCGACGACGCGCGTAGACATCTCTTTTTCAATGCGCTGCTGCTTTTCGAGCTGTGCGGCACCCAACGGGTCGTCACCCTCTTCGCCTGGCTTGGCAAGCGGCCGGCCGAAGCTGTCCAGCACGACGACGGCCTCCGGCCGAAGGCCCTCTACACTGGCGGCCACGAGATTGGTGATGCCGGAGATCGTGCCTGCCGCGAGTCCACGCTGGCCGCGGAGCTTGAGCACGACCGACGCCTTCGCAGGACGCGGTTCGCCGAAGAGTGTTTCGCGGCCCATAGCGATGTGCACGCGGGCGTTCGAGACCTCCGAGATCGTGCTGATCGTGCGCGCGATCTCCCCTTCAAGTGCCCGGCGATAGTTGACCTGTTCAAGGAACTCCGTCGCGCCAAACGCCGTGCGGTCGAAGATTTCGAATCCTACGCGTCCCGAGCTCGGCATTCCCTGCGACGACAACTCCAGACGCAACTCATCGACTCGTTCGGCGGGCACGCGAATGCTGCGTCCGCCAGGGTCGAGCTGATAAGGCACCTTCAGGGCCTTGATCCGCGTCACCATCTGCCCTGCGTCTTCGACCTCCATGTCCGCGAAGAGCAGCGCGTAGGTCGGCCTGTTCACCCAATAGGCGGAGCCGCCGACGATGCCCACGACGAACACGAATGCGCCGGCCAGCGTGGCAAGCTGCCGGCCCGAGAGCGACGAAGTGAGTGCGGTGAAGCGCGCTATGAGCTGCTGGGGATCCACCCTGTATCCTTCTCGTTATCAGAAGCGACGTGCGTGATGAGGTCCTATCAAGTCGAGGCGCCGACTAGATCGGCATCCGCATGATGTCTTGATACGCCTGCACGAACTTGTTGCGAATCTGGATCGTGAGTTCGAGCGACATCTCAGCGCGCTGGAGTGCAATCATCGCGTCGTGTACGTCACCGGTCTTGTCGACCATCGATGACACCGCTTCGTTTGCCTCGGACGCGGATTTCTCGACACCATCGAGGAGCTGACTGAAACCGGACGCAACGCCCGACGTTGCGCCGGTCGCGCCACCGGCGAGCGACCCAGCGGCGCCTCCTCCGATTCGTGAGGTGGTTGACGCGAGTGTCTGAGCGGCACCAACGAGCATGTCAATTGCCATGACCTATTTCCCCAGCTCCAGAGCCCTGTTGACCATGTCCTTGATGAAGCCGATGGCGGCCAGGTTCGCTTGATACGCCCGGGCGGCGCCAAGCATGTTCACCATCTCTTCGGGCGCATCGACGTTCGGAAGCTGGACGAAGCCTTTCTCGTCGGCATCCGGATGCGAGGGTTCATAGCGCGTGCGGAACGGTGACTGGTCTTCGACGATTTCCGAGACCTTGACGCCTGTCGCCTGCGCGCGTCCGAGCACCGCGTCGAACGACGACGTCGGGTCCGCGGTGAGGACGACATCGCGACGTCGGTACGGCTTGCCGTCCGGACCTCGCGTGGATTCGGCGTTGGCCAGGTTCGAGACTGCAACCTCCACGCGCGTACGCTCGGCGTTGAGCGCGCTGGCGGAGGCGGAGAGGGCGGCGCTGAGAGTAGACATGAACCTGCTCCTTAGCGGCTTTCGTTGATGGCGTAGCGCACGAGGCGGAACTTCGCCGCGAGCGCGGTTTGTGCGGCCGCGAAATCGCCAGATGCTTTGCCCATGTTGAGCAGCTCTCGATCGAGTTGCACGTTGTTGCCATCGCGGCGCGACTGCAGGTCCGGCGCTTCACTTACCTTGATGCCGTCCCCCTGACCGATCGCGATATGCTTCGCGTTCGTGGGACCGGTCGGTTGAGAGAGGCGCGCGAGCGTCTCATCGAAGCTCACGTCTTTGGTCTGGTATCCGGGGGTGTCCACGTTCGCGAGGTTGCCTGCCGAGGCCACCTGCCGGGCGACCGCCACGGTCATCTGCCGTCGCAGCGCCGCAATCACCGCTGAATCGCTGATCTCATTCACGTGTGTCCATCCTTCGCTGAAGCGCGTTCAAGCCGCGCCGCATGCCAGACGATTACCCGTCCACCCAGGCCCCACGGCTGTGAGCGACGTCGGTTGGGCGCAAACCCGCCCACCACCGAGTCATGACTTAGGCAAGGGGAATGCCCGGACGTGCCATTCAGATCCGGCACACCGCAAAGGACCACGATTTCCCTGAAATTCCTGCTATTCCCGCTGAGTAGCGGAGTTGACGCGCACGAGCAAGCTGGCGTGCTCTGTGGGCCCGAGGACCGGGTTACCGACAGCAATAGTCGGCGGAGCGACCGCCCACTGCCTACTGCCGACTATCTATCACCGCCCTGAGAAGCACTTCGATGTCGGCGAGGCGTTGTTCGATGGCGTCGAGCCGCCATCCGTAGTCCAAACGTCCCATCGTCCCAGGCCGCGACTTCATCACCTGGTGGGTCAGATCACGGTTTTCGCGTTCGAGGGCCATCCGGTCGCGAACGCGCGACAACACGATCTCGAGCTGGCCAAACGCAAATGGCTTGGCGAGAAAGTCGTACGCGCCCTCCTTCACCGCGCGCACCGCGGAGTCGAGCGTCGCGTAGCCCGTGATCATCACGACATAACAGGACGGGTTGACCGCGCGAACTGCGCGAAGTACCTCGAATCCGTCTGCACCCGGCATGTTCAGGTCCGTAAGGACCACGCCGAACTGGTTGGGATCGCGCTGCACCGCGGAAATCGCCGCGCGCCCGTCCTGCGCGGTCGCGACGCCGAACCCCAGGGTCCGACAGAAGTCCGCAAGCAGGTCTCTTGTCTCGCGGTCATCGTCCACGACCAGGACGTCGAGCATGTCGGCCAAAACAGCATGTGACACGGGTTGGATTCCTTCTGGGCGCAGGTGTGTGTCAGGAAATCGGCATCCGTGACCGGAACTTCAGCCAAGGGGCTATTGTCCGGCTCCGTGCATGTCGATAATCCGGCACGGCAGAAGGAACACCGACATATGACACAGTCCACTATACCGTCAGTTCTCGTTGTTGAAGATGATCCGGATCTGCGCCAGACGATCGGTGAATCCCTTGAAGCTCAAGGGTTTGCAGCCGCTCTGGCCGTAGATGCGACCGACGCGCTGGAGCGTCTTCGGGCATTCGCCTACGACGCGCTGGTCGTCGATCTAAATCTTCCTGATGCCAACGGCATGGAGGTCCTGGCTGAGGCGGTGGCCCGATACCCCCAGATTCGACCGGTCGTCATTACCGGCTTCGGCGGGGTCTCGGAGGCCGTGACCGCGATGAAGCACGGGGCCCTCGAGTTCCTCATCAAACCGTTCCAGCTAACCCAGCTCGCCGGGATCCTCAAAGGGGCTGTGGAACAGCTCCGTCTCAAGGAGGAAAACGCCGAACTGCGCGCGCAACTGCGTGAGCGTTTCAGGTTCGACAGCATCATCGGGCGTGACAGCACCATGCAGCACCTGTTCTCCACGCTGGAACTGGTTGCACCCATGAACAGCACGGTCTTGATCCAGGGCGAGACGGGTACCGGCAAGGAGCTCATCGCGAGAACGATCCACCACCATTCGCCGCGGGCGGACCAGCGGTTCGTGGCCTTCAATGCCGCGGCCATACCCGAGAGCCTGGTGGAGGCGGAACTGTTTGGACACGTCAAGGGCGCGTTCACCGGAGCGGTCGCCGCCAGGGTGGGCCGCTTCGAACTCGCCAATCGCGGCACGCTCTTCATCGACGAGGTGGCGTCCATGCCCCTGTCGCTGCAAACGAAGCTTCTGCGCGCGCTGCAGGAACGCGAGGTCGAACGCCTCGGCGAGTCAAAGCCGATGAAAGTGGACATCCGCGTCATCGCGGCCACCAATACGGACCTTCGAAAGATGGTGAAGGAAGGGACGTTCCGCGAAGACCTCTACTACCGCTTGAACGTGATTCCGGTCACGCTTCCCCCACTGCGCGACCGCCGGGAAGACATCCCTCTCCTTGCGCAGCATTTCGCCAAGAAGTCGTGTCGCGAGAACGGCGTTGCCGGCAAGCCAATCGCGCAGGACACGCTTCGGGTGCTCATGGCCTACGACTGGCCAGGTAACATCCGCCAGTTCGAGAACGCCATCGAACACGCCGTCGCCATGAGCCTGACGGCGACCGAGATCCGTCCAGAATCGCTCCCGGAAGACGTTCGACTGGGGCGTGATACCTCAAATGCGATGCCCTCCCTCGCCATTCCCGATGAAGGCGTGAGCTTTACGTCGATCGTGTCCAAGGTCGAGCGTGACCTCATCACGCGGTGTCTTGAAAAAACAGGTGGGAACAAGCGTCAAGCAGCCCGCTTGCTGAATCTGAGCAGGACGACGTTCATCGACAAGCTGCAGCGTTTGAACGTGGAGGCGGTGGGCGCCGCCTAGCGCGGACTTCACTGACGTGGCGCGAACCCTTTGGGTTCGCGAGTGCTTTACGGGATCATCCGCGGGGTAGCCACAGGACGAAGGTCGTACCTGTTGGTCCAGTGGTCACCTCGAGGCTGCCGTCAAACGACTCGACAATCGAACGCGTCGCCCACAAGCCGAGACCCGACCCCTCGCGTGGCTCCTTCGTCGTCGCGAACGCCTCGTAGAGCGATGCCCTCGCCGCGTCACTCAGCCCCGGCCCAACATCGGCCACCTCGACCCCCACACGGTCCGTCTCGCCCTTCAGCGTTACGACGATGGCCTCGTGTCGACCGGCCATGGCCTGCTCGGCATTCACCAACAGGTTGAGAACGGCCTGTTGGAAATAGCCTGCGTTGCCCACAGCGAGATAAGTCGCCTGCTCGTCGGCCTTCATCTCGATAGTCAAGCCGAGTCTCGTGACCGCATAGTGTCTGAGCCCGATCGCCCTTGAAACCGATTCGCGGACGTTGAATCGCTCGCGGCCATCGAGGGGTGCCTTCGTGAATGCCAGAAGCTCCGCCAAGGTCGCCGCGGCGCGTTCTGTCTGGCGCCTGATTCGTTCGAGGGACTTGACAACCGTCGCGGGGAGCGAGGGCTGATGATCGAGCAGCTCAACCGACCCCCCGATCACCTGCAGGGCGTTATTGACCTCGTGTACGACGCCCGACATGAGGCGCGCGGCGGTCGCTGCCCTGTTGAGGGCCACGAGCACATCACGGTCCGGCGGGCTGTTCTCCCTGCTCACTCAAGCTCCCTTTCCCTGCTGCCGATTGCACGAGCGGACGAGTTGTGTTTTCCGACGCCGGGTCTAAAGACCCGGCCTACGTACAGGGCCGCCGTGGGGCCATGGGTCGTACGTAGGGCGGGGCCTTTAGACCTCGTGCGTAGGGCGGGTCTTTAGACCCGCCGGACAGGTCGTACGTAGGGCGGTGTCTTTAGACCCGCCGGACAGCATACCAGCGTCGGATGAATGGATTTCGAACCGCACCGAAGATCGAGACCGATACCGTGAGCCGAGCAACGCTGCCAGCGTGGGACGAGTGGACGACATCGGGTGCGTGGGCGTCAACTGACAACCGCACTCTGCCGCTGTCTCCTGGTCTGCTCGGCGATGTGCTGTGGCTGATCCGCGATCCCGATGTTGACACGGCTCGGTTGATCCGCTTCATCTCCAGGGACCAGTCGATGGCGGCCCGTGTGCTTCGCATGGCCAACGTCGCGGCGTACGCGCCGATGATTGAGGTCACTTCGATTACCCAGGCTGTCGTCCGCCTCGGCACGGAGTCGGTGCGCCGTGCCCTGCTCGCGGTCTGCTTCGCATCCTGGGCGCAGCCGGCCGGTTCGCAGACGGGCCACGTCAAGGCTCAAGTCGCTCACGGCGTGGTCACAGGGACCCTTGCGCGTCACGTCGCCGTGGCGGCGGGGGTTGATGCCGACGAAGCCTTCGCGCAGGGACTCCTGCACGACATCGGCAAGCTGGTCATGTTGCGGCTTCGCGCCGAGTATGTGCGCAAGGGTGGCGTGCTCCCGTCGGTCAGCGAGCTGGGCCGCGTGGAGGAGGAACGTCACGCGGAGGTCGGGGCCATGGCGATGCAGCTCTGGGGACTCCCGCTGATCCTGCGCGAACCGATTCGCTGGCACCACGACCCGTTGTCGGCGCCGACCTACCCGCGCGCCGCCGCGATTATTTATATCGCGAACACACTCAGCCACCGCTATGAGGACGAAGGCGGGGAACGAACGCTGGAGTTGGCCGCCGATCCGGCCATGATCGGCCTCGGGCTCACCGAAACCTGGCTGGCCAGAACCGATGCCCGCGCGATCAAGCTGCTCGAAAACGCCGACGGGCTGGTCGTGAACTGCTAGACCGTTGCTGCCGGGTCTAAAGACCCGGCCTACGTACCGGCGGCGTAGGGCGCGCGTCGTACGACTCAATCTACGCAGGGCGGGTCGTGGGACCCGCCGTCAGCACGCAGGGCAGGTCTTTAGACCCGTCGTGAGTACGTAGGGCGGGTCTTTAGACCCGCCGTCGGTAGACGGGATCTCTAACCCGCCGTCAGCGGAAAATGCCCGCGACGCTCCGACCGAGCGTACCGAACAACGACTTGATCGCCCGTTCGGCCCGTTGCTGGATCGACCCCTTGTGCAGCGCGCACAACGCGGTCGGAACCTCATCGCCGTCCTTGAAATACTCGGTATAGGTCGGACATCCATCGACCGCACGCGAATGCGACAGCCGGCACAGAGTGACGGACTGCAGACCAGCGGGCCTGGCGAACGGCGTGGACGGCAGCCGCTGCGCGGTCCGCTTCATGAAGTCGGCCCAGATCGGCAGCGCCACTTGCGCCCCGGACCCTCCGTCACGAATCCGCTCGGGTTGATCAAAGCCGACCCATACGCCCGCCACAACGGCGGATGAGAAGCCCACGAACCACGCGTCGCGATAGTCGTTGGTCGTCCCTGTCTTTCCCCCGATAGCCCCACGAACACCAAACTGTCGCGCCGCGGCACCGGTTCCCCTCTCCACGACATCCTGGAGCATCGTCACCATCTGGAAGGCGGCGGGCGCCGACAGCACCTGCTGACGCTCGATGTGAACACGCTCGATGATCGAATCGTTGGCGTCGCGTATGTCCACCACACCACGGGGTCTGATGCGATACCCGCCGCCCGGGAATACTGCGTAGGCGGCTGTGAGGTCGAGCGGGCTGACCAGGCCCGTCCCGAGGGCAAGCGACGGCACCCGCGGTTGGTCGCGAACGCCCACACTGGTAGCCATCTTCAGAACCGGATCAGTTCCGATTTGCTGCTGAAGGATGACTGCCGCCGCGTTGCTCGATCGGGCAAGCGCGTCGCGCAGGGCCAGTGAATCCGCCTCGCTCGCACGCTCGTCTCGCGGAATCCAGACACCCTCCGACGCCTGCACGGCCACACCGCCAAGACCCTGAACAGTCGACACCGGTGAAAGGCCGCTCTCGAGGGCGGCGGCGTAGAGGAACGGCTTGAAGGCCGAGCCGGACTGACGACGGCTCCGCACGGCGCGGTTGAAGGGAGTGGTCTTGAAGTCAGAGCCGCCAACCATCGCGAGGATATTGCCGGTAGTTGGATCGATGGCGACGAGCGCGGCCTGGAGCCCAGGCGTTCCCACCCTCCGAAGCCCGTCGCGCACGGCGGCCTCGGCGGCATCCTGGACCGACTGCACAAACGTGGTATTGACGCGCCAGTCGGGCGGATTGTCGCCGCCGTAGATATCGCGGAACTGCTGGCGCAGGTACTCCTTGGCATAGCCATGCCGTGCGCTCGAGACCGCAGGAGGTTCGTGAATGCGGATGACCTCGCTGCGCGCCGCCTGCTCTTGTGCCTGCGTGATCTTGCCCTCCTCACGCATCCGCTGCAGGACCACATAGCTGCGCCGACGGGCGGCATCGAAATGCGTCCACGGCGAATAGGAGGCCGGAGCTCTGATGATGCCGGCGATGAGCGCGGCTTCCCCAAGAGACAGATTGGTGGCGGACTTCCCGAGCATCTTCTGAGACATCGACTCGACGCCGTAGATGCCCCCGCTGAGATAGACGCGATTGAAGTACAGCTCGAGGATTTCCCGCTTGGTGAGGAACGCTTCGAGCAACAGCGCCAGCACGGCCTCCTTGGCCTTGCGTCCCAGCGTGCGTTGGTTCGACAGGTAGAGCGTGCGTGCCAACTGTTGAGTCAGAGTGCTGCCGCCCTGGGTTCCACCTTCGTCGTGCAGGTTGTAGAGGGTTGCGCGGACGAGCGCGACGGGATCGATTCCTGGATGCAGGTAAAATCGGTGATCCTCGACGGCAATCACGGCATCCTTGAAGTAGGTCGAGACCTCGTCGAAGTGGACATCCCGACGAAGCTCGTCGAGGCTGAACCACGCCTTCCCCTCAGAATCGTAGAAGACGGTTTCACCGACGCCCTGTCGCAGACCGTAAATCACCCAGGCATTCCGGACGGTCCACGTGCCCGCAATCACCGTGAATGCGATCGCCGCGCCACCCACTGTCACGCGCAGCCAGTCCTTCCAGGACGCTGGTCGAAGGCTTGAAAACCGCATCTCCCGCACGGTACACCGGCAGGGCCGAGCAGTGCTACGCTTTCGACAGCATGCGTCGAGGCCTCTCTCTGACTGCCCTCCTGTTCGCCCTGATCGTGACCCTCGCGGCACAGGACGACCCCACCCGCAAAGAAAGCGACTTCCTCAGCAGGACCCGCCGCCTCACCGTTGAAGGACGACGAGCCGGCGAAGGTTATTGGTCGCCCGATGGGCGCCGGCTGGTCTTTCAGAGTGAGCGCGAGGCGGGAAATCCCTTCTATCAGATCTACACGCTGGACCTCACGACCGGCGACACGTCACGGATCTCGCCTGGTTACGGCAAGACGACGTGCGCGTTCTTCAGACCGGGCACCAGCGAGATTCTGTTCTCTTCCACGCACCACGACCCGAGGTCACGCCAGCTCCAACAGGAGGAGATCGACTTCCGCGCCTCTGGTCGTGAGCGCCGGTATTCCTGGGACTACGACATCGAGATGGACATCTACTCCTTCAACCAGGATACGAAGGCGTACACGCGCCTGACGACTGCGCGTGGGTACGATGCCGAGGCCAGCTATTCTCCCGATGGCCAGTGGATCGCGTTCTCATCGATGCGCGACGCCTACAACCGAACGCTATCAGCCGCCGAACAGAAACAGCTCGAGACCGATCCGAGTTACTTCGGCGAGATCTACATCATGCGCGCGGACGGTTCCGCGCCGAAGCGGTTGACGAATGTCGTCGGGTACGACGGCGGTCCCTTCTTCTCGCCGGACGGATCCCGGATCATCTGGAGGCGCTTCGACGAAGCCGGGCTCATCGCCAACATCTGGACGATGAAGCTGGACGGGTCGGACGCCAGGCAGCTCACCGACTTCGGGTCGATGAGCTGGGCGCCGTACATTCATCCGTCCGGGCGTTATGTCATCTTCGCGTCCAACAAGCTGGGTTTCGAAAACTTCGAGCTGTTCATGGTGGACATCGATGGCACGAAGGAACCTGTTCGCGTGACCTACGCAGACGGATTCGACGGCCTGCCCGTACCGTCGCCCAACGGACAGCAACTGGCATGGACCTCGACGCGGGCCGGCGGCAGTCAGGGTCAGATTTTTCTCGCGCAGTGGAATCACGAACGCGCGCTCGCCGCCATTGCCGCGGCACCTCCGCGCCGCAAGTAGCCGACGGAGATAGCCATGCACCGACGTCAGCCCCTTCTGGCATCCGCCGTTCTTCTGATTGCGCTTCCCTCGTTTGCGCAGACGACTCCTTCGCCTGCGCGTGCCCACGTCACCCGCCTCGCAGCCGATGACTTCGAGGGACGTCAGGCGGGATCGGCTGGGGAACGAAGGGCTGGCGACTACATCGAGGCACAACTTGCCCGCGTGGGTGCACGGCCGCTGCCCGGGAAGAACAGCAGGCTCCTTCCGTTTGACTTCACCGCAGGAAGTCGCGACGGTGGCTCGGCAGTAACCGTGACACGCAGCGAACCCGCGGGCCGGGCAGCGCGAGCGTCCACGTTCACGGGCGTGAAGACGGTGCAGGCGCTCTCCTTCTCGGACGAGGCGACTGTCAGCGGTGACCTCGTGTTCGCAGGGTACGGCATCGTTGTACCCGAGTCGCAGAATCTGGGCTACGACAGCTATGCGACGCTCGACGTCAAGGACAAGGTCGTCGTGGTGCTCCGATACTTCCCCGAGGATGCCGAGCCACAGGTTCGAGCGGCTATTGCGCGCTACTCGGATCTTCGCTACAAGGCGCAAGCTGCGCGACAACGCGGTGCGAGAGCCCTTATCGTGGTCACCGGTCCGCGATCGCCCAATGCCGGACAGACCGTGCCGATGACTTTCGACACTGCTCTCGCCGGTTCGGGCATTCCCGCGGCGAGCGTGGATGGGGCCGTCGGCGACGCGTTGTTCGCCGGTGCGCCAAAGACGCTCGCCGCAATTCAGCAGGAACTCGATTCGGGAAATCCGCACGTCGCTGGGTTCGCGCTGGTCGGTTCGATCACCCTCAAGACGGCCGTCGTGAGACAGACACTGACCGCGAGGAATGTCGTCGCCTATCTTCCCGCCACAACGACACCTGCCGACAAGCCCTGGGTCATCGTTGGCGCGCACTACGATCACCTTGGACGCGGCGATCAGGGCACGTCGCTCGCGGGCAAGGACGAGGCGGGCATGATCCATCACGGTGCCGACGACAACGCGTCCGGCACGGCAGCCGTTCTCGCCATCGCCGAATCGCTCGCGAAGGAGCCACGAACGCGAAACATCGTCTTCGCCCTCTGGTCAGCGGAGGAAATCGGCCTCGTGGGATCGAGCGCGTTCGTCAACTCGCCGCCGATCCCGCTCACACAGATTGCGGCGTACTTCAATTTCGACATGGTTGGCCGCATGCAAGAGAACAAGCTGATTGTCCAGGCCGCGGGCACTGCGGCGACATGGCCTCGGATCCTCGAGCGGGCCAATGTGGTGGCCGGCTTCGACCTCGCCGTTCAGACCGATCCGTATCAGCCGACCGACGTCGCGACGTTCAACCAGGCGGGGGTTCCGTCCCTGTCTTTCTCCACCGGACCGCATCCGGACTATCACAAGCCCTCCGACACCGCGGACAAGATCGATTACGACGACCTCGACCGCTTCGTCGCCTTCGCGGCGTCGATTGTCGACGCCACCAGCGATGCGTCCGAGGCGCCCCAGTTTGTCAAAGTCGATCAGCCTGCGTCGCGTGCCGTGACGACCACTGGCCTCCGCCTGACGACAGGGACTATTCCCGATTACACGAGTGACGTGAAGGGGCTGCTCCTTGGAGGCGTGATCGGTGGCGGACCGGCCGAGCAGGCTGGGCTGATGAAGGGCGACGTGATCATCGAGATTGCGGGGCAATCCATCGCCAACATCTACGACTACACGTTCGCACTCGAGCTGCTGAAGATCAATCAGCCCGTGAAGGTCATCTACCAGCGGATGGGGATGCGGGTCGAGACGATGCTGACGCCGGTGGCGCGCCGCTGATGCGCCGGGTCTGAAGACCCGGCCTACGTACGTAGTCCCCCGTAGTCCCCCCTGAATTACGTAGGGCGGGTCTTCAGACCCGCCAATAGGGCTCTCTCTACTTGCGATCCGACTCGGTGTTCGTCAGGACGGCCGACAACTCTGCGTCGGCTTCGGCCTGCGCAGGCGCGGGTCCCTGCCGTCTAGCGTAGAGAAATGACAGCACGAAGATCACAGCGATCAGCCCGAGCGAAATCGTCTTCGGAATCTCGAACCCTACCCAACCAACGGCGTGTGCAAACTCCAGCAGGAGCTTGATACCAACCCACGCGATGATGATGAAGGCACCGTCCACGATCGCGGGATACCGCTGGATGAGCGCCAGCAGTTGCCCGACCACCAGCCGCATCGCGACGATGCCGAGAATGCCGCCGGTGAGCACGACCCAGAGTTTCGGCGACACGGCCACGGCCACCAGGATCGAGTCGATCGAGAATGCCAGATTCACCAGCTCCACCCGCAGGACCGTGGCCCAGAACGCACTCAAACCCAGCCACGGCTTGGCCTGGGGTGGAGTGCGCCGCTCCTCCGCGCTCCTGCCGCTTGAAAAGTGCGCCCAGGACAAGTACAGCAGATAGAGGCCACCCACGGCTTTCACCCAGGCGAGCTGGATCAGATAAACAGCCAGCATCGTCGCGATGATGCGGAAGACGAAGGCGCCGATCAGGCCCAGGCGCAGCGCACGCTGATGCTCGCTCTTGGGGAGGCCGAGCACCATGATGGCGATTACCAGCGCGTTATCGGCGCTGAGCAGGCCTTCGAGTGCGACGAGCAGACCGATGGTTAGGAGGTCGGAAACCGAGATGCCCAAGGGTCCTCATCCTACCCTACGCCGTCCCGAATCGGTGCTCGGTGTCCCGCTCCGAGCCAACCCGAGGGATCGGTAAGTTGTCGTACGATGCAGACATGCCATGCACGATCCGCCTCGCGCGACACGAGGATCTGGCTGCCATCAACGACATCTACAACTACTACGTGCTCGAGTCGACGTGTACCTACCAGGAAACACCCGAGCCAATCGAAAGGCGTGGCGAGTGGTTCGACCGGCATGGGCCGGCACATCCTGTCACCGTGGCGTTGATCAACGGACAGGTCGTCGGATGGGGATCGCTCTCTCCGTACCACGCGCGATCGGCGTATCGCTTCACCGTCGAGAACTCGGTCTACGTCCATCCCGACCATCATCGTCGCGGGATTGGTGACGCTATCCTGCAAGACCTGATCGCACGCGCGAGCGCGCTCGGCCACCGGACGATCATCGCCGGCATCGACGCCAGCCAGGACGCCAGCATTGCCATTCACGCCAAGCACGGCTTTAAGAACGCGGGATATCTACGAGGGGTGGGCTACAAGTTCGAGCGCTGGCTGGACGTCGTGTACATGCAACTGGATGTCGGGGCGTAGGATTCCCCAAAGCTGAGCCGATTTCTCGAAGCGGCCGCGGGATCCATAGTTGACACGAGTCATATCAATATATAGACTCGGCACATGTGATGGGCCTGCCGCTCATCGACTAAGACACAGCCAGTGGCTATGAGAGTCGAACCCGAATTGATCTTCATCAGCATGGCCGCAGAGATGCTGGACATGCACCCGCAGACCCTTCGCAAGTACGAGCGGCTTGGGTTGATCCAGCCATCGCGTACGGTGGGCAGCATGCGGCTGTATTCACGGGAAGAGGTGGAACGCCTCCGCCTCATCAAACGGCTCGTTGACGACCTGGGTATCAATCTCGCCGGCGTGCAGCGGCTGCTGGACATCGCCGAGGTCATGCAGCGCATCCGTCCGCTGATGGACGAACGCGCGCTCACCACCAGCGCCGGCCGCCGTCAGCTCCTCGCGGAGATGCGGCGTCTGAACGACGTCATCGGACTGTGACGCCTTCCGGTCGGTAGGACACGATGGACTTCAAGGACTACTACGCAACGCTCGGCGTCAGCAAATCGGCTTCCGAGAAGGAAATCAAGCAGGCGTTCCGGAAGCTCGCGCGGAAGCTCCATCCCGACGTTAACCCTGGCGACAAGGCCTCTGAGGCGAAGTTCAAGGAGCTCAACGAGGCCAACGAGGTCCTGAGTGACCCGGCAAAGCGCAAGAAGTACGACGAGCTCGGCGCCAACTGGCGAGCCTACGAGCAGGCGGAGGCGCGCGGAGGGCCGAACCCGTTCAGCGGCCAGTGGGCCGGAAACGCCGGTGGCGCTTCCGGATATCGCACGGTCACGCCGGAAGAAATGGAGGAGATGTTCGGCGGGGGTCCGAGCCCCTTCTCGGACTTCTTCACGACGTTCTTTGGCGGGGCCGACCCGCAGACACAAGCGTCTCGCGGCGGACGCGGGCGCACGCGACAGCGCCCCGGGCGTGACATCGAGCACGAGATCGAACTGACGCTCGAGGACGCCTATCATGGTGCCACCCGTCGCCTGAGCATGGCGCACGATGAGGGCACCAAGACCGTCGACGTGCGGATCCCCGCGGGCGTTAACGACGGCTCGCGCGTGCGCGTGGCTGGCGAGGGCGAGCGCGGGAGCGGCGGCGGCCAGTCAGGCGACCTGTTCCTTCGTGTTCGACTGGCGCCACATCAGGTGTTCGAGCGCAAAGGCCGCGACCTCTACGTCAAAGCGGCGCTGAAAGTGACAACTGCCGTGCTCGGCGGTGAGGTCGAAGTGCCAACGCTCTCAGGCAAGTCGGTGCGGTTGAAGATTCCCCCCCTGACCCAGAACGGACAGGTCTTTCGTCTCCGAGGGTTCGGCATGCCGACGGTTGGCAAGCCGGACGACAAGGGTGATGAGTACGCCCGCGTGGAAATTCAAATGCCGACGGAGCTGACGGACGCCGAGCGAAAGCATTATGAGGAGCTGGCCACACTGCAAGGAGACGCCGCCAAGTCGCACAGTGCGGCGTAGACGACGATGAACATCAACACCTTTACCGAAAAAGCCCAGGAAGCCGTGGTCTCGGCGCAGAACCTTGCAAGCGAATTGCGCCATTCCGAGGTGACGCCTGAGCATCTGCTCGCCACGCTCGTCGAACAGCAGGGCGGCATAGTGCCGTCGATTCTGCGCAAGATGCAGCTCGATCCGACTCAGATTGCGACCGACGCTCGAGCCTTGCTCAAGTCTCTCCCGCAGGCGCACGGCGGTGACATCCGTCTCTCATCGCGCATGCGCCTCCTAGCCGAGGCCGCAGAAGCCGAAGCCAAGCGCCTTCAGGACGAGTACGTCAGCACCGAGCACCTGCTGGTTGCCCTCGCGACCGAAGTCGGGCGCTCCCCCGCTGCCCAACTGCTTCAAAAGAATGGCGTGACGAAGGACGCCCTCTACGCCGCCTTGACGCAGGTTCGCGGGAACCAGCGCGTGACATCGCAGAATCCGGAATCCACCTATGAGGCCCTCACCCGGTACGGCCGCGACCTCACGGAACTGGCGCGCAAAGGCAAACTCGACCCGGTCATTGGGCGGGACGAGGAAGTGCGCCGCGTCATTCAGGTGCTCTCGCGCCGCACCAAGAACAATCCGGTGCTCATCGGCGAACCCGGCGTCGGCAAGACGGCTATCGTCGAAGGCCTGGCCCAGCGCATCGTCCGTGGCGACGTGCCAGAAGGGCTGAAGCACAAGAAGATCTTCGCGCTCGACATGGGCGCTCTGGTGGCCGGGGCCAAGTATCGAGGCGAGTTCGAGGAACGGCTCAAGGCTGTTTTGAAGGAGATCTCAGAGTCGAACGGGCAGATCGTCCTCTTTATTGACGAGCTGCACACCGTCGTGGGCGCGGGTGCGGCCGAGGGTGCCATGGACGCGTCGCAGATGCTCAAGCCGATGCTCGCCCGCGGCGAACTCCACACCATCGGCGCCACCACGCTCGACGAATACCGCAAGCACATTGAAAAAGATGCGGCGCTCGAGCGACGCTTTCAGCCGGTTCTCGTGGGCGAGCCCACGGTCGAGGACGCCATCTCCATCCTTCGCGGTCTGCGCGAACGATATGAGATCCATCACAAAGTGAAATTCAAGGACGCCGCGCTCGTGGCCGCCGCCGTTCTATCGAACCGCTACATCTCCGACCGCTTCCTGCCTGACAAAGCGATTGACCTCGTCGACGAGGCCGCGTCGAAGCTCCGCATGGAGATCGACTCGATGCCCGCGGAACTCGACGAAGTGCGGCGACGGATCATGCAGCTCGAAATCGAGCGTGAAGCGCTCCGCAAGGAAAGGGACAAAGCGTCGATCGATCGCCTGGCGAAGCTCGACAAGGAGCTGGCTGAGCTCAAGGAGGAACAGACCCGCCTGCAGGCGCAGTGGCAACAGGAAAAGGACGCCATCAAGGACACGAGCGAACTCAAGCAGCAGCTCGAGGACGCGCGGCGTGATCTCGAGTCGGCCGAGCGTGCCGGCGACTACGCGAAGGCTTCAGAGCTCAAGTACGCGCGAATCCCCGAACTCGAAAAGCACATCCTGACGCAGGAAGGACATACGGCGCAGCCCAACTCTGCTCGGATGCTCAAAGAGGAGGTTGACGAAGAAGACATCGCCGAAGTCGTGGCGAAATGGACCAACATTCCGGTGAGTCGTCTGATGGAAGGCGAGATCCAGAAGCTGATCCACATGGAGGAGCGCCTCCACAAGCGCGTCGTCGGCCAGGACGAGGCCATTGCTGCCGTCTCGAACGCCATTCGACGGGCACGTGCCGGTCTGCAGGATCCTGGTAGACCGCTCGGCAGTTTCATGTTTCTGGGACCCACCGGAGTCGGGAAGACCGAGCTTGCCCGTGCGCTCGCCGAGTTTCTGTTCGACGACGATCAGGCCATGGTCCGGATCGACATGTCGGAGTATCAAGAAAAGCACACGGTGTCGCGCATGATCGGCGCGCCCCCCGGATATGTCGGCTATGAAGAGTCCGGCCAACTGACCGAGGCCGTCCGACGTCGACCGTATTCGGTCGTCCTCTTCGATGAGATTGAAAAAGCCCACCCCGAAGTGCTCAACGTGCTGCTTCAACTGCTTGACGATGGCAGGTTGACGGACGGCAAGGGGCGTACGGTTGACTTCAAGAACGTCGTCGTCATCATGACGTCGAACCTTGGCAGCCAGTACATCGCCGAGACTTCGACGGGCTCAGCACACGGCCAGCCATTGACCGACGCAGTTCGACGACAGGTCAGCGAGACACTGCGTCAGCACTTCAGGCCCGAGTTCCTGAACCGGATCGACGAGATCATTTTCTTCCATGCGCTCAGCCTCGACCACATGAAGCACATCGTCGTCATTCAGATGCAGGGACTGTTGAAGCGACTGGAGGAGCGCAAGATTCACGTGGAACTTACGGATGAGGCAAAGGAACGCCTGGTGACCGAAGGATATGACCCGATGTACGGCGCCAGACCGCTCAAGCGCACGATTCAGCGCCGTTTGCTGGACCCGCTCGCAATGCGCGTGCTGGAGGGCGAATTCCACGAGGGCGACAGGGTTCGCGTGGATGTAGGCGACAATGGGTTGGCGTTTCACAAGGACGAGGCCGTCAAGGCCTGATCGCCGCGCCGACTGGAGAACCGCGATATTTCATGGCTAATTTCCGCATGCCTTCGGGACCGAAACGGGAACGACGACCGGGCGACAAACGCACACCCGGCGCTTCCAGGCCCACGGGCGCCGTCTGGTACGTCCTCGGGTTCCTGCTCGTGATGGCGCTCGTGCAGACCTTTTTCCTCAGGCCTGCCGGCCAGCCGGTGTCGTACAGCGAGTTCAAGCGAGCCGTTCGCAGCGGACAGGTCGCGGAAGTCGAGGTTGGCGAGCAGACGATCCGTGGCAAGTACAAACCCGAGACAAACGGCGGAAAGGACTTCAGCACCACACGGATTGAAGATCCGAAACTAGTGGAGGACCTGGAGACCGGAGGCGTGAAGTACACCGGCGAACTCGTTAGCCGCTGGCTGCCTGAGGTCATCGGCTGGGTGGTGCCGCTGCTTCTTCTCCTGGCCATGTGGGGCTTCTTCTTCCGGCGGATGGGTGGCGCTGACGGCGGAGTAATGTCGTTTGCACGAAGCAAGCACCGCGTTTTCGCAGAAGACGACGTGAAGGTGAGCTTTGCTGATGTGGCGGGCGTGGACGAGGCCGAACAGGAGCTGCGCGAGATCGTCGAATTCCTTAAGACACCCGGGAAGTACACGACACTCGGCGGGCGCATCCCCAAGGGCGTCCTGCTCGTCGGACCTCCGGGGACGGGCAAGACGCTTCTCGCGCGAGCCGTCGCCGGTGAAGCCAAGGTGCCCTTTTTCAGCCTCAGCGGGTCGGAGTTCGTGGAAATGTTCGTGGGGGTAGGAGCCGCGCGTGTGCGGGATCTGTTTGCACAGGCCGAGGCCAAGGCACCCTGCATCATCTTCATCGACGAACTCGACGCCCTGGGCCGGGCCCGCGTCCAGAGTCCAATGGGATCGCACGAGGAGCGCGAACAGACGCTCAACCAGCTTCTTGCCGAGATGGACGGCTTCAACTCCAAGAAGGCGATCATCATCATGGCCGCGACGAACAGGCCGGAAGTACTCGACCCGGCACTGCTTCGTCCCGGACGTTTCGATCGTCAGGTCCTCGTTGACAAGCCAGATGTCAGAGGCCGCGAGGACGTCCTGCGCATTCACACCCAGAAAGTGAAGCTCTCCGCCGACGTCAATCTGAAGCTGGTAGCCGCACGTACCGCCGGGTTTGCCGGAGCGGATCTCGCAAATCTCGTGAACGAGGCTGCGCTGCTGGCCGCCCGCAAGGATAAGTTGGCAGTCGAGCCCACCGACTTCGACGAAGCCATCGATCGCCTGATCGCGGGTCTCGAGAAGAAGCGCGTCATGAGCAAGAAGGAGCGCGAAATCGTCGCGTATCACGAGTCCGGGCACGCGATTGTGGCCACCGCGCTTCCGGGAATGGATCCCGTCCACAAGATCTCGATCGTCCAGCGCGGCTTCGGCGCCCTGGGTTACACAATGCAGCTCCCGCTCGAAGATCGGTATCTCATGCAGCGACGCGATCTGCTCCAGCAGCTCGCGGTGTTGCTTGGAGGCCGTACCGCCGAAGAGATTGCGCTCGGGGAGATTTCGACTGGCGCGCAGAACGACCTGCAACGCGCGACCGACATCGCCCGGTCGATGGTGACGGAATGGGGCATGAGTGATGCACTCGGCGCTATTCATTTCGAGGCCGCGAAGCGAAGTCGATTCCTCGACATCCCAATGGGACCGGAGCGCGGTGCCTACGCGGAAGACACCGCCCGACTGATTGATTCCGAAGTGAAGCGCATCATGACCGATGCGCATTCACACGCACGAACGATTCTCACCGAGCGGCGTGAGATGCTGGAGGCCGTGACGCGGCGACTCCTCACACAGGAAGTGATGGAGGGCAAGGAGCTCCGCGAGATGATGGGCATCCCCGACCAGCCGCCAGCCGATGTCGGCGAAACGGCGCCGCTTCCGATCGAATTGTCCTAGTTGTGCTCCCGCCCGTTCGGGTGATGCGTCCATCGTCGCGCTCTGTCACGATGCCCGCATGCTTACTCAATTTTCAGATCAGATAGCCGACGCGGTTGCTGCCGTTGCGCCAGCGGTTGTCCAGGTTCATGGTTCCGCCCGTCCCGCCAGTGGCCTGGTCTTCGCCGACAACGTCGTGCTCACGACAATGCGCGCCCTTGGACGAGAAGATCATGCGCAGATTCGGCGGCACGACGGGGTCGTCTTCGATGGCCAGTTGGCCGGATGGGATCCCACGACCCGGATTGCGCTTCTGCGTGTGCCCGAACTCGGCGTCAGTCCGGTCATCCCGGGCGGCAAGGAACCGCGCGTCGGAAACATCGCGATTGCCGTTGCGCGATCGTGGAGCAATGCGATCACGGCCACGGCAGGAGTGGTGTCGGTGATCGGCGGGCCGCTTCCCACCGGACGGCGACGCGCCATTGAACGCGTGATTCGAACCTCGGCACCCATGCACGAAGGGTTCGCCGGCGGCGCCTTTCTAGACGCATCCGGCGCCTTGATCGGCGTCACCACCGCGGCATCCATCCGCGGCCTCGGTGTCGTCATCCCGGCGCCGATCGTGTGGGATGCGGCAACGAAGGTGCTCGAGCACGGCACCGTTAAGCGCGGCTACCTTGGGATCGCCGTCCAGCCGGTGCGCGTCTCACAGAAGCAGGCGGAGGTCGCCGGACGAGACGAGGCTGTTCTGGTTGTCGCGGTCAAAGAGGGATCCCCGGCCGCCGGCGCCGGTCTTCTGGTCGGTGACGTGCTGCTATCACTCGACGGGCAGGTGCTCGGAACCCCAGACGACCTGCTCGAACTTCTTCAGGGGGATCGGGTTGGCCGGTCCGTGGAGTTGGGAATAGTACGCGGTAACACGCCGACAACGGTCACGACCGTCATCGCCGAGCGCGGATAGGCACGCCGGGTCTAGACCCGGCCTACGTACAGATTTCGTGGCGCCTTGGCCTGTACGTAGGGCGGGTCTTCGAGGTCGGTACGTGGGGCGGGTCTTCGAGGTCCGTACGTGGCGGGTCTTCAGAGGTCTGTACGTAGGGCGGGTCTTCAGACCCGCCGGTATGTTGATTCGGTCGCGCCAGGCGTCCATGCATGCGAGTGATTCTGGTTGGCACACACGCTCAGCGCGGGCGCCTGCGCGAGCAGGCGGCTGCAGCACATCTCATTGTTGTTGGCGAAGCACCAAGTAGCGCCGAGGCTCGCGCAACCGAGGTCGCGGCCGATGCCCTGCTCATCGCCGCTCGAGACGATTCGGATGACGTCGTCGGCTACCGTGAGGATCTCACGCCACGCGAGCTTGAAGTCCTCGAGTTACTGTCAGAAGGACTTCCAAACAAGGCCATTGCGGAGCGTCTGGGGATATCCGACCAGACCGTCAAATTTCACGTCGCGGCATTGACGGGCAAGCTCGGCGCATCGAACCGCACAGACGCTGTACGGCTCGCAATCAAGCGCGGTCTAGTGATGCTGTGACTCGGCCGGTGTGAGGGTCAGACTGACCCGCCGACCGTCTCTCAACAGAGTTACAGGCACCTCGATACCGATGCGGTCTTCCGTCAGCACGCGGTGCAGATCGTCGATGCCCGACGTTGCGTGTTCCCCCAGGGCGATGATGACGTCACCGACCTTGAGGCCAGCCTTCGACGCCGGACTCTTCGGAACAAGTGTCACGATCCGCACGCCAGAACTGATGGCCAGTTGCTGGTTGCGGGCGACTGCGCGCGCGATGGGCACCCGCTGGCCCGCAACGCCGATATAACTCCGGCGCACTCGTCCATCACGCATCAACCGCGACGCGACGAAGGTCACCGTGCGACTCGCAATCGCGAAGCAGAGCCCCTGGGCGTGCTGAATGATTGCCGTGTTGATCCCCATGACTTCCCCGCCGGTCGTGACGAGCGGCCCGCCAGAGTTGCCAGGATTGAGCGCGGCGTCGGTCTGGACGACGTCCTCCATCAGCCGACCGTTCCTGGTACGCAGCGCACGTCCCAGCGCACTGACGACTCCCGTCGTAACCGAATGGTGAAAGCCGTACGGGTTCCCGATGGCAACGGCCACCTGCCCTACCTGCAGCAGGCGAGAGTCTCCCAGCCTCGCGAACGGCAGCGCATGCTGATCGACGCTGAGTACCGCCAGATCCGTGTCGGGGTCGGCCCCAATCCGCTCGGCGGACATCGTCTGACCGTCAACGAGCGTGATCTTAACGGCTCCGTTCCCTTCGACGACGTGACTGTTGGTGAGGATGAAGCCGTCTGGCGTGAAGATCACTCCGGAACCGCCACCGCGGCCGTGCTCGACTCGGACAACGGCAGGGCCGACAGCCTGCACGGCTTGAATGACCGCCTGCGAATATGCATCGAGCAAGATATCGTCACGACGGGACGAAGGCTCTGGGCGCATACCCAATCCTAAACAGGCCCGCAAGCGGACGCATCACCCGAATCGGTAGGGTATGCTGCACAACAGATGAACTCGGACCCCGTCTATCCAGTTGCGCGTACCGTCGCGCCTCTCGTGGCCACGCATCTCGCTCTGCATCGCGCGACGGTTGACGGGGCGTCATCTGTGGCCACAGGCTCCGATAGCCTCCTGCCTGATGCGACGGTTGTCGGTGCGCTGGTGGACGCGGCGTTCTGGGCGAGCTTGAGGCGTGAAGAAGGCTACGTTCCGACCATCTCACTGGCATTCCTTCCCCCCAGCGCGAACGTTCATCCGCTGACTTTTGCCCGCCCTCTTTCGCTCGACCCTGGCGGCCTTGCGCGACTTGGGCCTGCGGTCGAGCGACCCGGTGTCCACCTCGGCGTGTGGTGGAACGGGGATCAGTTGGCCGTCTGGGGCACCACCCGCACGATTCCCCCGTTCTGCTTCGTGGTCGAGGTTGTCGCACCTGGGCTCATCGTCTTGAAGCATCGTCCGCGACAAGAGTCGCAGAAGTTCGTGAACCTGGCGGTCATCGAAGGCGATACCGCCAAGATCATCGACGAAAGCGCTTCGCTCGTTCCCGGATGCCCGGCGGTCCTCACCGGCCTTCTTGGACTCGACGCCACCGGCCAGAATCGCGATGCCGTACAGATGCTGATTCAACTTGCCGTTTCGATGCGGCGCCATCGACGCGGCGGAACCCTGCTGATCGTGCCGGCGGCCACCAGAAGTTGGGAGCAATCAATCGTGATGCCGATTGCTTACGCCGTACAGCCCGCGTTCGCAGAGCTTGCCGGGCTGCTGAATGGTGCCTCGAGCGAGGACGCACCCGATGCCGGCGCCCTGCGGCGAGCGGTGACGGCTGTAGCAGGTCTGACGGCTGTCGATGGCGCCACCATCCTGACGGATCGATACGATCTGGTCGCATTCGGCGCCAAGATTCGACGCAAGCAGGGCGGCGCTCAAGTGGAGCAACTGATCCTCACCGAGCCGGTCGTCGGAAACGAACCCATCCGAGTCACGCCAGGACAGCTCGGAGGAACCCGCCATCTCTCAGCCGCGCAGTTCATCAGCGATCAACGCGAAGGACTGGCCCTGGTCGCGTCACAGGACGGACGCTTCACGCTCTTCGTGTGGTCATTGCCGGAGGAACTCGTCCACGCGCACCGTGTCGATACGCTGTTGGCATAGCGCGCGGCGGGTCTGAAGACCCGCCCTACGTGCGTCAGTACGTAGGCCGGGTCTTTAGACCCGGCGGACTGGGCGTCCTACTTACGCTTAGCCCTAGACCCGGCGATCACGTCACGCTAACTCCGCGACACGCACCGGCACTTCGTCCGCGAAATGGCACGCGGAGAGGTGGCCAGGCGCGATCTCGCGCAGGAGCGGCTCCTCGGTCGCGCACTTCTCGCGCGCCATGAAGCATCGCGGGTGGAAGCGACATCCGGACGGCGGATCCGCCGGGCTGGGTACGTCGCCCTTGAGGACGATTCGTCGGCGCGGACGGTCAGGATCGGGCACGGGTATCGCCGACAGCAGCGAAACGGTGTACGGGTGACGAGGTTCGCGATAGAGCTCGGCGCTTGGCGCGACCTCCACAAGCTTGCCGAGGTACATAACGGCGACGCGGTCGCTTATGTGTTCGACAACCGACAGATCGTGGGCGATGAACAGATAGGTCAGGTTCAGGTCGCGCTGCAGGTCGCGGAGCAGGTTGACGATCTGCGCCTGGATCGACACGTCGAGCGCCGACACTGGTTCGTCTGCGACGATGAGCTCTGGGCTGACGGAGAGGGCGCGCGCGATACCCAGACGCTGGCGCTGTCCGCCTGAGAATTCATGCGGGTATCTGCCAGCCTGACTGGGTGACAGCCCGACCTGCCGCAGAAGCGCTGAGACGCGGGCCTGCACGTCGCCGCGGCTCGCCAGCCGGTGCACGGTGAGCACTTCCGCCAGCATGCTGCGTACGGTCTTGCGCGGGTTCAGACTCGAGTACGGATCCTGAAACACGATCTGCATCCGGCGTCTCAAGGCCCTGAGGTCGCGACGCGGAAGACCGACCACTTCCTGACCGGCAAAGCGGACACTTCCTGACGTCGGCTCGATCAATCTCAATATGCAGCGCCCGGTCGTGGTCTTGCCGCAGCCACTCTCACCAACCAGGCCCAGGGTCTCGCCCCGCTGGACCGAAAACGACACGCCGTCCACCGCCCGCACGTGTCCAACCGTGCGCGAAAAAAATCCCTTGCGAATGGGAAAGTGCTTCGTGAGGTCAGTGACCGTAAGCAGCGGCTCAGGCATCAGGCAGTCACTTCATCCGGAACGGGCGACACAGTCCCGCTGGCGATCTCCCGCGCTCTCCAGCATCGCGACCATCGGCCCTCACTGATCATCTCGAGGGGCGGCTCCTGCAGACATTGCTCGATCGCAATCGGACACCGCGGATGAAAGCGACAACCGCCCGGGAAATGCGCTGGGTTGGGCACGGTCCCCTTGATCACCCTCAGCCTTCTGCGCACGTCTCCCAGCTTTGGCAGGGATGCCTGAAGCCCGGCGGTATAGGGGTGGAGCGGCTGCCTGAACGCCGCGCGCACGTCGCAATACTCGACGACCTGCCCGGCGTACATCACAGCCGCGCGACTGGCAGTCTCGGCCACTACCCCCAGGTCGTGCGTGATGAGTAGCACCGCCATTCCGAGCTCAGCCTGTAGTTGCTTGAGGAGCTCGAGTATCTGCGCCTGGATGGTCACGTCGAGCGCCGTCGTCGGCTCGTCGGCGATAAGCACTGCCGGCCGACACGCGAGAGCAATCGCAATCATCACCCGCTGTCGCATCCCTCCAGACATCTGGTGCGGATACTCGTCAACGCGCTGCGCTGCAGCCGGAATGCCAACGCGTTCCAGCATCTCGATCGCCCGGGTACGCGCATCGCGCCGCCCGAGGCCTTCATGGCGCCGGATGGTCTCCATGATCTGTTCCCCGCAGGTATAGACGGGGTTGAGCGACGTCATGGGCTCCTGGAAGACCATCGAGATCGACTTGCCACGAATTGCGCGCATCTCCTTGTCTGACAACTCCAGGAGATTCGTGCCGCGGAACAGAATCCGCCCGCTGACCACGCGACCTGGGGGCTGCGGGAACAGGCGCAGGATCGAGAGCGCCGTCACGCTCTTGCCACTCCCCGACTCCCCAACGATCGCCAGCGTCTCACCCTCGTTCACGTGAAGCGACACGCCGTCCACCGCCCGCACGACGGCATCGTCGGTGAAGAAGTGCGTCTTGAGATCGTCGAGCTGCAAGAGTGGCTCGCTCATGACTTACCCGCCGACACGCGTCGCGGGTCGAGCGCGTCGCGCAACCCGTCGCCGAGGAAGTTGAACGCCATTACCGTCACAAAGATCGCGGTGCCGGGCACGTACAGCAGCCACGGGAATGCGGTGAGCGCGCGGATGCTTCGCGCCTGGTTGAGCATGTTCCCCCATGAAGCAGCGGGCTCCTGGACACCTACTCCCAGAAACGACAGCACTACCTCGCCCAGGATGTACCCGGGGACCGCGACGGTTGCGGCCACGATGACAAACGACATCGTGTTCGGCAGGATGTGCCGGACGATGATCCTGGCTCGACTGAATCCAAGCGCCTCGGCGGCGATCACGAACTCGTTCTTGCGAATCGAGAGCACCAGGCCGCGGATGACGCGTGCCAGCCCCGCCCATCCAATGAAGGCAAGGATCGCGACAATTCCAAGATAGACCTGCTGGCTTGGCAGGTCGATCGGGATCACGCCGCGCAACGCGATGATCAGATAGAGGGACGGAATGCTGAGCAGAAGCTCGGTGAAACGCATGATCACCGTGTCCGCGACTCCGCCGAAGTAGCCGGAGATCCCTCCCAGCACGAGGCCCAGTCCAAAGGAGATGACAATGCCGACGAGCCCAACGGTCAACGAGATCTGGGAGCCGAAGAGCAGGCGCGAGAGCAGGTCGCGACCGAATGAGTCGGTTCCCAACACGTAAATTCGCCCGGGTGCGTCAACGCCGAAGAGGTGCAGGTCGGTCTCGAACCAGAAAAGCGTGTAGCGATCGCCATGCACAAGAAGCCGCAGCGGAAACTCGCGGCTTTCATCCTCGGAATACGCGAACGTGCTCTGGTCCGCCAGTCGGGTGGGATGGACAAACGGCCGAAGCCTGAGTCCGTCCGCACCAATCCAGTGGAGTGACTGCGGAGGGTGGAAGTAGCGTTGCCGGTCCATGTCCTCCTGCGTGTAGGGGGCCACGAATGGGGCAAAGAGCGCCAGCAGGTACATCAGGGCGAGGACGATGCCGCCGATGATTGCAAGCGGACTTTTCTTCAACTGTCGCCAGAACAACCTGGCTGGAGACTGCGGGACAGGATCCTGGGGCTCGCTATCCCTTTCCAATTCCGCCAACGGGGTTCTCAGATCTCGTTCTTCAGTCATACGAGATCCTGGGATCCGCAAGCACGAGCAGGAGATCCGCGATCAGATTTCCGGCGACGAGAACGGCCGACGCCATCAGCACCGACCCCATCACAAGGTATTGATCCTGGGTCAGGATGGCATCGAGCGTCAGACGCCCGAGTCCTGGCCAAGAAAAAATGATTTCCGCGATGAACGATCCCGACACCAGCGCCCCCAGCGTGTACCCGAAGAGCGTAATCATCGGGTTGAGCGCATTTCGCAGGGCGTGCTTCATGATGACCACGCGTTCGTCGAGGCCCTTCGATCTCGCCGTGGTCACGTAGTCGAGCCGCAGCACGTCGAGAAGGTTCCCTCGCATCTGGCGCATACGACCCGCCAGCGGGATCAGACCGACGACGAGGGCCGGCAGCACCAGATGATGGGCGACATCGAGAAACTGTCCAAGGGCACTCAAGTCGTCGTAGTCGATTGAGCGCATGCCACCGACGGGGAACCATCCCGTCCTGGCAGCAAACATCAGAAAGAGGAGTCCCGAGAGAATCTCGGGAACGGAGAGCCAGATGAACGCGATAAACGACAGCACGCGATCAATCCAAGTATGTTGACGAACGGCGGCCCACATCCCGAGCGGGATGGCGAGGCCCCACGTGACGACCGCCGAAGCGCCCGCGAGCAGCAGCGTATTCTGCAGGCCCTCGCTGAGCACAGCAAAGACTGGCTGCCGCCGCGAGAACGACTGCCCAAAATCCAGATGAAGCAGGACGTTTTCAAGATATCGGCCGTACTGGACGTACCACGGACGGTCGAGGCCGAAGGTCCGGCGCATCGCCTCGATGGTCTCGGTCGAAGTGGCCGGGTTCTCGGCCATCTGGGTGAGAAAGTCGCCGGGCGCCAACTGCAGCAGCAGAAAGGTCAGCGCAGAAATTCCAACCAGTAGCGGAAGCGTCTGCAGCACGCGCCGCAGAATGTAGGTGCGCATGGATTCGTGGGACTACGAATCGGCGCGCGCCTTGACGAAGACCCGCTCGATGTTCCACAGCAGCCGATGCGGAATCGCACTGGGCTGGGTGTTACCGAAACGGTTGCTCATGGGTAGCCTCGCGACGGTCGTCGGGAGCCAGATGATCCAGTTCTGCTCGTTCACGATGTTCTGGATGTCGGCCCATGCCTTTTTACGTACAGCCACGTCCGGCTCGGCCACAAGGATGTCCACGAGCGCATCAATTCGTGCCTCCTCGGGAGTATCCGGCTTTGGCTGGCTCGGATTCCAGTTGTGCGTCCGACCGCTCGACCGCCAGACGTTCTGTCCCATTCCTGGGTCCGGCGGCACGCCGGACTGAAGCCCCAGCAGGATCGCCTCGTACTGAAAATCATCGCGCATGTTCGAGATGACGGTGTTGAAGTCGAGGGGAACCAGCGTGACCTTGATGCCAACCTTCGCGAGGTCGTCGCGTACAAAGTTGGACATCGCGATGCGGAGGGTGTTGTTGCTGTTCGTCTTGAGCGTGAAGCTGATCGGATTGCCCTTAGTGTCCTCGAGCACCCCGTCGCCGTTGGTGTCCTTCCAGCCAAGGCTGGCCAGCAGCCTTTTCGACTCTGCGAGGTTGTAGTCGGACCTCACGACGTCCGGGGTGTACCAAAGCTTGTTCCCGGGCGTCGTGGTTGACCAGTTCTTAACCGCCTGGCCATAAAAGATGCTCGGGATCATGCTGTCCCGGTCGATGGCCATGGAAACGGCGCGTCGAAACACTGGGTTGCTGAACCAGGCATATTTCGTCGGTGAAGCATAGGGATCGCCCAGCTTCTTCCCTTCGGTCGGCTTTCTGACGCGGGCAAGATTGAACCAGAAGAAGTGAGTAGAAAGTTCTGGTCCGATGTCATGGAGGGTGAAGTTACCTCTCGTCTGGTTATCTTCGTACCACCGGTAGTTCTCCGGCTTTACCTGGTCGATCCCGTCGATCTCTCCTGCCCTGAACTTCAGATCGGCCGCGTCCTGGTCCGGAACGATCAGGTACACCAACTCGTCGAGGTACGGTAGCCGGTTGCTCGCCTGATCGACACCAAACCAATAGGGATTGGGCTCGAGCACCGTTTTTTCATTCGGCACGTATTGCTTCAGGCGGAACGGCCCACTCGTCACCAACTGCTCCGGCGGCGTGTTCACGGTATAGCTCGAAGCGAACGCACCTGCTTTGTAGGCGGGCTCCAGCACGTGCTTCGGCAGCACATACACTGACGAGGCGAGCGACACGAGCATCGCGTTCGGCGACGGCGTCTTGATGACGACGGTATAGTCGTCCGGGGCTGTCACCTCGAAGCGCTTGCCGTTCATGAGAAGAAGGTCCTGAACGCTCGGGTGGATCTTGTCGTCGTAGGCAATCTGGAAACTGAAAAGGACGTCCGCGGAAGTGATGGGCTTGCCGTCCGAGAACTGTGCGCCCTTCCGCAGGTTGAACGTCCAGGTCATCTTGTCGTCGGCGACCGACCAGGACTTCGCTAACGCAGGCGCGTCCTTCTGTGTCCCGTTATCGAAGCCGGCCAGGCCAACGAACATTCGCAGGATCACGTCGTTCGACGAAGCCTCGTTGGCCATCATCGGATTGAATGTTCGTGGTGCCGTGATTTGACCGAGGACGAATCGTCCGCCGTAGGTTCCAACCGTAGGCACGGTCGTAACCGCGGGTTCGGCCGGAAGGGGCTTCTGCTCTCGAACGGCCGCGGTGTTCCCTCGCCCGCCACCGCACGCAGCCACAAGCATCGCCACCGCTGCCATCGTCAGCGCCAGCCGCACACAACCCTGGACGGTCGCCTTCATTTCGGCCATTGATAATCCTGCTTCAAGCATGCGGGACTATATTGCCCTCTTTTGGCGGGAACATCCATGAACGCGTGAACGCGCGACAGGACTAGTGAGTCAGACCGTAAAGAACGACATCTATGCCAACCACATAGGCGTCGGGCGAGAAGCGCAGGAAGTAGTCCTTCTCCTCGCCTTCCCGTTCCCATCCGTCCGGGATGTCCGAGTTGTGGATCATGACCACCATGAGTCGGCCCTTATCGTCTGCGATTCCCCGAGCGGTCTGCGTCCCCTCTTGAACACCCCGATCCGTATTGCCTCCGCCACTGCGCCGCCACGCCTGTATAGACGGCATCTGCGGGATTCTGGTGAGATCCACAAGCGTGTGCCAGATCGGATGCGAGATCGGCAGTTCGGCGATCGGATAGGTGGCCACGGGGAGCACGCGACCAATCTGCGCGTCGAACTGTTCCTGCGCGAGCGGACCCCAATAGTCCGAGACGAACACAAACCCGCCCTTCTGCAGGTACTCGCGAAATTGTCGGACTTCCTGTTCAGAAAAATACGCGGTGCCCGCGTCCTCCATCAGGACGAAAGGACACTGGAAGAGTGCGGCATCCGTCAGTCGAACAACCACGTGCTCCGACTCGGTGCTCGCCGGTTGCCGGGTTACGTGCGTCTTGGTCAGCTCCGAGAGGCGGATGCTGAAATTGATCTCTGCCCCGGGGTAGTCCGTGTCCCAACCGCGTTTCTCACGTCGGTTGCTGCTGAACATGACCCGGCAGAAGTTGAAGCCGCCCTTGAAGCTTGCAGCAGTTGGAAATCTCGGAGGGGTGGTGCCGTAGAAGCCGCCGAAGATCCGCTGGGCGTGGCCGATACTTACCCCGACGGCCAGAATGCCGATCAGGGTCGCCGTCGCGCATGACGCTCGTTTGAGGCTCGGCTGCAAGGCACCCTCGCTCCGAATACTGTAGCGCTCCGGTTAGACGCTCAACGATGTCCTGCGGCCGTCGTTTTAGTCCGTAACGCACCCTTCCGAGGCCGAACCCACCAGGCGGACATACTTCCCGAGGACGCCGCTCGTGGCCTTCGGGGCCGGGGCCTTCCACGCCGCCCGACGCGCGGCCAGCTCTTCATCGGAGAGATCGACGGTCAACGAACACGCATCGGCGTTGATGCTGATGTGATCCCCGTCCTGCACAAGCGCGATGGGGCCGCCGTCCTGCGCCTCCGGCGTGATGTGTCCGATGATGAAACCGTGCGAGCCGCCTGAAAAGCGACCGTCGGTGAGCATCGCGACGTCCTTGCCGAGTCCGGCCCCCATGATGGCGGAGGTGGGTGTCAGCATCTCGGGCATCCCCGGCCCGCCCTTGGGACCTTCGTAGCGGATGATCACCACCATGCCCTTGGTGATCTCGTGCTGTTCGAGCCCGTGCAACATCGCCTCTTCCGAGTCGTAGACCTTGGCCACGCCGGCAAACTGCGCGCCTTCCTTGCCGGTGATCTTGGCGACCGAGCCATTCGGCGCGAGGTTGCCGTGCAGGATGCGGATGTGCCCGCGCGGCAGGATCGGCTTCTCGATCGGATAGATGATCTGCTGTCCTGATGACAGCGGCGGGACGTCCTTCAGGTTCTCGGCGAGCGTCTTCCCCGTGACCGTCATGCAGTCACCATGTAAGTACCCGCGTTCGAGCAGATACCTCATGAGCGCCGGCGTGCCACCAATCCCGTGAAAGTCTTCCTGCACGTAGGTACCGCTCGGTTTCAGATCGGCAAGAAGCGGCACCCGGTCGCTCGCCTTCTGGAAGTCCGCCAGGGACAGCGGCACCCGCGCCGCCTTTGCGATCGCCAGCAGATGCAGCACGGCGTTGGTGGAGCCACCAACAGCCATTACCATCACAAGAGCGTTTTCAAAAGCCTTGGGCGTAAGGATGTCGAGCGGTTTGAGGTCTCGCTCGAGAAGCAATTTGACGGCGACGCCAGCCCGTCGACACTCTTCGGCTTTCTGAAGGTCCTCAGCCGGCAACGACGAACTGTACGGCAGCGAAAGGCCCAACGCCTCGATCGCCACCGCCATCGTATTGGCGGTGTACATCCCCCCGCACGCACCCGCGCCCGGGCAGGAATGACGGACGATGTCGCTCCGTTGGAATTCGGTGATCGTGCCGGCCAGATACTCGCCGTACGACTGAAACGCCGAGATAATGTCGAGCGGCTTCCCTTGCGCGATTCCCGCGCGAATCGTCCCGCCGTACACCATGATGGCGGGCCTGTTCAGCCTGGCCATCGCGATGACCGAGCCCGGCATGTTCTTGTCGCAGCCCGGCACGGTGATCAGCGCGTCGTACCATTGCGCGCCCATCACCGTCTCAATCGAGTCGGCAATGAGGTCGCGCGACGGTAACGAGTAGCTCATCCCCTCGGTTCCCATCGAGAGCCCGTCGCTGACACCGATGGTGTTGAACCGCAGGCCCACCAGACCCGCTGACTGCACGCCGTCCTTGACGCGCGCGGCCAGCCGGTCCAGGTGCATGTTGCAGGTATTGCCCTCGTACCACATGCTGCAGATGCCCACCTGCGCCTTCTGCATGTCGGCGTCGGTCAACCCGACGCCGTAGAGCATCGCCTGCGAGGCGCCCTGGCTCCGCGGCTGCGTCACCCGGGCGCTGTACTTGTTCAGGCTCATACCGTGACGGGCTGCGGCGCGGTCACGGGATCGAGGAACGGCATCATCGCGCGGAGCTTCGTGCCAACCACCTCAATCGGGTGATTCGCATCCGCGAGCCGCATCTTCTTGAAGTTGGGGATGCCCGCTTCGTTCTCTGCGATCCACTTCGTCGCGAACTCACCAGACTGAATCTCCGCGAGCAACTGACGCATCGCAGCCTTGGTCTGTTCGGTTACGATCCGCGGGCCCGCCGTGTAATCACCCCACTCCGCCGTATCGCTGATCGAATACCGCATGTAAGCGAGGCCACCGCGGTACATGAGGTCGACGATGAGCTTCAGCTCGTGCAGGCACTCGAAATAGGCGACTTCAGGTTGATAGCCCGCGTTGACGAGCGTTTCGAACGCCGCCTTGACGAGGGCAGACGTGCCGCCGCAGAGCACGGCCTGCTCTCCGAAGAGATCCGTCTCGGTCTCTTCGGTGAAAGTGGTTTCGATCACGCCGGCGCGTGTGCAGCCGATGCCACGGCCATATGACAGCGCAAGGGCCTTGGCATGCCCCGTCGCGTCCTGGTGGATGGCCAGCAGACCGGGAGTTCCACCGCCCTCCGTGAAGACCTCCCGCACGCGATGACCTGGCGCCTTGGGCGCAATCATCGTGACGTCAACGTCTGTCGGCGGGACGATGCAATTGAAGCGAATGTTGAACCCGTGCGCGAACATCAGCATCTTGCCCGCCGTCAGGTGTGGCTTGATGTCGGCCTCATAGACTCCGCGCTGACGCGTATCCGGGATCAGCATCATGATGACGTCGGCCCACTTCGCCGCGTCGGCGACGCTCAGAACGCGCAACCCGGCCTTGGTTGCCTTCGCGCCAGAGGCGCTCGTTCCCGGGAGTCCAACAGCCACGTCCACGCCGCTGTCCTTCAGATTGAGCGCGTGGGCGTGCCCCTGGGATCCGTAGCCAATGATCGCCACCTTGCGCTGACGAATCAGACCCAGGTCCGCATCCTTGTCGTAGTACATCGTCGCCATTGCTCGTTACTCCTCTGTTGGAACCACTGACCGCCGGGTCTGAAGACCCGGCCTACGTACAGACTCTTCCGCCGGATCTGAAGTCCCGGCCTACGTACGAAATTTATCGCCGCCTACGTGCGAAACGCCCATTCGTACGTAGGGCGGGTCTTCAGACCCGCCGTCTCGGTCTTTAGACCCGCCGTCTCCTCTAAGTGTGCATCACGGCTGAAAACGCCGTGTCGCCTCGGCGCATCGCCACCTGCCCGGTGCGCACCATCTCGATGATACCGAGGGGCGCCAATCGTGCGATCACTGCGTCGACATGCGGCGGCTCGCCTGTAATTTCCAGCGTCATTGTCTGCTCACCGGTATCCACGATGTGGGCTCGGGTCTCGTCCACCACTCGCAGCAGGTTCGCGCGATCGTGGCCCGCGACCGCGACCTTCACCAGCGCCAGATCGCGCGCCACCGATGGCACGCCGTCAAGATCTTCGACCTGCAGCACATTGACCAGCTTGTACAGATAGGCCGTCACACGATGGGCACTGACCTGGTCGCTGTCGATCACGACCGTCATCCGCGAAACGCCGGGTTCGGCGGTCCGGCCGACCGTCAGGGATTCGATATTGAACGCGCGGCGTCGGAACAGATTCGCGACGCGATTCAGCACGCCGGGCTTGTCTTCAACGAGGGCGACCAGAGTGTGATGCATATCCTTCTCGTAACTAAATCAACCGGGTTGAATTTCCGTTCCAATGGTCTCGAAATTCAACCCGGTTGATTTTCCTGGTAGGGGCAAACCTACATCGAGTCTTCGGCGGTTTCGACGAGGACCGACGGTTCGGGGCGGCGAATCATGGCGTGCAGGTCCGCGCCCGCAGGCACCATCGGATACACACTGTCTTCCTGCTCGACCCGGAAGTCCACCACGACGGTGCCCTCGGCGTCACGGGCGCGCTGAACGATCGCGCTCACGTCGGACCGTTTGTCCACGCGCAGACCCAACAGCCCGTGCGCGTCCGCCAGCTTCACGAAGTCGGGACTGCGCAGCGGGGTCGCGGCATAGCGCCGTTCGTAGAAGAATTCCTGCCACTGGCGCACCATCCCGAGAAACCCGTTGTTGATGATGGCCACGTTGACCTTTACATTTTCCTGCGCCGCCGTGCACAGCTCGGCCTGCGTCATCTGAAAACCGCCATCGCCGACAATCGCCCACACTTCCGTATCCGGACGGGCCATCTTCGCACCGATCGCCGCAGGCAGCGCAAAGCCCATCGTGCCGAGACCGCCAGACGTGATGAGAGAACGGGGCGTTTCGTGCTTGTAGTACTGCGCCTCCCACATCTGGTGCTGCCCGACGTCGGTCACGACGATGGCCTTCCCTTCCGTGATGCGCCAGATATCGTTGATGACGTGGGCGGCGTACAAGTGTCCGTTGTCGGGCAGCGCCTGAATATCGCGCACCGCCGTATCGCCCTTCATGGAAGCGATGTATTTCAGCCACTGCCTGTGCTTGGCCGGCTCGAGAATGTCGAGCAGGTCGCGCAGCGTATCGCGCAGGTCGCCGACGATGGCCACGTCAGCCGGAATGTTCTTGTTCAACTCCGAGGGGTCGATGTCGATGTGAATCTTCTTGGCGTTGACGCCGTACGTCTTCGTGTTGCCGGTGACACGATCGTCGAAGCGCATGCCGAAGGCGAGCAGAAGGTCCGCCTCCTGGATGGCGTGATTGACCCACGACTCGCCGTGCATCCCCATCATGCCGATGCTGAGAGGGTGGCTCGCCGGGAATCCGCCAAGACCGAGAAGCGTCAGCGCCACCGGCACGTCCACGAGCTCGGCGAACGCGCGCAGCTCCTTCATCGCGCCGCTCTGCATCACACCTTGTCCGGCAAGGATGACTGGCTTGCGCGACGCACGAATCAAGTCCGCCGCAGCCTGGAGCTCAGACTTCAAGGCGACGCCCGTTGGACGATAGCCACGCATCTTGACCGGGCGGTCGTCCCACTCCCACTCCATCGATGCCTGCTGCGCATCCTTGGTGATGTCCACCAGCACCGGTCCTGGACGTCCGGACTTCGCGAGATGGAACGCTTCCTTGATCGCGGGCGTGATGTCCTCTACGCGCGTGACGAGGTAGTTGTGCTTCGTGATGGGCAGCGTGATACCGCAGATATCAGTTTCCTGAAAGGCGTCGTATCCGATGAGCTTGCCGGGCACCTGCCCGGTGATGCATACAATCGGGGACGAGTCCATCTGAGCGGTGGCAATCCCCGTGACCAGATTTGTGGCGCCAGGTCCCGACGTTGCGATCGCGACACCTACTTCGCCACTCGCGCGCGCATAGCCGTCTGCCATGTGCGAAGCGCCCTGCTCATGCCGGACCAACACATGCCGAATTGGGAAATCCAGCATGGCATCGTAGGCAGGGAGAATTGCCCCGCCGGGATATCCGAAGACCGTACGAACACCTTCGCGGCCGAGACATTCCCAGATGATTTGAGCGCCCGTGCGTTGAATGGACATGTCAGACAGTGTGACGTGCGTGGTGTACATCAGTCAAATTGATAGACCTTCAGACATGATAAGCACGGATAATATGGTCCAGAGCTTGAAGCTCTGCTGGACCGAGTGAGGCTTCCAATGACCAGACACGTCAAAATGCACATGATTTTCGCTATCGCCGTAGCTTTGGCGGCTTGTGGTGGCAGCGACAGTGTAAATAGTTCACAGCCAAATGGCGCCGCCGCCGTGGCAACGGACGGGAGTTCGACGGCCGGGACCGCCGCTTCCACGACTTCCCCGGGGCCAGCATCCTCATCGTCGGCCGCGGTCGAGGCCCCGCCCGCGGCTCCCCCGGTCCCGGTGTATCGGGAGGTGAGCATTCCTGCCGGAACCCGGCTCCGCCTCGAGTTGCTGACGGCGGTGTCGTCGGAAACCAGCACAGTCGAATCCCCAGTCCGTGCCCGACTGACGCGTGATGTCGAGGTCAACGGTGTCACGGCAATGCCGAGCGGGACGATGCTGACGGGTGTGATTACCAGGGCCGAGCGGGCGGGACGGGTAAAAGGACGATCACGAGTTTCCTTCCGCTTCAACGAGGCAGAGGTACGCGGCACACCGGAGCGACTCAGTACCAACGCCGTCGCACTCGTGGGTGAAGCGTCTACGAAGGGTGACGCGGCGAGAATTGGCGGCGGCGCAGTGGCCGGAGCGGTGATCGGCGGCCTCCTGGGCGGTGGAAAGGGTGCTGCTGAAGGCGCGGCGATCGGCGGCGGCGCAGGTACCGGCGTCGTGCTCGCCACACGCGGCAAAGAGGTCGGGCTCGCGAGCGGTGCAGCGGTCACCGCCACGCTGGCTGCCCCGTTGACACTCCAGGTTCCCCGCTAGTTCGTGTCCGAGGGAGGGCCTT
>Ga0075430_100000168_pt1 | contig 43228 bp, 45 predicted proteins | sample RhiMetdeltSRZDD4_FD_75294 | JGI IMG/M metagenome (GOLD analysis project Ga0075430, IMG submission 75294) | Populus rhizosphere microbial communities from Tennessee, USA - Rhizosphere MetaG P. deltoides SRZDD4 | ecosystem: Host-associated > Plants > Roots > Rhizosphere > Soil | place: USA... | reverse complement strand
CATCGGCGAGCGCATGGTCGGCGCGACCGAGCGCGTGCTGGTCGAGCGCACGTCGAGGAAGAACCACGCCGAGCTCGCCGGGCGCACCGGCAACAACCGCGTGGTGAACTTTCCGGGCTCGCCGTCGCTCATTAATACATACGTGAACCTGCGCATTACCGCCGCCCTTCCCCACAGCCTGAGAGGCGAGCTCGTCTGAGGGCGAAACCGGTCGAAGTCAAGCTTGACCCGGTTGATAACCAGCGCCTCGCCCGGCTGTGCGGCGCGCTCGACGAGAACCTGCGCCAGATCGAGTCGGCGCTCGACGTGACCATCGCGCGCCGCGGCGCCAAGTTCACGGTGCGCGGCGACCAGGCGCAGCGCGCCGCGCAGGCGCTCGAGCATTTCTACGACCGCGCGTCCGGCGACCTCACGGTCGAGGACGTGCAGCTCGGGCTCACCGAGCTTTCCCGCAACGCGTCCCTGGAGACAACAGAGGGACCGCAGCTGCTCACGCGCCGGCCCGACCTGCATGGCCGCACGCCGCACCAGGTCGAGTACATCGAGAAGATCCTGGCGCACGACCTCACGCTCGGCATCGGTCCTGCCGGCACCGGCAAGACCTACCTCGCGGTGGCCTGCGCGGTGGACGCGCTCGAGCGCGACAAGGTGAAGCGCATCGTGCTGGTGCGGCCCGCGGTCGAGGCCGGCGAGCGTCTCGGCTTCCTGCCCGGCGACCTCGCGCAAAAGGTCGACCCGTACCTGCGCCCGCTGTACGACGCACTGTTCGACCTGATGGGCTTCGAGAAGACCGGCAAGCTGCTCGAGCGCGGGACGATCGAGCTTGCGCCGCTCGCGTACATGCGCGGGCGCACGCTCAACCACTCGTTCATCATCCTGGACGAGGCACAGAACACCACGCCCGAGCAGATGAAGATGTTCCTCACGCGGATCGGCTTCGGCGCAAAGGCCGTGGTCAACGGCGACGTCACCCAGATCGACCTCGCGCGCGGCCAGAAGAGCGGCCTGATCGAGGCGCGCCGCATCCTCGCCGGCGTTCGCGGCATCGCCTTCACCCAGTTCGGCGCGCAAGACGTGGTGCGCCACCCCCTGGTCGCGCGCATCATCGATGCCTACGATGCGCGCCAACAGGAAGAATAAGGTTCCCGTCCAGTACGCAGTCGCGCGGCGTGGCGTGCCGAGCGCCGCCTTCTTGCGCCGCTGGGCGATCGGCCCCGTCACGCTGCGCATCGTCGGCGAAGCCGAGGGACGGCGGCTCAACCGCACGTTCCGAAAACGCGACCGCGCGACCAACGTGCTCACATTCAGGTACGACGAAACGAGGGGCGACATCGTGCTGTGCCATCCCGTAATCCGGCGCGAGGCCCGCGCCCAGGGCAAGAGCCTGGCCGCGCACTACGCGCACCTCGTGGTGCACGGCTGCCTGCACCTGCGCGGCTACGACCATGAAAAGAAACGGGATGCGGCGCGCATGGAAGCGCGCGAGATCCGCATCCTGCGCCGCGGCGGAATCCGCAATCCCTACGCGCTAGAATGAATGCGCCAGGCATGAACGATCCGTCGAGACCAAGCCTGCTCGAGCGCCTGTCGGCGCTCATCATGCGCGAGCCCGGCGACCGGGCCGAGCTCACGCAGCTCCTGAGGTCGGCGTATTCGCGCAATCTGCTCGACGCCGACGCCCTGTCCATCATCGAGGGCGCGCTCACCGTGTCGGAGATGGCGGTGCGCGACATCATGATTCCGCGCGCGCAGGTGGACTTCATCGACATCAACGAGCCGGTGGAAACCTTCGTGAAGCAGGTGATGTCCACCGCGCACTCGCGCTTCCCGGTCATCGACCAGAACCGCGACGACGTGATCGGCGTGCTCCTGGCGAAGGATCTTCTCCGCTTCTACGCCGGCGAAGAGGAGTTCAACGTGCGCGAGATGCTGCGCCCGGCGGTGTTCGTGCCGGAGGCGAAGCGCCTCAACGTGCTGCTGCGCGAGTTCCGCGCCAGCCGCAACCACATGGCGATCGTGATCGACGAGTACGGCGGCGTCGCCGGCCTGGTCACGATCGAGGACGTGCTCGAGCAGATCGTCGGCGACATCGAAGACGAGTACGACTTCGACGAGGCCTCGGACAACATCCTGCCCGAGCCCGGCGGCCGCCACCGCGTGAAGGCGCTCACGCAGATCGCCGACTTCAACGCCGCGTTCGGCACCAGCGTCCGCGACGAGGCCGCCGACACCATCGGCGGCTTTCTCATCAAGCATCTCGGGCGGCTGCCCAAGCGCGGCGAGTCGGTGGTGATCGAGGGCCTGCGCTTCCAGGTGCTGCGCGCCGACAGCCGGCGGGTCTACACGCTTTTGGTCGACAAGCCCAAGACCTGATCTTGGGCCTGCCTTTCCTTTCATTGCTGGCCGGGGCGGCGACGGTCTTGTCGTTCGCGCCGTTCGAGCTGCATCCGCTCGCGTTTCTGAGTTTTGCGTTTCTCATTCATCAGTGGGTATCCGCCACGCCGCGGCGCTGCGCATGGCTCGGGTTCTGGTTCGGTCTTGGCCTGTTTGGCGCCGGCGTGTCGTGGGTGTACGTCAGCTTGAATCAGTTCGGCGGGATGCCGGCGCCGCTTGCCGGTTTCGCCACGGTGGCGTTCTGCGCGTTCCTCGCGCTCTTTCCGGCGGCAGCGGGCTGGCTTCAGGCGCGCGTGCCGGCGGGCGATGCCGCGCGCGCCTGCCTGCTCATCCCCGCGGGGTGGACGCTCGCCGAATGGCTGCTCACGTGGATCTTCACCGGCTTCCCGTGGCTCGCGATCGGCTACTCGGCCGCCGGCTGGCCGCTCCAGGGCTACGCGCCGCTCGGCGGCGTCTACGCGCTTTCCTTCATCACGGTCGCGCTCGCGGGGATGCTGTGGCTTGCTGCGCGGCGGCCGAAATTCATCGTCGCAATCGTGCTGGTGCTGGGGGCCGGCGCGGCGCTGCGCCTGGTCCCCTGGAGCACGCCGGCGGGCGAGCCGGTGCGCGTGGCGCTGCTGCAGGGGAACATCGAGCAGGAGATGAAGTTCCGCCCAGAGCGCTACGCGCGCATTCAGGAGACCTACGCGCGCTTCGCGGAAGGCACCAGCGCCCGGCTGATCGTATTCCCCGAAACCGCGCTGCCGCGCTTCTACCACCAGGTCGAGCCGGCCTACCTCGCGCGCCTCGACGCCGCGGCGAAGCGCAACAACGGCGACGCCCTGCTCGGCGTGCCGTTTGCCGCCGGCCCCGAGACTTACTACAACAGCGTCGTTACGCTCGGCAGCTCGCCGCGGCAGGTCTATCACAAGGTGCATCTGGTGCCCTTCGGCGAATTCATTCCGCCCGGCTTCGGCTGGGTGCTGCGCTGGCTGTCGATCCCGCTGTCGGACTTCAGCCGCGGCTCGCCCGCGCAGCCGCCGCTCGCCGTCGCGGGCCAGCGCGTCGCGCCCAACGTGTGCTACGAGGACGTGTTCGGCGCGGAGATCGCGCGCAGCCTGCCGGAGGCGACGCTGCTGGTGAACGTTTCCAACGTCGCCTGGTTCGGCGACTCGCTCGCGCCCGCGCAGCACCTGCAGATCGCGCGCCTGCGCGCGATCGAGACCGCTCGCATGCACCTGACCGCGACCAACACCGGCATCACCGCCGCGATCGACCGCGACGGGCGGGTGCTCGAGCAGCTCGCGCAGTTCACCGAGGGCCGCCTCGAGCTCGCGGCGCAGGGCTACGCCGGCGCCACGCCGTACGTCCGGCTGCGCGACTGGCCGGTCGTGCTGCTTTCGCTCCTCATTTTTGCGGCCTTCGTCGTGAAGGCGAGACGCAGCCGTTAAAATTCGCGGCGTGCTGACTTTCCAGCAGTTGATCTCGAAGCTGAACGCGTTCTGGGACCGGCAGGGATGCGCGCTGCTGCAGCCCTACGACATGGAAGTCGGCGCCGGCACGTTCCATACCGCGACGTTCCTGCGCGCGATCGGGCCCGAGCCGTGGAGCGCGGCCTACGTGCAGCCTTCGCGCCGCCCGAAGGACGGGCGCTACGGCGACAATCCCAACCGGCTGCAGCACTATTACCAATACCAGGTCGTGCTCAAGCCCTCGCCCGCGAACATCCAAGACCTCTACATCCAGTCCCTGGTCGAGCTCGGCATCAACCCCGGGGAGCACGACATCCGGTTCGTCGAGGATGACTGGGAGTCGCCGACGCTCGGCGCCTGGGGCCTCGGCTGGGAAGTGTGGCTGGACGGCATGGAAGTCACGCAGTTCACGTATTTCCAGGAGGTCGGCGGGCTCGCGTGCCGGCCGGTGCTCGGCGAAATCACCTACGGCCTCGAGCGTTTGGCGATGTACCTGCAGGGCAAGGACAGCGTGTACGACCTCGTGTGGACGCCGGGGGTCACGTACCGCGATGTGTACCACCAGAACGAGGTCGAGCAGTCCAAGTACAACTTCGAGCTTTCGAACAGCGAGATGCTGTTCCGGCATTTCGGCGAGTACGAGGCGGAGGCGAAGCGCCTGATCGCCGAGCAGTGCGTGCTGCCGGGCTACGAGATGGTGATGAAGGCCTCGCACACGTTCAATCTGCTCGACGCGCGTGGCGCGATCTCGGTGACGGAGCGCGCCGCCTATATCGGGCGCGTGCGCGCACTGGCGCGCGCGGTCGCGCAGGCTTACTACGAATCGCGCGAGCGCCTCGGATTTCCGCTGTTGGAGAAGCAACCCGCCTAGCCGATGCCGGCAACCCTGCTCGTGGAACTTCTGACCGAGGAGCTGCCGCCGAAGTCGCTGCGCGCGCTATCCGAGGCGTTTCGCGATCGGCTGGCCGCCGACCTCGCCAAGGCGCAACTCGTGCGCCCGGGGATCACGGCCAAGAGCTACGCGACTCCGCGCCGGCTCGCAGTGCAGGTGCCCGAAGTCGAGGCGGCCGGGCAGGACCGCGAGACCGAGATCGCCGGGCCCTCGGCCAAGGCGCCCGCGCAAGCGATCGAGGGCTTCGCGAAGAAGCACGGCGTCACCGTAGCCTCGCTCGAGCGACGCACGACCACGAAGGGCGAAGTGGTGCTGGCAAGGACGCGGATCAAAGGCGTCGCGCTGGACCAGGTCCTGCCATCCTTGGTGGAAGACGCGCTCAAGGCGCTGCCGATTCCCAAGGTCATGCGCTGGGGCGCGGGCGACGCGCAGTTCGTCCGCCCGGTGCATGGCTTGGTCATGCTGCACGGCAAGCGGGTGATTCCGGGCAAGGTGCTCGGCCTTGAGTCGACCAGCGGCACCCAAGGTCACCGCTTCCTGGGCAGGGGTGCGCTTCGGCTCGCGGACGCCGGGCTATACGACGCGACGCTGCGCGAGGAGGGAATGGTCATCGCGGACTTCGCCGCGCGCCGCGCCGAGATCGAGCGTCAGCTCGAGGCGGAGGCGGTCCGCCAAAAGGCCACCCTGGGCGCCTACGAGGAGTTGCTGGACGAAGTCACCGCGCTCGTCGAGCACCCGAGCGTGTACGTGGGCGGCTTCGAAGCCTCGTTCCTCGAGGTGCCGCCGGAGTGCCTGATCCTCACCATGCGGCAGAACCAGAAGTACTTCCCGCTTTTCGACGGCGCCGGAAAGCTCCTGCCGCGGTTCCTGATCGTGTCGAACATGAAAGTGGCCGACGCGCGCAATATCGTCGAGGGAAACGAGCGCGTGGTGCGTCCGCGTCTCGAGGATGCGCGCTTCTTTTACAACCAGGACCGCAAGGTCCGGCTCGAGGAGCGGGTGCCGCAGCTCGCAAAGGTCGTCTATCACAACAAGCTCGGCAGCCAGCTCGAGCGAGTACAGCGCATTCAGCTCCTCGCAGGAAAAATCGCCAGGCAGCTCAAGGCGGACGCCGCCGCGGCGGAGCGCGCCGCGTGGCTGGCAAAGGCGGATCTGCTCACCGGCATGGTCGGCGAGTTTCCCGAGCTGCAGGGGATCATGGGACGCTACTACGCGCTCCATGACGGGGAAGCGAGAGCGGTCGCGCACGCAATCGGCGAGCATTACAAGCCGCGCTTCGCGGGCGACACGCTACCCGGCGACGGGGTCGCGTGCGCGCTGGCGCTCGCCGACAAGCTGGACGCGCTCGCCGGTCTTTTCGGCATCGGCCAGCAGCCGACCGGCGAGAAGGATCCGTTTGGGCTGCGGCGCGCCGCGCTCGGCGTGATCCGCATCGTGGTCGAGCGGCGGCTGCCGCTCTCGCTGCCGGATCTCGTGACGCCGCCGGTCTACGCCTTTATCCTCGAGCGCTTTGCCGGCTATCTGAAGGACCAGGGCTATTCGACGCTGCAGGTCGACTCGGTGCTGAGCCAGAATCCGGCGCGCCTCGATCTCGTGCCGCAGCAGCTCGAGGCGGTCAAGGCATTCGAGACCCTGCCGGAAGCCGAGAGCCTCGCGGCGGCAAACAAGCGCGTGGCCAATATCCTGAAGCAGGCCGAAGCCAAGGGCGAATCCTTCAACGCCACAGAGCGCAAGGCGCTGCAGGAGCCTGCCGAGCTCGCCTTGTTTTCCGCGTTGGAGCTCACCAAGGGCAACGCGCTGCCGATGCTCGAACGTGGCGACTACACCGGCTACCTCAAGAGCTTCGCGGTCCTCAAGCAGCCGGTCGACGCGTTCTTCGATTCGGTGATGGTGATGGCGAAGGAGGACGGCCTGCGCCGCAACCGGCTCGCGCTGCTGCGCGAACTGCGTGACGCAATGAACCGCGTCGCGGATATTTCCAAGCTCGCGCAATGAAGCTCGTCATTCTCGACCGCGACGGCACCATCAACCACGACAGCGACGAGTACATCAAGTCGCCCGAGGAATTGCGTCCGATCAAGGGCAGCCTCGAGGCAATCGCGCGCCTGACACAGGCCGACTACCGCGTGGTGGTCGCCACCAACCAGTCGGGCATCGCGCGCGGCCTGTTCGACACGCGCACGCTGTTCGCGATCCACGACACGCTGCTGCGCGCGCTCGCGCAGGTCGGCGGGCGCATCGACGCGTTCTTCTTCTGCCCGCACAAGGCGGACGACCGCTGCGCCTGCCGCAAGCCGCAGCCGGGGATGCTGCTCGAGGTGGCGCGGCGCTTCAACGTCGCACTCGACGACACGTACATGGTGGGCGACGCGCAGCGCGACCTCGAGGCGGCGGCCGCCGCCGGCGCCAAGCCGGTGCTGGTATTGACCGGCAGGGGAGCCGCGACGCGCGAGGAGGGCAAGCTGCCGCCCGGCACGCGCGTATTTCCCGATCTCGCGGCGTTCGCCGAGCATCTCGCGCCTTGAACATCCTGCGCTCGGTCTTGTTCGCGCTCGTCCTGGTCCTGATCACCCCGCCCTACGCGCTCCTGGCGCTCATGACGTTCCCGCTGCCGCGCATGGCACGCTATCGCATCATCTCGGGGTGGTCGCGCCTGGTCGTATTCTTTTCAAGAATTATTCTTCGCATCGACTGGCGCGTCGAGGGGCGCGAGCACCTGCCGGCGCGACCGTCGGTCATCCTCGCCAAGCACCAGTCGGCGTGGGAAACCATGGCGTTTCAGCTCATCTTTCCGCCCCAGGTGCTGGTGCTCAAGCGCGAGCTGCTCTGGATCCCGTTCTTCGGCTGGGGGCTCGCGCTGATGAGCCCGATCGCGATCGACCGCTCGCGCGGCGTGGCCGCGCTGCGCGCGATGGCGCGCCGCGGCCGCGAGCGCCTGCAGCAGGGCTTCTGGGTGGTGGTGTTTCCCGAGGGGACGCGCGTGGCGCCCGGCGCCGTGCGCGAGTATCACCCCGGCGGCGCCTGGCTTGCCTGCGCGAGCGGCGCGCCGGTGGTGCCGGTGGCGCACAACGCGGGCCTGGTCTGGCCGCGCAATGCATTCCTCAAGCGGCCGGGGACCGTCACGGTGCGCATCGGGCCGCCGATCGACGCCGCGAACCGCGATCCCAAGACCGTCAACGACCTGGCAAGGACATGGATCGAAGAGCAGCAAAGAGCGCTAATCTGATCCGCCTCGGCGGACGCGAGGTCGAGTATCGCTTCGTGCGCCGGCGCCGCCGCACTCTGGGCATCACGGTCGATGCCGACGGCCTGAAGCTCTCCGCGCCGCTCCGCGCGCCGTGGCGCGACATCGAGCAGTTCGTGCGCGAGAAGGAGCGCTGGATTCTCGCCAAGCTCGACGAATGGGCGGTCGCGCCCCGCCCGGCGGTCGTGCGAGGCAGGACCGGCGAGCGCATGGCGCTTTTCGGCGAGCTGGTCGAGCTCGAGCGGCGCGCCGGCCCGGCGCAGCGGCAAGGCGACCGGGTCGGCTTCGACAGCCTGCCGAGCCTGGTGAAATGGCTCAAAGCCGCAGCGCTCGAAGCCTTGCTCCCGCGCGTGGCCCACTACGCGGCCCGGCTCGGACGTGTCGCGCCGCACGTGCGGCTCTCCAATGCGCGCACCCAGTGGGGCGTCTGCACCGAGGACGGCACGATTCGCCTGTGCTGGCGCCTGGTCCATATCGAGCCGGCTTTGGCCGACTACGTGGTGGCGCACGAGAGCGCGCATCTGGTCGAGCTCAACCATTCGCGGCGCTTCTACCGCCTGCTCGCTTCGCTCTACCCGGACTGGGTCGCGGCGCGCGAGCGCCTCGAGCTCGCCGGCGCCGCGCTACCCATCCTGAAGGAGACGAAATGAGAATGCTTCATACGATGTTGCGGGTCGGCGACATGCAGCGCTCGGTGAACTTCTATACCAAGGTGCTCGGCATGAAGCTCCTGCGCACGACCGACCGCCCCGAGCAGAAGTACTCGCTTGCCTTCGTCGGTTACGACGACGAGGAGCGCAGCGCGGTGCTCGAGCTCACCTACAACTACGGCGTCGAGCGCTACGAGCTCGGCACCGGCTTCGGGCACATCGCGATCGGCGTGCCCGACGTCGTCAAGGCCTGCGAGCGCGTGCGCGCGGGCGGCGGCAAGGTGACGCGCGAACCCGGCCCGGTGAAGGGCGGCTCGAGCGTGATCGCCTTCGTCGAAGACCCCGATGGCTACAAGATCGAGTTCATCGAAAGGCGCGCGTAGTCCTCGGGCGAGAGGTTCTCGGGCCGCAGCCCGGGGTCGATTCCGGCGGCCTCGAAGTCGATGCCGGGAAGCGCGTTGCGCAGCGTCTTGCGCCGCGCGGAAAACGCCTTGCGCAGGATCTCCTCGTCGATCGGCAGCTGCCAGTCGAGCGGCGCCATGCGCACGACCGCCGAGTCGACCTTCGGCGGCGGACGGAACGCGCCGGGCGCGACCGTGAACAGCTTCTTCATCTGGAATCTCGCCTGCAGGGAAACCGAGAGGCGCCCATAGGCCGGCGTCGAAGGCTTCGCCACCATGCGCTCCACCAGCTCGAGTTGCAGCATGAAATGCATGTCGCGCACCTGCTGCGCGAAGCGCGCGAGGTGAAAGAGCAGCGGCGTCGAGATGTTGTAGGGCAGGTTGCCGACCAGCCGCATGCCCGCCGGAAAGCGCGCGAAGTCGAACTCGAGCGCGTCGGCGCAATGCACCGTGAGGTTGGGCAAGTCCTTCTGCAGCCCCGCCGCGAGGTCGCGATCGAGCTCGATGGCTTCGAGTTTTCCGACACGCTCCAGCAGGGGCCTAGTGAGCGCGCCCTCGCCCGGGCCGATCTCGACAATGAAATCCTCGGCCGACGGCGCGAGCGCGTCCAGCAGGCGCGCCAGCACCTTCTTCTCGTGGAGAAAGTGTTGTCCGAACCTCTTACGCGGGACGTGCGAGCTCGATGGCAAGGTTCACCGCCTCGATCAAACTGCCCGGGTCGGCGCGTCCGCTGCCCGCGAGGTCGAGCGCGGTGCCGTGGTCGACCGAGGTACGCACGAAGGGTAACCCGAGCGTCACGTTCACGCCCTGGCCGAACGAGGCGTACTTGAGCACCGGCAGGCCCTGGTCGTGATACATCGCGAGCACGCAGTCGCCGCCTTTCAGCCGCTCCGGCACGAAGAGCGTATCGGCGGGTAGCGGACCGCTCGCGTCGATGCCCGCGGCGCGTGCGGCGGCGATCGCGGGCGCGATCACGTTCATGTCCTCGGTGCCGAAGTGGCCCGACTCGCCGCTGTGCGGATTGAGGCCCGCGACCAGGATGCGGGGCCGCGCGATGGCAAAGCGCTTCTTCAGATCCGCGTCGAGAACCCGCAGGGTGCGCAGCAGATCTTCCTGCTTGATCGCGCGCGGAACTTCCGCGAGCGGCAGGTGCGTGGTGGCGAGGGCCACGCGCAGGCCGCCACCCACCAGCATCATCACGACGTGCGGCACCTGGGTGCGCTCGGCGAGGTATTCGGTGTGCCCGGTAAAGACGATGCCTGCGTCGTTGATCACGCTTTTCTGCACCGGCGCGGTCACCATGGCGTCGAATTTGCCGGCGAGGCAACCCTCGATCGCGCGGTCGAGCACTTCGAGCACGTAGCGGCTGTTCGCGGGGTCGAGCTTCCCCGGAACGCGCGGCCGCCGCAGCGGCACGTGCTCCACGTTCGGAAACCCCTTCAGGAGCTCGCGGTCGCCCAGCGCGACGAGCTCGGCGTCGAACCGCCGCGCCGCCAGCATGACGCAAAGCTCCGGCCCGACCCCGGCGGGCTCGCCGGAGGTCAGCGCGACGACCGGCCGCCTTATCGCTCCTCCAGTCGCAGCTCGACGTAGACCTGGTCGCGCAGCTGGCGCAGCCAGTCCTGGTAGGCCTGGTCGGCCTTGCGCTCGCGCAGCGCCTGGCGCGCCTGCAGCCGGCGGCGCTCCGGGCTCTGCTCCGCCGAGCGGCGCTCCAGCACCTGGATCAGGTGGTAGCCGAACGGCGTGCGCACCGGCTGGCTGATCTCGCCGATCTTCAGCTCCTGATAGGCGCGCTCGAAGTCCGGCACGGTATCTCCCGGATAGACCCAGTCGAGCTCGCCGCCGCGCGCGGCGGTGGCGTCGCCCGAGTGCACGCGCGCCATCTCGGCGAAATCGGCCGCGCCGCTCACGATGCGCGCGCGCAGGTCGTTCAGCCGGCGCAGCGCCTCGCTTTCGGACATCGACTCGCTCGCCCGGATCAGGATGTGCCGCAGCCGGGTTTGCGCCACCGGCGCGCCGTCGAGCGCGGCGCCGCGGCGGTCGGTCAGCCTGAGCAAGTGGAAGCCCGCGGGACTGCGCAGCACTTCGGTCACCGTTCCCGGCATCATGCCGACGAGCGCCGCGGAGAACAGCTCCGGCAGCCGGTCGTGGCTGCGCCAGCCGAGCACCCCGCCCTGCAGCGCGTCGGGCGCGTCCGAGTAGCTCGCGGCGAGGCTCGCGAAATCGGCACCGGCGCGCGCCTCCGCGAGCGCTTTCTGCGCCCGCGCGCGCGCCTGCTCGATGCGCTCCGGGCTCGCCTGCTCGGGCACCCGCACCAGGATGTGCGAGATCTGGTACTCGACGCGGCTGTCGGGCTTTGCCTGCGCCTCGGCGAGGAACAGATCGATCTCCGTGTCGCTCACCTGGACGCGGTCGTCGACTTCGCGCTCGCGCAGGCGGTTCATCAGGATCTGCTCGCGCAGCTCCTCGCGCCAGGCCTGGAACGGGACGTTGTCGCGCTCGAGCGCGCGGCGGAAGTCGGCCAGGCTCATGTTGTTGTTCTGCGCCACGCGTTGCACCGCGCGGTCGAGCTGCAGCTCGTCGACGCGGATGCCCTTGTCGCGCGCGAGCTGCATTTGCGCCTTGTCCAGGATCAGCCGCTCGAGCATCTGGCGCTCGAGCAGCGCGCGGTCGGGCAGCGGCGTGCCCTGCCGGCGCAGCTGGCGTTGCGCGGCCCCCACCGCGTCGGCGAGCTCGGTGGCGGTGATCACCTCCTTGTTCACCACCGCGACGATGCGGTCGACCGGCGTCACCCCCTGCGCGGCGAGCGCGATGGGGAGCATCAGGATCAGGAACTGCAGAAGCTTGCTCATCTTTCAGTACATTTGGCTGAACGGTAGCGGGCGCTGCGCGCTCGGCGGCGCGAGGGTGGCGTCGGCCGGATTGCTCACCGAGTACCCGGGCACGTTGCGCTTGAGGATCTCAACCGCTTCGTCGGTGCCGATGGTGCCGATGCCGTTGAACTCGAGCTGGAACACGAATGCCGTGGTGGCTACCTGTAACGCTGCCTGGACCCGCAGCGCGACCGCCCGGAACACCCAGCAGCCGGCGTTGTACTCGATACCGGCCAGGCCCTCCAGCAGCTGCTTGTCCTGGATCGAGTAATTGTAGCGCGCGACGCCGTACCAGCCCGCTGCGAGCGGCCACTGCCCGGAGACGTCGATCTGCTTCAGCACGTCGCGCTGGAAGCGGTAGCTCGCGTTCAGCACCTTGGTCGGTTCGGGACGGTAGCTCGCCGCGGCGCTCAGGCGCTCGGGGCGCTGCTGATGACGGCTGTATTGCGTGGTGGTATCGAAGGTCCACGCCCGGCCGATCCGGCCACCGAGCGAGGCGAGAATGTCCGAGTCGTTCGACGAGCGCAGCGGCGAGGTCGGCGTCAAGCCGACGCGCTCGGCGGCGAAGTAGTAGCGCTGGCCGAGCGTGCCGCGCAGCACCTCCTGGCCGTCGACGCGCATGATGCGCGAGGTGAGCGCGAGCGTCGCCTGGTTGGCGTCGCCGAAGCGGTCGCCGCCGACGAAGCGGTTCTCGGTGAAGAGCTGCGCGTAGTTGAAGTCAGCGAGCGCGGTGTCGAAGATCGGGATCGAGTCCTGGTTGCGGTACGGGATGTAGACGTAGAACAGGCGCGGCTCGAGCGTCTGGGTCGAGCCCGCGCCGAAGGTGCTGGTGTCGCGCTCGAAGATGAGGCCGCTGTCGAGGCTCGCCCAGGGGATCGAGACTTCCGGCGCCTGCGGCTGGCCCGGATCGGCGCGGGTCAGCCCGTAGGAAACGTAGCGCAAGCCCGCCTTCGGCGTGACGTACCACCCGGGCGCAAGGATCGGCGCGGCGACGGTCGGGCTGACCGAGGAGCGCGCCCCTTCGACCAGGTTGGTGTGCGTGAAGCGCACATACTCGGCCGGCAGCGCCGCATCGATCACGCCGCCGAGGTCGTTGTAGCCGACGCTCAGGTTGAGCTGCGGCACGCGGTGATACGGCGGCACGATCGGCGCGAGCGGGTCCTGCAGCGTCTGGAAAGTCTGAAAGCGCAGCTGCGCGGAGTAAGGCGCACGGCCGAGATTGCCGCCGTGCGTCAGGTACGCGTCCTGCGGCAAATTGCCGACGGTGAGCTGCTTCACCGAGGTCGCGAGGTCGGTGAAGTAACGGTCGTCCGATACGCGGTTGTAGTCGACCGTCGCCACCGTGTTGACCGGAAGCCGGTGCGTGTGCTGCCACGACACGCCTTCGCGCGAGGTGCCGAACTCCTTGTCGTCGGGCAGATATTCGAACTTGAGCTCGCCGTTGAAGGGGCGCTGCAGGTAGCGGAACTGGTTCTTCAGCTGGTAGCCGCGCTTCGCCATCACGACCGGCGTGAAAGTGGCGTCGTATTCGGGCGCGATGTTCCAGTAGTAGGGAATGCCGGTCTCGAAGCCGCGCGAGCTGGTCTGCGCGTAATACGGCGTGAGCAGGCCGCTCCGGCGCCGGTCGCCGAGCGGAAACACCGCCCAGGGTGAGGCAAGGATCGTGGTATCGAAGAAGCGCAGCCGCGGCCCGCGCGCGGTGCCCTCCTCTTCCTCGAAGTCGAGCTCGATCTCGCTGGCCTCGAGGCGCCAGTCCTCCTGCCCGGGACGGCAAGTGGTGTAGTTCGCCTTGGTCAGGCGATAGCGCTCGCGCCCGAGGAACTCGATCCTGTCGGCGCTGCCGCGCGCGGTGCGGTCACGCTCGATCAGGTAGCTCGGGGTCTCGAACGCGCCGGTGTCGTCGAGGATGTTGTAGTACAGGCGCGGGCCGAAGAAGCGGTCGGCGCCGCGCTGCAGGCGCACGCCGCCGTCGCCCTCCGCGCGCCCGGTCTCGCGGTTGTAGCGCAGGCTCTCGCCGAAGATCGTCATCTCGTCGCGCCGGATCTCGGCGTTGCCGCGCGCGCTGACCTCGAGGTCGCTCACGCCCTCGATCACGTCGGCTTCGATGACCGTGCGATCGGCTTCCGGGTCCGGCTTGCCGGCTTGCGCGGCGGCGCGCGCCGCGATGGCCAGCGCGGCTGCCGCCATCGCCAGGCGCAGCACCGTGCAGCCGGAGAGCTTTTTCCTTGGTGTTAGAATTTTTTGAATGATACACGCCGATGTGCGGCGCGACGCCCTGGAGCGCTGGCTCGCACCGCATCTGCGCGGCGTTCGCTTCACGCTGGCATCGGCATCCGAGGACGCGAGTTTCCGCCGCTACTGGCGCGCGACGCTCGACGATGGCACGACCTTCGTCGCGATGGACGCGCCGCCCGACAAGGAAGACTGCCGCCCCTTCGTGCGCGTCGCGCGCATGCTGACCACGGCGGGCGTGCACGCGCCGCAGGTCATCGCGCAGGATCTCGAGCAGGGATTCCTGCTGCTCTCCGATCTCGGCACGCGCACCTACCTGGCGGAGCTGAACGCAGCCAACGCCGCGCCGCTCTTCGCCGATGCCACCGACGCGCTGCTGCGCTGGCAGCTGGCCACCCGCGCGGGCGAGCTGCCGCCGTACGACGAGGCGTTGCTGCGCCGGGAGATGAATCTCTTTCCCGATTGGTACGTCGGCAAACACCTGAAGAAGCCGCTGTCGGTTCCGCAGCGCGAAGCGCTCGACGGCCTCTTCGCCCTTCTCGTGCGAAGCGCCCTCGCGCAGCCCGTGGTGTACGTGCACCGCGACTACATGCCGCGCAACCTGATGGTGTGCGAGCCGAACCCGGGCGTGCTCGATTTCCAGGACGCGGTGCTCGGGCCGATCACCTACGACATCGTGTCGCTCACGCGCGATGCCTTCGTCAGCTGGGACGAGGAACGCGTGCTCGACTGGAGCGCGCGCTACTGGGAAAAGGCGAAGCGCGCCGGCCTGCCGGTGGCGGCGGACTTTGGCGAATTCTGGCGCGCGTTCGAGTGGATGGGACTGCAGCGCCACCTCAAGGTGCTCGGCATCTTCGCGCGGATCTACTACCGCGACGGCAAGCCCAAGTACCTCGCCGACACGCCGCGCTTCATCGAATATGCGCGCGCGGTCGCGAGGCGGTACCGGGAGCTCGCGCCGCTCGCGCGGCTGCTCGACGAGCTCGCATGAAGGCCATGCTGCTCGCCGCCGGACGCGGCGAACGCCTGCGCCCGCTCACCGATACGGTGCCGAAAGCGCTGGTCGAGGCCGACGGCAAGCCGCTCATCGCCTGGCACCTTGAGCGCCTCGCGCGCGCCGGGTTTCGCGAGGCGGTGATCAACGTCTCGCACCTGGGCGAGCGCATCGTCGAGCGCATCGGCGACGGCGCGCGCTACGGCCTGCGCCTGCGCTATTCGCGCGAGCGCGAGCGCCTGGAAACCGCGGGCGGCATCGCCAACGCGCTCGGGCTGCTCGGGCGCGAGCCTTTCCTGCTGGTGAACGCAGATGTTTACTGCGAATGCGATTTCGGGCAGCTGCGCGAGCGCGCCCTCGGTGGCAATCTCGCGCACCTCGTGCTGGTCCCCAACCCGGCGCACCGGCCGAAGGGGGATTTCTCGCTCATGGACGGCCGCGTCGGGGACGCACCGGCTCCGCGCTACACTTATGCCGGCGTCGCCGTCATGGCGCCGGCGCTGGTCGCGCCGGTGAGCCCGGGCGAAAAAGCGCCCCTCGCGCCGCTGCTCTACGACGCCGCGGCGCGCGGACGCCTCGGCGGCGAGCTGTACGAAGGGCCGTGGCAGGACGTGGGTACCGTGGAGCGCCTTGCCGAACTCGAGAGGTTCTTGCGTGAAAGTCGCCGAGCTTAGCCCCGTCTATGCGAATCGCCGCCGCCGGCTGGCCGAAGCCATCGGCCCGGGCGTGGCGGTGATTCCGACCGCGCCGGAGCGCGTGCGCAACCGCGACAGCCACTACCCGTATCGCTTTGACAGCCATTTCTACTACCTGACCGGGTTCACGGAGCCCGAAGCGGTGCTGGTCCTCGCTGGCGGAAAGTCGATCCTGTTCTGCCGGGAGCGAAACCCCGAGCGCGAGATCTGGGACGGCTTCCGCTACGGCCCGGAGGGCGCGCGAGCGCGCTTCGGCTTCGACGCGGCGCACCCCATCGCCGCGCTCGACGCCGAAATGGAGCGCCAGCTCGAGAACCAGCCCGCGCTCGTCTACCCCATGGGCGCGGACCCGGAATGGGATGCGCGCGCGATCCGCTGGCTGAACGCGGTGCGCGCAAAAGTGCGCGCCGGGATCGCGGCACCCGAGCGCGCGCAGGACGTGCGCGCGGTCATCGACGACATGCGCCTGCATAAGGATGCGCACGAGCTGGGCGTCATGCGGCGCGCGGCGCGCATCGCGGCCGCCGCGCACCGCCGCGCCATGCAGCGCGCACGGCCGGGACGCTACGAGTACGAGATCGAGGCCGAGCTCCTTCATGAGTTCCGCCGCAATGGCGCGCAGTTCCCGGCGTATTCGCCAATCGTGGCGAGCGGCGCCAACGCCTGCGTGCTGCACTACGTGTTCAACGACGCGCTGCTGCGCGACGGCGACCTGCTGCTGATCGACGCCGGCTGCGAGCTCGACGGCTACGCCTCGGACATCACCCGCACGTTTCCCACCAACGGGCGCTTCAGCGCGGCGCAGCGCGAGGCGTACGAGATCGTCCTCGCCGCGCAGGCTGCGGCGATCGCGCAGGTGCGCGTCGGCAAAGGCTGGAACGAGCCGCACGACGCCGCCGTCAAGGTGCTGGCGCAGGGCCTGATTGATCTCGAGCTTCTCTCCGGAAAGCTGGACGAGGTGCTGGAAAAAGAGACTTACAAGCGCTTCTACATGCATCGCACCGGCCACTGGCTCGGCCTCGACGTGCACGACGCCGGCGACTACAAGCGCCAGGGCAGCTGGCGCGCGCTCGCTTCGGGCATGACGCTCACCGTCGAGCCGGGGCTCTACATCCGCGCCGAGGACGACATTCCCGAGCGGCTGCGCAACATCGGCATCCGCATCGAGGACGACGTGCTCGTCACCGAAGCGGGCTGCGAAGTCCTTACCGCCGAGGCGCCGAAGTCCATCGCCGACGTGGAAGCGCTCATGCGCGATGCCCGCGGGCGCGACTGACGTCCTCGTCCGCGGCGCGGGCCCGGTCGGCTGCGTCGCCGCGCTCGCCTTGCATGCCTCGGGCAAGCAGGCTCGCCTGCTTGACGAAAGACCCACGCCGGCGGCGTTTCGCGCTGCATTTCGCCCCATTGTTCTTTCCTATGCGAGCCGGCTGATCCTCGAGCGCCTTGGCGTCTGGCCGGCATTGGCGCCGACGCCGATCGACACCATTCACGTGTCGCAGGCAGGCGGCTTCGGCCGCACCGTCTTCGATGCCGCAGACGCCGGCGTTCCGGCGCTCGGCTACGTGATCGAGTACTCGGCGTTGCTGCACGCGCTGCAAATCGCCGCGCGCGAGCTCCTGACCGGCGAGGAAATCCCGGCTCGCTGCGTAGTGCACGCCGAGGGCACGGCGCCGGCCCGGGAGAAGCGCTACGCCCAGGACGCGCTGGTGGCTGCGGTGCGCTTCATCCCGGCGGCGGGCCGCACGGCGTTCGAGCGATTCACGCGCGAGGGACCGCTCGCGCTCCTGCCGCTCGCAGGCGGCTACGCCGTTGTCTGGAGCCTGCGGCCCGAAAACGCGCAAAGGCTTCTTTCCATGGGTGAAGCCGAATTTCTCGCCGAGCTTGCGGCCGCGGCGGGAACCCGGCCGGGCCGGCCGGTCGCGTTGGCCGAGCGCGCAATCCAGCCGCTCGCGTTGCGCGTGAGAGAAGAAAGCATCGCTGAAAGGGCGGCCTATGTCGGCAACGCCGCGCAAACGCTGCACCCGGTGGCCGGCCAGGGGTTGAACGTCGGCCTGCGCGACGCGTGGGACTTGGCACAGATCATGCGCGAAGCGGACGACCCGGGCGACGCCGCGGTGCTGCGCCGTTTCGCCGCCCGCCGCCGCCTGGATGCCGGCGCGGCGATCCGCGTGACCGATCTGCTCGCAAGCGCTTTGTTGCGTTCCAACCCGCTCACCGGCGCGGCATTGACGGCGCTCGATATTTTTCCCGCGCCGCGGCGCTTCTTTGCGCGCCGCATGATCTTCGGTCCGTCGGCGCTGCCGTAAAAAAACAACAAGGCGCGCCGATCGGTTTTTTTTCGCAGGGAAAGCGGATAAAATTCGCTTCCCTTCGAATCACAATCTCGGCAATGAGGATCGGAGCCCACGCGCTCTCCAACGGTTTGTTCGTCGCTCCCATGGCCGGCATCACCGACCGCCCGTTTCGCCGCCTCGCGCGGCGCTTCGGCGCAGCGCTCGCGGTCTCCGAGATGGTTTCCTCCCGCCCCGAGCTGCGCGGCTCGCGTAAGACGCGGCTGCGTCTCGACCATGCCGGCGAGCACGGGCCTATTTCCGTTCAGATCGCGGGCAGCGAGCCGGCGATGCTCGCCGATGCCGCGCGCTTCAACGTCGCGGGCGGCGCCGAGATCATCGACATCAACATGGGCTGCCCGGCGAAGAAGGTATGCAACGCCGCGGCGGGCTCGGCGCTTCTCGAGGACGAGGCGCTGGTCGGCCGCATCCTGGATGCGGTGGTGGCCGCGGTCGACGTCCCCGTGACGCTCAAGATCCGCACCGGGCCGGCGCCCGAGCGGCGCAACGCGCTGCGCGTGGCGCGCATCGCCGAAGCGGCCGGGGTGCAAGCGCTCGCGATCCATGGGCGCACGCGCGCGTGCATGTTCGAAGGCTCGGCCGAATACGACACCATTGCCGAAGTGAAGGCGTACGTGCGCATCCCGGTGATCGCCAACGGCGACATCCGTTCGCCCGACGACGCGCGGCGCGTGCTCGAGGCGACGCGCGCCGACGGCATCATGATCGGGCGCGCCGCGCAGGGCCGACCGTGGTTCTTTCGCGAGGTCGCGCACTACCTGGCGACCGGCGAGCGGCTCGCCCCCCTCGGCGCCCGCGAGATCGGCGCGGTGCTCGACGAGCATCTGGAAGGCCTCTACAGCCTGTACGGCACCGAGCAGGGCGCGCGCGTGGCGCGCAAGCACATCGGCTGGACGGTACGCGCGCTACCCGGAGGGGAGGCGCTGCGCGCGAGCGTCAACAGCCTGCACGCCGCGGACGCCCAGCGCGCCGCGGTCAACGACTACTTCGAGAGACTCGCCGCATGAGCAAGGGAACCGAGCTTTCCGATGCCGTCAAGCGCTCGCTCGAGCGCTACTTCAAGGACATGGACGGGGAGAAGCCCACCTCGATCTACGAGATGGTGCTGAAGAACATCGAGAAGCCGATGATCGAGACCGTGCTCGGCCACGCGAAGGGCAACCTGACCCACGCCGCGGCGATGCTGGGCATCAACCGCGCGACCCTGCGCACGAAAATGCAGCAGCTGCGCATCAAAGGGGGGTAGTGACGAAGGTCAAGCGGGCGCTCGTCAGCGTCTCGGACAAGTCGGGCGTCGTCGAATTCGCCCGCGCGCTCGGCGCACTCGGCGTCGAGATCATCTCTACCGGCGGCACCGCCAAGCTGCTGCAGAAAGAGGGCGTGGCAGTCACCGAGGTATCGGCCTATACCGGCTTCGCCGAGATGCTCGACGGCCGCGTCAAGACCCTGCATCCGAAGATCCACGGTGCGCTGCTCGGCCGCCGGGACGATCCGACGCACGCGAAGGAAATGCGCACCGCGGGCATCGAGCCGATCGATCTCGTGGTGGTCAACCTGTACCCGTTCCAGGCCACAGTCGCCGATCCCGACTGCCGTTTCGAGGACGCGATCGAGAACATCGACATCGGTGGGCCGGCGATGCTGCGCTCGGCGGCGAAGAACCACGCGGCGGTCACGGCGCTCGTGGATCCGGCGGACTATTCGCGGGTGCTGCAGGAGATCCGGCAATCCGGCGCGGTGAGCGAGGCGACGCGCTTCGGCCTCGCCGCCAAGGTCTTCGCGCACACCGCGGCTTACGACGGCGCGATCGCGAACTACCTCACCTCGCTCGACGAAAACCGGCGGCGGCTGAATTACGCCGAGATCCTGAGCCTCCAGTTCTGCAAGATCGACGACCTGCGCTACGGCGAGAACCCGCATCAAAGCGCGGCGTTCTACCGCGACCCGCATCCGGTGGCGGGCAGCCTGGCGCAGTACCGCCAGCTGCAGGGCAAAGAGCTTTCCTACAACAACATCGCGGACGCCGATGCGGCCTGGGAGTGCGTCAAGAGCTTCACCGAACCCGCGTGCGTGATCGTCAAGCATGCCAATCCGTGCGGCGCGGCGCTCGGCACGGATCTGAAGACGGCTTATGAGTTGGCATTCCGGTGCGACCCGACCTCGGCGTTCGGCGGGATCCTCGCGTTCAACCGCGCGCTCGATCGCGCCACGGCCGAGGCGCTCGGCCGACAGTTCGCCGAGGTGATCATCGCGCCGCGCGTCGAGGCCGACGCGCAAAAGGAACTCGCCGCCAAGGCGAACCTGCGCGTGCTCGAGGTGCCGCTCTCGCACGACGCGCAGGCGCACGACTACAAGCGCGTCGGCGGGGGCCTGCTCGTGCAGACGAGCGACGCGCAGCTTTTGGTTGAGCTGGACCTCGAGGTCGTCACGAAAAAGAAGCCGACCGAGAGCCAACGCGCCGACCTGCTGTTCGCCTGGCGCGTGGCGAAATACGTGAAGTCGAACGCGATCGTGTTCTGCCGCGACGGCGCCACGGTCGGCATCGGCGCCGGCCAGATGAGCCGCCTCGACAGCGTGCGCGTCGCGGCCATGAAGGCGCAGGAAGCAAAGCTCGAGCTGAAGGGCGCGGTGGTCGCTTCCGACGCGTTCTTCCCGTTTCGCGACGGGCTCGACGCGCTGGCCGACGCCGGCGCAGCCGCCGTGATCCAGCCCGGCGGCAGCGTACGCGACGCGGAGGTGATCGCCGCCGCCGACGAACGCGGCGTCGCGATGCTCTTCACCGGCATGCGCCACTTCAAGCACTGACATGAAGCTTCTGGTCATCGGCGGTGGCGGAAGGGAGCACGCGCTTGCGTGGAAGCTGGCGCAGAGCGCGCGCGTGCAGAAGGTGTTCGTCGCGCCCGGCAACGGCGGCACGGCAGGCGAGAACGGCCTGGAGAATGCGGCGATCACCGGCATCGCGGAGCTGGTGGCGTTCGCCAAGAAGGAAAAGATCTACCTGACCGTGGTCGGGCCGGAGGCGCCGCTCGCCGCCGGGATCGTCGATGAATTCCGCAACGCCGGCCTGCGGATCTTCGGGCCGATGCGCGCCGCGGCGCAGCTCGAGGCGTCGAAGGATTTCGCCAAGAGCTTCATGACGCGCCACGGCATCCCGACCGCCGAGCACCGGACGTTCGAGCGCGCCGACGAGGCGAAGGCCTACGTCGCCGAGCGCGGCACGCCGATCGTGGTGAAGGCCGACGGCCTCGCCGCGGGCAAGGGCGTGGTCGTGGCGGCGAGCGTGCCCGAGGCGCACGCCGCCATCGACCAGATGATGACGCACAAGAGCCTCGGCGACGCCGGCGAACGCGTCGTGGTCGAGCAGTTCCTCGACGGCGAGGAGGCGAGCTTCATCGTCATGAGCGACGGCATCCACGCGCTCGCGCTCGCCACCAGCCAGGACCACAAGCGCCTGCGCGACGGCGACAAAGGACCGAATACCGGCGGCATGGGCGCGTATTCGCCCGCGCCGGTGGTCACGCCGAAGCTGCACGCACGCGTGATGCGCGAGATCATCCTGCCCACGATCCAGGGCATGGCGAAGGACGACGCCCCTTACGTCGGCTTCCTTTACGCCGGGCTGATGATCGACAAGAGCGGCAACCCGAAAACGCTCGAGTTCAACTGCCGCCTCGGCGATCCGGAAACGCAGCCGATCATCCTGCGGCTGAAATCCGACCTGCTCGAGCTCGTCGAGCATGCGCTCGCCGGCACGCTCGACCAGGCGGAGGCGCAATGGGACCGGCGTGCCGCGCTCGGCGTGGTGGTCGCGGCCGCGGGCTACCCCGAGGAGCCGCGCAAGGGCGACGTGATCACGGGGCTGCCCAGGCCCGGCGCCGATTGCCGCGTATTCCATGCCGGCACCCGGCGCGACGGCAAGAACCTCGTCACCAACGGCGGGCGCGTGCTGTGCGTGACCGCGCTCGGTGACTCGGTGAAGATGGCGCGCGCACGCGCCTATGAAGCGCTCGAGGGTATCCGCTTCGACGGCATGCAATACCGCAGGGACATCGCCCACCGTGCGTTGAAGAAGAAATGAGGCAGTGAACCACGCGGTCTACGAGTACTTCTCCGGGCTGCAGGAACGGATCGTGGCGGCGCTGGAGGTCGTGGACCGCAAGGGCTTCCTCCGCGATTCCTGGCAGCGGCCCGAAGGCGGCGGCGGCACGAGCTGCATCGTCGAGGCGGGGCAGGTGTTCGAGCGCGGCGGCGTGAACCTGTCGCGCGTGCAGGGACGCCAGCTGCCGCCCTCGGCGAGCGCCGCCCGGCCGGAGCTCGCCGGGCGCGCCTACGACGCGATGGGCGTGTCGCTCGTGCTGCACCCGCGCAACCCGTATTGCCCCACGGTGCACATGAACGTGCGGTTTTTTTCCGCCGGCGATACCTGGTGGTTTGGCGGCGGCATGGATCTCACGCCCTACTACGGCTTCGAGGAAGACGCGCGGCATTTCCACTCGACCTGCAAGGCCGCGTTGGATGGTTTTGGCCAGGACCACTACTCGCGCTACAAGCGATGGTGCGACGAGTATTTCCACCTGCGCCACCGCGGCGAGCCGCGCGGGATCGGCGGGATATTCTTCGACGATCTCGGCGACCCGCGCGCCTTCGAGCTGGTGAAATCGGTCGGCGATCACTTCCTCCAGGCGTATCTGCCGATTCTCGAGCGCCGCAAGAACCAGCCGTTCGGCGAGCGCGAGCGCGGCTTCCAAGCCTACCGCCGCGGGCGCTACGTCGAGTTCAACCTGGTCTACGACCGCGGCACGTTGTTCGGCCTGCAGTCGGGCGGGCGCACCGAATCGATCCTGATGTCGCTGCCGCCGCGCGCCGAGTGGCGCTATGACTGGCGGCCCGAGCCCGGCTCGGCGGAAGAGCGGCTGTATACCGACTTCCTGAAACCGAGAGACTGGGCGTAGCGTTTTCCTACTGGTGCTCGGCCGCCTTACGGAAATGGCGCTGCGCCTCGTCGGCCTGGCCGAGACGCTCGGCGAGGCGCGCGAGCTCGACGCGCGCCGCGCGGCTCTCCTCGAACGACAGGCTCGCCTCGAGGAAGCTGCGCGCCTTGCCCCAGAGCTCCGCCTGCGCGCACAGCCGTCCGAGCGTGGCGAGGAGCTGCGCGTCGCGGTTGCGCTCGAGCAGCCAGCGCTCGGCGCGCTCGATGCGCGCGCGGGCTTCGGCAACCTTCTCTTCATTGAGGTTTGGCGGCAGGTCCCCATACAGCGAAACCAGCGACGGTACCCATTCCGCGGCGAGGGCGTTCTCGATGATCTCGCGCGCGAGCGCCGCTCGTCCGAGCGCGGTGGCGTGGCGCGCGCCGGCTGCGGCGATGCGCGGCTGGAGGCGATCGGCGGCGGCGATGCCGCGCCAGCGGCGCTCGAACGCCGCGCCGTCGTCGGCCGAGCGGCCGAGGAGCTCGACCGTCGCCTGCACCTTGTATTCCTCGGCGAGCGCGGGCGAGATCGCGTCGCGCTTGGAAAGCTGCGAGGCGAGGCGCAGCACCTCGTCCCAGGCGCCCGCGCCGCGCTCGGCGCGCAGCAGCAGCCGGGTGGTGGCGACGTGCTTGGGCCCGGCGCCGTGCAGGTTGCGCAGCGCGTCGCGCGCCGCGGCGAAATCGCGGTCCTCGAGCGCCAGCTCGGCGCGGCTCACCAGGCGCGCGGCCTGGAGTGAGTCGCCCGAGCCGTCGGCGCGCTCGAGCCAGCGGTCGCGGCGCTCGAAGTCGCGCATCTGGTGCGCCGCGCGCGCCGCGAGCAGCGCGGCGACGCCCGGCGTGGGTCCGTTGTCAAAAGCGATCCCGGCCTCCTTTTCCGCGCGCGCGTAGCGACCCTCGTAGTAGGCCTGGAGCGCCGCGGCGAGCGCCGCATGCGAGCGCTCGCGCCGGCGGCGCGCGCGCCAGGCGCGGACCGTAGTGGGTAGCGCAAGCGCGGCGCCAAGCAGGCGAAAGGCGAGATACAGCAGCAGGAACGACGCCAGCGCCGCGACGCCGAAAAACACCATCGACATCTCCACGCGCCAGGGCGGATAGAAGAAGAGCACGTAGCCCGAATCGACGCGTACGAGCAGCACCAGGGCGACGGCGGCGGCCGACACCAGCAGCACCCAGAGCAGCGATTTCATCCGGCGCGTCTCATGCCGGCGCGCGCGTGCGCCGCGACTTGTAGCCGCGCACCGCGTCCAGGCTCTCGGAGATGTTGGGCATCTCGAAGCTGATCGTGGCGGCCGAAAGCTGCTTCAGCTGGCCGAGCGCGTCGGCGCTCGGCTTCGCGCGCGCGTCGAAATAGCGCTGGATCCAGGCCTGCGCGGCGCGCAAATCCTCCCGATACCCCGCTTCGTCGCGCGCGAGCAGCGACAGGCGCGCATTGAGCAGCCGCAGGCGCAGGTTCTCGCGCAGGAAGTAGGCCTGCGGCGGCGGCAGCAGCGGCGGCTCGGACGGGCCGACCTGGCGCACGACCACGAGCTGCCTGACCTCGCCCCAGACCTCCGACCCCAGGCGCGACCAGAAACCCTGGTCCGAGGCGGGCGGCGGGCGCACCTTCGAAGGCGGTGTCTTTTCGTCGAACGCGAGCGGCAGAGAATCGACGCCCGCGACCAGGCTGTCGATGCGCGCGCTCATCGCCGCGAAATCGAGCACCGGCAGCGCCTTGAGACGCTCGATATCGCGCGCCAGCGCGCGCCGCACGGGCAGGAACTGCGGCCCGGTTTTCGCCAGGCGCGCTTCGGCGAGCTGCAGCGCGAGCAGCGCGGCGCGCACGTTGCCGGCGAGCTGCAGCTGCTGCGAGGCGATGGCCAGGACCTGCTCGATCTCGGCCAACTGCCACTCGTCGCGGTTGCGCGAAAGCTCCTGGTAGAGCGCCTCGAGCGCGAGCTGCTGGCTCTGCGATTCGGCGATGCGCGCCTCGAGCTGCGCCACCCTGGCGTGCGCCTCGCGCAGCCCGTCCTGCGCGAGGCGCGCGACCGACCGCGCCTCGCGCGCATCGTGCTCGATGTCGCGCAGCCGGCGCGCGAGCTCTTCCTGCGTCGCGCCGATGCGGCTGCGCGCGTCGAGCCAGAACAGCGTGGCGACACCCGTGGCGAGCACAATGGCGATCAGCAGCAATACCGGCGCGCGGGAGCGGGGCGGTTTCTCAGTCGCGGGGGTTTCGGTCATCGGAGCGAAAGTATGCCACCAGGCGCTCGAGCATCTCGCGGTCGGAGTGGCCGGCGAGCACCACTTCGCGCGCGGCGTGCATGCGCGCCCGCTCGGCGATGCGTGGATGGGGCACGAAGAGCGGCGTGGCCCGCAGCATTGCGGGATCGAGGACCGCGAACAAATTATCCAGGCCCTGGCTGGACGACACGGTGATCGCGGCCAGCTCGCCGACAGGCCAGGGCCGGGAAGGCGGCTTCGGCGCCAGGCGGCGATAGCAAGTGATGTACTCAACCTGCGCGCCCCGCTCCAAAAGCGTATCCCCGAGAAGTGCGCGTCCCCCATCGCCGCGCAGAATTGCGATGCGGCGGCCGGCGACGTTCGCGAGCTCGGGCATGGCGAGCAGCGCTTCGCTGTCGGCGCCGCTGCGCGGCGTGATCACGTCTCCGATGCCATGCTGCTCCAACTCGCGGCGCGTGCCCGCGCCCACCGCCGCGACGCGCAGCGCGCGCGGCCAGCTCCCCACTTGCGGCATTGCCTTGGCGACCGCCGTCGGGCTGACGAAAACCGCGAAGTCGAACTGATGCAGGCGCGCGAGCGCGGCCGCTGCAGCGACGTCTTCGATGACGATCGCCGGAAAAAGCTGGGCGTGGCCGCCGGCGTCCTCGATCAAGCGCGCGAGCCGCGCGGCCTGCTCGCGCGGGCGCGTGACCAGGATCTCGCGTCCCGCGAGCGCCTTAGCGGCCGAGGACACTGTCCGCGCCCTGGCGGCGCAGATCTTCCGCGACGCGGTTCCCCAGGCCCTCCGGATCCCGCGCGCTTCCGCTCAGCTCGCAACGCAACACCCGCTTACCGTCCGCGCTGGCAACCAGGGCCCTTAGCAGAATTTCGTCATCGACGAGCTTCGCGTATGCGCCGAGCGGCAAGGAACAGCTGCCGCCAAGCGCGCGGCTTACTGCGCGCTCGGCGCGTACGCAGTCGGTGGTCGCGACATCGGCGAGCGTCATGAGGAGCTTCATGACTTCCTGATCGTCGGCCAGGCATTCGATGCCGAGCGCGCCCTGCCCTGGCGCGGGCAGCATGTCCTCCGGCGCCAGGGGCGCGGTGATCCGCGCTGGCAGCCCCAAGCGGGTCAAGCCGGCGACGGCGAGCACCGCTGCGTCGTACTCGCCGCGATCGAGCTTCGCCAGGCGCGTCTCGACGTTGCCGCGCAGCAGCCGAACCAGGAGCGCGGGGTGGCGCTCCGCGATCTGCGCCTGCCGGCGCAGGCTCGAGGTGCCGACGCTCGCGCCTGGCGGCATCGCCGCCAGGGTCTTGTACTTGGAAGACACGAACGCATCGCGAGGATCTTCGCGCGCAGTGATCGCCGCGAGCCTGAAGCCATCCGGTAGATCGGCCGGGACATCCTTCATCGAGTGCACGGCGAGGTTTGCCCGACCCTGCGCCATCGCGGTCTCCAGCTCCTTGACGAACAGACCCTTGCCGCCGGCGTCGTCGAGTCGCCGGTCGAGGAGCTCGTCACCGCGCGTCGACATGGGAAGCAGGTCCACCACCAGCCCGCGATGCAACGCGCTCAATTTCGAGGCAATGTGCTGCGCCTGCCACAGCGCGAGGCGGCTGCGGCGAGTGGCGATCACCAGCCTTTTCACGTGACGAGGTCGCGCAGCAGCGGCCACTGCCGCCGGCTCACCGGCAACCGCTCGTCAATGCCGTCGAGCACCACGAGCCAGTGCGCCTCGTCCTCCTCGCCCGGTGCGCGCTCGAAGCTGCGGATCGCGGCGCGCGCCACCAGGCAGTTGCGGTGGATGCGCACGAAGCGCGCCGCGAACTCGCGCTCGAGCACGACCAGCGGCTCCTCGATCAGGTGCTCGCGCGCGCGCGTGCGCACCGTGACGTATTTCTGCTCGGCGCGCAGGAAAAGGATGTCGCGCACCGGCACGAGCACGATGCGGTTGCGCTCGGTGACCGAGAGGTACTCGCGCGGCGCCTCGGCCGCCTTGGCCAGCTTCTCGCCCTCGGGCACCGACGCCTTGCGCAGCGCGGCTGCGAGGCGCTCGGCGCGCACCGGCTTCAGCAGGTAATCGAGCGCGTTGAGTTCGAACGCCTCGACCGCATGGCGGTCGTGCGCGGTGACGAACACGATGCGCGGCGGCTGCTCGAGCGACGCGATGTGGCGCGCGGCCTCGAGCCCGCTCATGCCGGGCATCTTGATGTCGAGCAGCACGAGCTCGGCGCCGCTCGCGGGCAGCAGCTCGAGCGCCTCCACGCCGTGGCGCGCCTCGCCCACCACGCTGGTCGCGACCTCGGCCGCGATGTCGCCGAGCAGCTCCTTCAGCCGTTCGCGCGCGGGTTCTTCGTCGTCGACGATGAAGACCTTGAGCGTCATGCCAGCCGGTAGGGTATCTCGATCTCGACCCGGTAGCGTCCGCCCGCAGCCTGGGTCGAGATGCGCGCCTCGGCGTCGAAGAAAAGCTGCAGGCGCTCGCGGATGTTCTCGAGCGCCATGCGGTTGCCGGCGCGCTGCACCTCGGCCGGGAGAAACGGATTCTCGATGCGCGCGAGCACCCGGTTGCCGCGGCGCTCGACGTGCACCAGCACGTCGGCCGCGTCGGTTCCCGGCTCCACGCCGTGGTAGATGGCGTTCTCGAGCAGTGGCTGCAGCACGAGCGGCGGCAGCAGCGCGTCGGTCGGCGCGCCGTCGAGCTCCCACGTGATGCGCAGCCGCTCGCCCAGGCGCAACTGCTCGAGGGCGGCATAGCGCTCGAGCAGCGCGATCTCGTCGGCGAGGCGCACGAAGGTCCGCGCGTCGGACATCAGCGTGCGGAACAGGTCCGCCAGGTCCTCGAGCGCGCGCTCCGCGCGCCGCGGGTCGCGACGGATGAGCGCGAGCACGGCGTTCAGGCTGTTGAACAGGAAGTGCGGCCGGATGCGCGCCTGGAGCGCCTGCAGGCGCGCCTCGGCGAGGGCGGGCGAATACGCCTTGGCGAGCAGGCGAAAGTAGGCGAGCAGCGCGGCTGCGATCAGCACGGCGAGCGTCGCCAGGCGCGCGAGCGGCTCGGGGGTGCCGAGGGCCGCGAGGTAAGCGGCGACCAGCAGCGCCACGAGGACGATCACCGCGGCGCAACCCAGCCAGTACGGCAGACGGCGCAGCAGCGACGACAGCACGAAGAGCACCACCACGATGGCGAGCAGCAACGGTTCGGCAAACGCGGCCGCCTGCACGAAGTGCTCGAGGGCCTGAGCAAGGCTCGCCGCGTTGAACAGCGCGCCTGCGAAAACTGCGGCGTTCACGGCGAGCAGGATGCGCGCGATCACCCCCAGATTGCGGAAGTCCGGCAGCAGGTCCGAATGGGCGTTTTGTCTTATACTGACCATACTTACGAAGGGGTCTTTAACCGTCTTCTTATGCCGAGAAAGCCCTCGCCTTGGTCGGCGCGGTTTGCCGAACCCGTCGACGAGCGGGTCAAGCGCTTTACCGCCTCGGTCGGCTTCGACCGGCGCCTGGCCAAGTATGACATCGAGGCGTCGCTCGCCCACGCCCGCATGCTGGCCGCCCAGGGCATCCTCTCGCGAAGGGACCTCGGCGCGATCGAGCGCGGATTGAAGCGCATCGGGCGGGAGATCGAAAGCGGGCGTTTCCGCTGGTCGCTCGACGCCGAGGATGTGCACTTGAACGTCGAGCGCCGCCTGACGGCGCTGGTGGGCGATGCGGGCAAGCGGCTGCACACCGCGCGCTCGCGCAACGATCAGGTCGCGACCGACGTGCGCCTGTGGCTGCGCGCCGAGATCGACGAGCTGCGTGCGCTGCTCGCGGAGCTCGAGCGCGCGCTTCTCGACCAGGCCGAGCGCCATGCCGGGCTGGTGATGCCGGGCTTCACCCACCTGCAGGTGGCGCAGCCGGTGACCTTCGGCCATCACCTGATGGCGTACGTCGAGATGCTCGAACGAGACCGGGAGCGGCTCGTTCAGGCGCGCGCCAGGGTGAACCGGCTGCCGCTCGGCGCGGCGGCGCTCGCCGGCACGAGCTTCCCCATCGACCGCCAGCGCGTGGCGCGCGAGCTCGGCTTCGAGGGCCTGTGCGACAACTCGCTCGACGCGGTCTCTGACCGCGACTTCGCGATCGAGTTCTGCGCCTGCGCCGCGCTGGTCATGGTGCACCTGTCGCGCCTCGCCGAGGAGCTGGTGCTCTGGGCGAGCCCGCGCTTCGGCTTCGTGCGCCTGCCCGACGCCTACTGCACGGGCTCGTCGATCATGCCGCAGAAGAAGAATCCCGACGTGCCCGAGCTGGTGCGCGGGAAGAGTGCGCGCGTGCTCGGCGCGCTGGTCGCGCTGCTCGCGCTGATGAAGGCCCAACCGCTCGCCTACAACAAGGACAACCAGGAAGACAAAGAGCCGCTGTTCGATGCGGCGGACACGCTCAAGGATTGCATCGGCATTTTCGTCGGCCTGGTGCAGGACCTGCGGCCGGTGCCCGAGGCCATGCGGGCCGCGGTGCTCGAGGGCCATGCGACTGCGACCGATCTCGCCGATTACCTGGTGCGCAAGGGCGTGCCGTTCCGCGATGCGCACGGCGTCGTGGCGCGCGCGGTGCGCGCGGCCGAGCGCGACGGGGTGGACCTGGCTTCATTGTCCCTGTCGGTGTTGAAGAGCTTTTCGCCGAAGATCGGCGCCGACGTGGCCAAGGTGCTCACCCCCGAGGGCTCGGTCGCGACTCGCAGCCACCCGGGCGGCACCGCTCCCTCGGCGGTGCGCGGGGCGGTTGCGCGCGCGCGCAAGCGCCTAGGGCGCAAGCATCGCGGTCGATGAGCCTGCGGGGGGATCTCGCGCAGATCGGGAAGTACCCGGTGATGCGCAAGCTCGGCGAAGGCGCGACTTCCGAGGTCTACCTGTGCAGCGACCCTTTCAACCTGCGCGACGTGGCGATCAAGGTGGCGTTTGCCGAAGCGCTGCGCGATCCGACGCGCGGCAAGATATGCCGCAAGCTCTTCCTCACCGAAGCCAAGCTCGCGGGCAAGCTGCAGCACCCGCACATCTGTCAGATCTACGACGCGGTTGCCGAGGAAAACCTGCATTACCTCGTGATGGAGTACGTCGACGGCGGCACGCTGGAGAAGTACTGTAGGCCGGAGACCCTGCCCCCAGTGGAGCGCACGGTGGAGATCATTTTCAAGTGCACGCGCGCGCTCGAGTTCGCGCAAAAGCTCGGCGTTACCCGTCGCGACATCAAGCCCGCCAACATCCTGCATGCCGGCGAAACCGACGTGAAGCTGACCGACTTCGGCGCGCCGCTAATCGCGACGCGCGACACCACGCAGGTGGCGGGCGTCGGTTCGCCCGCCTACATGTCGCCCGAGCAGGTGAAGGACCTGCCGCTCGACGGCAGGGCACAGGAGTTCGCCGACTCGGACCGCTTCGAGACCCTGCGCCGGTTGCCGTTCTTCGAGCACTTCTCCGATGCCGAACTGTGGGAAGTCGGGCGCATCTCCACCTGGCGCCATGCGACCGCCGGCGAAACGATCATGAAGGAGGGCGAGCCGTTCGGCGAGATGGCCTATCTCTCGCGCAAGGAGCACGCACGCGGTGCCGAAGTCACCGTCGGCGCGGACGCAAGCATCATCTCGGTGCCGACGCAAAGCCTCAATCAGGCCTCCGACGGCTGCCGCCACAAGTTCGACCGCGCCTTCATGGCGATCCTGGTGGAGCGCCTGGCGGCGGCCAACCTGCGGCTGTCCGGGGTCTAGGGAAGCCCGCGCGCTTGGAAGCCGTCGCCAACTATCCGGTGGTCCGCAAGCTGGGCGAGGGCGCCACCTCGGAGGTATTCCTCTGCCAGGATCCGTTCCGCAACCGGCAGGTCGCGGTGAAGCGCATCTTCCCGGAGTCGCTGCGCGACCCGACGCGCGGGCGCATGTTCCGCAAGCTCTTCTTCACCGAGGCCTCGCTCGCCGGCAAGCTCGACCATCCCCACATCGTGCAGATCTACGACGCGGGCATCGGTGAGGACTCGGGCTACATCGTGATGGAATTCGTGCCCGGCGGCACGATCGAGCGCTTCTGCGCGCCCGGCGAGCTGCTGCCCGTCGAGCAGACCGTCGAGATCATCTTCAAGTGCGCGCGCGCGCTCGCCTACGCGCACATGCAGGGCGTCACCCACCGCGACATCAAACCCGGCAATCTGCTGTACGCCTCCGCGCCGACCGACGTGCGGATCAGCGACTTCGGCCTCGCGCTCAACGTCGGCGCCGAGACCACGCAGATCACCGGCGTCGGCTCGCCCGCGTACATGTCGCCAGAGCAGATCCGCGAGGAGCTGGTCGACCACAAGACCGACATCTACTCGCTCGGGGTGGTGATGTACCAGATGCTCGCCGGCAAGCTGCCGTTCCAGGGCACCAACAAGTTCAGCATGATCTACCAGATCACGCAGTTCGAGCCGCCGCCGCCGTCGTCGCACCGGCCGGAGGTGCCCGAGTCGCTCGACCACATCGTGCGCCGGGCGATGCACAAGGACGTCGCCGCGCGCTACCACAGCGGCGACGAGCTCGCCGAGGCGCTGGTCCAGGCGCTGCGCGCCGGGCTGGGAGCGGCGCGGCGCGATACCTTCGGCGACGCCGACAAGTTCGCTGCGCTGCGCGCGATGCAGTTTTTCAAGCGCTTCGCCGAGCCCGAGCTCTGGGAAGTGGTGCGCATTGGCCGCTGGGAGCGCGTGTCCTCGGGCACCGAGATCGTGCGCGAGGGCGAGCCGGGGGACTTCTTCTGCATCCTGGTGGAGGGCGAAGCACGCGTCAGCAAGAACCGCAAGCTGCTCACGGTGCTCGGCCCGGGCGAATGCTTCGGCGAGATGGCCTACCTTTCGGCCGAGCGCCGCGAGCGCGGCGCGACCGTGACCGCCTCCAAGAACGCGCACATCGTGCGCGTGCGCACCGCCGACCTCGAGCAGGCTTCCGTCACGTGCCGCAGCCACTTCGACCGCGCCTTCATCGGCATCCTGGTCGAGCGCCTCAACCTCGCCAACACGCGGCTCACTTCCGGGTAGGCCGGTCCGGGGGCGGCGACTAAGATAGCGGCGTGCGCTTGGGAGCACTCTTTGTCCTGCTGATCGCGTGCAGTGCGCCACCCGCTGCAGGGCATGAAGATCGCGACCGCGCTCTGCTAGCGGCGGCCGAGAGCTGCGCACGCCAGCTCTCCGGAGCGCTCGTTACCGGCATCCGCAACGGCGTCGTCCGACTTACGCTGATGGACCACGGTGACGGAGCAGCCTTTGACCGTTGCTACCAGGAAGCGGGCCCGCGCGCGCTCCGCGCCCTCGCGGGCGGCCGGCTGGCGGCGCACGCCGCCGACAGCAGCGCGACAATCGAAACCACAGGCTCGATGATGCTGGTGCCGGTGCTGGTCAATGGCTTGAAGGCGCGCCTGCTGCTCGACACGGGAGCCGCCAAGACCATCATTCGACCGCAGCTCGCGCAACTCGCCGGCATCGAGCCCGGCCGCGAAGCACCGCTCGCCCAGATGACCGTCGCGGGCGGCGGACAGCTCTCGGTGCCGCTCGTACGGGCGCGGTCCCTGGCGATCCATGAGGCCGCGGTGGACGCCATCGAAATCGGCGTTTATGAAGCGGTGCCGGATCTGCCCGACGTGGACGGCATTCTTGGGACTGACTACCTAAGCCATTTCAGGGTGACGATCGACCGTCAGAATGGCACGCTCCTGCTCGTGCCGTTGCGTCGTCAAGACCCCCCTAGCTGAGCCTGGCATGCACGCCGCGCTGCGCAAGCAGCTTGGCATCGAGGCTGCCGAATCGGTCACCGGCGGCTGTATACACCGGTGCTACCGCGTGCGCATCGCCGGCCAGTCGCGCTTCCTAAAGCTCAACGACGCCCGATACGCTGACGCGTTCGCCGCAGAAGCCGACGGCCTTGTTGCCCTTAGGGCCAACTTGCGCGCGCCCGAACCGCTCGCGCACGGAAACATCGATGGCCAGGCGTACCTGCTGCTCGACTACCTGGCGCTACAAGACACCGGAGACTTCGCCGCCTTGGGACGCATGCTGGCGAACGCGCACCGGAAACCCGGACCGCGTTTCGGCTGGCAACGTGACAACTACATCGGGTCTACGCCTCAGACCAACTCTTGGTGCGATGACTGGGCGGAGTTCTGGCTGACGCGACGCCTCGAGCCGCAAGTCTCCATGGCGCGCCAGAAGGGTTTTCCGGTGGCGCTTCCGGCGCTGAAGATCCTGGAAGGCCACAAACCCCAGCCCTCACTCCTGCATGGGGATCTGTGGAGCGGAAACGCAGGGTTCACTGCCCAAGGACCGGTGGTGTTCGATCCGGCGGTGTACTACGGTGACCGCGAAGCGGATCTCGCGATGACGGCGCTTTTCGGAGGATTTCCGCGCGAGTTCTACGAGGCCTACAACGACATCTATCCGCTACCCGCGGAATACGAGAAGCGAAAGCACCTGTACAACCTGTATCACCTGCTCAACCACCTCAACCTCTTCGGCGGTGGCTATCTCGGGCAGGTGAAGGCGACGCTACGCCTTCTCGGTCTCTAGCAGCTTCTGCAGCTCGCCCGACTGGTACATCTCGCGCATGATGTCCGACCCGCCGACGAACTCGCCGTTGATGTAGAGCTGCGGGATGGTCGGCCAGTTGGCGTAGTGCTTGATGCCTTCGCGGATTTCCTGGTCGGCGAGCACGTTGTAGCTCGCAAAGTCCTGCACGCCGCAGGCGTTCAGCACCTGCACCGCAAGCGCCGAGAAGCCGCATTGCGGAAACTGCGGCGTGCCTTTCATATAGAGCACGACTCGGTTGCCCGAAACCTGCTCCTTGATCTTCTGTTGGATATCCATGGGGTCGATTTTATCGCTTTCCGCCGCTTACCCGCGGGATACCCGCAAGATCGGGCCAGGTGGCGACCCCTTCAAGGCCGGCGGCAGCGAGCAGCCCGCGCACCGCGCCGTCCTGACCCCTCCCGTGCTCGACGAGGAGCCAGCCGCCCGGTGCTAGATGGCGGGGCGCGCTGCGCGCTATTTCCCTGATTGCGTCGAGGCCATCTGCACCTGCGACCAGCGCCACGTCGGGTTCGTAGCGCAGGTCGGCAAGGTGAGGATCGCCGGCAGCGACGTACGGCGGGTTCGAGACGATGAGGTCCACGCGCTCGCCGGCAAGCGGCCCGAACCACAGGCCATGGCGGAACTCGATGTCGAGGTTCTGCTTGACCGCGTTTCGCTGCGCGACATACAGCGCAGCGGCGCTCGCCTCGACCGCAACCACGCGGGCCCGCGGCCGGTGTTTCTTCAGCGCGAGCGCAATGGCGCCGCAGCCGGTACCGAGGTCGACCGCGCTCGAGAATTCCCTCTCCAGGGCAAGATCGACCAGCAGCTCGGTCTCCGGACGCGGGATGAGCACGGCCGGGTTGACGGCCAGCTCGAGGCCGTAGAACTCCTTGCGGCCGAGGATGTACGCGACCGGCTCGCTTTTTTTTCTGCGGGCGACAAACTCCGCGAAGCGCTGCTGCACATCCCCGGGGATTTGCCTTTCGGGGAATCCGATCAGGCTCGCCTCGGAGAATCCGCTCGCCGCGGCGAGAAGCACGCGCGCCTCGCGCGGGTCGACGCCGCTAGTGCTCAAGGCCTGCTGAACGGTCAAGCGGTTTCTTCGGTCAGGCTGGCGAGCTGCTCGGCCTGGTGCTCGTGCGCAAGCGCGCTCACGATCTCGTCGAGCTCGCCGTCCATGATGCGGTCGATCTTGTAGAGCGTGAGGTTGATGCGGTGGTCGGTGACGCGCCCCTGCGGGAAGTTGTAGGTGCGGATGCGCTCGGAGCGGTCGCCCGAGCCGATCAGCGATTTGCGCGTCGACGCGGTCTTCGCCTGCTGCTCGGAGAGCTGCTTGTCGCGGATGCGCGCGGCGAGCACGCCGAGCGCCTTCTCTCGGTTCTTGTGCTGCGAGCGCGAGTCCTGGCATTCGACCACGATCCCGGTCGGCAGGTGGGTGACGCGAATCGCCGACTCGGTCTTGTTCACGTGCTGGCCACCGGCGCCGGAGGCGCGGTAGGTGTCGATGCGCAGTTCCGCCGGGTTCAGCACCACCTCGTTGATGCTGTCGGCCTCGGGCAGCACCGCCACCGTGCAGGCCGAGGTGTGGATGCGGCCCTGCGCCTCGGTCTTCGGCACGCGCTGAACGCGGTGGCCGCCCGATTCGAACTTGAGTCGGGAGAACGCGCCCTGGCCGACCAGACGCGCGATCACCTCCTTGTAGCCGCCGAGCTCGGACGGGCTTTCGGAGATGATCTCGACCTGCCAGCCGTTGCGCTCGGCAAAGCGCGTGTACATGCGGAACAGGTCGCCGGCGAAGAGCGCGGATTCGTCGCCGCCGGTCCCGGCGCGCACTTCCAGGAACAGGTTGCGCTCGTCGTTCGGGTCCTTGGGCAGCAGCGCCTTCTGCAGCTCGGCTTCGAGCCGCTCCATCGCGGCGCGCGCCTTCTTCAGCTCTTCGTCGGCGTAGGACTTCATCGCGGCGTCGGCGGCGAATTCGCGCGCCTCGGCGGCATCGCGTTCGGCCTGGCGGTAGGCCTCGTACAAGCCCGTGACGTGAGACAACTCCGAGTGCTCGCGCGAGAGCTTCCGGAACTGCTCCAGGTCGCGCGTCGCGTTCTCGGCGGCGAGCAGGCCGTCGAGATCCCCCAGCCGCCCGACCAGACTGTCGAGCTTGGCTCGCAGCCGCGCGTTCACTTGATGCGCTTCAGGGATTCGGAAAGCGCCTGCGTCGGCCCGTGCATCAGCTTGTTGGTCAAGGCCCGCGACAGCGTCTCCAATACCGCCGCCGGGTCCTCGCCGCGCTGCAGCGCCTTCAGCGCGCGCTCGAGCTCCTCGCGCCGCGCGCTGTCGGCCTGCTCGCGCAGCGCGCGGATCAACGGCGCGCCCTCGCGCAGCTGCATCCATTGCATGAAGCGGCCAACCTGGGTGTCGATGATCGCCTCGGCCTGCTCGAGCGCGGCGCGGCGCGAATCGAGGTTCGCGCTGACGATGCTCCCGAGGTCGTCGATGGTGTAAAGGAACACGTCGTCGAGCTCGCCGGCTTCGGGCTCGATGTCGCGCGGCACCGCGAGGTCGACCATGAACATCGGCCGCCGACGCCGGGCGCGCAGCGCGCGCTCGACCAGCCCTTTGCCGAGGATCGGCAGCGACGAGGCGGTGCACGACACGATAATGTCGTACTCGTGCAGGTGCTCGGCGAGGGCGCGCAGCTCGATCGCCTGCGCATTGAAGCGCGTGGCGAGCCGCTCGGCGCGATCGAGCGTGCGGTTGGCGACGGTGATGCGCGCCGGCGCCTGCGCGGCGAAGTGCGTCGCGGTGAGCTCGATCATTTCGCCCGCGCCGATCAGCAGCACGCCTTGCTCCTGCAGGCTCGGGAAGATGCGCGCCGCGAGCTTCACTGCGGCCGCGGCCATGGACACGCTCGCCGTGCCGATGCGCGTGGTCGAGCGCACCTCCTTCGCCACCGCGAACGAGCGCTGGAACAGGCGATGCAGAAGGCTGCCGAGCGTTCCTGCCGACTCGGCGGCGCGCGCCGCCTCCTTCATCTGCCCGAGAATCTGCGGCTCGCCGATCACCATGGAATCGAGGCCCGAAGCCACGCGGAACGCGTGCCGCACGGCCTGCTCGTTGGGCAGGGTGTAGAGGTACTGCTGCAGCTCGGCGGGCGCCAGGCGGTGGTACTGCGCGAGCCATTGCGCGGTCGCGCCGGGGGCTTCGCCCGATACGTAGAGCTCGGTGCGATTGCAGGTCGAGAGGATCGCGGCTTCCTGTACGAAGTTGCGCTTGAGCTCGCCAAGCGCCTCGTGCATGCGCTCGACGTGAAACACCACGCGCTCGCGAATCGCGAGCGGCGCGGTCTGGTGGTTCAGCCCGAGGGTGAAGAGCGATGCGGCCACAGGCCGCTGATTATAAGAGACTTCTCGCGCCCGCGAGCCGCTCGAGCGCCGCGACATCGCGCACCACCAGCCGGCGGCCGGCGCGCTCCAGAATGCCGCGGCGCGCGAGGCTGGAGAGCTCGCGCGTCACCTGCTCGCGCGAGCTGCCGACGCGGGCCGCGATATCGTAGTGGGTCGGCGCCGGCTCGAGGCGGGCGCGGTTGTCGGCGATGCCGGCGTCGCGCGCCCGGCGCAGCAGGTCGACCCAGACGCGGCGTTGCACCGGCTGCGCCCCGCGCTCGAGCAGGCGCTCGGCGAGCTCGCGGACCGAGCCGCTCAGGCAGCGCAGCAGCCGCTCGCGCACCACGGCATGCTCGGCGACGATCGCGCGGAACACTTCGGGCGACATCGAGGCGAGCAGCGACTCGCGCAGCGCGGCCACGTCGGCAAAGCGCGCGCGACCGTCCAGCGCCGAATGCTCGCCGAACATCTCGCCCGCCGCGATTTCGCGGAAGATGATGCGCCGGCCGCGTCCGGCCGACGCGCTCGCGCGCAGCGCGCCCGCGACCACGAAGTAGACGTCGCAGTCATTGTCGTCGCGGCGCATGACGTAGTCGTTGCGCTTGCAGCGCGTCCATTTGCACCGCGCCGCGATCTCGCGCAGGCTGTGGCTGCCCAGGCCCTTGAACAGGTCCACCTTCTGCAGGCCGAAGAGCGCGGAGGTACGCATGCGCTACTCCAGCGAAGTCACCCCATGGCGGATGGCGAACTTCACCAGCGTCGCCAGGTCGTCGATGTCGAGCTTCGCCATCATCCGGCTGCGGTAGGTATCGATGCTCTTCGGCGACAGGCCCAGCAGGGCGCCGACCTGCGCGCTGGTGGCGCCTTCGACGATGAGCTTCAGCACCTGCAGCTCGCGACGCGAGAGCCGCTCGAGCGGGTGGTCGCTGCCGCGCTCCCGGATGTAGTCGTCGAGCGAGCGCTGCGAGAGCTTTTCGCTCAGGTAGCGCTGTCCCGCGTGCACCGCGCGCACCGCGGCCACGACCTCGCCGCCGGCGGAGTCCTTCAGCACGTAGCCGCTCGCGCCGGCGCGTATCGCCTGGTAGACGTGCTCGGGACTCGCGTGCATCGAGAGCATGAGGATATGGGTGTTGGGGCACAGGTCGTGGATGCGCCGTGCCGCCTCGACGCCGTCGAGGCCGGGCATCGCGATGTCGAGCACGGCGACATCGGGCGGCGCTTCCGAAGCAAAGGCGACCGCGCGGCTGGCGTCGCCGAAGCTGCCGATCACGCGGATGTCGGGCTGCGCCGCGAGCAGCGCCTGCAGCCCGTCGCGCACCACGGCATGGTCGTCGAGCAGGAGTACGTCAATCGCCATGCTGGAGTACCGGGATCTCCACGACCACCTGGGTGCCGCGCGCCGCGGTTTCGACCCGCAGCGAGCCCCCTTGCGCTTCCGCGCGCTCGCGCATGCTCGGCAGGCCGAAGCCGCGCGGCGCCCCGCTCGCCTGGGCGAAACCGCGCCCGTCGTCCTTCACGATCAGGATCAGCGGCTCGCCGTAGCGGATGCTGATCTCCACGCCGCTGCCGCCGCTGTGCTTCGCGGCGTTCGTCAGCGCCTCCTGCGCGATGCGGAAAAGCGCAAGCTCGGTATCGGGCGCGAGGCGCGCCTCGCGTCCTTCGCACTGAGTGGAGACGTTCATGCCGGTGCGCTCGCTGAACTGCGACGCGTACCAGCGCAGCGCCGCCAGCAGGCCGAACTCCTGCAGCGCGACGGGACGCAGATCGGTAATGACGCCGCGAATGGAATCGATCGTCGTCTCGAGCAGGCCGGCCATCGCATCGAGGCGCGGACCCGCAATGCGGTCTCCGGCGGCCTGCAAGCGCTGCTTGAGCGCCTGCAGATCGATGCCGAGCGCGGTCAGGTTCTGCCCGATGAGATCGTGCAGCTCGTCGGCCACGCGCCGGCGCTCCGACTCCTGCATGCTGACCAGCCGGTCGAGCAGCCCGCGGATTTCCGCCTGGCTCGCGCGCAGCGCGTCCTCGGCCTGCTTGCGCTCGAGCTCCGCAGCGGCGCGCGACACGAAGATCCTGAGCAGCGAAGCGATGCGCGCCTCGTCGCGCAGCGGCTTGTCGTCGAGGATGCAAAGATGGCCCAGCGTCTTGCCCGCGGCGTCGCGCATCGCAATCCCGAGATAGCTCGCCGCGCCGAGGTCGACCAGGTCCTGGTCGCGCGGAAACGCCTGCTGCACCGAGTCCGCAAAGCAGGCCTCGCCTTGCTCGATGACGATCCTGCACGGCGTGTGCACGAGGTCGTATTCGACGGGTTTTGCCGGCCCGTCGCCCGCCCAAATCGCCAGCATGCGCAGGCGCGCGCCGTCCAAGAGCTCGGTCACGAATGCATAGCGCACCTTCGTCGCGCGCGCGACCGAGCGCACGAGTGCGGGGAAAAATCGTTCTCCGGTGACCGATGCCGTGCCCTCGAGCAGCGCCTGCAGGGCCTCTTCGGCCTGCTTGCGCTCCGTGACATCGACCGCGATACCGGCCACGCCGGTTTCGCCCGCCGCGTCGTCAAGCGGAAACTTCGCCACCAGCCAGTGGCCCGGGCGGCCGTCCGCGTACGGCACATCGTGCAGCCTCTGCGCCGCCACGCCGGCGCGCAGGATCTTCTCGTCGTCATCGCGGAAGAAGCGCGCGAGCTCCGGCGCGTGCAGCTCGAAGTCCTCGCGGCCGAGCACGTCCTTTGCCCGCCAGCCATAGACGCGCTCATAGGCGCGGTTGACGTAGATGTAGCGCAGGCGCGCGTCCTTGATCCATGCTGCCGCGGGCAGATGCTCCATGAACGCGTGGAAGCGCCGCTCGCTTTCGCGCAGCGCCTGCTCGGCGTGCTTGCGGCCGGTGACGTCGCGCGTGATCGAGAGCAGGCGCGTCTCGCCGCTCGCTTCGTCGTGGAAAGGAACCGCGTGCGTCTCGAGCCAGCGCCGGGTTCCCTTCAGGCCGACCATCTCGAACTCCAGCGTGCCGCGCTCGCCGCGGCACACGCGCTCGGTCAAGCTGCGGAACGCGTCGACGTGCTCGGGCGCAACGATGCCGTAGACGCACTGGCCGAGCACCGCCTCGGCGCGCTCGACTTCGATCATGCGCAATCCGGCGGCGTTCATTTCGAGCAGCCGCCCCTCAGCATCGAGCAGCTTCACGCATTCGGGCTCGTTGTCGATCAGCGCGCGCAGCCGCGCCTGCGCCTCGCGCAACGCCCGCGTGCGCTCCTCGACCATGCTCTCCAGGACCTGCGCGCTCCGCACCTTCTCCTCGGCGACAGACTATAATTCATCCCCGATGGACACGCTCGCACGCATCCGGCAGCTGGCGGCGAAGGAGTTCTCGATCAATCCCGACGGTCTCGATCCGGCAGCGCCGCTCGACAAGCTCGGCATCGATTCGCTCAGCTTCATCGAATTCATGTTCAAGGTCGAGGAAGAGTTCGGCGTTGCCGTGTCCGACGAGGACCTGAAGGCGATCAGGACGCTCGGCGACCTCGAGCGCCACGTCGCCGCCGCGCTGAGCGCCGCCGGCAAGGTCTAAGCGCCGGGCATGTCCGCGCGCCGCGTCGCCGTGACCGGAGCGGGCGTGGTCTCCCCGCTGGGCACCACCCTGGAGGAATTCCAGCGCTCGCTCGCCGCGGGCCGCTCGGGCATCCGCCGCCTCGCGCCCGAGCTCGCCGAGCGCTCCGGCGTGCAGGTCGCGGCGACGATCGACTGGAATCCGACGCCGCACTTCAAGGAAGCCGAGGCCGCGAACCTCGACCGTGCATCGCAGTTCGCGCTTGCCGCCGCGGCGCAGGCGATCGCGGCAAGCGGTCTTGCGCTCGAGGACGCGGACCGCGACCGCGTGGGCGTCTCCTGGGGCACCGGCATGGGCGGGGCGCAAACCCAGGACGCGAGCTACAAGCAGGTCTACGGCGCGGACGAGTGGCGGGTTCGCCCGCTCACCGTGGTCATGAGCATGAGCAACGCCGCGGGCTCCAACATCGCCGTGCGCCACGGCCTGCGCGGGCCGTTCGCCAACTACTCGACCGCTTGCTCGTCCTCGGCAATGGCACTCGGCGAAGCGATGCGCACCATCGGCGCGGGGCGCGCCGACGTGATGATCGCGGGCGGCTCGGAAGCGCTGCTGACGCCTGGCGTGCTCGTCGCGTGGCAAGCGCTGCGCACGCTCGCGCCCGCCGACCCCGCCGACGCCGCGGCGAGCTGCAAGCCCTTCGACAAGCGCCGCGCCGGGCTCGTGCTCGGCGAGGGCGCGGCGGCGTTCGTGCTCGAGGACGAAGCGCGCGCACGGGCACGTGGTGCGCGCATCTACGGCGTGCTCACCGGCTACGGCAACTCGTGCGACGCGGTCCACATGTCGCGCCCCGATCGGGACGGACAGATCCGCGCCATGAAGGAAGCGTTGAACGAGGCGCGCCTTTCCGCGCAGGAGGTGGGCTACATCAATGCGCACGGTACCGCGACCGCGGTTGGAGACGTGGTCGAAGCGGAAGCGATCAACGCGGTGTTCGGCGCCGCTGTGCGCGATGTGCGCGTGAGTTCCACCAAGTCGCTGCACGGCCACCTGCTCGGCGGCTCGGGCGCAATCGAGTTTGCCGCGGCCCTGTTCGCCCTCGAGCAGGGCGTGCTGCCGCCCACCGGCTTTCTCGAGCAGCCCGACCCGGCGTGCCCGGTGCGCCACGTCGCGCGCGAGGCCGAGCGCGTGCCTGCCCCGCGCGCGGTGATGTCCAATTCGTTCGCTTTCGGCGGCTCCAATGTCGTGTTAGTCGCGGCGCGCCCGTAGCGCGCTGTCGCCCTTTGCACTACCGGCACGGCGCCTGCATGAGGATTGCCATTCCATGCAGAACCGAAGCAAGGGGCGCCTCGGCCTCAAGGTGATTCACCGCCACCGGGTGGGCGACTCCACATTCCGCCGTGTGTCGGAGCTGGTCTTCGTCCGCGGCCAGCCCAAAGCCGTCCTCGGCTGGATCGACGCCGGGGGCGTGCGCACACCGATCTACATCTCCGAGCTCAACCCCGCCAAGCTGAGGAAGGCGGCCGCGACCAAGAACACGTACTACTACGACGAGGTCACCGTCGACCCGCGCTACGAGCCGGCATTACCGGCGTTGCATGCAAGGCAACACGAGCGCTAACGCGACCAGTCCAGGCCGATCTTCGCCACGGTCTCGAGGAAGGCCTCGCCCCGGACGGGCTTGATGAGGTAGCTGTTGACGCCGAGCCGATAGCTCTCCAGCACGTCGCGCTCCTCGTTCGAGGAGGCCATCACCACCACCGGGACCGCGCGCAGCTCAGACCCTTTTACGCGCCGCAGTACCTCGATGCCGTCCACCTTGGGCATCTTGATATCGAGCAGCACGAGCTTGGGGTGTTCGGGAGAGCGGTCTGCGTACTTCCCGCTGCAGAAGAGGTACTCGAGCGCCTCCGCGCCATCCTTCACCCAGTGCACTTGGCTCGCGAGGGTGCGCCCGCGCAATGCGCGCAACGTCATTTCGGCGTCTTCGGCGTTGTCCTCGACCAGCAGGATGTCAGCCTGCTCGAGCGCCATCGTCAGCCCTGCCCGCGATCAGCCAGGCGTTCGTTCCTCCCTGGGAACCAAGCTAGCGTTTGTCCGCCAGTCTGTCTAGCCAGAACTCCAGGAATTGGTGGCCAAGGGCGGAATCGAACCACCGACACAAGGATTTTCAGTCCTCTGCTCTACCAACTGAGCTACTTGGCCTGCGGGAGCAAACTGCGGAAAGGCGCGAATTATAAGGCGTAGAAAAGAAAAAGGCGCCCGAGGGCGCCTTTTCCCTTGTGCAAAAAAACTGCCTTACATGTCCATGTCGCCCATGCCGCCCATGCCGCCGGGCATGCCGTGCGAATGGCCGCCGCCGCCCTTCTTCTCCTCGACCAGCTCGGCCACCATCGCGTCGGTGGTGAGCATCAGGCCGGC
>Ga0075430_100000166_pt1 | contig 43368 bp, 16 predicted proteins | sample RhiMetdeltSRZDD4_FD_75294 | JGI IMG/M metagenome (GOLD analysis project Ga0075430, IMG submission 75294) | Populus rhizosphere microbial communities from Tennessee, USA - Rhizosphere MetaG P. deltoides SRZDD4 | ecosystem: Host-associated > Plants > Roots > Rhizosphere > Soil | place: USA... | reverse complement strand
GCCAAGTGCTGGCGCCCACATCGCGACAGGTGCCAGTGCCGCCCAGGCCGGGGAGCTGACCGACCATCCCATCCGTGCAGACAGAATGGCGATCGCGGTGGTTGCGCCCGTGGAAATCCCGACTACGACGAGCAGGGGCCCCCAAGGGATCGCAGCCCGCGTTCCGCGGCCGCCGTCACGATGAACAATGGACGTCACGGAAGCGCGGGCATTGTCGCACTGATCGATTGGATGCGGCTCGCGGTCTAGAATGGCGCCGTAACCTTGGCCAGCCCAAATCTCGACGCCCTCTTTCGTGATGCGCTTGCCGCAATTGATGCAGGCGACGTCGCAAGGCTCGACAACTTGTTGCAGCAACACCCCGAGCTCGTTCGCGAGCGCCTGACCGGTCCAGGCGAGTGGCTGCGCGATCAGATCGGGCCGGCCCTCGACGGCTTTTTCAAAGATCCCTACCTGCTCTGGTTCGTCACCGAAGACGCAGTTCGGGCGGGGCAATTGTCCGCGAACGTCGGCGCCGTAGCGCGCACCATTATTGATGCGGCGCGGCGCGAGGGCGTCCCTGATCTGCAACACCAGCTCGACTCGACATTCCATTTCGCGGTGTGCTCGCCGATCGGGCGTGACGATGGACGTCAACTCGAGCTGCTGGATGTGCTCATGGATGCCGGAGCGTCGACTGAGGGCGGGCCGGTGCAGGCCTTCATCTGCTACAACGAGGCGGCAGCCAGGCACCTGATCGCGCGTGGGGCAAGGCTGACGTTGCCGGCCGCCCTGTGCCTGGGGATGTGGGACGCAGTCGCCGCGTTGTCGCCGCAGGCGACGGCCGAAGAGAAGCAGGTGGCTCTCGGGCTCGCGGCACTGAACGGCAGAGCCGAGGCGTTGTCCAGGCTCCTGCCGCTTGGCGTCGACCTCGACGCGTTCACCTCGGGGTTCTATTCGCACGCCACACCGCTGCATCACGCGGTCTGGTCCGGATCGCTGGCGGCCGTGAAGGTCCTGGTCGAGGCCGGGGCGAAGCTCACCACTCGCGACAAGGCAGAAGATGCAACGCCGCTTGGCTGGGCCGAGTACGCCGCCACCCTGCCGGGGCGGGCATCCGAGGGAAAGCAGTTCAGTGAAATCGCGGCATACCTTCGGGAGCGCGGCAGGCGGTAGAATCTCGTCGCCTATGAGGCGTCGCCACCTGATCACGACCCGATCCAGCGCCATTACGGTCACGGCCGTACTTCTCGCCGCAGGGATCTCAGGCGTTCCCGCCGCTACACAGCCCGGGCAGGCGCAGGGACCTCCCGAGCTGAGCGTGCCGGAGGGCTTCGAGGTGCAGCTCGTTGCGGGTCCGCCACTCGTCGAACGCCCCATCGTTGCGGACTTCGATGAGCGCGGCCGGCTCTATGTCGCGGACTCATCCGGATCCAACGACAAGACGGACGTGCAGGTCGTCGAACGGCCGCATCGCATCGTCCGGTTGACCGATGATGACGGCGACGGGCGCTTCGATCGGAGCACGGTCTTCGCCGACAAGATGATGCTGCCTGAAGGCACGATGTGGCTCGACGGGTCCTTATATGTGGCGGCGCCGCCGAGCATCTGGAAGCTGACCGACACCAACGACGACGGCATCGCGGATCGGCGGGAGGAGTGGTTTCAGGGCAAGACGCTGGGAAACTGCGCCAACGATCTCCACGGTCCGTATCTCGGGCCCGACGGCTGGATCTACTGGACCAAAGGCGCGTTCGCGGAGCAGACCTACGAGCGAGCCGGCAAGGCGCCGCTCGTGACGCGCGCGTCCCACATCTTCCGCCGCCGCCCCGGGCACACGGAGATCGAGCCCGTCATGACCGGCGGCATGGACAACCCGGTCGATGTTGCCTTCACACCCTCCGGTGAACGGATCCTGACCGCCACGTTTCTCGAGCATCCGCAACTCGGACGGCGCGACGCAATCATTCACGCGATCTACGGTGGGGTGTATGGCAAGCCGCACGCAGTGATCGAGGGTCATCCCCGTACCGGAGACCTGATGCCGGTCATGACACATCTCGGTCCGGCCGTGCCGTCCGGTCTGACCAGGTACACGTCAGCTGCATTCGGCGAGGCGTATCGCGACAACTTCTTCGCCACGATGTTCAACCTGCGGAAGGTGACGCGCAACGTGCTCGAGGCGAGTGGGGCCACCTTCGTGAATCGCGAGTCGGACTTTCTGGTGTCGAGCAGCCGCGATTTCCATCCGACCGACGTCATCGAAGACGCCGATGGCAGCCTGCTCGTGGTCGATACGGGTGCCTGGTACAAGCTGTGTTGCCCGACGTCTCAGCTCGCGAAGCCGGATGTGCGCGGCGCCATCTACCGCGTGAAGAGAAAGGGTGCGCGGACCGTCAGTGATCCGCGAGGCACGAAGCTCGCCTGGAGCACGATGCCCGTTGCGCAGCTCGCGGCGCTGCTGGACGATGAACGCACCGCGGTTCGATCGCGGTCGATTGAACAGCTTGGCATGCGGGGTGCGGCGGCGGTTGCGGACGCGTCCTCGTTGTTGAGGTCGTCCGGCTCGCTGACCTCCCGGCTGAACGCGGTCTGGGCGCTCACCAGGATCGACGGTGAGCCGGCGCGTGCGGCAGTGCGAGGCGCCCTCGAGGATCGCGATGCGGTTGTCCGGCAGGCCGCGGTGCATTCGGCAGGTCTGTGGCGCGACGCCGCTGCGCGTGAGTCCCTGACCCGATTGCTCGGGTCCGCGGACGCCGCGCTCCAGCGCAATGCCGCGGAAGCCCTCGGCCGGCTTGGCGATCCCGGAGCAATCGGTGAGCTCGTGACGGTCGCAGGAACCGACGATCGAGTGCTGCGGCATTCGGCGACCTACGCGCTGATCGAGATCGGAGATCCATCCGTCACGCTCGCGGCCAGCAAATCAGCCCGCTCGCCGGCGTCACAGCGCGCCGCGTTGATGGCGCTCGATCAGATTCCGGGAAACGGACTCACGCCCGACGTCATCCTGCCGTTGCTCGAATCGCCCGAGGCTGCGTCGAGGGAGGCGGGCTGGTGGATTGCCGGCCGGCATCCGTCGTGGAGCAGTGCGCTCGCTCCGCTGTTTCGCCGTCAGCTGGCCGCGGCGTCGACCTCTGCCCAACGTGAAGACCTGCAGGCGAAACTCGCGCTGTTCGCGAGCGATGGCACGATGCAATCGCTGCTCGCCGAATGGGCCGGCGTCGAATCCGCGGCGAGTGTCAGGACGACCGCGCTCGGCGTCATGGCGGTCGCGGCCAGAACGACGCCAAAGGTTTTGCCTTCCGTGTGGATCGGCCCGCTGGCGCAGGCGATCGGCGACACGAATCCGGACGTAGCCGCGAAGGCGCTATCGGTGGTGCGGGCCGCGCCGATCGCCGCCGCGGCATCGCCGGTGCTGGGTGAAGCGCTGTTGAAGGTCGCACGCGACACGAATCGAACGCTCGACGCCCGCCTCGATGCGCTGTCGGCGGTGCCGCGAGAGCAGGCCGCGTCGAGCCCCGACCTGTTTGCAATCCTGCGGCTCAGTCAGGATGCCGGGCAGCCGGCGCTGGTGCGAAGTCTCGGTGCCGGGATCGTCGAACGCGCTGCGCTGACGCGCGAGCAGTTGATGGAAGTGACGAAGTGGGTGGGCACCGCGGGTCCGCTGGAGCTGCCGCGCCTGCTGCGCGCCTTCGATGCCGATGGTGATGAAGCGCTCGGCCTGACGCTCGTCGCGGCGCTCGAGCGCGCGACCGCACGAGCGAGTCTTCGGCCGGACGTGCTCAAACCCCGGCTCGCCAAGTATCCACCGGCGGTGCAGGCCCGCGCCGATGCGCTGTTGGCGACGGTCAATCTCGATGCGGCCGCGCAGGCGCGGCGCCTCGACGAGCTGACAGCCGCGGTGTCCGGCGGCGACGTCCGGCGCGGTCAGCAGGTGTTCAACAGCGAAAAAATCGGGTGTCTCACGTGCCACGCGATCGGCTATGCGGGAGGCAAAATCGGTCCGGATCTGACGCGAATCGGACAGGTGCGCAACGAACGCGATCTGCTGGAGGCCGTCGTCTATCCGAGCGCGAGCTTTGTCCGCAGCTACGAGCCGGTAATGGTCGCGTTGAAAACCGGTGCCGTCCACACTGGCGTGCTGAAGAGTGAAGACCGGAGCGACGTCGTGCTGACGACCAGCCCCACCACCGAGCTACGCCTCGCGCGAAGCGAGATCGCGGACATCCGTCCGAGCCCGGTGTCGATCATGCCGGCCGGATACGGCGATCAGTTGACGCGTCAGGAGCTGGCCGATCTGATCGCATTCCTTCGCGCCGCCCGGTAATCGTCCAACGAGCTGCGACCGATGGTCGGTCAAACACTCGGTCACTTTCGGATCACCGCCCGGCTCGGATCCGGGGGCATGGGGGTCGTCTATCGGGCGCACGACGAGAGACTGGACCGAACCGTCGCCATCAAGGTGATCGGCCGTGAAACGGGTATCACGCCCGTCGATCGCGCCCGCATCGTCGAGGAAGGGCGGGCGTCTTCCGCGCTCAGTCACCCGAACATCTGCACGGTCTACGAGATCGGCGAGATCGACGGCCAGGCGTACATCGCGATGGAGTACGTCGAGGGCCGGCCGCTGTCCGAGCTGATCCCGGTCAACGGCCTGCCGCCGGAGGTCGTGGTGCGATACGGGGCGGAGATTGCCGACGCGCTGGAGCACGCGCACGCCCGCGGTGTCGTGCACCGCGATCTCAAGACGCCGAATGTGGTGATCAGCGCGGACGGCCGTGCCAAGGTGCTCGACTTCGGCCTGGCCCGGCGCATCCCGTCGAGAGTGAACGAAGCCGTGACGAGGACCAGTGACCGTGTGGCGATGGGACCGTTCGCGGGAACGCTGCCCTACATGCCTCCCGAGTTGCTGCTCGGCCAGGACGCAGACGAACGCAGCGACATCTGGTCATTCGGCGTGACGGTGTTCGAGATGGCCACGGGGGAACTGCCGTTCAAAGGGCGCAACGAGTTCGAGGTGACCGCCGCGATCCTGCGGTCGCCGCCGCAGCCGTTGCCGGCCCATGTCCCGCCGATGATCCGCAGCGTCATCCAGCGATGTCTCTCGAAGGATCCGGCACACCGGTACCAGCGCGCCGGGGAAGCACGCGCGGCGCTCGAAGCCATCCAGTCCGACTCGGCGATCGCCCCGGCGGCTGCGCCCGTCGAAGGATCACACCGGCGAGGTTGGCTGGCCGGCGCTACCGCCGCCGGGATCGCTCTGGCCGCAGCGGCCGGCTGGTGGCTGTACCGGGATCGCCAGCGACCACCGGACGGCGTGCCGGGTGGAGGGCGTCTGATCCCTGCGGTCACCTCGGATGCGCCGGTCTACGACCCCGCGATCTCGCCGGATGGCAAGATGCTGTCTTACGGCGCCGAGGATGCGAGTGGCCAGGCCGATCTGTTCGTTCGCCGTGTCGCCGGCGGGGCGCTGATCAAGCTGACCGACGATCCGGCCCGGGAAACGACGCCCCGGTTCTCGCCGGACGGTGAGTGGATCGTTTTCACCCGCCGGGAATCGGCTGACGGCGTCCCGGAGCTTCGCGTCGTGCCTTCCCTCGGTGGCGACACGATCGCATCGATTCCCGAGGCGGCCGGCGCGGCCTGGTCGGCGGATGGTCAACGGCTCGCGTTCTTGAGGCGTGGAGCGTCCGGACAAATGCAGCTGATCGTCAGCGCGGCTGATGGCGGCAGCCCACGCGTCGTGCTCGAGTCGGACAGCACCTATCCCTTTCTGCGGGAACCGGCGTGGGCACCTGATGACACCGAGATCGCGATCGTGCGGGGCACAGGTGGAATCGCGGGAGAGATCTGGCTTGTTCCTGTTGCCGGCGGACCGCCGAGGCGTCCGTTCACCGATCCGCCTGAAGTCTTCGCGGACTCGCCGGTGTTTACCAGTGACGGTCGGGCTCTGATCCATTCATCGAACAGGGGCGGGGCGACAAACCTCTGGGCGTATCCCGCCCGCGGCGGTGCGCACGTCCGGCTGACTACGGGGACCGGCCCGGACATCGGCCCCACGGTCGCGGCCGATGGCACGATTGCGTTCCTCAACTCGCGCTGGCGCAATGCCCTCGAAGTCCACGGCCTTGGAAACGACCCGCCTCGAACGCTGACCACGCATTCACCTTTTTTATGGGCGCCGGTCTTTTCTCCGGACGCGAAGGAGATCGCATTCAGCCGCAGCGAAATGGACGGCTCGTGGCACATCTGGTCCATCCCGGCAGCCGGGGGCACACCGCGCCGGCTCACGTCGGCGGCAGCGGGTGAGGTCTATTCCCGCTATAGCCCCGACGGCCGCTTCATCTGGTTTCACACCTGGCAGACACCGAGACGCGTCGGCCGCGTCGCGCGTGACGGTGGCGCGATCGAACTGCTGTCGTTCGGCGCCGACGGCGATGGTTTTCCCGATCTGTCGCCGGACGGCAGCCAGGTTGTCGTGACCCGTACCGACGCGGATGCCGAACGCCTTTATGTCGCACCTTCGGGAGGAGGAACGGCCCGGCGCCTGACATCGACGCCGGGCGCGGTGGGGAAGTGGTCGCCGGATGGGAAACGAATCGCCTTTGCCGCCAACCGCGGCTACACCGGAGGGATCCTCGTGGTGGACGTGAGCTCGGGCCGGGAGCAGCGCCTCACCAAGACGGGCGGGTGGCCGGAGTGGCTGCCAAACGGGTCCGAGATCGCCTACCTGGTGCTGGGACGCACCGGCAACCAGGAGATACAGGTCATCGCCGGGCACGGAGGAACGCCCCGGCCGCTCGGCCAGGTGCGATTCAACGGCTGGAACTATCCATTCGCGATCTCTCCGGACGGGAAGGCAATCGCGACGTCGAACTCGCGGCACATCTCGGACGAGATCTGGCTGATCGAACCGGCGAAGCGCTAGTGATTTGCATCAAGCCTGTTAAGGTTGGTTTTCGCTCGCCGATTCGATCGCACGCCGACAAAAGGCATCCGCTACGAAGACTCGCCGGCGACCATTTGTGGTCCCGGGCAAAAAATACTCAACAAAAACCGCGCTGCTCTTCGTGAGTGCGTAATGGCACACGGCGCGCATAGCGCGCCGCCGGCATCACTGCCGGAGGAGTGTGTATGCGTGGTTTTGGACGGGCCCTGATCCTGGGGTTAATGGTGGCGTTCTGTGCGCCGGCCGGTGCATCAGCATCGCCATTATTAGATGACATCGGTCTGACCGGCTGCTCGCTCGTGGCAGATCCGACTCTCTGCACAATTACTGTCGTCAATAACTTTGGCGACGTGGAGATAACCGACGGCCAGCTACTGACCGATAACAGTGTCGCGCTGTTCGCTTTCGAGCTGTTCGAGACGACGACGTTTTCGGTTTTCACGACATCGGCCGACAGCGGCTTCGATCCGGCTCTGGGTCTGTTCTACGGCGATAGCGACCCACTCCACTCCCTTGGACAAGTTGTCACCTACTCCAATTCGGAAGGCGAGTTCCGAGCCATCAGCTACGACATTGACACCAACACGAATTTTGACGCGCAACTACTCGATCTTACGCTCGATTCCGGCGTGTATCTCCTGGCGCTTGTGCAGTATCCGAATGAATTCAAGAACGAAGTGGGGAGTCTCGAGGAGTCTCTCCAAGCCGGTTTTACGTGCGATGACCCACTTGTGGGATGTGCTTTCACAGGCGGCACGTATCGCTTCACCATCGATGTCGAGGATGGCGTCCCTGCGCCCGTACCGGAACCAGGCACGCTCACTCTGATGGCCGGTGGTGCGCTTGCCGGCTTGATACAGCGTCGTCGTTCGAAGAAACGAAATCGAGCGGAACCAGTTTCGCGTTAGGATGACGCGGCCCGCTGTGGCGGCGGCTCGTTTTCCCCCACAACTTATGTGCTTCGTCCGTCCGTCGTCGCGGCGCCGGATTGCCCGTGCGCTTGCCCTGGCCGTGCTCGCTGCGGTTGGCGCCACACTGTCCGCGCAGCAGCCGCAGATCGTGCCCGGCAGCAACGTCAACATGGTGTCCGGCACGACGTTCCCGGACGGCGACCCGTACCTCCAGCGTCAGAACGAACCCTCGAGCGCGGTCTCGACGCGCAACCCGCTGCACATCCTGTCGGGGGTGAACGACTATCGGACGGTCGATTTGCCCGGCCCGTTCGACCCGCTGCGCGGCTTCAAGATGAATGCGGAGGCGTGGGTCGGCCTGTTCAAATCGACCGACGGCGGGCAGAACTGGAAGAGCACGCTGCTGCCCGGCTTTCCGCAGGATGTCTCCGCGGACGGACTGGCGTCGCCGCTCAAACCGCGCCAGGCGGCGACCGATCCGGTGGTGCGGGCCGGCACCAGCGGGCTGTTCTACTACGCGGGCCTGGTGTTCGATCGGGGGGACAACAAGCCGAGCGCTGTGTTCATGGCGCGGTTCATGGATTTGAACAACACGGAGACCGGCGACCCCTTCGGCTACGTCGGGACGGGGATCGTCGATGCGGATAGCGGCCTGCGGTTCCTGGACAAGCCGGCGGTGGCCACCGACGTTCCGCGCGGGGCGGGGAGCTGCACGATCACGAGCGTCCAGACCGATCCGGTGACGAAGGTCCGGACCACGCACGTCCAGACCATTCCGGCGGGGAACGTCTACGTCGCCTACTCGGCCTTCACCGGGCATGGTGTCGAGGAGCAATCGGTCATCCTGTTTTCGCGGTCGACCAACTGTGGCCAGACGTGGAGCGCCCCGAAGGCGCTGAGCACGGGGTCCCGCCTCGTCCAGAACGCGCAAATCGCGGTGAGCCCGACCGACGGCGCGGTGTATGTCTCGTGGCGGCGCTTCAAGTATCTGACCCAGGACGACGCGATCATGGTGGTCAAGTCGGTGGACGGCGGCGCGACGTTCGGGAAGGTGCTGCGGGTGTCGGGGGTGCGACCGTTCGATCAGATCACCACGGCGACCCGGTTCCGGAGCAACGGGTTTCAGACGATGGCGATCGACGGGACCGGGCGGGTGTATCTGGCCTGGCCGGATCGCGGCTACGCGCCGCTGCGGCCGGATCCGGTGACCGGCGATTCGCGCATCGTGCTGTCGACGTCGACGACCGGGGCGACGTGGACGGTGCCGCGGGCGATCCAGCCGGCGGGGATCGGCCACCAGCTGATGCCGGCGCTGACGTTCCACGGCGGCAAGCTCCGGGTGCTGTATTACGACCTGCGGGAAGACGTGTCCGGGGTGTTCAGCGACTTCATCGACGAACAACCGATCCTGGACCTGACCCCGCCGGGGATCCGGCATACGCTCGATGCGTTCGTGGCGCAGGCGCTGCCCGGCAGCGCGCCGGTGTTCACGACGGCGCGGGTCTCGGACTACGCGCGCGGGTTCATGCCGGGCTCGACGCTGGAAGAGCGCCTGCAGTTCAATCCGCCCAACCTGCCGTTGTTCCGGCAGGGGTTCGTACCCTTCATGGGCGACTACATCGATCTCGCGCCGGCGCCACCCTTCGTGCTGAACGAGGCGGGCGCCTGGGTGCACAACACCGCGCCGTCGGGCAGCGTGGTCTCGCACGCGTTCTGGACGGACAACCGCGATGTCCGGGCGCCGGCGGATGGCAACTGGGCGAACTACACCCCGGTCACGTCGGAGGCGGTCGGCCCGGTCAGCCGCTTCGACCCGACCAAGCCGGTGCCGTCGTGCCTGCCGGGGCAGGTCGGGATGCGCAACCAGAACGTCTACACGGCGCGGGTGACCGACGGGCTGTTCGTGTCGGCGCCGGGCAACACCAAGCCGTTCAACGGCTTTCAGCGCGCCTTCGTCATCGTCGCCGAGAATGCCTCGGCGGTGCCCCGGACCTACCGGCTGCGGATCGAGAATCAGCCGCTCGGCGGCGGGCAGGCGTCGTTCCTGCAGTTCGGCCCGGCGCTGACGACGCTCGACGTGGCCACGCCGGCGTTGTCGTCGGTCGCGCGCACCGTCTTCGTCACGGCCCAGGAGCCGACGGCGCGGATCACCGTGTCGGTCACCGAGGTCACCGGTGTGGGCGGCACCGTGGTCCCCAACGGCCTGACCGGCACCGCGGTCCTGAACCCCGATCCGCAGAATCCGGTGCTGCAGAATCCCGTGCTGCAGAACCCGGTGCTGCAGAATCCGGTGCTGCAGAACATTGCGCAGGCCGAGTCCTACACCCCGGCGATCAGCTATGGGCTGGTCGGGACGCCGAACCTGCAGAATCCGGTGCTGCAGAACCCGAACCTCCAGAACCCGAACCTGCAGAACCCGTCGATTCAGAATCCGCACCTGCAGAACCCCAACCTGCAGAACCCGGTGCTGCAGAACCCGGTGCTGCAGAACGACGCGGTCGCCAACCCGAGCATCGTCAACCCGAACCTGCAGAATCCGAATCTGCAGAATCCGGTCCTGCAGAATCCGAACCTGCAGAACCCGACGCTGCAGAATCCGAACCTGCAGAACGCGGGCTTCAGCGACACCAACTGGGTCCTGACAAACGGGGGCAACACCACCGCGTCGTATACGGTCAATCTCTTGCTCAACAGCCCGGTGCCGGCCGGATTCGCGACGCAGCTGCTGGTGCACAAGACGTTCACGACGCCGGCGGCGGATGGGTGCGAGCTGAAAGAGCAGCTGCACACGATCCTGCTGGCGAATATTCCCAATCCGCAGTTCCTCACCGATCCCACCAACCCGAACCTGCAGAATCCGAACCTGCAGAACCCGAACCTGCAGAATCCGACGCTGGCGCTCGCGCCCGGCGAGTCGGCGACGGTCACGCTCCGCGTGCTCGACCCGAACATCTTCGACGGCGTGACCTATGACGCCTCCGCCGCGGTGACGCCGGCCGCGGTCGCGCAGTCGGTGGACACGGTCGACGCCGCCGCGGGCGACACCACGCCGTCGGTCGCGCTGCCGCTCACGATTACGACGGCGGAGATCCCGCCGACCACGCCCGGGGCGCCGATCAATCGGACGCTGCAGAGCGTGGCCGCGGTGGGCACGCTCCTCTGCACGGTGGTCAGCGGGCAGCTGCCGCCGGGGGTGACGTTGAGCCCCACCGGGACGCTCGCCGGCACGCCGACGACGCCGGGCAACTACGTCTTCACCGTGCGCTGCACCGACGCGAACGGCCGGTCGGACGAGCAGACGCTGTCGATGCAGATCGATCCGGCGGCGCCGCTGAACGCCGACTCGCTGTGGAATGGCGCGGATGCGAACTGGTACAACCCGGCCAACTGGAGCCCGCGCGGCGTGCCGACCGCCACGTCCCGGGTCTACATTTCGGCGGCGACGACGATCTTTCCGAGGCTGACGAGCCACGCGACGGTCCGCAACGTGTTCCTGGAGCCGGGGGCGACGCTCGACACGAACGGCTTCACGCTGACGGTGACCGGCAACGCCGATGCCGGCCACACGATCATCGGCGACGGCCGAACGGTCCTCACGGGCAATGGTGGCACCGCGAGCGGCGTGTTCGGGAACCTGGAAATCCAGGGGCGCATCACCTTGACCGCGCCGCTCACGACCACCGGTACCCTGATACTCGGCGCCGGCGCACGGCTCGAGCTCAATGGTCAGCCGCTGATTGTCGGCGGACAGTTGATCACCAACGTCACCGCCGGCGCGCTGCCTGTGGTCGTTGGAGCGACGGCTGCCCCGAACAACGTGTTCATCACGAGCGGCGTGAACGTCAACGGCCTGGTGATCACGGGCGCGCCGCTCACGATCAACGCCGGCGCGCTGACACGGTTCGACAACGTGTCGCTTGGCGGCTTTGCCCCCGACGCGGCGCAGCTGACGGTGAACAACCCGGGGCTCGTCACCCACTTCCCGATGAACGGCGTGTCGTTCTCCACGCTGCCAACCACCGGCCAATACGTTCAGGCGAACGACACGCTGGACGCGGGCCCGGTGCTGATCCTCGACATCATCGGGGCGGTCCCTGCTGACGGCTCCGCTCACACCTCGACATCGGGTGGCGCGATCGTCAACTGGATCCCGAATCCGGGCGACGCCAACCTCGCGGTGACCCAGACGGTGACGCCCGTGCCATCAGCGGCGGGCACGCGACTGAATTACGTAATCACTGTGACCAACGGTGGTCCGCAGCCTGCAGTGGGCGTGACGCTGCTGCCCGGCGTCCCGACCGGTGCGACCGGGGTGACTGCGGCGGCCACGCAGGGCGCCTGCACCCTCAATGCGGGCACATGGAGTTGCGCTCTCGGCAGCCTCGCCGCGGGTGAATCCGCCCGTGCGGACGTGTCCTTCATTCCGGCTGGCGTCGGCTCGCTCCTCACGACGGCCTCGGTGACCAGCCAGACGCTGGACACGGTGATTGCGAACAACTTCCACACCGTTGCCGCGACGATTCTGCCGGCCGGTCAGGGTGTGGACCTGGCGTTGACGAAGGCGGACTCGATCGACCCGGTCGGCTTGAAGCAGCCCTTCACGTACACCTTGACGGCGTCGAACCACGGAACGACGGTGGCGACGAACGTCGTCGTCACCGACAACGTGCCGGCCGGTATCACCATCGATTACGCCACGTCGGCGTCGGGCCTGTGTTCGGCGGTCAGCACCCAGGTGCTGTGCAGCTTTGCGTCGCTGGCGCCGGGCCAGAGCGTCACGATGACGTTCAACGCCATCGGCACCGCGGTCGGCGTCGTGACGAATCAATCGTCGGTGGGCTCCGCGGAACCGGAGCTGACGCCGGCGGACAACATCGCGACCCAGGTGACCACGATCGTGACGTCGGCGGTCTGCAGCGCGGTGACCTTCTCGGGACCGGTGCTGTTCTCCGCCAACGGGCCGACTGGAGATGTGCTCGCCGGCGATCTGAACGGTGACGGGTTCAAGGACATCGTCGCCCCGGTGCCCTCCGCCAACTCGGTGGCGGTGCTGCTCGGTGACGGCAGCGGCGGCTTCGGTGCGCCGACGTTGTATCCGTCCGGTGTTGGTACGCACGAGGGCGTGATCCTCGACCTCAACAACGATGGCCGTCTGGACATCGCCCTCGAGGGCTTCGTCGACGCGTTCGTCCTCTTCGGCAATGGCAGCGGCGGCTTCGGCGCGCCGGTGACCTACACCTTCGGCGCGATCGTCGGTGATGTGCGGGCGGGCGACTTCAACGGAGACGGCCGGCCGGATCTGGCGATCACCACGATTCAGCAAGCGAACGCGCTGCACATCCTGCTCAACGACGGGAACGGCGGCTTCGTCGATACGAGCCCTATTGGGCTGTCTGCGCCCTCGGATCGCATCGTCGTGCAGGACATCAACGGAGATGGCAGGCCGGACCTGGCGCTCTCGTACGCCGCTGGCACCGCGGCCGGCATCGTCTCGGTGTTCCTCGCCGACAGTGCCGGAGCCTTCCGCCCAGATCTGACGCTTCCGTTCGCAACCGGCGGGCAGACACGAGTGTTCGCCCTCGGCGATATCAACGGAGACAACGTCAGCGATCTTGGGGTGATCGAACTGCTGACGGGCGGGAATCGCGTCCACCTCCTCTTTGGCGACGGTTTAGGTGGCTTCGCAACCCAGCTTCTGACCGACCAGGTGGTGGGGGCTTTCAGCCTCGAGGCCGGCGACGTGAACAGCGACGGCAAGCGCGACCTCGCCGTGTCGGGCGGAGCGATCGTGCACGTGTTCCTGGGCAACGGCACCGGCGGGTTCGGCCCGCCCAGCCCGTTCTCGATGCCGTTCGGCCTGCAGTTCCGGCTCACAGACCTCAACGGCGATGGGCGCCTCGACATCGCGTCGGCACTGAACCAGGGTAACGGCGTCGCGATCCTCTTGAACGGCTGCGGACAGACCGCAGGCGATCTGACGGTCACCGCGATCGACTCGCCGGATCCGGTGAGTGAGGAAGGGACGCTGACCTACTCCGCGACCGTCACGAACGCAGGTACGGTAACGACCACGCAGGTCACATTCACTCAGTCCCTGCCAGCAGCCGCCAGGGCCGGCACGGCCACGCCGAGCCAGGGCACGTGTGCGGTTGCGGGCCGCCTGGTCACCTGCAACCTCGGCACCCTCGCGCCGAACGCGAGTGCCACGGTCCAGGTGACAGCTACGCTGGTATCGGGCGGGACGTTGAGCAGCACGATCGGAGTGGGATCGGAACTACCTGATTCGACGCCATCGAACAACGTCGTGGTGGTGACGACCACCGTCAATCCGACCGGCCGGCAGCTGGTCGTCACCAACACCAATAACGGCGGCCTCGGGTCTCTGCGACAGGCGATCCTCGACTCGAACGCGGATATCGGCGATCGCGACACGATCGTCTTCAACATCCCAGGCAGCGGCGTCCGGACGATCACGCTGCAGTCAGGCCTCCCGCAAATCACCCAGCCGGTGGTCATCGACGGTACCACGCAGCCGGGATACGCGGGAGCACCGCTGATCGAGCTGAACGGCAACGGCGTGTCGGCGATCGGGCTGCAGGTCCAGGGAGGCAATTCGGAGGTTCGCGGGCTGGTGATCAACCGCTTCGGGGGCGCGGGGATCTTCCTCACGTCGAGCGGCGGCAACGTCGTCGAGGGGAATTACATCGGCACCGATCCGAGTGGCACGGTGCGGCAGGCGAACGGCGGCCATGGAATCCTGGTGCTTGCGGCGAACAACCGGATTGGCGGTCCCGGGGCCGCACGCAATCTGATCTCGGGGAATGACGGCGCTGGGATCAAGATCGAGACGGCCGCTGCCACGGGCAACCTGATCCAGGGCAACCACATTGGTGTGAACGTCAGCGGTTTCGGGGCGATCGGGAATACCGCCGGAGGCATCTTCTTCGAGAACGGGCCCGCCGGGAACACTATCGGCGGCCCGTCATCGGCCGGAGCGGGGAATGTCATCTCCGGCAACGGCAACACGGGGATTGCGCTGTTCGGAGCCAACGTCACCGGCAACATCGTGATCGGCAACCGGATTGGCACCGACAGTCTCGGCACCACGTCAATTCCGAATGCCGGCGAAGGCATCCACGTCGCGAGCGGCTCCGGCAACGTCATTGGCGGCACGGCCGCGGGCACGGGGAACCTCATCTCGGGCAACGCCCAGAACGGCGTGGCGATTTCCGCTGCGACAGCCACGAACAATACCGTCCTCAACAACCTGATCGGCACGAACAACAGCGGCATGAGCGCCATCGGGAACGGCGCAAATGGTGTGGTCATCACCGATGCCGGCGCGAACACCATTGGCGTGGCCAACGGCGGCAACGTGATTTCCGGGAATGGCCAGAACGGCATCGCGATCTTCGGGGTGGCATCGATCGGCAACCAGATTTACGCCAACCGCATCGGCGCGAACTTCCCCGCAACCGGACCAGTCGGGAACCTGCAGGACGGTATTCGAGTTGACGGCGCCGTGACGACGGTCATCGGGGGGACGAGCGAGTCGCTGCGGAACGTGATCGGCGGCAATCTGCAGCACGGCATCGGTCTCTACGACCTGGCCAGCGGCACGCGGGTCGCCGGCAACACGGTCGGCTTCAGCGCGCCGCTCACGTTGCTCGGCAACGGCCTCGAAGGGATTCAAATCAACAACGCCTCGAATACCACTATCGGTGGACCGCAGCCGGAGCAGGCCAACCTGATCTCCCGCAACGGCCGCAATGGTGTCTCCGTCATCGCCGGGACGCACAACGTCATCGAGGGCAACCGGATTTTCGGCAACACGGCTCTCGGTATCGATCTGGGCAACGACGGCGTCACGACGAACGACACCGGCGACGGCGATACCGGACCGAACAATGTGCAGAACTTCCCGGTGCTCGCGGGTGTGGTCGGCGGCGTCACGGGCACGCTCAACAGCACGCCCGGCTCCGGCTTCCTGATCGAGTTCTATGGCAACACCACCTGCGACGCGTCGCAGCACGGAGAAGGGGAGACGTTCCTCGGGAGCTCGCTGATACTCACCGACACGGACGGGAACGCGACGATTCCGCTCTTCCCTGCGCAGGCGGGACAGGTCGTCACCGCGACCGCGACCAGTGGCAACGGTGACGGCGACACGTCCGAGTTCTCGGCCTGCGTCACGGTCCCGGCCGCGCCGCCGTCAGCCGACCTGTCGATCTCCAAGACCGACTCGGCTGATCCCGTGACGCCCGGCAGCTCCTTCAGCTACGTGCTGGTGGCCCACAACGCCGGGCCGGCGCAGGCGGTGGGGGTCAGCGTGACCGACACGGTGCCGGCGGGCCTGTCGATCGGGTCTGCACTGACCACACAGGGCAGCTGCACCGTCGCGAACCAGACCGTGAGCTGCTCGCTCGGTACCCTGGCCGTCAACGCGTCCGCGACCATCACGATCAACGTCACGGGACTGACCGCCGGCACGGTATCGAACACGGCAACCATCTCCGGCGAGCAGCTTGATCCCGTACCCGGCAACAACTCGGACGGCGAAGACACCACCATCCAGCTCGCGTCGTGCAGCGTCCCCACGTTCACGGGGCCGGCGCCTTATGCCGGTTCCCCCGGGGCGATGGCCGTGGTCCGGCTCGTCGACATGAATCACGACGGTCGCCTTGACGCCGTCGCCACGCACGAAAGAATCTCTGACGGCGTCGACGTGTTCCTGGGTGATGGTGCCGGCCACTTCGGTGCGCCGCGATTCACCTCCACGGTGACCGGGCCCTGGATGCACGTCGTGGCGGACTTCAACGGCGACACGCATCCTGACGTGATCACCGCCACCGATCGCACCGCACCGGGCAATCCGATCACGTTGCGGCTGCTGACAAACGACGGGACCGGCACGCTGACGCTGGTGCCCTCGTTCTCGATTCCGTTCGGTGGCGGGGTCAACGCGACCGACATCGATCGCGACGGCGACCAGGATCTCCTGATCGTTACTCCTACGGGCGATCTCGCGCTGCTCCGCAACGGCGGGCAGGCCAACTTCGGCGCACCGGAAGCGATCCTTGCCGGTCCGCTCAACTTCTACACGTTCGGCGACTTCAATCGTGACAACCGCACTGATGTCGCGGTCGCTCTCGGCACGCCTGGCATCGCGATCCTCCTGGCGAACGCCACCGGCGGCTTCGAGGCACCGGTCAGCCAGGCGATCGCCGGCGGTGCGCACGTGATCGCCGATCCCGCCGACCTCAACGGTGACGGTGTCCTCGATCTGCTCATCGTCCATGGAGACGAGGAGGAGCCGAGTACGGGCGCGAGCGTCGTTCTCGGCAACGGCACTGGCGGGTTCGGTGCCGCGTTCCAGGCGACGGACAGTTTCGTGTACTTCCCGACCCTCGGTGACGTGACCGGCGACGGGCGGATCGATCTCGTCGGCATCTCGAGCCTGGGCAGCTTTGGAGTCTGGCGCGGAAACGGGGACGGTACTTTCGCGGCCCCTGTGAACTTCCCGAACGCGATCTACTACGGCCCGGCCGTAGGTGACCTCAATGGCGATGGTCGGCCAGATATCGCGACCGGCGACATCAACGGAACGCTCAACGTTTTCCTGAACAACTGCGGCGCCGCGCCGACGAATCTCCGCGTCGCGGTGACCGAATCGGCTGATCCCGTCGCTGAGGGGGGCGAGCTGACTTACACGGTCACGGTAACCAATCCGACCGCCACGGCCGCGGCCGGAGTGCGGTTGACCAGCGTCTTGGCACAGCTGATCGATGACAACCCCGAGCTGCCGACGGTTACCGTGCTCGACACCACGTCTTCTGCCGGTGGCACGCTGACCACGACCGGCGCCACCTACGCCTGGACAGTGCCGACGCTGGCCGCGAACAGCACGGCCACGTTCACGTTCCGATTCCGCGTGCTCGCAGGCGGGACGCTTTACTTCACCACCGGCGTCACGAGCGACGGAACTGAGACCGATCCTTCTGACAACGGCGCCCAGGAAACAACGGCGGTCACGCCGACCAGCCGGACCATCGTGGTCACGACGGCCGCCGACAGCGGCCCTGGCTCGCTGCGGCAGGCGATCATCGATTCGAACGCCGACACTGGTGATCGCGACACGATTGTCTTCAACATTCCGGGTGCGGGCGTTCATACGATCACACCACTCTCGCAGCTTCCGTTCGCGACCGAACCAGTCGTGATCGACGGTGGCTCAGGCGCGACGCCGTTGATCGAGTTGAATGGCAACTCGCAGCCGTTCGGCGGCCTCGTGATCACGGGCGGCGACTCGATCGTTCGCGGCCTGGCGATCAACCGGTTTGGCGGTGGCGCACTCGGCCTGTTCACGAAGGGCGGCAACGTCGTTGAAGGCAACTTCATCGGGACCGATCCGACGGGCACGCTTGCCCGACCGAACAGCAACTTCGGCATTGGGATCGACTCGGCGGGCAACCGGATTGGCGGCCTGACGGCGGCGGCGCGCAACGTCGTTTCCGGCAACCAGACCACGGCCATCTTCATCGGCGGCCCCGGCGCGACCGGGAACGTCATTCAAGGCAACTACATCGGCATCGACGCCGGCGGTTCGGGGCCGCTCCCGAACACGCCGACCGTCGGCGGCATCCAGCTCACGAACGGTGCCAGCGGCAACACCATTGGCGGCGCGGTTGCTGGAGCCGGCAATGTCGTGTCGGGTAACACCACGCATGCCATCTCCGTGTTCGGTTCGACCACCAACGACAACGTCATCCAGGGGAACTTCATCGGCACTGGTCCTGGCGGCACGACCCGGATTGCCAATGGCGGCATTGGTGTCGACGTCGTCAGCACCCAGCGGACGATCGTGGGCGGCCCTGGTCTTGCGCGGAACGTGATCTCCGGCAACGGGACCGGCATCCAGATCCGCACGGGTGCAGTAGGCACCAAGGTCCAGGGCAACTACATCGGTCTGAACGCGGCCGGCACGGCGGTGATCTTCAACTCGCTCGGGATCTCGATTAACAGCAATGCTGGCGTCAACACGATCGGTGGGACCGGAGCCGGCGAGGGCAACGTCATCTCCGGGAACAACGGCCAGGGCATCACCATCCAGTCCGGCTCGAACGGCACCATCATTCAGGGCAACCTGATCGGGCTCGACGCTGGCGGCACTGTGGATCTCGGGAATACGAGCGACGGTATCAACCTGAATGGCGTCAGCGGCACGGTGATTGGCGGAACCGCGTCGGGCGCGCGGAACGTGATCTCCGGCAACAACAGCGTCGGCATCCGTATCCAGGGAGTCGCAGCAACCGGCAACGTGGTGCAGGGCAACTACATCGGTGTCAACACGGCGGGGGGCGCCGCAGTTGGCAACGGGATCTTCGGTGTCGTCATCCAGACCAATGCCACGGGGAACACGATAGGAGGCGCTGCAGCGGGAGAAGGCAACGTTATTTCCGGCAACGTCACCGCGGGCATCACTGTTCAGTCTTCCGCGAACGGGAACACGATTCAGGGGAATTTGATCGGCCTCAACGCGGCAGGTACTCAGGCGCTGACCAACGTCGATGGCATCCGTCTCACCGCCGTGTCAGGCACCATCATCGGTGGCACGACAGCGGGCGCTCGCAACGTGATCTCCGGGAACACGACCGGCATTCAGATGCAGACCGGAACGACCGGTACGCTGGTCCAGGGCAACCGAATCGGCACCAATCTCACGGGCGGTTCCGCGGTCCCGAACGGCGCCGGCATCAACATCAGCTCCGCCAGCGGCAACACGATTGGCGGCACGGTGGCCGGCGCGGGGAATCAGATCTCCGGTAACACCGGCAACGGCGTCTGGATCAACGCGGCGGACACCAACGTGGTCCAGGGCAACCTCATTGGCGTCGGTGCCAACGGACAATCACCCCTGCCGAACGGCTTCGGCGTGTTCGTGATGGGCGCGAACAACACCATCGGCGGCACCGTCCCGTTCGCGGGCAATACGATTTCCGGCAACACCAATATCGGCCTCAACGTGGCGACCGGCGCGACCGGGACGCTCATCCAGGGCAACCGCATCGGTGTCGACGCCTCGGCCATCAACCCGCTGCCAAATGACGGGGCAGGTCTGTTCCTCGATGGCAACGGCACAACCGTCGGCGGACTGGTCGCCGGAGCCGATAACGTGGTCGCGAACAACGGCGGACCTGGCGTCCGGGTGAATTCCGGGACCGGGCACGCCCTGCTGAACAACTCGATTTTCGCCAATGGCGGTCTCGGAATCGACCTGGGTGGCGCTGGCATCACGGCGAACGACCCCGGCGACCCCGACTCCGGCGCGAACAACCAGCAGAACTTCCCGGTGCTGACCGCGGTCGTGGGAGGAGTGCAGGGAACGCTGAACAGCACGGCGAGCGCGGCTTTCACCGTGCAGTTCTTCGGTAATGGCGCGTGCGATCCGTCGGGTAACGGTGAGGGTCAGACCTTCCTCGGCTCAGCGCCGGTGACGACGGACGCGAACGGCAACGCCACCATCCCGCTCTTTGCGGCGGCGAGCGGGACGATCGTGACGGCGACGGCGACCAGCGCGACCAACGACACGTCCGAATTCTCTTCGTGCGTCACGGTTCCGGCCGCACCGCCGTCCGCGGATCTGTCGCTCACGAAGTCCGACTCGGCCGACCCGGTCGGGTTCGGCGAACCGTTCAGCTACACGCTCGTCGTACGCAACTCCGGTCCCAATATCGCGTTCGGCGTCTTCATGAGCGACACGCTGCCCGAGGGGGTCACCGCGTCTTCAGCGGTGTCCACGGCCGGCAGCTGCACAATCGTGAACCGAAACGTCAACTGTTCGATCGGCACGCTGGCGGTGAATGCGACCGCCACCATCACGATCAACGTCAGGGCGACCGTGACTGGAACGGTGACCAACACCGCGTCGGTCTTCGCTGAGTCGCTCGATCCGGTGACGGGCAACAACTCGGCGAGCGAGACGACGACGATCCAGCTCGCTTCGTGCGCGGCGCCGACCTTCTCGGGTCCGCTGGTGGTGCCGGTGCCGACCTACGACGGCGCATTCGTCGAGCAGGCCGATCTCAACGGCGACGGCGCGAACGACCTGGTCGTGTCGATGCTCGTCGGCGGCCTCGCGGTACGCCTCAACGACGGACACGGGGCGTTCGGCCCGTCGATCGCGGTCGGACATCCCGCACCAGTGCCGTTCGAGAACGCGTCCCGCGGCTTCGCGCTCGCCGACCTGAATGGCGACGGCAAGCTCGACCTCGCCGTTGCCACCGGCGCGGCGCTGGAAGTGCTGCTCGGCGCGGGCAACGGGTCTTTCAGTGCGCCAGTGCCGTACGCACTGGGCGCGACCGAGCCGATCACCGTCGCGGCCGCCGACCTGGACAAGGATGGCGACATCGATCTGGTCCTCGACAGCACCGACGGCAGCTCATCGCTTCAGGTGTTCAGAAACAACGGCGCGGGGGTGTTCGCTGCGGTGCAAGTGGTCGATGTGGGCGGGATCGATTCGGCCTTCCACGTCGTCGCCGACCTCAATCGCGATGGGTTCCCCGACCTTGCCGTTGGTTCCTTTGGCGGCGCCGGGTTCTCGGTCATCCTCGCCAATGGCACCGGCGGATACCTTGCCCCCATTTTCACGCCAGTTACCGGCAACGAATCGGTAGTCCGGGCGGCCGGCGACGTCAATGGTGACGGCAATCCCGACCTGATCGTCCAGGACGAAGCCACGAAAGTATTCCTCGGCGATGGCACCGGACATTTCGACAACGGGACGGACGTAGCGACAGGACCGACCGCTCGGGCGCTCAGGCTCTCCGACATCAACCGCGATGGCCGGCTCGACCTCGTAGTGGGCCATCCCTCACGAGGCACGGTGGCAGTGCAACTCGGGCAGACCGGAGGCACCTTCGCCGCCCCGCTGCACTTCCCGGCGCCGTTCGCATTGAACCCGGCATCCGAGTTCGACGATGGCGACGACTTCTACTCGTATCCGTCGATCAGCGATCTGAACGGCGACGGTCAGCTGGACATCGCGATTGGCAATCCCGCCGGCTCCATCAACGTGCTCTTCAGCAGTTGCGGCCAGCCCGTGGCCGACTTGTCGGTGACCGCGCAGGATTCGGCGGACCCGGTGGCCGAAGGGGCGCCGGTGAGCTACGCGATCAGCGTCACCAACCGCGGCCCGGCAACGACCTCCGGCGCGACGCTGAACCTGTCCGTTGGGGGCATAGTCTCCGCGCGCAGAGTGGTGCCGGCAACCTTCACGTCGACGTCGGCCGGCGCCGCGTGCACGGTCACGCCGCAGAACATTGCCTGTTCGCTGCCGCCGCTGGCGGCCAACGGAACGTTCAATCTCCAGGTCAATGCGACGACCGTGGCCAGCACCACCCTGACACTGAGCGCGAGCGTCACGTCGAACAACGCCGATCCGTCGCCCGCCGACAACACCGCGTTCGAGACCACGGTCGTGACCGGCACCGGCCGCAACATCGTCGTGTCGAACACGAACGACAGCGGCCCCGGATCGCTGCGTCAGGCGATTCTCGAGTCGAACACTGACACCACCGACCTGGATCACATCGTGTTCACCTTGACGGGTTCGAGCAACGTGATCACGCCAGCGACGCCGCTGCCGCCGCTCAATGCGGCGGTGATTCTGGACGGGACCTCCGCGCCCGCCTATGCGGGCACGCCGGTCATCGAGCTAAGAGGAGGTGCCACAATTTGGGGTCTGGAGCTCGATAACGCACCGGGCAGCACGGTGAAAGGGCTGGCGATCACCGGCTTCGACCAGGGCATCGTGATGTTCTCCGGCGGACACACGATCGAGCAGAACGTACTCAGCGGGAACGTCAACGCCGGACTGCTGATCCGGTCACACGGCAACGTCATTCGCGGCAACAAAATCGGGACGAATGCTGCCGGCACCGCGGCGCAACCGAATCTGTTCGGCATCACCATCGGCGGCACGGGGAACATCATCGGAGGGACCACCGCCGCCGAGCGTAACGTCATCTCCGGGAACGCGCAGAGTGGCGTCGATACCTTCAACGACGCGACCACGCCGGGTATCACCGGAAGCTCGAACACGATCAAGGGCAACTACATCGGCACCACGGCCGACGGGCTTTCCCGGCTGGCGAACGGCGCCGGGGTCAGGATCTTTGCCGGCCCGAACACGATCGGCGGGCCTGGACCCGGCGAGGGGAACCTCGTCTCCGGAAACACCGGCAACGGCATCGATCTGTCGTTCGGCAACCTGGTCCAGGGCAATACCGTCGGATTGAACGCCGCGGGTGCGCCGCTTTCGAATGCGATCGGCGTGCGGGTGGGCGGCGGTGCGAACCGGGTCCTCGGCAACACCATCGCCTCGAACACCAGCGATGGCGTGCGGGTCGCGTCGGGCACCGGCAGCCGGATTCTGTCGAACCGGATCTTTGCGAACACGCTGCTGGGGATCAATTTGAACCCTGGCGGTGTCACCGCCAACGACGCGGGCGACGGCGATACCGGCGCCAACAACCTCCAGAACTTCCCGGTCCTCACCGCAGCCGCCGGCGGGGCGCAGGGCACGCTGAACAGCACCGCCAATACGACCTTCACCATTCAGTACTTCGGCAACTCCGCCTGCGACGCCTCCGGCAATGGCGAGGGCGAGACCTTCCTGGGCGAGGTGTCAGTGGCCACCAACGGCAGCGGCAATGCGACGCTGCCGCTGTTCAGCGCTGCCTCGGGCCAGGTCGTCACCGCGACTGCCACGAACACCTCGACGAACGACACGTCCGAGTTCTCGGCCTGCGTCACGCCGGCGCCGCTCGGACCGACAACGTTCACCGTCACCAACACCAATGACGCCGGCGCCGGGTCGCTGCGTCAGGCCATCCTCGACGCGAACGCGCGAGTCGGGACGCTCGACACCATCGGCTTCAACATTCCCGGCGGTGGCCCGTTCCGCATTGCGCCGACGTCGCCGCTCCCGGCGATCACCGATTCGGTCAGCATCGACGGCACCACCCAGCCGGGTTATGCCGGTTCGCCCGTGATCGAGCTCGACGGAGTCGGCGGCGGGGCAGGCAGCAACGGGCTATTGCTGACGGCGAATGGCAATGCCATCCGAGCCCTCGTCATCAACCGCTTCGGCACGAACGGCACGCTCAACGACGGCGGCGGTGCCGGGATCGTGATTATGGGCACCGGCAACTACCTCGCGGGCAGCTTCATCGGCACCGATGTCACCGGGACGCAGGCCCGCCCGAACCGGACGGACGGGCTTTGGATCGCCGGCACGGGCAACTTCATCGGAGACGGGACCGGGTCCACGCACAACGTGATCTCTGGCAACGGCCGGTACGGAATTCTCCTTGTCGGACCTGGCGCGTCGAATAACACCATCCAGGCGAATTACATCGGAGTCGATGCGACTGGCACCGGACCGCTCGGGAACGCAGGCGACGGCATCGTGATCGAATCGCAGGGCAACGCCATCGGGGCCGGTGCTCTGCTGTCGTCGGGCAATGTCATCTCAGGCAACCTTGGCAACGGGGTCGTGCTTTCAGGGATCGGGGCCAGGTTCAACAATGTCAACGGCAACCTGATCGGCACAAATCGATTCGGCACAGCCATTATCGGCAATCAGGGGGACGGCGTCAGGATCTCCGGCGCACCGAGCAACCAGATCGGCGGGTTCACGGCTGCGGCGCGAAACGTGATCTCGGGCAACGGCCGTTCAGGCGTGTTCATCGATGGCGAAGGCGCCACTGGCAACCTGATTGCGGGCAGCTCGATAGGTACCGACGCCTCGGGCAACCTGCCACTCGGAAACAGCGTCGATGGCATCACCATCAACAATGGACCGAACACGACGATTGGCGGCGTCGATGCGGGGTCAGCGAACACGATCTTCTTCAACGGCCGTAACGGTGTCACGATCCAGGGAACCTTCGCCGTTGGCAACCGCGTCCTCGGCAACACGTTCTTCAACAACGGCTCTCTCGGCATCGACCTCGGCGCCGACGGCGTGACGCCGAACGATCTGGGCGACGCCGACGGCGGGTCCAACAACCTCCAGAACGTCCCGATCCTGGTCGCATCGACCGGCGGCGTCGACGGCTCCCTCAACAGCCGGCCCAGTACGACGTATCGCATCGAGTACTTCGGCAACGTCGCCTGCGATCTGACGGGCAGTGGGGAAGGCCAATTCCTGATTGGCACTACCAGCGTGACCACTGACGCGAACGGCAACGCCACGCTGCCGTTCCAGGCGACAGGCAGCGGGATCTTCATCACCGCCACAGCCACGAGCCCTTCGAACGACACGTCGGAGTTCTCGAACTGCGTGCAGCCGGCGGCTCTGACTCGCAACTGGGTCAGCGCTGTCGGCGGCGCCTGGGAGAACCCTGCCAACTGGAGCGGCGGTGTCGTGCCCCAACCGGGGGAGATGGTCGTCATCGCCAGCGGTCTTAACGAATTCACCGTGACGATCGATTCGGCAGTGGTCGAGATCGAGTCCCTTTTCAGCGCCGCACATGTGCGGATGACGGGCGGAAAGCTCACGATTGGTGGTTCGAGCTCGGTCGCCAATTTCATCGGCGGACTGACGATGACGGGTGGGGTCATCGATGGTCCAGGGACTGTGGCCCTGGAAGGCGTGTCGTCCTGGACCGGTGGGACGTTCTCGGGTCCGGGTCTGCTGCTTACCGCGAACGGCGGCGAACTGACCGTTTCCATGCCGGCCGTCGATCTGCATCTGGAACGCGCGATCGAAAACCAGGGGATCCTTCGTCTAAACCTCGGCGGGCTCACCCTGAACGGCAAAAACCTCATCAACTCGGTCGTCGGCCTCGTCGATTTCCAGACCAACCTGACGGTCAGAGAGGTCGGCGCCGGCGGCGGGCGGGTGATCAACCAGGGGACACTGGCGAAGAGTGGCCCGTTCGGTGCCCTCACGTTCGCGGGAGATCAGGGCACTGTTCTGAGCACGTTCGGCCTGGTAAGACTCCGGCTGGGGCCGTTGAACGATTCTGTCGTGTCGACCAGGCCGATGGAACTGGGTGGCGGACTGCAGCTCGTTCTGGAGCCTGGCTTCGATCCGCCTGATGGAACGGAGTTCAACGTGCTGTCGTGGACCGAGCGCGTCGGCACCTTCGCCATGATCTTTGGCGACACCCGGTTCTACGACCCGACCTACACGAGCACCGAGCTGATTCTGACCAGCCGCAGGAGCGCGGCGATCCCGCTCGCGTTCGACGGGTTCTCGGGTCCCACGTCCATCGAGACGTTCACGCCGAACTTCGGACGGCTGCCGTCGCCGGTGGTGTTCAACGGCATCACCTATTCGTCGCCGGGGACCGGGTTGTGGAGCGATGTTGACTGGACCGGCCTGTACGTCAACATCCCTCAGGCGTCCAACGGCCCCGCACTGAACGATCTCGTCGGGCAATCGCAGCTGCAGCTCGACTTCTCGACTCCGGTTCGGCGAGTTGGGCTGCTCGCGACGGGCCTGGTGCCAACGACGTTCGTGCTGAAGGCCTACGACGACGATCTGCAGGAAATCGGCACCACCTCGGGCACCATGGCCGACTTCAGCGCGATATTCCTGGGTCTCGAGGCGCCGGTCAACATCCGGCGGATCGTTCTCACCGAGCCGTACGACAACGGGCAGATCACCATCGTCGACGACATCCGCTGGGAAGGGCCTGCCAGCAATCTGCAGCCGATTGCCAACGCCGGCGCGGACCAGAACGTCAACGCCGGAATCACGGTCCAGCTGAACGGGGGTGCATCAAGCGACCCTGAAAACCACGCCCTGACCTATCAGTGGACGTTCGTGTCTCGGCCGTCGGGGAGCACCGCGACCCTTAACAACCCGGCGTCCGTCAGCCCGACGTTCGTGGCCGATCTCACGGGGACTTTCATCATTCGGCTGATCGTCAACGACGGTACGCAGAACAGCAACCCGGACGAGGTCGAGATTCGCGTGAATGGGCCCCCTGTGGCCAACGCAGGTCCGGATCAGGGCGTCCTTGCGGGCACAGTCGTACAACTCGATGGCCGCGGATCGAGCGATCCCAACGGCAATTCGCTGACATATGCATGGACGCTCACGAAGCCCGCCGGCAGCGGCACGAGCCTGTCGAGCGCCACGTCAGCCACACCGACCTTCTTCGCGGATGTGCCCGGCATCTATACAGCTCAACTCATCGTCAGCGTCGGCGCTCACAGCAGTGCGGCCGACGATGTCGTGATCGATGCGTCGGCGCCGCGGATGTCGGGATTGATTGGCAGTTACTTCGACGCCGTGTCCCAACTGGACGGAAGCGGACTGCCGATCGTGCCGGCGACTTCACCGACGTTCATCCTCAGTGACTCCTCCGTGCAGTTCGGCGTCTCGAGAGGTTTCCATTACCGCCCGTGCCTGCTGACACCCAGCAACTGCCTGAACACTGCCTACACCGTCAGGTGGGTCGGCCGGATCGACTTACAGAGCGGCTCCTACACCTTTGCCCTGAACTCCAGCGACGCCTCGCAGCTTCTGATCGGGGGCACGTCGGTCGTCTCCAACCCGGGCAGACACGCGCCGACGACCACGCAGGGTGGCTTCGTATCGCCGGCGGCTGGAAGCTATCCGATCGAGATCCGATTCACCACTGATGCCACGACGCCCGGGATCGACCTGCTGTATCAGCCACCCGGAGGTGGCAGCCTGACCGCGGTTCCCGCGGCGTTGTTGTGGAGCGATGGCACTTTCCTCGATGCGGCCTCCGCGTCTGCATTGAGTGCGGTGAGCTTCTTCAACCCGGCGACGCCATCAGCTCCGGGCGTTTCCGCGCCCGTGGCCAGCACGGGTACCAGCGTCAGCTTCCTGAATCCTGCACCGGTCCCCGAACCGGGAGGCTCGGCGCCAGTTAGTGCCACCGAAGCGGTGGTGAGCTTCTTCAGCCCCGGTGCCGTCCCACAGCCAGGCGGCACAGACGCAACCAGCGCTGCCGCCACGACGGTGAGCTACACGAACCCGTCACCGGTTCCTGAGCCCGGCGGCGCGGCCCCTGTGGCAGCCACGAACGCCGCCGTGAGCTTCGCGAATCCGGAGCCGACGATTGAGCCGGGCGGGACTCAGGCCGTCGCGGCGCCGTCCACCGCCGTGGCCTTCGCATCGGGTCCGGTCGTGAACTCGATTGCGCCGCTACAGCTGTCGAGGAGCAGCGGCGGCGGACAACTCACGATCAGCGGCAGCAATTTACAGAATGCAACGGCCGTGTCGTTCGACGACGCGCCCGGAGTCTCGGCGTCTGCGCCGTCGGTGTCGGCCGACGGCCGCACGCTCACCGTCACGGTCACCCTGACCGCCGCCGCTCCGACAGGATTTGTCGTCGTTACCGTGTCGACGCCAGCGGGCACCGCTGCCACCGGGGCAACGGTGCTGGAGATCATTCAATGAGAAAGAGCCATCACTGCCAACATCGTCCAGCCAGCCAGGAGGAGCGCATGGGTACGCGGGTGTCCGCAGCACCAATCGCGGCATGTCGGAGGAAGCGGTGGATGTGGATCGTTGCCGCTGCTCTCGTCCTCGTTGCGTCGGGCGCCACGCCGGCGCGGGCGCAGTACAACAGTGGAAGCTCCGGCGTCCATGGAGTCTTTCCGCCTGCTCCGGTGCCAGACACCGCACAGTACGTGTTGTGGAACCTGAGAACAGGCCTGGTCCGATACTGTACGACCTACGACACGGTCAACCGTCCGGACACCTGCACTAACGAGCTCAGTACGGCGCAGATCCAGGGCACAGCGGGGGGTGGGCCGACCGACGGGGTTTACCACTTCACGAACTTCGACCTGGCGCATCCAAACGCCGCGTTCCTCGAACTCTATCCCGTCGGTTATGAGGGCCCCCTCCCGCTCACGATTCTTTCGCAACAATCCTTCCGACTGTTCAGAGTCACCTTTCATATGGAGGGGGCCGCGGGTTGGACTATTACGGCCGGTTTGCCCCCGACGGGGTTTGGTCCGCCAGGCGGACGTCCGGGACCCGGCGGCTTTGCGGGTGGAAACGGCGGCAAGCAGGGGAACCCCTCGACGGCGGGGAACGCCGGGTTTGGACCGACGGGCGGCGCAGGTACCCCGGCCAACACTGCGCAGCATGGGCAGGACGCAGGCCCGACACCCGTCGCAACGTCATTGATCCCGCTCGTCGGCGGCTCTGGTGGCGGAGGCTTGGGGGGCTGGGACACCGGGTGTGGGTTCAGGGGTCCCGGCGGAAGCGGCGGGGGTGGTGGTGGGGCGCTTCTCGTCGCAGCGAATGTACAGATCCTTCTCGACACTTCGGCGATCGACGCACGCGGGGGGCTGGGCGGCTTCAGCTGTTTCGGTTACCGCGGGGGCTCGGGATCGGGCGGGAGCCTACGGCTGGCGGCACCGACGCTCGCGGGGAACAGTACCATTCAGTTGGGCAACGGCATCATCCGGGTGGAAGGGAACGCCTCGGCGTTCAGCGGGTTCATCGATACCGTCCGCGGCACGGTGCTCTCCGCTCCCCAGGAAGCGAGGCCCAGCGGCGTGCCTACGCTGCGAATCACTTCGGTCGGCGGAATTGCGGTCGGACAGAATCCGACCGGTTCGATCTCGACGCCGGACGTGACGTTTCAGACCGCGCCCAGCGGTCCGGTCACTGTGAATCTCGCCGCCTCGAACATCCCGACGACGCCGACAAGAGTTGTGTCGGTGCGGGCGAGCCCATTGATTGGCGACCCGAGTACCGCGGATTCGACGCCCCTCTCAGGCACGCCCGCGAGTTCAACGGCGAGTGCGTCGCTGACGATCCCGGCCGGCGCCGGCGTGATCACGGCGGTGACGTCGTTCCCCGTCACGACCGCGATGCTGGACCGTCTGCCGCAGATCCCGGGCCTGAAGCCCACGCTGATCGAGGTGACCGCGGACGCATCCGGCACTTCGCGACTGTTCGTGATTGGCGAGGACTCGAGGAGGGTTGAACTGAAGCTGGGTACTGACGGCCGATTCACCGTCGCCAACTGAATGCGTAACTACCGGGGCAGCGTGGCAACGCGCTTGCGCGCATCCTCAACGAGCGGATCGCCGGTCGCGCCCTGACGGATCCGCAGGAACTCCTGGAACTGCGGCCGCGCGTCGAGCTTCTGCGCCTCACGCGCGCGGCCCAACCAGTAGGGCAGCGTGGCGTAATAGTGGAACGTCGGCAGATCGTCGAGGAACACCGCCGTCGCTTCGCCGCGCCGCTCGCGGCACTTCTCGAATTCGGAGACCGCCTCGGGGTAATGGCCATGATGGAAGTAGGCGAGGCCCAGCGCAAAGCGGACGAGCCACAGGTCGGCGAGCTTCTGTGCGGCATTGAGCGCGTCCACGGCTACGACGTATTGCTTCGCGGCGATCGCGATTTCCCCGTCGATCATCTTCGCGTAGGCGCGGCTCTGGGCGGAGAGACGCTGCGCGAGCTCCCCGGCGATCTTCCGCGCCTCGTCGGGCCGTCCCGCGGCGATGGCGAGCCTGGCCGCGGGCACGAGCACGTTCTCCTGCGTTGACAGGGCGCGCGCCTGCGCCATCGACGTCTGGTGCGCCCGGTCGTTGCCCCGCGCGTGGTAGGCCTCCGCCAGCGCGACGAGCTTCGATGCCGCGCCGAGGCTGTTGCGCTGATCCTGATCGCGCTTTGCTGCAGCCGGAAGGATCGAGAGCGCTTCGTCGTAGCGTCCCTCGTACATCGCGATGTCGGCGATGCCCAGCGCGCTCAGCGACACGCCCGAGTCGCCGGCCTGGGTGACCTGCTGATAGATACCGCGCGCCCGTGGGACATCCCCGGCCGCGAGGGCCTCCATCGCCAGCGGCAGGTAGGGGACGTCGACCTTCGGATCTTCTTTGATCAGCGGCTGCGCCGTCTCGGCCGCCGTCTTGAAGTCTCCGGCATACATCGCGTACAGCGCATAGTTCGACCGGTATTTGTAGGTCTTGGGATAGATCGCGATCGCCTTGCGGCCGTACTCGAATGCCTTGGCAAAATTGAGCGTGCTGAAATAGGCGATCGCGAGATTGTTGTAGCCAGCCGAATCCGCCGGGTACTTCGCCACGAGCTGCTCGTAGGTCTCGATCGCCTTGTCTGGGTTGCGGGCGATAGCGATGTAGTAGCCGCCGGACGTCCGCAGTTTTTCGCGCTCGGTCATACGATCGGTGCGGCGCAGCGCCTCGTTCCAGTTCTTCTCGGCCTCTTCGCGGTTTCCCATCCGGAACAGGCTCGCCCCGAGGCCCGAGTAGGCGCGGCCGAACTCCGGGTCATGGCGGAGCGCCTCGCGATATTTCTCGGCAGCCTCCGTGTCTCGCTGGCTGGTCGACAGGTCCTGCGCGATCGTGTAGGCGCGCATCGCGTCGAGCGACGCGGCCGTGAACGTCTCGGCCTGCTGTGCGCTCGACGGCGTGTTGTCGCCGAGCGCTTCGCGCACGTCTTCCGCGACGCGCGCGACGGCGCCGAGGACCTGCGCTTTGTCGGATGCCGTGGCCTCCGCTACGGAGGTCGGTTCCTGCTTGTCCGGGGCGACCGCGCGTACCGACACCCGGTAGCCGCCGCCGGACCGCTCGATCAGTCCGGCCAGAATCACCGGAATACCTTCGCGCCGCGCAATCAGCTTCCCGCTGCTCTCGTCGAGCTTCGAGCCGAGCTTGAGGTCGTGTACGAGTTTGGCCGCATCCGCCCTGGGAAAAGCCGTGATGAACGGCGCTCCTTCGATGGCGATACTGAGCGCTTGTTCGAGTGCGCCGTCGAACACGCTGTCACCTGCACGGTTCTCGAAATCGACGATCAGGACCGGCAGCGGAGCCCGGGCCGCTGGAGGCGTTGGCGGCGTTCGCCGGGACGCGAGCCACCATGTCGCCGCGATCAGGACGGAGCCGATCGCGAGCATGGCAGCGACGCGGCTCCACGACGGGCGGGTCCGCACCGAGACGCGTGCGCGTCCCTGTTCGTCGAGCGCTTCCAGGTCGGCGAGCAGCTCGTTTGCGCTTGGATACCGCGCCTCTGGACTTGCGGACAGGCACTTGTTGACGATGTGCTCGAGCCCGGCCGGCACGTCGGTCATGACCGTCCGCAACGCCGGCGGTCCTTTCTCCAGCCTGGCGATGAGGCTCGAGAGCCCGCCTTCCGTGCTGTAACGCGGTCGGCCACCGGCGAGCAGCTCGTACAAGATCAGTCCGAACGCATACACGTCGGTCCGCTCGTCCGCCGGTTCTCCACGTGCCTGTTCGGGCGCCATGTAGTCGAGCGTCCCGATCAGCGAGCCGGGCATGGTGTGTATGGACGCCGCGGTCGTCGATCGGGCGATGCCGAAATCCATCAGCAGGGCATGATCCTGCGCGTCGACCATGACGTTGGCAGGCTTGAGATCCCGGTGGACGATTCCGGCGCGATGCGCGGCCGCAAGCCCGGACGCAATCTGGCGGGCGAGCGCGAGAACGCGGGGCAGCGGCAGCTTCGGCTCCCTCTGGAGCAGGGTGGCCAGATCCGCCCCCTGCACGTACTCCATCGTCAGATAGAGCGTGCTGTCGACCTCACCCAGGTCGTGGATGCGGACGACGTTGGGATGGGTGACCTGGCGTGCGAGTTTCAGCTCGCGTTTGAACCGGTCTTCGAGCTGGCGAAGTTCTGCCTGCTGGGTCCCCGCGTCGACGCGAATCAGCTTCAGCGCGACCGCCGTGCCGAGCGTCTCATCCCAGGCCTGATAAACGGCCGCCATGCCTCCGGATCCGAGCATGCGGATGATGGTGTAGCGGCTGCCGAAATGCTGGCCCGGCTGGAGGAGGTGCACGCCCGCCGCCGCAACACCCATCGTCGGCGCATTTCCCGTGTGGCCTCTGGATAGCCGGGTCAGCTCCTTATCGAGCCCGGCCGCGGTCGTCGCCGGTTCGTGCGGCTGGGGCCCCTCCAGCTGTGTCGGGCCTGCCTCGCCGACATGCGACGCATGCGGGCCTGCCTCGCCGACGTGCGACGCATGCGGGCCTGCCTCGCCGACGTGCGACGCATGCGGGCCGGCTTCGCCGACGTGCGACGCACGTGAGCCTGCCTCGCCGACCTGCGACGCATCCGAGCCTGCCTCGCCGAAGTGCGAAGCACGAAGGCGGGTGTGGCAGACGGCGCATCTGTCCAGCTCGGGTGAGGTTGTCGCGCCACAGTTGCCGCAGAGCATGGTCGGGGACGCGTGATTATTACACAGCGCAACCTACTGTCCGGCTTAGTTTTGGGAACCACGGACCCATCTTTCTCCCTTTCTCCGCCCGGACGATCGCTGCGGTCCTGTTTCGCCGACCATGGGCGGTTCGCAGCATTCTCTGCGAAAATGGCGCTCGGACCGTGACGAGGACCTTCGAGGCATTTCCGGAGCAGGCGGCGGCGTTTCCGGTGCGGCGGGTTGGACGGGACATTCAGGTCTGCCTGATCCGTCGAAAGACCGCCGGAGCATGGGGTATCCCCAAGGGCCTCGTCGACGCCGGCGACACTCATGAAGAGACGGCGCTGAACGAAGCCTGGGAAGAGGCCGGCATCTCGGGCCGGCTGCTCGGGAAGCCGGTCGGGACCTACCGTTACAAGAAGTGGGGAACGAAGCTGACGGTTGCCGTGTACGTAATGGAAGTCCTTCACCAGGAATCACGTTGGGAGGAGGCCCCGATTCGCGAGCGGATGTGGACCTCGTTCGCCCAGGCCCTGGAGCTGCTGTCCGAGCATCCGGTGGCGCCGCTCCTCGAGCGTGTCCAGGCAGTGGTTACGGGAGGGAAGTTCCGACTGGGCTGAGCCTGAGCACCATCATCGTGGCGTCGTCCATCGGCTCCTGATTTCCCCGGAAGCGTCGGACGGCATCCTCGACCTCACGCAGCACCGTGTCGACCGCATGGCGCTGTTCCCTGCCGAGCAAGGCCTTCAGCCGATCGAAGCCGAACATCTCGCCTGACTCGTCCTCCGCTTCAACGAGCCCGTCGGTGTAGAAGAACAGGAGATCCCCCGGACGCGCGGGCACGACTTCTTCACGGTACGGCTGCCCGGGATACAGCGCGATCGGCAGACCGGTGGCGTTCATCACCTCGAAGCCGTTCCCTTCGTGGATCACGAACTGAGGGTTGTGCCCCGCGTTGACGTACCGGAGTTCCTGCCGCGCCGTATCGAGAATGCCGAGGAACAACGTCAGGTAGACCGGCCCCGGCGTCGTTTCGTCTATCTCGCGATCGAGATCTGTCGCGAGCCGGGCGAGATCGGTTTCTTGCGCCAGCCGTGCGCGCAGGGTCGCCTGCACGTTCGCCATCAGCAGCGCCGCGCTCACCCCCTTGCCGGAGACGTCGCCGACGAGCAGCGCGAGCCGGCCGTCCGACAGCGCGAAGTAGTTGAAGAAATCTCCCCCGACCTCGCGGGCAGGAATGGAGATGCCCTTGATCTCGGCGGCGCCGAGCCGCAGCGGCGCGCGTGGCAGCATCTCGGTCTGAATCAATCGAGACAGTTCCAGTTCCTTGCGCAGCCGCTCCCGCTCGACCACCAGCGCCTGGTGGCGTTCGAGATCCTCGGCCATCTGGTTGAAGGCCTTCGCCAGCGAGCCGAACTCGTCACTCGACCGCACCGGGACTCGCGCCTTGAAATCTCCGCCCGCCAGCTGGCGGACGCCGGCGTCGAGCGACGTGAGATGGCGCGTCATCCCGTGCGAAATCGGGACGATGCCGATCAGCGCCAACGCAATCACGAGCAAGCCGAGCGACAGGTTCCGTACCGAGGCGCGACGGATCTCGCGCAGTGATTCACCAATCGGGCGGGCGATGCCGAAGGTGAGGCCGCTCGGATCCTTGCGCGCGACGATCAGCCAGTCTCCGGCGCGCCGGGGGTTGCCATCCGTCGCGGCAGGACCAAGCGAGGCGACGCCGAACGATTCCAGCACCCGCCGCTGCTCCGGATCGGGATTGTGCAGAACGCCGCGCGTGTCGATCGCGAACGGGATCTCTCCCTGATCGCGGCGCGCGAAGGCGAACACGGTGCGCAGCGTCCGATCGAGGTTGAGCATCGCGTTCGCCTTGCCCACGACCTTGCCGTCCTGCTTCACGGCGATCTCGACGCGCCGCCCCTCGACCTGCATCTGCATGTCGCGCATCGCGCTGGCGGCCTGCGCTTCGGTGGCACGGGCGGCCGTGCCTGCCGCTGCCTTGAGTGCGGCCTCCGCCGCAGGCAGTGCGGCGTTCAGGCTCTCCTCGACGAGCGGCGTCAGTTCGGGCATTGACGCCGCCATCTCGGTCCGCACCGCCTTCTTTGCGTCCTCGATCGCCTGTTGCACGTCGACCACGATCACTTCAGGCGGTGTCGGGGGCGTCGGGGGCCCGCCCGGCCACGGACCGCCACGGCCCCGGCCCCGTCCGCGGGGATAGGCACCGGGGGGAAGAGGCGGCCGGAAAGCGTCGCGACCCTCCTGACGGCCGGCCCCGGGAGGCGCGGGTGGAGATGGGACCTCTGGCTGCGGCGCGCCCGGAGGCGGTGGCGTCGTCGGGTGGAATTCCACGCGCTCGACGAGCGCCGCGGTTTCGCCGAGCATTGGCGCCACGCGATCTCGTACGGGTGCTGCCTGGGCCGATCCGCTCGTGGGTTGGGCCTCCACGAGGAACATGCGATCCATCCGGCGGCCGACTTCCGCGGTGATGCGTTCCATTCGCCGTCCGATATCGAGCGCGCTCTGGGACGCTTCACGGCGGGCCGCATTCTCGAAAGTCGTCACCGACGATCGGTAGCTGATGAAGGTCATCGCGCTCAGGGGAACGACAGACAGGAGGAGGAACGCAATGATCAGCCGGGTGCGGAGCGACATGACTACCTGAGCAGTCTAACGCGCGGTCCCGCGGGAACGTGAGGCGATTGATTACACCTTGGCGAAAAGAACATGGCACGGCAGAGCCCGTTCGTGGCGTAAACTTCGATTCCTCCGGCGGTAGCCACGGCATGGCTCTCGCTTGTCTACGTCCTGATATGTACCGTCACGCCCGGATGGTGCCACTGATGATGCTTGCGGTGCTGATGTTGCACCCGCCGCCGGCCTCATCTCCACGCGTCGACCGAACGGCCGTGCAGCCGGTTGCAGCTCCCGTGTCTCAGCCTGAGACCTCCGGCCCATCCGTTCGGATCGAACACGAGCTGGTGCAGTTGCCGAAACCGCGCCCGTACCGGATAAACCGACCGGCTCAGTGGCGCTCGACGCGTCTGGCTGCCGCTGAGCCGACTGACCGGCACGCGCCCCTCTTCATTCGTGCCCGCCGCGCGTTCGTCGGCGACGGCCGCTACAAACCTGAACCTTTTCCCCGCTTAGAAGCTAAGTAGACCCCCCGCCTCCGCCGGCCTTCGGCCGGCTACGGCGAGGCAGCTCCGCTGGGCCCCCAGGGGCCCCGGACCCCGGACCCCGGATCCCGGTTCCCGAAAATTGTCATCCAGATTTGGTGTAGAATCTCCATATATGGAGACACAGGCCCGGCGCGTTGCGCGCACTGCTGAAACCCTGGATGTCCGGCTCCGGCCTGAACCGGATGTGCGGCGGCGGCTGTCCGGCCCAGCGGTGAGGACCTTCTTCAACATCGCGGCCGACTGGCAGTTGTCCGTTGCGGAGCAGCGCGCGCTGCTCGGGTGGCCGGCGGCTTCGACGTACCACAAGTACAAGGCGGGCGATTACGGCGTCCTGTCGTACGACACGCTTACGCGCCTGTCGCTCATCCTCGGCATCTACAAGAGCCTGCAGGTGCTCTACCCGGACCGGCCGCTCGCGGACTCGTGGATGCGGATGCCGAACACCAACCCGATGTTCAGCGGTGCCACACCGTTGTCGCTGGCCGCCAACGCCGGGATCGATGGGCTCTATCGCATCAGACGTTTGCTGGACGCGCGGCGCGGCTGACGATCCGCGCTCGCAGCCCTCAGTCCGCCGTCCGCAGTCCGAACCTCCACCTCCGGGCCGCGGACCGCAGACCGCGGACCACGATCCTCCTTGAAGTTGATGAATTCACCCGCCGAGGTACTCGTTCGCTGGAAGGGGACTGCCCGCCTCGTCCCCAGCCGGTTTCCCGTGGTCGGGTTGTTCGATCGCGTCGCCGACACTGCCGATCTGGATGCGATCTTCGAGCTCGAAGGATGGACCAACGATCGCATCACCGCGGAGCTGGGGATTCTTCGAACGGTTCCACCCGACGAGTGGGTCGTGGGCCAGCCGATGGCCTCCGTGATCATGGCCGCCTATTGCCATCCACGGCCGGGCGGCGGCCGCTTCTCGAGTGACGAGCGTGGCGCCTGGTACGCGGCCCGGACGATTGATTGCGCGCTGTCGGAGTCTATCTATCACCGATCCCGCGAAATCGCCGAGGTTGGCGTGCTGGACGCACGCATGCAGATGCGTCTGTATCTCTCCGACTTCTCGACACGATTCCACGACGTTCGCGCCGCGGACACACCGGCGACGCTCTACGATCCCGACGACTACAGCGCCTCGCAGCGCTTTGCGCGGCGACTGCTCGACGCCGGATCGCACGGGCTTGTCTATCGCAGTGTGCGGCATGAGGGAGGCGAGTGCGTGGCGTGTTTCCGGCCCCGCCTGGTGAAGAACGTGCGCATCGCCGGCCACTATGAGTACCGATGGGAGGGTAGCCCCCGCCCGGCGGTTCGAAAGCTGTAACCCTTCGACTCGCCCTTCGACTCGCTCCGCTCGCTCAGCGGGCCGCAGTCCGCGATCCGCAGTCGGCGGTCCGTTGTTTGCGGATTGCCCGACCGGGCTGCGGTCCGCGGACTGCGGACCGCGGCTAACGTGCTACCTTGTGAGGGAATGCACCCCTGGCACGACTGCTACGTGGACGACACCATCGTCGAGTCGGCGTTTCCTGTCGTCATCGAAGTTCCCAAAGGCAGCAAAAACAAGTACGAGCTCGACAAGGAGACCGGCCTGTTACGGCTCGATCGTGTGCTGTACAGCGCGGTTCACTACCCTGCGGACTACGGTTTCATTCCGAGGACGTTCTGCGACGATGGCGATCCGCTCGATGCGCTGGTGATCAGCCAGGAGCCCGTGCACCCGCTCACGCTCGTGGAGGCTCGCGCCATCGGCGTCATGCGGATGCGCGACGAGAAAGGGATTGACGACAAGATCGTCGCGGTCAGCGTCCGCGATCCGGCGTTCGCCGAATACACCGACAAGGGTCAGATTCCCGGTCACACGCTGCGGGAGATCAGGCGTTTCTTCGAGGACTACAAGACGCTCGAACACAAGCAGGTGATCGTCGAGGACCTCCTCGGCGTCGAGGACGCCATTCGTATCATCCGCGAGTCGCTGGACTTGTACCGGCAGCTTCGCCGGGGCGAGCTGCGCAGGGTCTGAGCTCTCGTGAACCGCTGGCCGGAGCGTATCCCGCTGTGGGTATGGTGGATCCTCGTGGTCTTGATCGCGAGCTTTCCGCTCGGCCTGACCGCAACCCCGCAGTGGGACCGCGTTCATCTCGTTCCTTTCACCGATCCCGGGGACAAGCTGGAGGACCTCGCGGCCAACATCCTCCTCTTTGTCCCCTTCGGCTACTCGTTCGCGCGTGACCGGGGGCTCGCGTGGTTGCCCCTGGCGGCGGCCGTCGTGTCGGCGTTCGCCGAGCTGTCGCAACTCTTCAGCACGGTTCGTAATCCCTCTGGGACCGACGTCCTCTATGCTGTAGTGGGCGCGCTGGCAGGTGGATTTGTGTTTCTGGTCCTGAGGAAGCGGCCTTGAATCCGCCTCGCGCCTCACGGCGACCGAGGTCCCGCCTCCGCCCTCAAGGGCTACGGCGGACAAACAGCAACCCTTGTCCGCTACCATCCGTCTAAGCGGCCACCATGGACACTCTGCGACACGACCTCGTTCACGCATTTCGCAGCGTTCGGAAGAACCCGGCCTATACCATCGTCACGATTCTGACCCTCGCGCTCGGCATTGGGGCGAATACCGCGATCTTCAGCGTCGTGAACGGGGTGCTCCTCAAGCCGCTGCCGTATCCCGAACCGGCGCGGCTCCTCTACATCACGAGTCAGTTCCCGGGGCTGGGCTTCGATCAGTTCTGGGTGTCGGCTCCGGAATTCCTGGAATTCCGGGAGCGCCAGCGGTCGTTCGAGGATGTCGGCGCTTACCGGGCGGGAGCGGTCAACCTGGGAACGGCCGACCAGCCCCGGCGCGTCAACTCCGCCATCGTGACCTCGGAACTGATGCCGGTCCTGGGTGTTCAACCGATCCGCGGGCGCCAGTTCAACCGGGCCGATACGCTTCCCGGTGCCGAAGACGTGGCGGTTCTCTCGTCCGAGATCTGGCAGTCGGCGTTCGGCCATGACGAGTCGGTGGTTGGCCGCGTCGTGCAGATCGATGGCGTCCCGACGCGGATCGTCGGGATCATGCCTTCGGGGTACGACATTCACGACTCGAAGGTGCAGGTGTGGCTGCCGCTCACACTCGATCCGGCGAGCCCGGGGAATCGCGGCGGCCATTTCCTGTATCTGGTCGGTCGTTTGAAGCCGGGAGTGACGGAAGCGCAGGCGCGAACCGACGTCGAATCGATGCTGGCGCAGTGGGAGATCCTGAATCCGAAAACCCACGTGCCCGATCAGAAGAACCATCGCCTGCGGCTGGACGGACTGCAGGAGGATCTCGTCGGCGGACTGCGGCGCGCGCTCTGGGTGCTTCAGGGCGCGGTTGGCTTCGTGTTGCTGATTGCGTGCGCGAACCTCGCCAACCTCCTGCTGGCGCGGGCCGACTCCCGGCAGAAGGAATTCGCGATCCGCTCGGTGCTCGGCGCGGGCCGATGGCGCCTGCTGCGTCAGTTCATGACCGAAGGTGTCGTACTGGCGATTGCGGGCGGTGCGATCGGCGCAGCGCTCGGGCTCGCTGGCCTGCGGGCGATGCTGGCGGCAAACCCTGACAGCCTGCCACGAACGGCAGAGATCGGCCTCGACCCGGTCGTGTTCCTCTTCGCCCTGCTCATTTCGATCCTGACGGGCCTGCTGTTCGGCATGACACCGCTGCTGCAGCTTCGCGAGCGCATCGTCAATATTTCACTCAAGGAAGCGGGTCAACGATCCACGGCGGCCGCGGGACGCGCGCGGCTGCGCAGCGCGCTCGTGATGATCGAGGTCGCGCTTGCCGTCGTGCTGGTGATTGGCGCCGGTCTCCTGCTGCGCAGCCTGTGGAACCTGACTGCCGTAGATGCCGGATTCAAGCGCAATCAGTTGGTCACGTTCGGGATCGTCCTCCCCAACGCGCAGTACCAGCAGGCACAGAGCCGGGCGGACTTCTTCCAGCGGCTGACGTCGAAGCTCGCCGAGATCCCCGGAGTACAGTCGGCGGCCGCGATGAGCGGCCTTCCTCCGCAGCGGCTCGTCAACGCGAATGACGTCGACTTCGAAGGCTACACGTCGCCGCCGGAAGGACCCTTCGAAAACGTGGACTACTTCCAGAACGTCACCCAACCCTATCTCTCGACCATGGGAATCCCCGTCGTCGAAGGGCGTGACTTCGCACCCGGCGACGTCACCGGCGGTCCGGTGGTGCTCGTGAACGAGGCGCTGGCGAAGGCATTCTTCAAGGGCCAGAGCGCAGTCGGCCGACGGGTCCGGGTCAGTGGACCGCCGCAACAGCGTCCCTTCTGCACGATCGTCGGCGTCGTACGGGATGTGAAACAGGGCGGGATCGCCAGCAAGACTGGTACGGAGTTGTACTTCTTGATGGAGCAGGGCCCGAAGCAGACGAACTTCACGCCGGGCAGCATGAACGTCGTGATCCGGACCGGCGTGCCGGTCGAAACCCTGTCCGGTCAGATTCGGAGCCTGGTGCAATCGCTCGATCCGACGCTGCCGGTCGTCAGGCTGCGCACGATGGACGAGGTCTTCGGCGAGGCCGTGTCGCGCCCCCGGCTGCTGGCCCGGTTGCTCGGCCTGTTCGCCGCCCTTGCGCTGGCGCTCGCGGCCATCGGGACATACGGAATCCTCGCCTACACGGTGAGTCAGCGACGCAAGGAGATCGGCATCCACATGGCGCTCGGCGCCACGCGAACGACGGTTCTGCAGATGGTGCTCCGGCAGGGGCTGAAATTCACGGTGGCAGGACTGGCCATGGGGATCGCAGCGGCCCTCATACTGACGCGGCTGCTGCAGGCCCAGCTGTTCAACGTGAAGCCGACCGACCCGGCGACGATTGCTTCGGTCGCCGTTTTCATCGCGGTCGTCGCGACCGTGGCCTGCCTCATTCCGGCGAACCGGGCGGCAAGGGTGGATCCCATGGTGGTTCTCAGGGACGAATAGATGCGTTGGAGCTTGGGATTTGGAACTTGGGATTTGACATGACTAAACTCCGTTCGTGCAACCTGAGCACGACATCGACCGCCTGATTCTCGAGCTCAACGCGACGGCGGCGCCCGAGCCCGTGGAGGTGGCGCCCGGAACGACTGCGCGGCTCGATCGATGGCTGCAGCTCTTGTCCGACAGAGGGGGGAGCGACCTGTTGCTGGTGGCAGGCGCTGCACCGAGCGTTCGCGTGAAAGGCGCGGTGGTTCCACTGGCGGAAGGCCCGCTCGACGGCGTGGACATCGAGGAAGCCATCATTCCCGCGCTGGCCCCGCATGCGCGCCGGCAGTATCGCGAACAACAGATTGCCGACGCGTCGTACCATCTGACAGGACTTGGGCGGTTTCGCGTCAACCTGCACCGGGAACGGGGCAGGGCAGCGGCCGCCGTGCGAATGCTTCCGGCGCGGGTTCCGAGACTCTCCACGCTGGATCTGCCGCCGCAGGTAGAGCTGCTCGCGCAGCTGCCTCGCGGGCTGGTGCTGATCGGCGGGCCAACCGGTTCGGGGAAGAGCACGACCCTCGCTGCGCTGGTCGAGGAAATCAACCGCCGCTGCGCCCGTCACATCATCACGATCGAGGATCCCATCGAGTACGAGCACACCCACGGCCTCAGTGTGATCGAGCAGATCGAGGTCGGTGTGGACGTCCAGGATTTCCCGACCGCCCTGCGCGCGGCGCTGCGTCAGGCGCCGGACGTAATCGTCGTGGGCGAGATGCGCGACCCGGAAACGATGCGCATCGCGGTGGCCGCGGCGGAGACCGGTCATCTCGTGCTGTCGACCGTTCACACGACCGACGCTGCATCTACGGTTTCGCGCATCGCCGATTCGTTCCCCGCCGAACGTCAGAACACCATCCGCCAGGAGCTCGCGATGGCCCTGGCCGCCGTCATGACGCAGACGCTGATGCCGAGGATTGGCGGAGGCATCGTTCCGGCGGCGGAGCTGCTGATGGTCGGGTATGGCGCACGGCAGCACATCCGGAAGAACGCGCTGCAGCACCTTCATCAGGAAACCACCATCACCCGCAAAGCCGGCTCGTTCACGCTCGAAGAGTGCCTGGCACGGCTCGTCCGCGAGGGAGCGGTCGACTGGCAGGCGGCGCACGGCCGCGCCGTGCACGTCGAGGCCTTCGAGCAGTTATCTCCGCATCCAGGACCGCAAGGGTCTTAAACTGAGCCGGATTTCGGTACGGAAGATGCTTTCCGGCACCGCCGTGAGTGTCCCCATTTCGGCACTCTTCAGGGAGGGTTCAGATGAGAATTGTCCGGCGTTCACTAGCGGTGATCCTGGCCGCCCTTCTGGTTGCGCCTGCCGCCCAGGCCCAGACCCACGTCGTCGGAAAGAAAGCACTCACCCAGGCCGTCCAGGAGCGTGTCAGTCAGGATCAAGCCGATCGCGATGCCATCCTGGCGTTGCTGGCGCGCACCGAAGTCCGGCAGATTGCGGAGCGGGCCGGCCTGTCGCTCGAGAAGGCCCAGGCTGCGGTTTCGACGCTTCAGGGCCAGGACCTGAAGGACTTCGCATCACAGGCCCGTCAGGTGAACAACGATCTTGCTGGTGGCGCATCCAATATTGTCATTTCCACGACCACCATCATCATCGTCCTGCTGATCATCATCCTCATCGTCCTCATCGCCGATTGACCCGGGCGATTGTCGCCAGCGTGATTGTGGCCGCTGTGACGTTGGTCACGGCGGCGTCCGCTTTTCCCCAAGCCCCCCCGCCTTCGTCCGCGGCTCGATTCCTCGAGGTTCCCTACGTTCCCCAGAGCGAACAGCTCTGCGGAGGGGCGGCGGTAGCGATGGTGATGCGGTACTGGGGAATGACGGGGATCTATGCGGAAAGCTTCGCGCCGCTCGTGGATCCCCGGCAGAAGGGAATCCGGGGCGAAGATCTGATCTCCGCAATGACCAGGTTCGGCTGGAGTGCGAGCTCGTTCCGCGGCGACGCCGAAGTGGTCGGGCGCAGCCTCGAAGCGGGTCGCCCGTTGATTGCATTGATTGAAGATCGCCCTGGCCGCCTTCATTACGTAGTGATCGTGAGCTGGGCGACCGGCAGAGTCGTCGTTCACGATCCTGCACGCCGTCCGTTCCAGCTTCACGCGCAGCAGGAGTTTGTGCAGAAATGGGAACGGTCCGGGTACTGGACGCTGCTCGCCCTCCCT
>Ga0075430_100000163_pt1 | contig 43947 bp, 41 predicted proteins | sample RhiMetdeltSRZDD4_FD_75294 | JGI IMG/M metagenome (GOLD analysis project Ga0075430, IMG submission 75294) | Populus rhizosphere microbial communities from Tennessee, USA - Rhizosphere MetaG P. deltoides SRZDD4 | ecosystem: Host-associated > Plants > Roots > Rhizosphere > Soil | place: USA... | reverse complement strand
CGCTATCTCGCCTTCAAGCACGCCTCGCCGCGCAACAGCCAGGGCGTGCCGCTGTCGTGGATCAGCCGCCGCCTCGGCGGCAACCAGATCGACTACGCCGACGAGTCGCAGGACGTGCGCAAGATGTTCGCCGACGAGATCGCCAGGCACGGCGTCACGTCGAAAATGGAGCCAGTCTACGAGGCCGAGGTTCCGAACCTGCCGCCGAAGGTCGCGGCGTGATGGCATCCGGGCGCGGCACACCATGACCGCGTCCAAACCGCGAGTGAATGTCCCGCACCTCAAACCAGTGCGGATCGTTCGCGCCCATGTCAAATTGTTCGCATCGGTGGCGCTCGGCGTCGTGCTGTTCGTTGTGCTGGCTTGGCTGGGCGCGCCGGAGCGCACCGCCGCCCGCGCGCTGATCGCCTGGAACGTCGCGGTCGGCTTCTATCTGGTGGCCGCCGCGTTCGTGATCTCCCGGTTCGACCTCAACCATGTGCGCCAGCGCGCCGCCGAGGAAGACGAGGGCGGCGCGCTGATCCTGGGGCTTACGGTGGCGGCAGCCGTGGCAAGCCTGGTGGCGATCTTTATCGAATTGGGCGATGCGTCGAGCAAAAGAACCGGCGCGCTTTCCGCATCGCTGGCGTTGGGCACGGTTGTCCTGTCGTGGTTCTTCATCCACGTCATCTTTGCCTTCCACTACGCGCACGAGTTCTACGGCCATCAGCGCGTTGACGCGCGACTTCGACGCGCTACGGCAAAGGACGGCAACAAAGGCGGGCTGAAGTTTCCGGCCGACGACCAGCCCGAATACTGGGACTTCCTCTATTTCTCATTCGCGATCGGAACGACGTCCCAGGTGACGGACGTGCTGGTCACCGGCAAGGCCATGCGCCGCCTCGTCTTCGGCCATGGCGTCGTGTCGTTCTTCTACAACGTCGCGGTGCTCGCGCTGATGGTCAGCCTCGGCGGCGAGTTCATCAAGGGCTGATCGATCAGCGCCGCGCCAGCCAAAGCTTGAACCGCCGCCAGTACATCGACGCGACGAACGCGGCCACCAGGACGATCACGAACGGAATCCAGATCACCGCGACGCTGAGCAGCACGATCAGCATTACCACGGCGATCAGGCCGATGATCGCGAGGCCGAGGATGATCATCAGCGGGCTCGGCCTCGCCATGTGGATGCGCCGGGTCTCGCCGTTCTCGTCGATCGACACCCAGATGCCGTCACGCTGGTTGCGGCCGGGGCGATCCGGCGGAATGATCTCGGGCTCGGATCGGGGCCGCGACGCGCCGGGGCCGGCGGGATCTTGGGGATCGCGATTGGTCATGCCGAAAGATGTATTGGCGGCCCCGGCCAGGCGCAATGGCCTAAAAGACGCGTGGAAGGCGCGGCCGACCGACGGTCGATGAATCAAGGCGTGCGCTTGGCGTCAATCCTAGTCATCAGGTTTCTGAAGGCGGGAGCTCTCACAAATGGCAGGGCGCCCGATGCCGGCAGAAACGCAATCTCGCTTCCGAAGCGGCTCGGCTTTCTCAAGGACAACGTCACCCGCAACGGGACGAAAAAAGAGCCGTGCCGTACCGCCGTAATATCGGCCAAGGAAATCCGCTCATCCTGGTCGTCTTTCCTGACCAGCAACGTATCGCCGTCGTCGAAAACCTGATCGGCCAGGTCGAATACCGTCTGCTTCAGGATGAACCATCCGACGGCGCCGACGAACACCACGAGGCCCGCCGAAATAAAAAGCCACGCGAGTGGCGGGCGCCCGCCGATGAAGGGGAGCGCGAGAAACAGAAGCAGGCCGCCAAACGCGATGATCGGGGCGAAGCGTTTGAGAAAAAAGGTATTCCGCGACGAGACGCGCTGCATCGGCGAAGCTCCGCTGCCGTGCCCCGCACGGCCGAGGCCGACGGTCGACAATGGCGAGCAGCATCTTTTTGAATTGCGGCGCGGATCGGGCTGCCAACGTTAAAAGCTGGCAAGCTGTCCGGACAACGTCGCGGTGGCCCTACTCCGCCGCCGTCCTGCCCGCGCCGCCGTGGCCAAACCGGCGGTCGATATAGTCGATCACCAGCTTCTGGAAATCGGTCGCCACCGTCGGGCCGCGCAGCGTCAGGGCTTTCTTGCCGTCGATGAACACCGGCGCCGCCGGGCTTTCGCCGGTGCCGGGCAGCGAGATGCCGATGTCGGCATGCTTACTCTCGCCCGGGCCGTTGACGATGCAGCCCATCACCGCGACGTTGAGCGTCTCGACGCCGGGATACTGCTTCTTCCATTCCGGCATCGACGTGTGGATGAAGTTCTGGATGTCGCGCGCCAGCTCCTGGAACGTGGTCGAGGTGGTGCGGCCGCAGCCGGGGCACGCCGCAACCAGCGGCACGAAAGTGCGGAAGCCCATGGTCTGCAGCAGTTCCTGCGCGACCTTCACCTCGAGCGTGCGGTCGCCGCCGGGCTCGGGCGTCAGCGAGATGCGGATGGTGTCGCCGATGCCTTGCTGGAGCAGGATGCCCATGCCGGCGGCGGAACCGACGATGCCCTTCGAGCCCATGCCGGCTTCGGTCAAACCGAGATGCAGCGTGTAGTCGCAGCGCTGCGCCAGATCCGCATAGACCGCGATCAGGTCCTGCACGGCAGAAACCTTCGCGGAAAGGATGATGCGATCGCGTGGCAGGCCGATCTCTTCCGCGCGCTGGGCGGAGAGCATCGCCGACTGGATCATCGCCTCGCGCGTCACTTCGCGCGCTTCCTTCGGATCGTTGGAGCGCGAATTCTCGTCCATCAGGTGCGTCAGCAGCTCCTGGTCGAGCGAACCCCAGTTGGCGCCGATGCGCACCGGCTTGTTGTGCTTGATCGCCATCTCGACGATGGCGGAGAACTGGCGGTCCTTCTTGTCCTTGAAGCCGACATTGCCGGGATTGATCCGGTACTTGTCGAGCGCCTCGGCGCAGCCGGGATGATCGGCGAGCAGCTTGTGGCCGATGTAATGGAAGTCGCCGACGATCGGCACCTCGCAGCCCTGCTGCAGCAGCCGTTCCTTGATCTTCGGCACCGCGGCCGCCGCCTCGTCGCGGTCGACGGTGATGCGCACGATCTCGGAGCCGGCGCGCGCGAGCGCGGCGACCTGCCCGACGGTGGCGTTAACGTCGGCGGTATCGGTGTTGGTCATCGACTGGACCACCACCGGCGCGCCGCCGCCGACCGTCACATTGCCGACTTTGACCGGCACCGAGAGGCGGCGCTGCTGCGGACCCGCTAAGCTCATTACCCTATCTCCTATGCGCCGATTGGGTGCCAGAGCGACCCGGCGGCGTCAACGTTGAGGCATACGTCTTTTGCGTTAACCCTTGCTGCGTCAGCCCTTGCCGCAATGGGTGCAGATACCGCTGACCTCGATCACCGGCGATTTCGGCGTGAAACCGACCGCATCGGCCGCCAATTTCACGGTGCTGGCGACTTCCGACGAGGACGCCTCCCCGACCGTGCCGCAGCGCTCGCAGATCAGGAACACCACCAGATCGCCATCGGCATGGCTGTGAACACAGGCAACGAACGCATTGCGGCTTTCGATCCGGTGAACGAGGCCATTTTCACGCAGGAACTCCAGCGCCCTGTACACGGTGATCGGGGCCGGACGAGGACCCGAGGGCGCCACCCGTTCCATGATTTCATAGGCGCCCAGCGGCTGATGGCTGGCCAGCAATGCGCCCAGGACATCCCTGCGGATCGGCGTCAGCCGCTGCCCACGCTCGGTGCAGCGCGCCTCCGCGACCGCCATGGCGTCGCTGCTGCAGCGCTCATGATCGTGCCCGGGGGCGGGAAAAACCGTCCCGTCGCCGTGCTCATGGGTATGTCTGGCCCTGGCCATCCGGGAACCTTAGCCGTTTGTGCCGCATTCGGAACAATGTTGCGTCGCAACAATTTCATACTGCAACGCAATATAAGCTGCTACAAGCGCATATGTGACTGAGTCGCTTTGACTTTTGGTCCTTAACCCGCAGCAGATGTGATGCTTCCTGTCCTGTTGAGCAAGGCCTTCACGGCCCTTCGGCGCCGTTCCGGTGTGAGCCAGGCGCGGCGGCTGGGATTCGCCGACGCCAGCAAGTGCGTCAACCTCGCCCTCCAGGGCGGCGGGGCGCATGGCGCGTTCACCTGGGGCGTGGTCGACCAGCTCCTCGCCGACGGCCGGGTCGCCATCGACAGCATCTCGGGCGCCTCCGCCGGCGCCGTGAACGCGGTGATGCTGGCGGATGGGCTCGCACGCGGCGGGCCCGAGGAGGCCCGGCAGCGGCTCGCAGACTTCTGGCGCGCGGCGAGCTTCGGCGGCGGGCTGCCGGAGCTGCAACGGGAAGCGATCGAGCGGTTGTTCGCGTTCGTGCCGCGGCAGAGCTCGCCGGCGCCCTGGCTCGGCGCGCTGTCGCGCTACTGGTCGCCCTACGATCTCAACCCGCTCAACATCAATCCGCTCAAGAACCTGATCGAGCGCTTCGTCGACTTCGCGGCGGTGCGCGGCGACGCCAGGCGCGAGCTGTTCATTTCCGCGACCAACGTCCACAACGGCGACCAGCGCGTGTTCTCGCGCGACGAGATGTCGGCGGACGTCGTGATGGCGTCGGCCTGCCTGCCGCTGATGTTTCAGGCGGTGGAGATCGACGGCGTGCCTTATTGGGACGGTGGCTACAGCGGCAATCCGTCGGTGCTGCCGTTCCTGCGTGCGACGTCGACCGAAGACGTGCTGATCGTGCAGATCAATCCGATCGAGCGCGACAGCGCGCCGACCAGCGCGCGCGATATCATGACCCGGCTGCACGAGCTGACCTTCAATGCGCCGCTGCTGGCGGAGCTGCGCGCACTCAAGCTCGCGGAGCGGCTGATCACCGCGGGCGGCCTGCCGCGCGGCACCGCGCCCGGGCACTACCGGCGCATCCGCCTGCACCGCATCGTGATGGACGGTGCGACGTCCGACGACCGCGGCAAGCTCAACAACGACTACGAATATTTCGACCGGCTGCGCCAGCTCGGCCAGGACGCGGCGCGGCGTTTCCTGGCCCAGCACTTCGGCGATATCGGCCGCCAGAGCACCATCGATCTCCAGGCGGATGCAGCGCCAAAATGGCCCGACCGCCGGCCGGCGCCGGCCAAGAATATCGCTTGATCGACCCCGACCTGATCGGGGGCGGGAACGAGCCGAGGCTGGAGCCAAACCACCGGAAAATGCTCTAGAATAAGGGGCATGAGCGCCCCTCTTCTCACCGCCGCGGTCGGTGCGACGCGGCTCGACATCTGCGTCGCCGACATCACGACCCTCGCCGTCGACGCCATCGTGAATGCGGCAAACTCGACGCTGCTGGGCGGCGGCGGGGTCGACGGAGCGATCCATCGCGCGGCCGGGCCGGGGCTGCTTGCGGAGTGCAGGACGCTCGGCGGCTGCGACACCGGATCGGCCAAGATCACCAAGGGATACCGGCTGAAAGCCAGCCACGTGATCCATGCGGTCGGGCCGGTGTGGCACGGCGGCGGGCGCGACGAAGAAGGCCTGCTCGCCTCCTGCTATGCGACCGCGCTGATGCTGGCGGCCGAACACGCGCTCACGTCGATCGCGTTTCCGGCGATCTCGACCGGCGTCTACCGCTTCCCGCCGGAACGCGCCGCGCGCATCGCGGTCGGCACCGTGGCGGCGGAGGTCGCCGCGACGCCCGGCGATCTCGGGCAGGTCGTGTTCTGCTGCTTCTCGCCGGAGTCGGCGCGGCTTCATGAGACCGCGTTCGTGGATTTGGGCCTGGTCTGACTAGCGCGAGCCCGGCATGAACTCGGCGCGGATCTTCTCGGAATGCTCGCCGAGCGACGGCACTGCGCCGTACTGGCGGGTCTCGCCAGCGCGGCGCGCGGGCGGCGCCGGATAGCGCGTGACGCCGCCGGCCGTCGCCACCGCGATGCGCCGCAGATGCGGATGCTGCGCCAGCCCAGCCGGATCGTTCACGCGCGCGAACGCGATGTCGGCGGCGGCGAGTTTTTCGATCAGCGGCGCGATGTCGAGCGACCCGAACACCGCGGCGACGCGGCCGTCGGTCTCGGCGCGGCGCTTCACCCGCTCGACATTGCTGGCGAAGTTCGGATCGCTCGCGAGCGCCTTGTCGCCCAGTACCTGTTCTGCCAGCACGCGCCACTCGCGGTCGCTCTGGATCGAGATCAGCACGTCGACGCCGTCGCGGCTCTTGAACACGCCGTAGGGCGCGATCGAGGTGTGCGCGAGGCCGACGCGTTTTGGCGGCTTGCCGCCCTCCTGCTGTAGCAGTGGGATCGTCATCCAGTCCGCGACCGCGTCGAACAGCGACACCGAGAGCGCCGCGCCCTCGCCGGTGCGCCCGCGCACGATCAACGCTTCGAGAATAGCCTCATAGGCATTCATGCCGGCGCCGATATCGCACACCGAGACACCGACCCGCGCCGGCTCCGACGGCCCGCCGGTGATCGAGGCCAGCCCGACCTCGGCCTGGACCAGGAGATCGTAGGCCTTGCGGTCGGCGTAGGGCCCGCTGTCGCCGTAGCCCGACACCGAGCACACGATCAGCCGCGGGTGCGCGCGCCGCAGCCGTTCGATCGGGAAGCCGAGCTTGCCCACCGCGCCGGGCTTGAGGTTCTGCACGAACACGTCGGCCTTCGCGATCATGGCCGCGAGCTGCGCCTTGTCGGCGGCCTTGGTGAGATCGAGGACGACCGACTCCTTGCCGCGGTTGAGCCAGACGAAATAGCTCGACTCGCCGTTGGCGACATCGTCATAGCCGCGCGCGAAGTCGCCCTCCGGCCGCTCGATCTTGATCACCCGCGCGCCGGCATCGGCCAGCCGGCAGGTGCACATCGGTGCGGCGACGGCCTGTTCGAGCGCGACCACGAGAAGGCCTTCGAGCGGCAGAGTCATGTTTGTCCTTGCTCAAACGATTCATCCGTCATCCTGAGGTGCCCGAGCGCAGCGAGGGCCTCGAAGGACGACGGCCCGGCTGTTGCAACACCTCGGCCGTACATCCTTCGAGGGCCGCTTCGCGGCCACCTCAGGATGACGGATCACTAATACGATCGCGGCAAGTCGAGCACGTGCTCGGCCAGATACGACAAGATCAGATTGGTCGAGATCGGCGCCACCTGGTAGAGCCGCGTCTCGCGGAATTTGCGCTCGATGTCGAACTCCTCGGCGAAGCCGAAGCCGCCGTGGGTCTGCACGCACATCTCGGCCGCCGCCCATGACGCATCGGCGGCGGCGAGCTTCGCCATGTTGGCCTCGGCGCCGCAATCGCGGCCGGCGTCGTAGAGCGACGCCGCCTCGCGCACCATCAGCGCGGCGGTGCGCATCTGCGCATAGGCGCGCGCGATCGGGAACTGCACGCCCTGGTTCTGCCCGATCGGGCGGCCGAACACGCTCCGCTCCTTGGCGTAGGCCGTCGCCTTGTCGATGAACCAGCGCGCGTCGCCGATGCATTCGGCCGCGATCAGGATGCGCTCCGCGTTCATGCCGGAGAGGATGTAGCGGAACCCCTCGCCTTCCTCGCCGATCAGGTTTTCCGCCGGCACGCGCATGGCGTCGAAGAAGATCTCGGTCGTGGCATGGTTCATCATGGTGCGGATCGGCCGGATGGTCAGGCCCTTGGCCGTGCGCATATCCACGAGGAAGACAGACAGCCCGCCGGTGCGTTTCGTCACCTGCTCGCGCGGCGTGGTGCGGGCGAGCAGCAGCATCAGGTCAGAATGCTCGGCGCGCGAGGTCCAGATCTTCTGGCCGTTGACGACATAGTCGCTCCCGTCACGCACCGCCGTGGTGCGCAGGGCGAGCGTGTCAGTGCCCGACGTCGGCTCGGTGACGCCGAACGCCTGCAGCCGCAGCTCGCCGCGCGCGATCGCGGGCAGATAGCGCTCCTTCTGCGTTGCGTTGCCATGCCGCAGCAGCGTGCCCATGGTGTACATCTGGGCGTGGCAGGCAGCGCCGTTGCCGCCGGAGGCGTGGATCTCCTCCATGATCGCCGCCGCCGCCACCATCGGCAGCCCGCTGCCGCCGAATGGCTCGGGGATCAGCGCGGCGAGGAAGCCGGCCTTGGTGAGCGCGGCGACGAATTCGGCCGGATAGCCGCGCTCGCGGTCGAGCGCGCGCCAGTATTCGCCCGGAAAGTCCGCGCAGAGCGCGCGCACCGCGTCCCGGATCGGCGCGTGGTCGTCGTGGTGCTGCACGCTCATCTCTCGCCTTTGTCAGGGACGCAGCAATCAGCTAGCGCCCCCAGATTTCCTCGGCCAGCTCAACGATCATCCGCAGCTTGGCCCACTGCTCGTCCTCGGCCAGGATATTGCCTTCTTCGGTCGAGGCGAAGCCGCATTGCGGCGACAGGCATAGCTGGTCGATGTCGACGAACTTCGCCGCCTCGTCGATCCGCCGCTTGATCTCGTCGCGGCTTTCCAACGTGCCGGTCTTCGAGGTGACGAGACCGAGCACGACGGTCTTGTCCTTCGGCACGAAGCGCAACGGTTCGAAGCCGCCGGAGCGCGCGCTGTCGTACTCCATGAAATAGCCGTTGACCTTGATGGTGTTGAACAGCATCTCGGCGATCGGCTCGTAGCCGCCGCCGGCGCTGATGAAGGTCGAACGGAAATTGCCGCGACAGAGATGCATCGTGATCGTCATGTCGGCCGGGATATCGGCGATCGCCGCATTGATCATGCCGGCATAGACGAATGGCAGCGTGTCCGGATCATCGCCGCGCGCGGCGACCTGCGGCCGCAGTTCGGGATCGCACAAATAAGTCAGGTTGGTCTCGTCGAGCTGGAGATAGCGACAGCCAACGTCGGCGAAGGCGTGGACCGTCTTGTTCCAGGTCTGGCCGAGGTCGCGGTAGAAATCGTCGATGTCCGGATAGATCGCCTCCGGCACGACCTTGCGGCCGAAGCGGAAGTGCAGCGTCGACGGCGACGGGATGGTCATCTTCGGCATCGCCTTGGCATGCGAATGCACGAACTTGTAGTGCTCGATCATCGGATGCGGCGTGTAGCCGCCGAGCTTCTTATTGACGCGCAACTGGATCGGGTGCGACGCCGCACCGTGAAACTGGAAAGCGCGCTCGCCGGTGTAGGATTCGACGCCGTCCAGCGCTTTCAGGAAATCCGTCTGCCAGGAGGCGCGGCGATACTCTCCGTCGGTGACCGACTTCAGGCCGGCGGCTTCCTGCTTCCTGATCAGCGCCTCGATTTCGCGGTCCTCGATCGCCTTGAGCGCGGCGGCGTCGATCTCGTTCTTCTCGCGGCTAGCGCGCGCGTGTTTCAATGCCTGCGAACGCAGCAGACTGCCGACGTGATCGGCGCGGAACGGTGGCTTGGTACGCGTCATCGAGATTGATCGCCTTCTTTTTTGACTCGGATCTCTCCACCGCTCATCCCCGCGAAAGCAGGGATCCAGGAATCTCCCAAAGCACTGGGTCCCCGCTTTCGCGGGGACGAGCGGAGAGAGACCACAATTCGATACAGACAGAGCATGAGTTAACGACCCCACACTTCTTCTGACAGTTCGACGATCATCCGCAGCTTGGCCCACTGCTGCTCCTCGGTGAGGATATTGCCCTCCTCGGTCGAGGCGAAGCCGCATTGCGGCGACAGGCAGAGCTGATCGATGCTGACGTACTTGGCCGCCTCGTCGATGCGGCGCTTGAGCTCGTCCTTGCTCTCGAGCGTGCCGGTCTTCGAGGTGACGAGGCCGAGCACGACGGTCTTGTCCTTCGGCACAAAGCGCAGCGGCTCGAAACCGCCGGCGCGTTCCGAGTCGTACTCCATGAAGTAGCCGTTGACCTTGATGGTGTTGAACAGGATCTCGGCGACCGGCTCGTAACCGCCCGACGCCACGAAGGTCGACTGGAAGTTGCCGCGGCACAGATGCATCGTGATCGTCATGTCGGCCGGGATGTCGGAGATCGCGGCATTGATCATGCGTCCGTAGATTTGCGGCAGTTGCGCGGGGTCGTCGCCGCGCTGGGTGACGTGCTTGCGCAATTCCGGATCGCAGAGATAGGTGAAGTTGACCTCATCCAGCTGCAGATAGCGGCAGCCGGCATCGGCGAAGGCGCGCACCGCCTTGCGATAGGAGATGCCGAGGTCGTTGTAGAATTCGTCCATGTCAGGATAGATCGCCTCCGGCACCGCGGCGCGGCCGTAACGGAAGTGCAGCGACGACGGCGACGGGATCGTCATCTTCGGCGTCGCCTTGGTGCGCGACTGCACGAACCTGAAGTGCTCGATCATCGGATGCGGCGTGTAGCCGCCGAGCTTGCCGGTGACGCGCAGCATCATCGGCTTCGGCTGCTTGCCCTGGAAACTGATCTTGCGCTCGCCGAGATAGGCCTCGACGCCGTCGAGCTTGCCGAGGAAGTCGTAGTTCCAGAACGCGCGGCGATACTCGCCGTCGGTGATCGACTTGAGCCCGGCCGCCTCCTGCTTCTTGATGATCGCCTCGATCTCGCGATCCTCGACCGCCTTGAGCTGCTCCGGCGTGATCTCGCCGTTCTCGCGTTTCGCACGCGCCTCCTTGAGCGGCGCGGAACGCAACAGGCTGCCGACGTGGTCGGCGCGGAACGGCGGCTTGGCTCGCATCATGACGGGGACACCCGCTGTCCGGTGAGTTCGCTTCGCACGATCGCGGCGCCTTCGACCATAGCGCGCATCTTGCCGAACGCCACGTCGCGCGGCAGGTACTTCATGCCGCAGTCCGGCGCGATGACGATCCGTTCCGCGGGCACATATGGCAGCGCCCGGCGAATCCGCTCAGCGACGATGTCAGGCGTTTCGACCGTCATGTCGGAGAGGTCGATCACGCCGAGGATGATGGTCTTCGACGGCAATTCCCTGAGTACCGCGAGGTCGAGCTTCGGCTGCGCCGCCTCGATCGAGATCTGCTGCGCGGCGGTCTGCTCGAGCTCCGGCAGGAATGAATAGCCCGCGGGCTTCGACTTCACCATCTGCGCATAGCCGAAGCACAGGTGAATGGCGGTGGTGCCGGTGACGCCCCTGAGCGCGCGGTCGAGCGCCGCCAACCCATAGGCCTTGGCTTTGTCCGGCCGCGCCTGCATCCAGGGCTCGTCGAGCTGCACGATATCGGCGCCGGCGGCGAACAGGTCCTTGATCTCGGCATTGACCGCGGCGGCATAGTCGAGCGCCAGCGCGGCTTCGTCGCGGTAGTAGTGGTCCTCACACTGCTGCGCCATGGTGAAGGGCCCCGGCACCGTCATCTTGATCTTGCGGTCGGTGTTGGCGCGCAGGAATGCGACGTCGCGCACCTCGACCGGATGCCTGCGCAGGATCGCGCCGACCACGCGCGGCACGATGGTGAAGCCGCCGGTGCGGTTCGGCGTCTTGCCGGGATTGTCGAGGTCGACGCCGTCGAGCGCGGTCGCGAAGCGGTTGGAATAACTCTCGCGCCGTTGCTCGCCGTCCGAGACGATATCGAGGCCGGCGCGCTCCTGGTCGCGGATCGCGATCAGCGTGGCGTCATCCTGCGCGGCATCGAGCCGTTCGGGATCCACGCGCCACAGCTCCTGCGCGCGCACCCGTGGCGGCATCTGCTTGGCGAGGCTTGCGCGGTCGATCAACCAGTCCGGCTGCGGATAGGAGCCGACCAGCGTCGTCGGAAACAGCATCAGGCCTTGCCCCACACCTCGCCTGCCGTTTCCACGATCATCCGGAATTTCGCCCACTGCTCGTCCTCCGCGAGGATGTTGCCTTCCTCGGTCGAGGCGAAGCCGCATTGCGGCGACAAGCAGAACTGGTCGAGCGCCGCGAATTTCGTCGCCTCGTCGATGCGGCGCTTGATGTCGTCCTTCTTCTCGAGCACGCCGCTCTTCGAGGTGACGAGGCCGAGCACGACGGCCTTGTTGCCCTTCGGCAGGAACCGCAGCGGCTCGAAGCCGCCGGAGCGGTCGGTGTCGTATTCCAGGAAATAGCCGTCGTAGTTCACGCCGCCGAGCAGGCGTTCGGCGATCGGCTCGTAGCCGCCCTGCGACACCCAGGTGGACTTGAAGTTGCCGCGACAAACGTGCGTGGTGATCGTCATGTCGGCGGGCTTCGCCGCCAGCGCGGTGTTGATGATGTCCTGGTATATCTGCGGAAGGTTGTCCGCCATCGGCATGCGCTCGCGCGCCGCCTTCATCTCCGCGGTGTCGCACAGATACGCCCACACGGTGTCGTCGAACTGCAGGTAGCGGCACCCGGCGTCGTAGAACGCTTTCACCGCCTTGGCATAGGCCGCGCCGAGATCGGCAAAGAAGCTGTCGATGTTGCCATAGACGCTCTTCGGAATGCCGTCCTTGGGCAGGCGGAAATGCATCACCGGCGGCGCCGGGATGCACATCTTCGGTGTCACGCGGCAGACCGATTTCAGGAAGCGGAAATGGTCCAGCATCGGATGGCTCGGCGAGAAGCCGACCTTGCCGGTGATCTTGTGACCCTCCGGCCGGGTCTCGACGCCGTGGAACTGGATGCCATGCGGCAGCGTGATCTTCTCGACGCCGTCGAGGCCCCAGAAGAAATCGAGGTGCCACCAGGAACGGCGATACTCGCCGTCGGTCGCCAGCTTGAGGCCGACCTCCTCCTGCTTGCGCACGATCTTCTCGATCTCGCGGTCCTCGACCGCCTTGAGCTCGCCCGCGCTGAGCTCACCCTTCTCGTGCTTGGCGCGGGCGGTCTTGATCGCTTCCGAGCGCAGGATCGAGCCGACATGGTCGGCGCGGAACGGTGGCTTGATACGCTCCATCAGACGCTCCTCCAGTGGTCTTTTGCTCTAGGCCTTGCCTTTCGGTAGCGCGGAACGGGACGGGAGGAAAGTGCGGCGTGGTCACCCCGGCGGCACGCCCATAGCAGCACAACCAAGCCCGCACACCATGGCGGCACAACCCTTGCCGCTCCCGCTTGATCTGGAAAATTGCGTCCCGTAAGACCTCGCTATGATTCCGAACAAGCTATCCCGCGAGCCGCTCGAAGCGGCGGCCGCCGTCGCGACCAATCAACAAAAGCCCGGCCAAGGCGACCGCCGCCTGCCCTGCTGCCACCCGCTATCATCATGACAGCCAAGATCATTGACGGCATTGCGGTCTCCGCCACCATCCGCAAGGAGCTGAAAGCCCGCGTTGACGCGCTCAAGCACCGCGGCGTCGTGCCGGGGCTGGCCGTGATCGTCGCCGGCAACGATCCGGCGTCCGCCGTCTATGTGCGCAACAAGATCCGGGCCTGCGCAGAGATCGGTATCCAGTCGTTCCGCTACAATTTTCCGTCCGACGTGGCGACGGAAACGATCCTGCAGCTGATCCGCCAATTGAACGAGCGCCCGGACGTCCACGGCATCCTGGTGCAGCTGCCGCTGCCGCCGCAGGTCGTCATTTCCGAGATTCTCCAGACCATCTCGGCCGACAAGGATGTCGACGGCTTCCACCTTTATAACGTCGGCGGCCTGACCATGGGCGACACGGTGTTTCCCCCGTGCACGCCGTTCGGCGTGGTCAAGCTGCTCGAACATGAAGGCATCGAGATCGAAGGCAAGAACGTCGTCGTGGTCGGGGCCAGCAACCTCGTCGGCAAGCCGATGGCGCTGATGCTGATGCAGCGCGACGCCACCGTCTGCATCTGTCATGCGAAGACCCGCGATCTCGCGCAGTTCACCATTCTCGCCGACATTCTCGTCGTCGCCGCCGGCAAGCCGAACCTCATCCTGCCGCAGATGGTCAAGACCGGCGCCGTGGTCATCGATGTCGGCATCAACCGGCTGCCCTCGGGCAAGCTGGTCGGCGACGTCGATTTCGCCGGCACCGCGGAGAAGGCGTCCTACATCACGCCGGTGCCGGGCGGCGTCGGCCCGATGACCGTGACGATGCTGCTGTACAACACGGTCGCGTCCGCGGAACGCGCGAGTTCCTGACACGCCGCTGAAACTCTCGGGTCGTCATTCCGGGGCGCGCCGAAGGCGCGAGCCCGGAAACCATAATCCCGGTCTTTCCGTATCTCACGCACCGTGGTTATGGATTCCGGACAGCCGCTGACGCGGCTTCCGGAATGACGGCGGAGAGGCTTTCCGAAAATTGCTAAAGCGCGATCCCGACTACGCGTGCGCCTTGCGCTCCGGATCGATGATCTTCTCGAGCTTGCCGAGCACGTGCATGCACGGCAGGAGCTGCTGCAGGCTGCCGTTCGGCTCGCGCTTCTCCTTGATGGCGGCGATGAACTCGCGATCCTCGAGCTCGATGCCGTCCATGGAGACGTCGACCTTGGACACGTCGATCTTGTTGTCCTTGCCGTCGGAGAGGTCGTCGTAGAACGCCTTGTAGGTGCCGTTGTCGCAGATGTAGCGGAAGAACGAGCCGAGCGGCCCGTCATTGTTGAACGACAGCGACAGCGTCAGCATCGCGCCCGACGGCGTGCGCGCCACGATGCCCATGTCCATCGCGATGTTGAGCTGCGGATGGATCGGGCCCTGCACCGCATAGCAATCGGAGATGTTCTCGCCGACCTGGTACTGGAACAGATCGACGGTGTGCGCGGCATGGTGCCACAGCAGATGGTCGGTCCAGCTCCGCGCGTTGCCGGACGCATTGATGTTCTTGCGGCGGAAGAAGTAGGTCTGCACGTCCATCTGCTGAATCTTCAGCTCGCCGGCCACGATCTTCTTGTGAACGTACTGATGGCTCGGATTGAAGCGGCGCACATGGCCGCCCATGGCGGTCACGCCGGTCTCCCTGGCGATCTTCGCCAGCGCCTCGGCGTCTTCCACCGAGTCGGTGACCGGAATCTCGACCAGCACATGCTTGCCGGCGCGCATCACCTGCTCGCCCTGGCGGAAGTGCATCTTGGTCGGCGTGGTGAGGATCACCGCGTCGGCGCGCTTGATGCCCTCGGAGAGATCGCCGGTGTAGTGCGGAATGCCGTACTTCTTGGCGATCTCGGCGGTCGAATCCTGGTTGCCGCCGACGAGCGACGTCACCTCCACGCCCTGAATGCGCTTCAGCGCGTCGAGATGCTTCTGACCGAAGGCGCCCTGCCCGGCGACACAAATTTTCATCGTTACCTGCTCCTGCGTACAGCTGTCTTGGTGCGCGCGGCGGCGCGCTTCATCTTGGTGGGACGTTTGTTGGTGGGACGTTTGTTGGTGACGCGCTTGGGTGTGGGCCGCTTGGCCTTGCCGGCGGATCGCTTTTTCGGTTCGAGAATGATGTGCCCGACCGCGGTATTGGAAGCCGGCACGGTATAGAAGCGGTAGGTCTCGTCGACCTTGTCGTCGAGCGCGCCGCGCATGACCAGCCACATCACCATCTCGATGCCCTCGGCGCCCGCCTCGCGCATCAGCTCGAGATGCGAGATTTTCGTGAGCTTCTTCGGGTTCTTCGAAAGGTTATCGAGGAAGGCCTTGTCGAATTTCGAATTGATGAGGCCGGCGCGCGGACCGGAGATCTGGTGCGACATGCCGCCGGTGCCGAAAATCACCACCCGCAGATCCTCCGGATAGGATTCGACCGCCTTGCGGATCGCCTTGCCGAGCATGTAGCAGCGATGCGCGGTCGGCGGCGGATAGAGCACCACGTTGACCGCGAGCGGGATCACCGGGCACGGCCACTCCTGCGGCGAGCCGAACAGCAAATTCATCGGCACCGTGAGCCCGTGGTCGACCTCCATCTTGTTGCAGATGGTGAGATCGAACTCGTCGAGGATCACCGACTGCGCGATGTGCGAAGCGAGCTCCGGATGGCCCTGCACCACCGGCACCGGGCGCGGCCCCCAACCTTCGTCGGCGGGCGGAAATTCGGACGCGCAGCCGAGCGCGAAGGTCGGCACGATCTCGACCGAGAACGCCGAAGCGTGGTCGTTGTAGACGACGATGGCGACGTCGGGCTTCGTCTTCTCCATCCAAGCCTTCGACTTCTCGAAGCCCGAGAACACCCGCTTCCAGTACGGCTCCTCGGTCTGCTTGTTGTCGATCGCCGCGCCGATCGCCGGCACGTGCGAAGACGCCACTCCTGCGATGATCCTAGCCACGGTTCGACCTCGACTTGCTGGGTGTTTTCGATTTCGGTTTGCCCGGCTTCGCCTTGCTCGACTTCGCCGCGCCTGATTTCTGCGAGCTTGCTTTCTTGGCGCTCCCGACCAGCATGCTGGGGGTCTTCCGGCCGGTCTTGCTGCGGTTGCCATCGGCGGAACGGCCGCCGGCAAGCATCATCGCGGCGTAGTCGTCCTGGGTAGAGCTGGTCATGACCGCGGCGAGATGACGGAACGAATGGCCGTCGGTCGCGCCGAGCTTGGCGGTGAAATAGATGTTGCCGCCGAGTTCCAGCATGCGGTTGTAGTCGCGCTTGAGGATGGCTTCTTCCTGCTGCGGCGTCAGGTTGAACCGCTTGAGGTATTCCGGCTCGTTCGCCTTGAACGCCTTGCGGTTCTCGTCCTTCATCAGCGACATGCAGAACATGTTGATGCCGAACCCCTTGCGCGAGCGCTCCGCGTCGAACACGAACGTGCCGGGGATGTCGTCGTACTCCTGCTCCTTGCGAGCGGTGTCCTTGCGCGCCATCGGCTTAGCTCCATCCACGCCAAATCGGCTCTGAATCGGCCCTGACATATATAGCTCAACGAACCAATGCAATGTAAGTCGCGATGCGTCGTGCCGTGCGCTAAACGCGTAGTGAAGCCCAAAGAAATAGAACCGTTGTAAGCGCGCCGAGCCCCGAACGGCCGGCATGCAGATGGCCCCATTTTTCGATCAGCGCCCGCACCTGCAAGCCGGCGTCGGCGGGGTCGGTGCCCATCAATCGGTCATTCGTCGGCTTGATGACCAGGAGCGTATAGGGCCAGGCCGAGACGATGACGATGGCGCCGGCGAGCCAGCGCCAGTCGCCGCTCTGCCACCAGGCGGTGGCGCCGAGGATGGCGCCGAGCAAGGCCAACGGCGCCTGCATGGCGAAGCCGCGCTTGTAGGACGGCTTCCATTCGGTGAGCAGCGCGCGGGCGTCGAGCTGCAACCGGGCCGGCTGCTCGCACAGGCTCACATAGACGGCGGCGCCGGTGAAGATCGCGGCGGTGATCAGGGCGAGCTGGCCGGCAATCATGGCGCGCTCCTGTCCGTCCCTCGACCGGTCAACGCCAGTAAAGCTGCATCGGATTGTCGACCAGCAGCCTTTTTTGCAGGTCCGCGGTCGGCGCGATCTTCGGGATCATGTCGACGATGACGCCGTCGTCGGGCGCCTCCTTCGGCATGTTCGGATGCGGCCAGTCGGTGCCCCAGATCACGCGGTCGGGGAAGCGCTCGACGATCGCCTTCGCGAACGGCACCACGTCGTCATAGGGCGGCCCCGCGACCGTGAAGCGTTCCGGACAGGTGACCTTGGTGATCCAGTTCTTGTTGGCATCGAGCGCCTTCAGCCAGTTCTGGAAGTGCTTGCCGTCCACACCTTCCTTCACATTCGGGCAGGCCATGTGGTCGAACACCAGCGTGGTCGGCAGCGATTGCAGGAACGGCCCCATCTCCTCCAGATCGGCGTGCTCGAAATAGATCACGATGTGCCAGCCGAGCGTGGCGATGCGCTTGGCGATGCGCTGCATCACGTCCCGGGGCGTCGAATCGACGAGCCGCTTGATGAAGTTGAAGCGCACGCCCTTGACCCCGGCGTGGTCGAGCTCACGCAGCTCGTGGTCGGTGATCTCCTCGCCGACAAAGGCGATGCCTTTGGCCTTGCCGTTGGAATTGACCAGCGCGTCGACCAGCGCCCGGTTGTCGGTGTCGTGGCAGGTCGCCTGCACGATGACGTTCTTGTCGAAACCGAGGAAGTCGCGCAGCGCGAACAGCTTCTCCTTCGGCGCGTCGCAGGGCGTGTATTTGCGCTTCGGGGCAAATGGGAACACCGCCTCCGGTCCGAACACGTGGCAGTGGGTGTCCACCGCGCCCGCCGGCGGCCGATACGTCGGCTTCGACGGGTTCGGATGGAACGGGATGTAACCGGCGCTCATCGGCACGTGAGGTGTCTCCGTCGCTTGTCGTCTATTGTCCCCACCGACGCGGGGAATGGAACTTTCCCTCGCTTGATGAACAAAGCACGGCGGTTCGTCAAATCCTTCGCGGCCGCGCAGCCATTTATGACGCGCGGCGTGCGCCATGGCGGTGCTGGAACCACAGCAAAAGCCCGCCAAATGCCGGAATCAGGATATCGGTATAGAAGATTATCCCTGCGTTGCCCGGCGCGAAATTGCCGGTGCTGATCATCTGGTAGACGTGGCCGCCGGCGGCGCCGAGCAGGAACAACGCGGGTCCGACCACGGCGGCGAGCCGCAGGTCGAAGCTCCGCCGGAACGCCAGGAAGCCCACCACCGCGAAACCCAGGCTGGCAAAGCCGACCTCAAGCTGGAACGGGCTGTTGGCCCAGCCGATGAATTTCGCACTCATCTCGCCGAAGAACGTGTGCATCACGAAATTGTAGAAGAAGCTCACGCCGATCGAGAACAGCAGGAACCAGGCGAACAGCGCCTCGACCACCACCGGCGCGGTGAGCGGCTTCGGCGCGCGCAAGAGCGCGACGCCCGACGCAGCGAGCCCGATCACCAGGAAGGTGAGCGTGAAGTTCGAGAGGACGAAACGAATGACGCCTTCCATGACGACGTCCCGGGACAGCGACTAACTCTAGTCACGCGCTACGCCGCAAGCTGCACACAGCTTTGCACGCGGGGTACGCAGCGGCATACCGCATTCGCGACAGGGCGGGCCGAATAGACTGAGCCGATGATGCCAGAGTGCATTGATGTTGGTCTCGCGGAACCCCGTGATCTGATGGTAGCGCGCCGATGCTCCCTGCCCATAAACCTGATCTTTGGCGTCTTTGATCGATACGCCTCGGGTCTCACGGTTGCTCTTGATTTGAGCAATCCCGCCTCGAAGCTCAGGCAGGACTTGCGCCCATTCCTGCTCATCAAGCATGGGAATTTCCATTCGGCAGCGCCAGCAGTACAGCAATTTTGCCATTGGATGACACCTATTGGCGCGGGCGCTGCTTGATGTCAGACCCGCTCCAGCGCCAGCGACACGCCCTGCCCGACGCCCACGCACATGGTAGCCAGCGCGAGCTTGCCGCCGCGCTTTTCCAGGCCATGCACGGCCGTCATCGCGAGGCGCGCGCCCGACATGCCGAGCGGATGCCCGAGTGCGATCGCGCCGCCATGCGGGTTGACGTGCTCGGCGTCGTCGGCAACGCCGAGCTGCCGCAGGCAGGCGAGCCCTTGCGACGCAAACGCTTCGTTCAGCTCGATCAGGTCGAACTGGCCGATCTTGAGGCCGAGCCGCTCCATCAGCTTGCGGGTCGAGGGCACCGGCCCGATCCCCATCACGCGCGGCGCGACCGCCGCCGAGGCCATGCCGAGCACCCGCGCCCGCGGGGTCAGCCCGTACTTCTTGGCCGCCTCGGCGCTGGCGAGGATCATCGCGGCGGCGCCGTCGTTCACCCCCGAGGCATTGCCGGCGGTGATGGTGCCGGGATTGCGGACGAACGGCTTGAGCTTGGCGAGCCCCTCCATCGTGGTCTCGGGCCGGGGATGCTCGTCCTTGTCGACCGTGACCGGGCCGGCGCGGCCGCCCGGTACCTCGACGGCGACGATCTCCTCGGCGAAGTAGCCCGACGCCATCGCTTTGCCGGCGCGCTGCTGCGAGCGGAACGCGAACGCGTCTTGGTCGGCACGGGCGATCTGATAGTCCTCGGCGACGTTCTCGCCGGTCTCCGGCATCGCATCGACGCCGTATTGCTGCTTCATCAGCGGATTGACGAAGCGCCAGCCGATGGTGGTGTCATGGATCTCGGCGGAGCGCGAGAACGCTTCCGCCGCCTTGCCCATCACCAACGGCGCGCGCGTCATCGATTCGACGCCGCCGGCGATGGCGAAGTCGGTCTCGCCGGCGCGGATCGCGCGCGCGGCGTCGCCCACCGCATTGAGGCCGGAGGCGCAGAGCCGGTTCACGGTGACGCCGGGCACGTGCTCCGGCAGCCCCGCCAACAGCGCCGCCATGCGCGCGACGTTGCGGTTGTCCTCGCCGGCCTGGTTGGCGCAGCCGAACACGACTTCGTCGAGCGCGCCCCAGTCCACGTTCGGGTTGCGCTTGATCAGCGCCTTGAGCGGGATCGCAGCGAGGTCATCCGCGCGCACCTTGGCGAGCCCGCCGCCGTAGCGGCCGATCGGCGTGCGGATCGCGTCGCACAGAAAGACGTCGCGCATGGTGATTTCCTTACACTAACCTTCGTGATGATCGAATCGGTGCGGCTCGCTCGGTCTGCTCCCTCTCCCCCATAGCCCGTCGAAGACGGGCGTGAACGCCCTTGTGGGGGAGAGGGAGCTAGACCGAGTGCGCGGCAACGCTGACACTCTTAACCTCAAAATGCGATGCTCTCCTTACGCCGCCGCGCCGTGGGCGCGGGCGGTGCGGGCGTGCAGCTCTCGCAAGATAACAAGCTCGTCGGCGGTCGGCGCCTTGCTCGCCGCGACGTTGGCCGCGTAGCGCACCGGCCAGCCGGTGTTGTCGTTGATCTGATCGCGGGTGACGCCGGGATGGATCGACGTCACGATCATTTCCTTGCTCTGCGGGTCCGGCTCGAAGATGCAGAGGTCGGTGACCAGCTTGGTCGGCCCCTTGGTCTTGAGCCCAAGGCGGGCGCGATGATCGCCGCCCTCGCCGTGGCCCATCGAGGTGATGAAGTCGAGCTTGCTGGCGAAGCTACGCTTCGACTGCGCCATGATGATGAAGATCTCGCCGCAGGCCGAGGCGATCTCCGGCGCGCCGCCGCCGCCGGGCAGCCGCACCTTCGGCTTGTCGTAGGAACCGACCACCGTGGTGTTGAGATTGGCGAAGCGGTCGATCTGCGCGCCGCCAAGGAAACCCACCGTCACGCGGCCGCCCTGCAGCCAGTAACGGAACATCTCCGGCACCGACACCGTGGTCAGCGCGGTATCGCATAGGTCGCCGTCGCCGATCGACAGCGGCAGCACGTCGGGCTTGGTGGCGATCGTGCCGGACTCGTAAATGAGCGTGATGCCGGGCGCGTGCGTCAGCCGCGCGACGTTCGACGCCGCCGACGGCATGCCGATGCCGACGAAGCAGACGTCCTCGTTGCGCAGCGCTCGCGCCGCGGCGATGGTCATCATCTCGTTGGGCGTGTAGTCGGCCATGATCACGCAGCCTTTGCGTTGAGACGGCGCACATGCGCGGCGAAGGCTTCCGGCCCCTGATCGAGCACGTTCTCCTTCATCCAGGCGAGGAAGCTCTCGCGCTCGCGCGCGATCTTGTCCCAGGCGATGTAGAAGGCGTTGTCGCGCTTGTAGTAGCCCTGCGCATAGGACGGATAGGCGCCGCCCGGCACGGTCGCGACCGCGCCGACGGTCCAGTGCGGCAGGATCACCGCGTTGAGGTTGCGCGGCCCGAAATCGTCGACCACCTCCTCGACCGTGACGATCGAGCGCTTGGCGGCGAGCACCGCTTCCTTCTGCACGCCGAGAATGCCTTCGAGCATCACGTTGCCTTCGCGGTCGGCGCGCAACGCATGGATGATCGCGACGTCGGGCCGGTGCGAGGGCACGGCGGCGAGCTGCTCGCCGGTGAACGGACAGGTGATGTGCTTGATCTTCGGATTGACCTTGGGCAGGTCGACGCCGATGTAGCCGCGGAACACCGCCAGCGGCAAGCCCGCGGCGCCCGCCTCATAGGCATTGGCCATGGCGGCGTGGGAATGCTCCTCGATCGCCAGCGGCTGCGGCCAGTTGTTCTCCACCGCGTCACGGAAGCGATGCAGCGAACCGACGCCGGGATTGCCGCCCCACGAGAACACCATCTTGTCGACGCAGCCCATGCCGATGAGCTGGTCGTAGATCAGGTCCGGCGTCATCCGGATCAGGGTCAGGTGCTTGCGCTGCTGGCGGATGATTTCGTGACCGGCGGCATGGGGGATGAGGTGGGTAAATCCCTCCATCGCGACGGTGTCGCCGTCCCGCACGGTGGACTGCACGGCCTCGGCAAGCGACAGGAAACGCGCCATTCGATAAGTCCCGTATTGGTCGCGGTTATTTACGGGGCGCCATTGGCGGGGTCAAATAGACGATCGATAATGGTTGCCCGGCAATGGCCAAACGAGAGATTCCCCGCATGTTCAGCACCCGCCGGACCCTCCGTATCGAGTGGGGCGATTGCGATCCGGCCGGGATCGTTTTCTACCCGCGTTACTTCGCGATGTTCGACCATTCGACCGTGCTGCTGATCGAGCAGGCGCTGGGGATGCGCAAGCACAAGCTCTACGAGCATTACGACTTCGCCGGCTACCCGTCGCTGGGGTCACAGGCCCGCTTCAGCCTGCCGACGCGCTTCGGCGACGAGGTCGAGATCGCCTCGACGATCACCAAGGTCGGCCGCTCCAGCTTCAGCCTGCAACACCTGCTGACGCTCGACGGCGCGCTGGCGGTCGAAGGCAACGAGACCCGCTGCTGGGTGGTGCGCGATGCCAGCCGGCCCGGCGGCCTGCGCGCGCAGCCGATGCCCGACGAGGTGGTCGCGAGATTCAGCTCTACTGCGGCTTGACGCCGAGCTCCTTGGCGATCCCCGCGAGCTTCAGCTGCTGATCCTTGATCGACGCCGCGAAATCGGCCGCGGTGCCGGGGCTGACCAGCTGTCCGGTGGCGTTGAACCGGGACGCGATCGCTGGATCGGCCATCACGTCCTTGACGTCGGCGGCGATGCGGTCGCGCAGCGCATCCGGCATGCTGCGCTGGCCGAACAGCCCGGTCAGTCCGTCAAACGTCATCGCCGGGAATCCGGCCTCCGCGACCGTCGGCGTATCCGGCTGGCTCGGCGCGCGTTGGCCGTTGGTGACGGCGATCAGCCTGGCGCGGCCGCCCTGGATGTGCGGCTGCACGATCGCGAGCGCGCCGATGTAGCCCTGGATGCGGCCTTCGCCGAGATCGGTCAGCGGCCCGACCACGTCGCGATAGGGCACGCGGGTGATGCTGAGGCCGGCGCTCTTGAAATAGCCGTCGAAGATGACGTCGGTCATGCCGGTCGCGGTCGTATAGTTCAGCTTGCCCGGCTCGGCGCGGACCATCGCGACGAATTCCTTCACCGAATTGACCTTGAGCGACGGCGTCACGACGAAGCCGACCAGCGTGTTGGAGACGCGGGCGACCGGCGTCAGTTCGGCCGGATCGTAGGGCAGCTTGGCGTGCTGGTACGGATGCGCGGTGAACGACGAGGTCGGCGTGTAGAGCAGCGTGTGGTCGTCCTTGGCGCTGATGAAGGCATTGATGGCGACCACGGCGTCGCCGCCCGGCCGGTTCTCGACCACGACCGGCTGCTTCCATTTGGCGGTGAGCTTGTCCGCGATCAGGCGCGCGCCGATGTCGGCGCCGCTGCCGGGGCCGAGCGACACGATGAAGCGGACCGAGCGCTGCGGCCAGTTCTGCGCTTGCGACGTCTGGGCATGGGACGGGAACGCAAGAGAGGCCGCAACCGCGAGGCCGGCCGCGAGCGCGCAGAGCGCCTTGCCTAATGGTTGCATAAGTCCTCCCTCAGTCCGGTTGTGGCCGTGCAAGCTAACGCAGCCTAAGACCTTGCGAAAGCGCGCTTCCGCCGCAGGGCGGACCCGCGGGCCCTGTGATGGACAGGGGCCGCCCGACAAGCTAACAACGCGCGACCTACCGCCGCGCTTTCCCGGCCCGGCCCTTAATCGAAACGAGCGGTTCAAGCCACCGTCGTAAAGCCGAAGTCCAAACCGGAGCATCGCCCCATGCGTATCGACGCCTACACGCATTTCTTTCCCAAGCAGTTTTTCGACAAGCTGACGGAGATCGCGGGCGACTACAAGGACATGGGCAAGCGCGTGCGGTCGCTGCCGGCGCTCTACGATCTCGATTTCCGCAAGAGCATCATCGACGAGCACAAGGACTATCAGCAGATCCTGTCCTATCCGCAGCCGCCGTTCGAGAGCTTCTGCAAGACGCCGCAGCAGATCGACGAGATGATCCGCATCTGCAACGACGGCTTTGCCGATCTGTGCGCCAAGGAGAAGGACCACTTCCCGGGCTGGGTGGCGCAGGTGGCGCTGGGCGCCGCCGACTGCGGCGTCGCCGAGGCGGAACGCGCGATCAAGAACGGCGCGCTCGGCGTGCAGATCTACACCAACGTTCTCGGCAAGCCGATCGACCTGCCCGAGTTCCGGCCGTTCTGGAAAAAGATGAACGAGCTCGGCAAGCCGATCTGGATCCATCCGGCGCGCGGCGCCGAGACGCCGGACTATCCGCTGTTCGAGAAGAAGTCGCTGTACGAAATCTGGTGGACGCTCGGCTGGTCCTACGAGACCGCCTGCGCGATGACCCGGCTGGTCTACTCCAAGATCATGGACGACTTCCCGAACCTCAAGATCATCACCCACCACTTCGGCGGCATCGTTCCGATGCTCGAAGGCCGGCTTGGCCCGGGCAACGACGTGATGGGCTCGCGCACCTCGGAAGAGGACTATGTCGGGCTGCGCAAGAGCCTCAAGAAGCGCCCGCTGGATTACTTCAAGCAGGATTTCTATGCCGACACCGCGGTGTTCGGCGGCGAGCCGGCGACCAAATGCGGCATGGAGTTCTACCCGCTCGAGAAGATCCTGTTCGCTTCCGATTGCCCGTTCGATCCGGAAGGCGGCAAGATGTATCCGCGCGAGACGCTGCGCATCCTCGACTCGCTCAACCTCTCGAAGGCCGACCGCGAGGCGATCGACTACAAGAATCTCGAAAAGGTGACCGGCGTAAAGCTGGTGAAGTAAGTCGCGGAACAGCGACGCTGCCTTCTGATCATGCCCGGCCACGTGCCGGGCATGATCTTTTGTAGCTAGTTGATCTTCACCTTCGCGGCCTGCACCACCGGGGTCCAGCGCCGCATCTCGGCATCGACGAACGCCTTGAACTCGGCCGGCGACGTGCCGAGCGGCTCCATGTATTGCGCGTGCAGCTTCTCCCGGATGCCGCCGTCGCGCAGCGCTTCATTGACCTCGCGCGCCATCGCGGCGATGAGCCCGTCCGGCGTCTTCACCGGCGCAATCAATCCGTTCCAGGCGTTGGCCTCGACGTCGATGCCGGCTTCGTTCAGCGTCGGCAAGTCGGGCAAGAGCGGCGAGCGCTTCTGCGACGTGACCGCCAGCGCCCTCACCTTCCCGGTGTGCGTCTGCGAAACCACCGAGATCGCCGGCAGGCAGGCCATCTGCACGTCGCCGCGGATCAGCGCCGTCACCGCCTGCGGCGACGAACCGTAGGGGATGTGCACGAGCTGCGTGCCGCTCTTGAGCGCGATCGCCTCCATCGCCAGATGCGAGAGCGAGCCGTTGCCGATCGAGCCGAAATTGAACTTGCCGGGCTCGCGCTTCAACAGCGCGACCAGTTCCGCGACGGTGCGCGCCGGCACGTCGGCGTTCACCGCAAGCACGCTCGGCTGGTCGGCCAGCCGCGTCACCAGCGCGAGGTCGGTGAACGGATCATAGGGCATCTTGGCGAACAGCAGCGTGTTGAGGCCGAGCGGTCCGAGGATGCTGATGCCGATCGTCGAGCCGTCGGGTGCCGCCTTCGCCACCGCGTCGGTGCCGAGATTGCCGCTGGCGCCGGGCCGGTTGTCGACCACAAACGATTGCCCGGTCTTCGCCTGCAGCCGCTCGCCGATCAGCCGCATGACGATGTCGGGCGTCGCGCCGGCCGCGAACGGTACGACGATCCGGACCGGCTTGACAGGCCACGCTTGTTCCGCCTTTTGCGCCACGGCGGGCGCTGCGCCGGCAAGGAGCGCAAGCAAGGCGATATGCAGGCGCTTCATCAGCGAACTTCTCCAATATTCCTGTATCCAGGATTCTTGCACATCTTATTCGCGGGACAATCTGTGCGAAGGTCAAGCCCGCGATGACGTGCATGGTGCCATCTGCTAGCGTCGCCGCGCCATGGAAGCCTCTCGTTCCCTCACCCCCGCCGACCTTGCGTCCGATCCGCCGGCGGATGCGGCACGGACGACGCCGGTCATGGAACAGTTCCTCGAGATCAAGGCCGCCAATCCGGATTGCCTGTTGTTCTACCGGATGGGCGACTTCTATGAGCTGTTCTTCGAGGACGCCGAGATCGCCGCGCGCGCGCTTGGGATCGTGCTCACCAAGCGCGGCAAGCATCTCGGGCGCGACATCCCGATGTGCGGCGTGCCGGTGGTGCGTTCCGACGAATACCTGCATCGCTTGATCGCGCGGGGCCATCGCGTCGCAGTCTGCGAACAGATGGAAGACCCGGCGGCCGCCCGCAAGCGGGGCTCAAAGAGCGTCGTGAGGCGCGACGTCGTCCGGCTGGTGACGCCCGGCACGCTGACCGAAGACACGCTGCTCGACGCGCGGCGCAACAATTACCTGCTCGCGCTCGCCCGCGCCCGCCTGTCGTCGAGCGACGACACCAGCCGCTTCGCGCTGGCCTGGATCGACATCTCAACGGGTGAATTTCGTATTACCGAATGCGATCGCGCCAGCCTTGGGGCCGAGCTGGCACGCCTGGAACCCAGCGAGATCGTTGTATCCGATGCGCTCTATTCGGACGCCGACCTCGCGCCGTTCCTGCGGACCCTGCCGGCGGTAACACCGCTGACGCGCGACGTGTTCGACGGCGCCACCGCCGAGCGGCGGCTGTCGTCGTATTTCTCGGTCGCGACCTCGGACTCGTTCGGCGCGCTGTCGCGGCTGGAGCTGACGGCCGCCGCCGCGTGCATCACCTATGTGGAGCGCACGCAGCTCGGCCAGCGCCCGCCATTGTCGCCGCCGGCGCGCGAGGCGGAAGGCGCGACGCTCGCCATCGACCAAGCCACCCGCGCCAATCTCGAGCTGGTTCGCACGCTTGGCGGCGAACGGCGCGGGTCGCTGCTCTCCGCCATCGACCGGACCGTCACCGCCGCCGGCTCGCGGCTCCTTGCCCAGCGCCTCGCGGCTCCGCTGACGGATCCGGCCGCGATCGCGCTGCGTCACGACGCGGTCGCGCACTTCGTCGCAGAGGCGGGCTTGCGCGGCGCGATGCGCGCGACGCTGAAAGGCGCGCCCGATCTCGCCCGCGCGCTGTCACGACTGGTGGTCGGCCGCGGCGGTCCGCGCGACCTCGCCGCGATCCGTGACGGCATCGACGCAGCGGCGAGCCTCGCGGGCGAACTTACGGCCGGCGGCGCGATCCCGATGCAGGTCGTTGAGGCCGCGACTGCGCTGCGCAAACCCGATCCCGCGGTCACGCGCGAGCTGACGGTGGCGCTGGGCGACGAGCTGCCGCTGTTCAAGCGCGACGGCGGCTTCGTCCGCACCGGCTACGATGCGTCACTCGATGAAGCCCGCGCATTGCGCGATGAATCACGCCGGGTGATCGCGGCGCTGCAGGCGCGCTACGCGGAAGAGACCGGCGTGCGTGCACTCAAGGTGCGGCACAACAACGTGCTCGGCTACTTCGTCGAGGTAACCGCGCAGCACGCCGACAAGCTGTTCGCCGCACCGCTCAACGCGACCTTCATCCACCGCCAGACGCTGGCCGGCCAGGTGCGTTTCACCACCACCGATCTTGGCGCATTAGAAGCCAAGATCGCGAGCGCCGCCGACCGCGCGCTCGGCATCGAGCTCGAAACCTTCGACCGGCTGGCAGCGCAGGTGATCGCCGCGGCCGATCCGATCAAAGAAGCAGCGGACGCGCTGGCGTCGCTCGACGTCGCGTCGGCGCTGGCGCAGCTCGCGGTCGAGCAGAGCTACGTGCGGCCCGAGGTCGACGGCTCGCTCGTGTTCGTCATCGAGGGCGGCCGGCATCCGGTGGTGGAGCAAGCACTCGTCGCCGACGGCGGGCCGTTCGTCGCCAACGACTGCGACCTGTCCGCGTTGCCGCAGCAAGGCGCTGGACGCATCTGTCTGCTCACCGGCCCCAATATGGCGGGCAAGTCGACGTTCCTGCGGCAGAATGCGCTGATCGCGATCATGGCGCAGATGGGCGGCTTCGTGCCGGCGCGCCGCGCCCGGATCGGCACCGTCGACCGGCTGTTCTCGCGGGTCGGCGCCGCCGACGATCTCGCCCGCGGGCGTTCCACGTTCATGGTGGAGATGGTCGAAACCGCCGCCATCCTCAACCAGGCCGGCGAGCGTTCGCTGGTCATCCTCGACGAGATCGGCCGCGGCACCGCCACCTTCGACGGGCTCTCGATCGCCTGGGCGACGATCGAGCACCTGCACGCCGCCAACCGCTGCCGCGCGCTGTTCGCGACGCATTTCCACGAGCTGACGGTGCTGTCGACCAAGCTGCCGCGGCTGTTCAATTCGACTGTGCGCGTCAAGGAATGGCAGGGCGACGTCGTGTTCCTGCATGAGGTCGTGCCGGGCGCAGCCGACCGCAGCTACGGCATCCAGGTGGCCAAGCTCGCGGGCCTGCCGGCGAGCGTGATCGAGCGCGCCAAGCTCGTGCTCGCGAAGCTCGAGGCCGAGGACCGCGCGTCGCCGCGCGGCTTCGATGACCTGCCGCTGTTCGCGGCATCGCCGAAGCCGCTGGCAACGCCGCAGATCGACGACGCGGCTGCGCAAGTCGTCGCCGCACTGGCGGCGATCAACCCCGACGAGCTGTCGCCGCGCGAGGCGCTGGAGGCGCTCTACCGGCTCAAGGCAAAATCCACCGCCAAAGACTGACGGGCGGACGGACGGCGGCGCGGCGCGCGCCAATCTTCGGGCGGTCGAACGCCTAAACATTCAGCACCCCGACGACATCGCGTAAATAGCTGAAGAGACTTGCTTTTTCTGATACGGTCGGTGATCCTTTCCGGCGGTGGATGACAGCTGCCACCGGCTCCGCTATCCCCTCTCTGGCCATGCTCACACCCGCCGAACAGGCTCAACGCGCGCCCGCCGACTTGCTCGACGTGGACACGCTCGCCGCCGACCTCGACAAGCTCTGCAAGCAGCACGCCGGCAATGAGCGCGAATTGCGAACGGTGCTGGCGCAGCGCCTGAAGGCGGCGCTGCTTCAAGGTCGCGCTACCGCCGAGAAGCTCCTGCTGGCGGATCGTCACGGCCGCCGCTGCGCCGAGCGGCTGTGCCACATGCAGGACGAGATCATCCGTCTGCTGTTCGAGCTCGCCGCGAAGCATCTTTATCCGTCGCAGAACCCGTCCGAAGCCGAGCAGATGGCGGTGGTCGCGACCGGCGGCTACGGACGCGGCTTGCTGGCGCCGGGCTCCGACATCGATCTGTTGTTCCTGCTGCCTTACAAGCAGACCGCGTGGGGCGAGTCGGTCGCCGAGACGATCCTCTATTGCCTGTGGGACATGGGCCTCAAGGTCGGTCACGCGACCCGCTCGATCAACGAATGCGTCCGGCAGGCCAAGGCCGACATCACGATCCGCACCGCCGTGCTCGAGTCGCGCTATCTGTTCGGCGACCGCAAGCTGTACGACGAAATGGTCGCGCGCTTCGACAAGGATGTGGCGCAAGGCACCGCGCCGGAGTTCGTCGGCGCCAAGCTCGCCGAGCGCGAAGAGCGGCATCGCCGCGCCGGCCAGTCCCGCTACCTGGTCGAGCCCAACGTCAAGGACGGCAAGGGCGGGCTACGCGACCTGCATACGCTGTTCTGGATCGCTAAATACGTCTACCGGGTGCGCGAGCCGGAGGAGCTGATCGAGAAAGGCGTGTTCAATCGCGCCGAATACATGCTGTTCCGCCGCTGCGAGGATTTCCTGTGGTCGGTCCGCTGCCACATGCACTTCGTCACCGGCCGCCCGGAGGAACGCCTGTCGTTCGACATCCAGCGCGAGATCGCGGTGCGCCTGGGCTACACCTCGCACCCCGGCCTGCGCGACGTCGAACGCTTCATGAAGCACTACTTCCTGATCGCGAAGGACGTCGGCGACCTGACCGCGATCCTGTGCGCCGAGCTCGAGGACAGCCAGGCCAAGGCAATGCCGGTGCTCTCCCGCATGATGGCGCGGTTCCGCCCGTCGCAGCGCCGCTCGCTCAGTGAGAGCGAAGACTTCGTCGTCGACTACAACCGCATCCTGGTCACAGACCAGACCGTGTTCAAACGCGATCCGGTCAACCTGATCCGCATCTTCCATCTGGCGCAGAAATACAATCTTGCGTTCCACCCGGATGCGATGCGCATAATTCGCCATTCGCTGCATCTCATCGACAACGACCTGCGTGAGAACGAGGAGGCGAACCGCCTGTTCCTCGAGATCCTCACCTCGAAGAACGACGCCGAGACCGTGCTGCGCCGCATGAACGAAGCCGGCGTGCTCGGCAAGTTCGTGCGCACCTTCGGCCGTATCGTGGCGATGATGCAGTTCAACATGTATCACCACTATACGGTCGACGAGCATCTCCTGCGCTGCATCGGCATCCTCTCCGACATCGAGGCCGGCCGCGCCGAGGACGCGCCGTTCGCCACCGAGCTGATGCGCACGATCCAGCCGGAGCATCGCACTCTGCTCTATGTGGCGCTGTTCCTGCACGACATCGCCAAGGGCCGGATCGAGGACCATTCCATCGCCGGCGCACGGGTCGCGCGGCGGGTGTGCCCGCGCTTTGGGCTCACGCCGGCCGAGACCGACACCGTGGCCTGGCTGGTCGAGCAGCATCTCACGATGTCGACGGTCGCCCAGTCACGCGATCTTTCCGACCGGGTCACCATCCAGAATTTCGCCGAAGTGGCGCAGTCGGTCGAGCGGCTGAAGCTTCTGACCCTGCTCACGGTCGCCGATATCAAGGGCGTCGGCCCCGGCGTCTGGAACGGCTGGAAGGCCCAGCTCATCCGCACGCTGTACTACGAGACCGAGCCGGTGCTGACCGGCGGCTTCTCGGAAGTGAACCGTGCCCAGCGCGTCGCGATAGCACAGGCTGAGCTGCGGGCGCAGCTTGCCGACTGGCCGCCCGAGCAGGTCGACGCCTACATCGCGCGGCACTATCCCGCCTACTGGCTGAAGGTCGATCTGCCGACCAAGGTCGCGCATGCACGGTTTGTGCGCGACACCGAAGCCGCCGGCAAATCGCTCGCGACCGCGATCAACCTCGACCAGGCGCGCGGCGTCGCTGAACTGACGGTCTATGCGCCCGACCACCCGCGGCTGCTGTCGATCATCGCGGGCGCTTGCGCGACCACCGGCGCCAACATCGTCGACGCGCAGATCTACACCACCACCGACGCGCGCGCGCTCGACACCATCGCGGTCTCGCGCGGCTTCGAGCGCGACGACGACGAGCAGCGGCGCGCCGCGCGCGTCGCTCTGACGATCGAGCAAGCGCTACGCGGCGACCAGCAGCTGCCGGACATGGTGGCCAAGCGCGCGCCACCCAAGGGACGGCTGAAGGCGTTCGCCATCGAGCCGGATGTGACGATCAACAACCAGTGGTCCAATCGCTACACGATGGTCGAGGTGACCGGGCTCGACCGTCCGGGCCTGCTGTATGAGCTGACGGCGACACTATCGAAGCTCAATCTCAACATCGCCTCGGCGCATGTGGCGACCTTCGGCGAGCGCGTGGTGGACGTGTTCTATGTGACCGATCTGCTCGGCGACAAAATCTCGTCGGCGACGCGGCAGGCCGCGATCAAGCGCGCGCTGCTCCAGCTGTTCGTGGCGGTCGACAGCGCACCGGCGAAGCCGGCGGCCGCGGAATAGCGGACCCAATCCCGATTTGAGAAAACGGCGGCTGAAACGCAGCGCCCGACAAACGGCGTCTGAAAACAACAACGGCTGCGGGCGATATCGCCTGCAGCCGTTGTGTTTGAACTTCAGAGCGTATCAGAAGGGTAGATTACTTCTTCTTGGCGTCGCCGCCCATGCCGCCGGCACCCATGCCGCCGTCACCGCCCATGCCACCGGCGCCCATACCACCGGCACCCATGCCGCCGCCCATTCCACCCATGCCGCCCATTCCACCCATGCCGCCGCCCATGCCGCCTTTTTTGCCCTTACCGCCGCGCATGCCGCCCATTCCACCCTTGCCGCCCTTCGCACCCTTGGCGCCCTTTTCGCTGCCAGTGGCCGGGTTGGCGAGCTGGTTGCCCAGCGCATCGAAGAAGCCCTTCGGCTCGCTCTTCGCGGCTTCGGCCTTCTTCTTCGCCGCAGCGAACGAGTCGGTGGAGACAGTGGTGAGCATCGGCGCGGACATGATGACTGCCGCCGCGAGCAGAAGTGTAAGCTTTCGCATGGTTGATCCCCCAAAAACGATTTCTAACCGGCTATCCCGGATGGCTGAACTTTATGCTGGAATTTTTTGCGATGGAAGAGGGATTCCATCGTCGTTAGGCATATAAGACACTGAATTTGTTTATGTATGTTTGTTCATCTGATCGTTCATCTCGCGTACAGAAAATCGGCGCTGCGAAATGAGGCAGCGATTTTCCGACGAAGATTCAGAGACTAGGCGCGTGTGCGCCGCGGCATCGCGGCCGACCCCGGCGCGGTAACGACCCTTAAACGAGCCGGGCCTACCGTGCCGCCGAGGGGTCTGGCCTCGGGAGACGGCCGGGATGGGGAGATGGCAAGTCGAAAGCGCAAGTCACGCGAGCGTCGCGAGCCGGTGGTCGATACGCCGTTGCGCGCGACGCGCGCAGAGCCGGACGACGGCGGGAGCGACGACGTGAGCGCCCCCCGCAAGCGCGCATCGCGCAGCACCCCGCCGATGCGGCGGCTGTTCTACTGGTGCGCCGTGCTCGGGCTGTGGGCGCTGATCGTCGCCGGCGGCGCCGTCGTTTATGTCGCGGCCAACCTGCCGCCGGTCCATTCGCTCGAAATTCCGCGCCGGCCGCCGTCGATCGAGATTGTCGGCACCGACGGCAAGACGATGGCGACGCGCGGCGAAATGCACGGCGCCACGCTGACGCTGAAGGAGATGCCGCCGTTCCTGCCGAAGGCGTTCCTCGCGATCGAGGACCACCGCTTCTACAGTCACTGGGGCGTCGACCCGATCGGCCTGGTGCGCGCGGCCGCAGCGAACCTCAGCCGCCGCGGCGTCTCGCAAGGCGGCTCGACCCTCACCCAGCAGCTCGCCAAGAACCTGTTCCTCACGCAGGAGCGCACCTTCGCGCGCAAGCTGCAGGAGCTGGTGCTGGCGCTGTGGCTCGAGCGGAAGTTCAGCAAGACCGAGATCCTCGAGCTCTATCTCAACCGCGTCTATTTCGGCGCCGGCGCGTACGGCGTCGACGCCGCGGCGCAGCGCTATTTCGGCAAGTCCGCACGTCAGGTGACGATCGCAGAGTCGGCGATGCTCGCCGGTCTGGTCCGCTCGCCGTCGCGGCTCGCGCCCAACCGCAATCCCAACGGCGCCGAGCGCCGCGCCCAGGTCGTGATCGCGGCGATGACCAGCCACGGCTTCATCACCGAGACGATGGCGAAGCACGCACTGGCGCAGCCGGCCCGCGCCGTGAAGGTCGCCGGCAACGGCTCCGCCAATTACATCGCCGACTGGATCATGGACGTGCTCGACGATCTGGTCGGTCACATCGACCAGGATCTCGTCGTCCGCACCTCGATCGATCCCGCCTTGCAGGCCGCCGCCGAAGCCGCGCTGGTCAACGAACTCGCGCAGAAGGGCGAGAAGTTCGGCGTCAGCCAGGGCGCGCTGATCGCGATGACCCCGACCGGCGCCGTGCGCGCGCTGGTCGGCGGCAGGAACTACGCCGAGAGCCAATTCAACCGCGCGGTGGCGGCACGGCGCCAGCCGGGTTCGGCGTTCAAGCCGTTCGTCTATCTGACCGCAGTCGAGCGCGGGCTCTCGCCGGAAACGGTGCGCGAGGACAAGCCGATCGCGATCAAGGGCTGGCGGCCGGAGAACTACAGCCGCGAATACTACGGCAATGTGTCGCTCACGCAGGGGCTCGCGCATTCGCTCAATACGATCTCCGTGCGGCTGACCCAGGAGTTCGGGCCGAGCGCCGTCACGCGCACCGCCTATCGTCTCGGCATCGCCTCCAAGCTCGAGGCCAATCCGTCGATCGCGCTCGGCACGTCCGAGGTTTCGCTGATCGAGCTCACCTCGGCCTATGCACCGTTCGCCAACGGCGGCAGCGCGATCGCGCCCTATGTGGTGGAGCGCGTCAGTACCAAGGCCGGCAAGGCGCTCTACCAGCGCTCGCCGCACGATCTCGGCCGGATCATCGAGCCACGTTACGTTGCGATGATGAATGCGATGATGCGCGAGACCATGCGCGTCGGCACTGCCACCAAAGGCCAGATCGCCGGATGGCAGTCCGCCGGCAAGACCGGCACCAGCCAGGATTTCCGCGACGCCTGGTTCGTCGGCTACACCGCGCATCTCGTCACCGGCGTCTGGCTTGGCAACGACGACTCCTCGCCGACCAAGCGCGCGACCGGCGGCGGCATGCCGGTCGAAATCTGGGCCAAGTTCATGCGCGGCGCGCACCAGGGCGTTGCGGCCGCCGCCCTGCCCGGCCAGTCGGCGCCGCCGACGCTCGCATCGATCGTGCAGCAGGCCGTCAACGGCACACCTTCCGCCAATGCTCCGCCCGCCAATGTGCAGCCGTCAGCGGGCGCGCAGCGACCGCAGCAGCCGAGCGGGGGCCTCGACGGCTGGCTGATCGACCGGCTGTTCGGCAACCGGCACTGAGCGCGCCTTGACCGCCGGCATCGGCCGTGCCGACGCATTGCCCAGCATCGCATCAAGCGCGCCGCGAAGATTCTCGTAGCGGAAGACGAACCCGCTCAGCAGCGCTTTGTCGGGAATGACGCGCTGGCCGCCGAGCATCAGCTCATCGGCGAACGCACCGGCCACATAATGCAAAATCGCCGCCGGCATCCGCAGCAGCGCCGGCCGCCGCAACGCGCCGGCAAGTAACTGTGCGAATTCTTCGTTGCGCACCGGCGCCGGCGCGGTCGCATTCACCGCACCGGTCAGCGACGGCGTCGCGATGATGTGCGCGATCAGCCGCACCAGGTCGTCGCGCTCGATCCACGACATCCATTGCCGGCCGCTGCCAACCGGACCACCGAGGCCAAGCTCGAACGGCACCAGGTACTGGCTCAGCGGCCCGCCTTCGAGGCCGAGCACGAGACCGATCCGCAGCCGCACGACGCGCACGCCGAGGCGCTGCGCCTTCCGCGCTTCGCGCTCCCAGGTGTCGCAGACGCGATGCGAGAAGCAACGCTTGCCGCCGTCGAATTCGGTCAGCGTCTCGTCCTGCCACAGGCCGTACCAGCCGATCGCGGAGCCGCTAATGACCACTGCAGGACGCAATGCCAAGCGTGCGATCAGCCGGTTGACCGCGCGCGTGACGCGCAGACGCGACGACAGAATTTTGCGCCGCTTGCGCCGCGTCCACAGCGCATTGCCGGTCGGCTCGCCGGCGAAATTGATCACCGCATCGATCCGCGCGTCGTCCGGGATCTGCGCGAGATCGGTGACAACGCGCTGCGCACGCAACGCCGTGGCCTTGGCCGGATCGCGCGCCAGCACGGTGACGTCGTGGCCCGCGCTGGTCAGTGCTTCGACCAGGCGCATTCCGATGAAGCCGGTCGCGCCGGTGACGAGCAGGTGCTGCCGCTCCGCCAGCGCATCGACCAGCGCGGCCGCATCGCTTGGCGTTACCCGCGACACGATGCGTTTCTTGCGCCGCGCCACGATGGTGTCGCGCAGCCACGTCAGCACAGTCATGAACCCAACTCCCGGTACAACGCCATCTGCCGCAGGATCAGCCCGAGCCGCGGATGCACGAGCTGCAAGGTGAAGCTGAAGCGTCCGTCCGGCACTTCGGCGTGGATGACGGTCAGCTCGCCGGGACAGAGCCAGGCCGGCAGCACGAAGCGCCGCCCGAACAGCTGCAGGAAGTAGTCGTGGCTGCGGAAAATCAATGCGCCGTCGCGCACCAACAGATCGAGCGCCATGCCGACGCCAAGGCCGACATATTCCTCGAGCCCGCTCGGGCCGGCGAAACGCTTGGCGGAATGCACGACCTGCGGGAAGCCCTTGCGGCGCGCATACATGCGGGTCCAGATTTGTCCGCCGCTCGCCTTGTCCTCGGTCACCGTCACGACGCTCGGCAAATGCGCGCAGCGCGCAGTCGGCAACGGTCCGCCGATCAGCCGCAGCGCCTGCGCCAGCAGCCAGCCGGCGACGCTCATCCGGGTTTCGAGCACCTCGCCGGCATAGACCGTGCTGCCGCCCGGCGGCAGCCGCTTGCTGAAGCGGCGGCGGATCGCGGCCGGCAGCGCCATCCAATCACGCTCGCGCAGCAGCGCGCGAAACCGCGGATCGCCAAGATTCGGATCAAGATTGGGATCGGTGCGGATATCGGGCCGCGCTTCGATGTCGCGGCCAGTGACGGACGGACGTTCCGTTTCGCGTTCAAGCGCAAGTTCAGGGACCAGTTCAAACGCAACAGCTTCCGTACGCATGATACGGACCTCGCTTCCTCGGCTACTTCGATCTCCCGATCGGCAACAGGCTCACGATCCGGGTGCCGAGGCGGATCAGAGCCGCAAGCTTCGGCCGCGGCACCGTCAGCATCTGCGCGTACCAGCGGTCGACGGTTTCGATATAGGCGAGCATGTCCTTGAGCCGCTTGGCCGCGACCGGATGCAGCTTGGCGTCGTGGTCGGCGCCGGCGACGCAGGCCTTCAGCGCGTCGACCGCGGGATCGATCTCGCGCTCCTTGCGCACGGCGGCGATCCGCATCGCCATCTCCCAGAGATCGGTCTCGGCCTCGAAATGGTCGCGGCGGTCGCCCTTGATCGGCACCCGGCGGATCAGATCCCAGGCCATCAGCTCGCGGATCGAGTTCGACACGTTCGAGCGCGCGATGCCGAGCGCGTCGGCGATGTCCTCGGCGGTCAGCGGCCGCTCCGAAAGGTAGAGCAGCGCTTGGATCTGGCTGACCGAGCGGTTGACGCCCCACTGCCCGCCCATGTCGCCCCAGTGCAAAATGAAGCGCTCGACGGTTTCGGGGAGTTTGCTGGATTTGTCTGTAATTTCTGTCATAACAGAAATATCGGAAAATAAGGAACGGATGTCAACGCCGAAGTAGCAGGATTGATTGACCTGCCTGCAGATCTGTATTAGGATTATATTCGCATTTCGCCTCAAATTGGAACTAGGATCAAATTCCGATCGATTTCCGACAGAGGCGCGGCAATGAACTCTTCCCCAGAATTCGCCAACGAGATTGCTCGACTGATGCGCGACCCCGACGCACTACGCGCCGAGGGCGAGCGCATACGGCGCGCCGACAGGCGCGGCTACTACGATCCAAGGCAACCGCGCGTTCCGGCCGGAAATTCCGATGGAGGCCAGTGGACGGACGCGGGTGCCAGCGAACAGCCGCTCGTGCAGCAAGCACGGCTCGATCGCCTATTGCAGCCTGCCTTGCGTCCCGCCCAAAAGGGAATCGAAGCCGCGTTGGCGCTGTTCACGGCGCTGTCGGCCCGAAATATGCCTGGTCGCCAGGCGATCATCGAGTTCAATGCAAGAGAGTTCAGGACGGACGCTCAGGGCAATCGCGTTCAGACGAACGTCGATCAGCTCAACCGAGATCAAGTCAACGAGGCCTGCCCACGCTTCGGAGAGGTTCAATCGCGGACCGATCACGCTGATCAGGTTGTAAGTCGTGGCGGTGGAATCATGTCCCGCCAGCAATTCGGAACGTTCGTGCACACCCACCTCAAACGGCAGATCGACAGTCTTCGCGATCCAAATTTCCGCGCTGAGGTTTCCCGCCTGAAAAGCGAAACTGGCGAAGTAAGCCACGGCATGAAGGGTTCGATTAGAATCGATGTGATCGAAAATGCTGGCGGCGGGACCGTCTGTGTGTACGATATCAAGACTGGCGCAAGCGGCCTGAGCCCTGCCCGCATGGCCGAGATCGCGGGCGCTGCATTCAAGCATTTCCCGAACACTCAACGCATTATTGTTACCGAAGTCAGGCCGAGACGATGACGACCGTTGGGCAAGTCAGGCAGGTGGTACAGCCGCTCCTGCAGCGCAATCCCGATCTGACGTTGATTGGTCGCTTGGTCGTCATCAAGCCTGTGCATCACGTCTTGCGCGCGGTCTACATCGAACGCAGCAGCGATCCCGGTGCTTTCATCCCGATTGCCACCGCGATCTTCCTGTTCAAGCCGCGCAAGGGTATTTCGCTCCATTGGGGCTTGCGTGTCTATCGAGGGCCCGTTGGTTCCGGAACCTGGGACGTCGGCGAGCCGCAAACGTCCGCCAGCATGTGCGAGGCGATTGAAGCGCAAGCACTCCCACCGCTTCGGTCGATCAAGACCATCGACGATTTCGTAGCATTCACATCCAAGGACCGGTTTCCCGATACATTCTTGTACGCCTACGAAGATCTCAAGATCTACATCGACGTAGCCCGCGGCGACTTCGATGCGGCTCGCTCGATCTGCGAACACATGGCCACCGACCGCGCGAAGCGGACGTATCTGCCTGACATGCAGGAAGAGTACGACCGGATCACCAAAGAACTCTGCCCGCTCGTTGCCGCCAATGATCGCCCTGGTCTCGCGCGGCTCCTGCACGGCTATGAGGCGCAGTCGGTCAAGAATCTGAAGATCGAAAAACTCTGGGAGCCGACGCCGTTTCCGATCGAGTCATAGTGCTCACCTCGTGAAAGGCTTTGCACTCCCCGACGGCAGGTCGGATCGAGATTGCATTTCCCGACCCAAGCCCGTTACACGTCTCGGCCCAGCGAGAAAAAAGTCGATGGAAGGAAATGCAATGAACAAGAACACGATCTGCATATGGTACGACAAGGACGCCGAGGCTGCGGCGCGCTTCTACGCCGCGACATTCCCCGACAGCGCGGTGACGGCCGTTCACCGTGCACCCAGCGACTATCCGTCCGGCAAGGCGGGCGACGTGCTGACGGTGGAGTTCACGGTCGCGGGCGTCCCCTGTCTCGGATTGAATGGCGGTCCCGCGTTCAAGCATAGCCAGGCCTTCTCGTTCCAGATCGCCACCGACGATCAGCAGGAGACCGACCGTTACTGGAACGCCATTGTCGGCAATGGCGGCGAGGAGAACGCGTGCGGCTGGTGCAGAGACCGGTGGGGCATCTATTGGCAAATTACGCCGCGCGTGCTGACCGAGGCGATCGCGGCCGGCGGCGCTGAAGCCAAGCGCGCGTTTGAAGCGATGATGCAGATGAAGAAGATCGACGTCGCCGCGATCAAAGCCGCGCGGCGCGGCTGACATCCGTCGCGCAAGGCGACGGGACTAACCGGCGACGGCCGCGCGACTGTCTCCGCCGTCTCGGACCACTTCTGGTCCCCAACCAAAAAGAATGGGGAAATCGCGGTCAAACCGCTGGCGATCTTTGCGCCTGAATGAAAAACATCTCGCCGCGACGGACCAGAGGAGATGCGTGCGTAAGATGGGTGAAGAAGCAGACGCGTTGAAAATTGAACTCGCCAAGGCTGAAAGCCAGCTGACACACGTCAACGAGATGATCGCCGGACAGCGCACCGTTATCGAGAACTGGGAGCGCCACGGCTGGAACAGCGGCCCGGCAGCGGATGTCCTGCAATCGCTCGAACGGTTGCAGGAGATCCAAACCGAATACCGCGACCGGATGTTGAAGAGATTCGAGGCCGCCCGGATATCGCGGCTTGCACGGAGCCAGATGCACATCAGGCTGTGAAGCGATTCAGCCTGGCGCGGGTGCGTGTACTCTCAATCTAGCAGCATGGAGAAGGACGCGAAGCAGCGCGCGTCACATGCGCGAAGGACGATGGCGCTGCGCCCTCGCCGCCCCCAGCTCATGTCCGTTATTGCGACGGCGTTACCTGCAACGACGACTGCCAGGTCCACAGGCAAAAGGCATCGCCAACAGGCCGGATGCAGAGCGCGTCGCCCTCGGCCCGCTCGACGGTGAAGCGGTTGCCGGGCCGCGCCGGTTCGCACCTTTGCATGGCGACCTTGAGCGCGGTCGCCTTGTCCCCTGCCCGCTCCAGCGCCCTGATGGAGGACAGGTCCTCCCGGGCGCCGCACATGAAAAATGGCTGCGCCCCTTCCACGCGATCACCGGGCTTGAACTCGTTCGCCAAGGCCAGCACCGGCTGGCCGACGATCGCCGCAAGGGTTAGCGCAGTCACAAGCTTCATCATCGATTGTTCTCGTCATGATCAAACCGGCCTAGCCCTCATTGCTTAGGCAATTAAGGGCACCGCGCCAAGCCACGGGTCCAAGCCACGCGTCGTTTGCGCATCGCTGCATTGCCGATTCAGAGCGGGCGACGGCCGCTATCGCTCACCCGACCCTACGCAACTACCATCATTCGCTATTTCAGCGTCGCCACGCCCAGCGTGCGCGACGCGGCTTGCAACGCCGCCTTGTACTTCGCCTGCTGCGCCGGCTGGTATTGCTGCCAGACCGTGGCGCCGTTGGCCTGGAGCCACTCGCCGGGATAGAGCTCGAAGATCTGGATTTTGTTGTCGAGCGCGTATTGCAGCAGGTTCGAGATGTCGATCCGGGCGGGGTTGGCGACCATCGACGCGGTGATCGGCTGCATCGCGAGCGGAACGACACCCGCATATTTGGTGTAGGCGGCGCACCAGTGGAGCTGCGCCGGCTGGCACCGCCCTGGCTTGGTGCCGGGCGCAGTGACGTTCTGGGCTCCGAGACTCTCGAACGAAAATCCGACGTGCTTGGCCGCGGCAGCGGCCGCGAATACATTCGTCAGATCGAATGGCGTCGGACCGCCCGGCGCCCGGGGCAGCGCGGCGACGACCTGATGCTTGGTCGGCACGCTGGCCATCGCATCCAGCATCCGCAGCGTGTGCGCTTTCCAGGCCTGGTACGAGTAGCCATGGTTGGCGAGCAGCTTCGCGCACGGCCCGCCATTCGCCCCCGGCGGCAGAACCGCCTCGGCACCCGCGCCGGTGGCAAAGCGCAGGTAGCCGACCTGATCCCTGATCGGCGACTCGTTGCTGAAATACGTGATCGCGCGCTTCATGTACGCGGACCACATCGCCTCGAATTTCGGATTCCAGTAGATCGGCAGATGCACGCCGCCGCAAAATGTCTTCGGCACTTCCTGCATGACCCAGTGCGGGGTCACCGGGTTTTGCTTGCCTTCTCCCGCCGCGGCGAACAGCAGGTTGACGGTCAGCCCGGCATCCAGGAAGGGCTTCAGGCTCTGCTCCACCTTGGTGAAATCGAACGAGCCCTGCGTCTTCTCGATATCCGACCAGCTCACCACCGCGCTCGCGCCGCACAGCGCCGGGTCCTTGCCGATCACATATTTGCTGAACAGGTCCATCATGTGGCCCTCGTCCAGCGAATAAAGCCAGACATACATGCCGTGCGGCGCCGTCGGCACCGCGACGTGCGGATTGCGGCCGACGCAGGGCGGCGCGCCGCCTTGCTGCGCATGGGCCGGGCTACCTTGAGCGGATGCGAAGCTGAAACTGATTGCTGTCAAAGCGATGGCAGCGAGGCTCGCTTTCATCGGCGGCTCCCTGAGGAAATAGAGGCGCAGGGTAAGGAGCCAGGGTTAATGAATCGCGGCTTCCGTTCGTCCATCAGCGATGATGATGAAACTTCCGCTTACGTGTTGGCGTAGTTTGTAGGATGAGGTTGAGCGCTATTCGCAACGTCACGCCGATGTACCGGGATCGAGAGGCTCGCTCGGTCTGCTCCCTCTCCCCGTTGGGGAGAGGGGTGGGGTGAGGGGGGCTAAGTCTCTCGATAGGTTCGAACCCCCTAACCCCCTCCCTCTCCCCTCTGGGGAGAGGGAGTCCCATCGCGTCGCTTGGAGAGGGGCGAGGGAGTCACATCGCGTTCGCTTAGAGAGCGAGCAGCAATGGAAAGACCGCGACTTCACCCGACAGCGTCGGCCTTCGCCTTCACCGCTTCACCGTAGCGATGCAAATCGGTGCCGTGGGTATCGAGCCACGCCTTGGCGCGCTCGCAGTCCGGATTCATCCGCTTCAACAGCCGCCAGAATTTCGGCGAGTGGTTGAGCTCAACCAGATGGGCGACCTCGTGCGCGGCGAGATAATTGAGCACGTAGGGCGGCGCGAGGATCAGCCGCCATGAGAACGACAGCACGCCGTTGTTCGAGCACGAACCCCAGCGGCTCGACTGGTCGCGCACCGAGATGCGCTTGATGGTGACGCCGAGTTCTTCGGCGTAGCGCCGGCTCGCGACATCGAGCTCGCGCTGCGCCTCGCGGCGCAGGAAATCGCCGACGCGGCGGTTGTGATGCGGCGGCTCGCCAGCCACGCAGATCAGCCGCTCGCCGGCATCGCTCTTCTCGGTCCACACCGTGCCGCGCACGCGGGCACGGTGCACGATGCGATGCGGCACGCCGCGCAGCGGTACGACCACGTCGTGCTCAAATGGCGTCGCCTGCGGCAGGCGCTGCAGGCGCGACGCGATCCAGGCGCCGTGCTTCTGCGCGAATTCCTTGGCCTCGCGCAGGCTGCCGCGCGGCGGAATCGTCAGCACGACCTCGCGCGAGGCGGCGTCGATGCGCAGCGTGTAGCGGCGCGCCTGCCGGTGACGGCGCACGCGCACGAGATAGATCGACTTGTCGTGGACAATATCGATCGCCTGCGGCTCGGTCGGCCGACGGTACAAAAGCGCACGCAGCGACATGGCAGCGGTCCCACCCAGTAAGCGCCCGAGGCGGAAGTCTGGCATACGGGCAAGTGCGCGCGGCATGCTCGGCTCGAAATAAAGGGACTTCCCCAAGGCGCGGGGGCTGTCGGTGCGAATCGCTACAATAGCTGGTGGCGAGGGGGCGGTGAATCCGCGCCTGCGTGCCACCGCGGGCGGCCGCGGATTATGGCAGCGCCGGCCGGTCGCGGGCGGCCGCAAAAAACCCGCGCCGGAACAATGATTTGAAAGATTCGCGGCGGCTTACGCCGCGCGCGACGGGCAGGAAACCCCGATGCCATGGGGGTTTGGGCCCGAAACCCCTCCCCGTGTCCCGGGCGTAGCGCGCCATGAAATGGTGCGCTGCTGAACCGGGACCGTCACAAAGCAAGACGGATGGGCTTTCGTTCTGGGCGGTCCCGGATTTGCGGCGCACCGCTAACGCGCTGCGCCGCGTCCGGGACACACGCGCATCTGGACTCGTCCGAGTGAATCAGACGTTCCGTCTGGACGACGGCTTGGCCGTTCCGTTCAGGGGGACCACGTTGGCGCCGTGCGCCGTGCCGTTGGTCCCCGCAACGCGGGCGGCAGCGACGCCCTTTTTGCCGCGCGCGCCGTCGCCGTTGTTCGAGAGCGCGAAATCGGCGATCCGCGGCGCGATCTCGGCGCGGAAGCGCGAGCCGTTGAACACGCCGTAGTGCCCGACGTTGGACTGCAGGTAGTGGTACTTTTTATCCTTCGGGATATTGCTGCACAGCGCGTGCGCGGCTTCGGTCTGCCCGACGCCCGAGATGTCGTCGTTCTCGCCCTCGACCGTCATCAGCGCCACGCGCTTGATCTTCGACGGATCGATCGGAATGCCGCGATGGGTCATCTCGCCTTTCGGCAGCGAATGCTTGATGAAAACCGTGTCGCAGGTCTGCAGATAGTATTCGGCGCAGAGATCCATGACGGCGAGATATTCGTCGTAGAACTCGCGATGCTTCTGCGCGCTGTCGCCGTCGCCCTTGACCAGGTTCAGGTAGAGATTGCGGTGCGCCTCCATGTGGCGGTCGAGGTTCATGCTCACGAAGCCGTAGAGCTGGAGGAAGCCCGGATAGACGTCGCGCATGAATCCCGGATTCGGGAACGGCACCTTGGTGATGACGTTGCGCTGGAACCAGTCGAGGCCGCGCTGGCCGGCGAGCAGATTGACCTGGGTCGGGTTGATGCGGGTGTCGATCGGACCGCCCATCAGCACCATCGAATGCGGCACGTGCGGATCGTCGTCGGCTTCCATGCGCGCGACGGCGGCCAGCACCGGCACCGACGGCTGGCACACCG
>Ga0075430_100000158_pt1 | contig 44327 bp, 40 predicted proteins | sample RhiMetdeltSRZDD4_FD_75294 | JGI IMG/M metagenome (GOLD analysis project Ga0075430, IMG submission 75294) | Populus rhizosphere microbial communities from Tennessee, USA - Rhizosphere MetaG P. deltoides SRZDD4 | ecosystem: Host-associated > Plants > Roots > Rhizosphere > Soil | place: USA... | reverse complement strand
AGCGACATGGTTAGCTCCTCTTCCTGGCGAACAGCTGCTTGAGACGCGAGCCACCGCCATCCTGCTTGGAGTGCCCAGTCCCGTTGGTGCCCGTGGCGCGCGCGGTCCCGCCGCCGAGTTTCGCCGCGAGCTGGGTGAATGACCATGCGAGCTTCGATGACGGATCGAACTCCCCGACGGGGACGCCCTTCGTCAGCGCGCCGGTCGAGACGCGATAGTCGTTCGGAAGCTTGAAGAAGATCTCGGCCTTGAGCACGTCGGACGCGTCGGCCGGCGACAGCACCTCGCCCGACTGGAACCGATTGACAACGACGCACAGCTTCTCGTTGCTGTAGCCCAGGCGGCGGAACAGCCCGAGCGATCGCTGCGTGGCCCGCAGCGCCGCGACGCTCAACTGAGTGACCAGCACGATGCGGTCAGCCGCGTCGAGTGCCGCGAGCGTTCTGTCGTTCATCTGGTGCTCGCAATCGAGCACCGTGAACAGAAAGTGCGAGCGCAGATGCTGGATGATGGTGGAGACCGTCGAGGCATCGACCTGCTCGTCCGCCTCGGGCCGCTCCGGCGCAGGGAGCACCCACAGGCCGCCCGATGACGGCGTGAGCAGCGAGTTCAGTAACTCGGCATCGACCCGGTCGATCTTCTGTACCAGATCGCTCAGGTCGTACGACGGGTTGATGTTGAGCAGCACGCGGACGTCGCCGCCCGCGACCACCAAGTCAGCCAGCGCACACCGCGCCTGCGGATGATTCTGCGCGAACCCGTAGGCGAGATTCACCGCAATGCTGCTCGTGCCCGTGCCACCCTTCGTGCTGTAGATCGCAATGACCTCGCCGTGCTCGAGCTTCGTTTGCGTGCGCCGCATCAAGCGGTCGATGGCGGCGGCGAGATCCTTCGGGTCCGGAGGACTGACGAGGAACTCCTGAATGCCCGCCCGCATCGCACGCAACATCATCTCCGGCTCCGGCCGTGGGGCCGTGCCGATGACGGCGGTAAACCGCTCACGCCTGATCTCCCTCTCGAGCGTCGCGAGCTGAAGGTTGTCGGCGTCGTCGAGCGGCGCGATCACGAGATCCACGTGCCGCTGCCGCAGCTGGTCGATGGCAGCGGCGAGGTTCTCGGCGCGGGAGATCTTCGTGAACCCGAACCGCGTCAGAACCTCGGTCGCTGCCTCCTCCGGCCCGGCAGCTCGCCCGACAAGTAACGCCTCTCGTGCCATTCGCGTTTCCTTCCGTTACGGCCGAACGCGCGGCTCGATCGCGTCGCGAGCCGGACGTGCGGTGTCGGGCCGCAGCCGGATCTGATCCTGCGCGCGCGGACGCATCGGATCGACGATCGTCGGGGTGACGATGACGATCAGCTCGGTCTCATTCCGCTGCCAGCGCGTGCTCGAGAACAGCAGACCGAGAATCGGAATGTCTTTCAGGAACGGCACGCCCGTCGTGACGCGTTCCTGCTCGCTGCTGATCATCCCCGAGATGACGAGGCTTTCGTTGCGCCGGACGTCCACGTTGCTGCTGATGCGGCGCGTGCGTAACGCGGGAATCCGGAAGCCCTGGAGGAGTACCGCGTTCGCAAAATCGAGACTCGACACCTCGGGAGTCACACGCAGCTTGATCAGGCTGTCACTCAGGATCTCCGGCGTGAAGTACAAGCGGACGCCGAACTCGCGATACTGAATCGTGACGTTCGACGAGCCGGCCTGGCCCCCGCCGCTCTGCACGACGGGAATCGGGAGCTCGCCACCGGCCAGGAACGACGCACTGTCGCGGTTGGCGACGAGCAGATTCGGCTCCGCCAGGAGCCGGGCGTTGCCGCGCTGCTCTTCCGCCTCGAGGAACGCGAGGAAGTCGTCCGCGCCGAAGTCGGTGAGGACGGTCATGAAGCGCGTCGCCGGCGGGAGCGTAATGTCGCCCGTCGCCTCGTCAAAAACGACATCGCTGCGAAACAGACCGGTCCCGACGCGAACGTCCTTGTTGTCTCGATACAGGCCGGACACGCCGAGCTCGCGGAGCGCGTCGCGCCGTACTTCCGCGACTTTCACCGCGAGCGAGACCTGCGCCCGATCGGGGGCAGTCACCACCTGAATGCGCCAGTGCAACCGACGGCCGCTGGCGAGCCAGAGGATGATGTCGGTCTCTCCGCTCGAACGCCCGTTGACGACGAGCTCCCGTTCGGAGATGACGACGACCTCGGCGACCGCGTCGTTGACAATGGACACCCGCTGAATGGGGTCTTCGCTTCGGAACGGGTAGGACCGCCCGACCGGAAGGCCGATGCGTGTCACCTGCGTCTCCTGCGCTGCGTTGACGCGTGGAACGAGCAGCGTCAACGCGCACAGCGCGACGTACCACCACGTGCGCAGGTGGCCGATGTGCTTGCCGGTCAAGCGGGGTCTCCTTGCTAGAGTAGTCGTTAATAGACGCGACGCATCGCCCGGCGTTACGGCGTGCGGGTGGTATCGGTGCCGTTGGAGTCCTTCTCGAACTTCTTGACCTCCTGCTTGCTACCCCGGAAGATCTGAACGCGGGCCGTGTCGGGCTTCGGCGGCGGCGGCGGCGCGACGACGACCGGAGCCGGGGCCGCGTTGACGACTTCGGGACCACGACGCGGCGCCGGCGCCGAACGGCGCGTGACCCGAAGCGGCGGCGGGGCCTTGTACTCGGGGGCGTCACGGAGCATGGTCACGACATCGCCCGGAGTGGCGCCGTTCGTCGTGATGCTGTCCGGGTCGCCGTACCCGCGAAGCGCGAGCGAGAGCGTGCCGCCGTTGGCGGCGACGGCGATCTTCTCGACCTCGTCAGGAGTGAACTCGAGCGTGGCGACGTGGGAGTTGATCGGCCGGCCGTCGGCACCGCGCTGCACCTGCGCGCCGATCGCGAGCACGCGCATGTTCGACATGAAGATCTTCGCCATCTTCTGCTTCAGCTCCCCGGCGCTGTTCAACGTCACCAGGATGTCCACGCGGCTGTTCGGCATGATCATGCCGGCGATACCGGTGACGTCGTTGACGCGAATCGAGTAGGCTCGCTTCCCGGGCGTGATCTTCACCTCGAGCCCGGCGCTCGTGCCTTCCGGCGCAAGCCGGCCCGGCACGAGCGGCTCGCCCTTGAACACGTTGATGCGCGCGACGCGGTTGACGACCGAGTCGACCGACGAGTAGGCGCCGGCCGGGATCGTCGGCACGGGCCACATCGCGACCGTCACCATCTCGCGGGTGATCATTCGGCCTTCCTGAACTTCGGCCGCCGCGACGACGACCGGCGCAGTCGCCACTCGACTGCTTGCCTTCGTTGCCTCGAGAACACGGTACACGCCGAAGGTCGCGATCAGGGCGACGACGAGCGCGGCGTAGAAGACGAGAGTGTAGCGCTTGGAAGCCATAGGACGAGCCGGGGAAGAGTAGCGGGACGGATTGAGACGCGGGGACGATCAGGTCACACTTTCAGAGCGAGTCACGGCATGCCGGTGCGTTCCCAGCGAAACGACGCGGCACGGGTCACGCGCAGCGTGTCGAGACCAACGAGTCCGAGGAACGGACCAAGCGTCGGAATGGTGATCGGATAGTTCGTGACCGAGACACGTACTTCGTAGGCGTCCGTGAAAACCGTTACACGCGCGGTGTCCATCGGCCGGCCAAAGGCAGTCGAAAATCGGACCGCCTCGCCCTTGATGATGGCGTGCAGCGTATCGGGGCGCGTGGTGGCGGCGCCGTATCGCGCCGCTTCCCGCAGAGAGGCGTTGATCGTATTCAGCTGGGCATACGCACCGCTGAAATCGATGATGCCGATGACGATGAGCAGAAGAAACGGAACGACGAGCGCGAACTCGACGATGACCGCGCCCTTGCGCTTACGCTGTGCTGTTCGCCGCGCCATGAGTTGCCTCCGCATCATGCCAGAACTCCAGGAAACCACGCCGCTACCAGGGCCCCGATTGCCAACGCTACACCATACGGCATTGGCCGACCGCGCGCTCGTGCGCCCGTCGGCTCGCCGTCCGGCCCGGCTCGGAGCAGAGCCAGGGACCCCGACGACACGGACAACCCGAGACGACCAACAGTCTCTCGCATGCGACGCTCACGGGCCAGCATGAGAACCGCGAGCACCCCTCCGGCAACCGCCGCGACCAGGGACGCACGCCAGATTCCGCCAACGCCCAACCACGCGCCGGCGGCCGCTGCGAGCTTCACATCGCCCGCGCCGAGTACACCGACGGCGTAAAATACGATCCAGATTCCAAAACCCAACGCGACACCCAACAGCGATTTCCCCACCGCGAGCCAGCCCCCAACCGCGACCCCTGAGAACACCAGGCCGGCCACCGCGATCACTGCCACGAGTCGGTTCGGAATGCGCCGGGCGCGCACGTCCGTAACGCACGCCATCGCCAGGAGCAGCGTGAACGCCGCTCCGAACGCGAGTCGAACCGAATCTCCTTCGAACAACGACACCTCGTCGAAATGAGTCACTCCAGGCAGGGGCGCCGACCGAACCCCCACGACCGACTGATCACACCGACGTGATCGTTCCGGCCTTTGCCGCGAACCAGCTCGACATCTGACTGCCAAGCACCGAGACGACTCCGATCAGGAGGATCGCGATCAGCGCGACCAACAGGCCGTACTCCGTCACCGCAATTCCACTCTCGTCTCGAACGAACCGTTTCGCCCAACGCCGGGCGTCGAACATGTCTGACAACTTTGGTTTCATGAAGAGGGTCAGATCGGCCCTGCCCCGCGGGGCCACGCCCGAACTTTTCTCGTTCGGGCGTGGCCTCCGCCGGGGCTCCGGTCCGGCAGACGCGGACCGCTAGTTAGACCGAGGTGATCTGGCTGGTCTTCGCCGAGAACCAGCTGGCGATCTGACTGCCGAAGAGCGTCACGACCCCGATCAACAGAATGGCGATGAGGGCGATCAGGAGGCCGTACTCGGTAACGGCGATGCCCTCTTCCCCCTTCACGAACTTGCGAATCTGCGTGCGGATGCGGTCCATTGGAGCCCCCTTATGGAGTGGGTTAGGTACTGCTAATTGTTGACGCGTGGCAGAGCGGTTCGCCACGTGTCGGTTGGCCCGTCGTGATGGAGCAATCCAGGCTCGACCACGTCGGGTACACCCTTACCGCTGCGGCTCACGTTGGACTGCGATGGATTGTCGGGGAGAGTCACACAGATTAATGAAAGCACCCCGTTCCCGCCAGCAGCTTTCCCACCGTTTACCGAGCGCGGCCCACCGATCTGCAAGAAGGGTATCACTGCATCCCCCAACACCTTGGCGCCGTGACGCTTGACCAGATCAGTCAACTTGGCGAGCCTATAAAACAGATCAGTTAGCTTCAAACGGTCTGCGGTTTAACCCGTTCTAACGCAATTCATTCGAACGTGGATCGCGGCGTCGCGAACGCACCGAGAACCTTTCAAAGTCGGTCATTCCAAACCCGATTCGGGCGCAATTGCTCGATCCGTGCGCCCGACAACGCCGCGGTCACTGCCCGTTCCCTCGTTGCACCGCGCCCACACAATGCACAGACATCGTTGCGGGTGTCCAACAGCGTGCTACGGCTCACGCGTTCGCAGTAACCTCCCGTCACTCTGCTCGTCGCTGATTCGTGCAAACGATCCAGACGCCCGCTGGTAACGTGACCGCGCCTGTGCCGTTCCGACGGCGCCTCGTCATCGCCGCCGCCATCGGTGCGGTGACGTGCGCGTTGGCCTACGCTTTTCTCGCCCGCCCGGGATTCTCGTCGGACTTCTTTCACGTTTGGGCCGGCGCTCGCACGCTCCTGGACGGCGGCAACCCGTACACTCGGACGCCCACGGGTCCGCACAACCCCGGAGCAACGCCGCTGTTCTATCCGCTCCCGGCGCTGCTCCTGATTGCCCCGCTGGCCTTCCTCAGCTTGCCCCTCGCTGGCGGTTTGTTCATTGGAATTTCATCCGGCCTGCTCGCTTTCCTCGTGATGAGGAACGGCTACCACCAACTGCCGCTGTTCATGAGCGCACCGTTCCTCATGGCGCTGTCCCTCGGCCAGTGGTCGCCGCTCGTCGTCGCGGCGGCGCTCGAGCCGAACCTCGGCTTCACCCTCGCCGCAAAGCCGAACGTCGGCATCGCCGCCTGGATTCACCGGCCCTCCGTTCGTGCGATCACCGGCGGCATCGCGCTGGTGATCCTGAGTCTGGTCGTGATGCCGACATGGCCCATCGATTGGCTCAAGAACGTGTCGGGACGACCGGAAAAGGCCATCCCGATCCTGTCCGGGATCGGCCCGGTCCTCGCCCTGGGTGTGTTGCGTTGGCGAACGCGTGAAGGGCGGCTGTTTCTCGCGCTCGCCAGCGTTCCACAAGCCCTGTTCTTCTACGACCAGCTCCTGCTCTGGCTGATACCACGAACGCTACGGCAGTCGCTCATCCTTTCGCTCTGCAGCTTCGGGCTGCTGTTGACCTGGTACCACCGGATCGCGCCCGACGAGTATTACGTGCGCACCGCGATCCCCTACGCACTCGCCCTGTACGTTCCGGCGTTGGCGCTGCTGCTGTTGCAGAAATACGGGGCCACCGTTCCGCTGCCGGCTGAGGGGCAGCCCGACACTCGAGCGGCCCAGCCGGTCGCGTGATGGCCGACACTCCAGCGGAGGTGCATTCGTCGCCCGCGGGTTGGGTGCGCGCAGCGTTCATACGGCTTCGGGAGGTGTTTGCGGACGACATCGTGGTCGCGGACCCGACCGTCTCGGTGCGGTCGCGCGTACTGACGGCGATCGCGATCGGCCTGGCGAGTGCGGCGCTGGCCTATTTCGCGGCCAGGCGCGAAGGCGCGATCCCCGACTTTCTATACCCGTGGACCGGTGCGCGACTGTTTCTCGACGGCACCGATCCGTACATCGCGATGCGAAAGCAGGTTGGCGCTGCACCGCCGTACGATGAACCGTTGTTCTACCCATTCACCACGCTCCTCGCGATCCTGCCGGTAGCGCGGCTCGACGCGGCGGCGGCGGGCGCCGCGTTCTTCGGAGTATCCGCGGCGTTGCTCGCGTTCTGCATCACGCGCGGCGGACTCTGGAGAATCCACATCTTCATGAGTGCGCCGTTCGTTTCGGCGGCGTTGCTCGTGCAGTTTTCACCCCTGCTCACCTGCGTCGCACTCGTCCCGGCGCTCGGGTTTCTGGCGACGATGAAGCCGAACATCGGGCTTGTGATGCTGGCGACGCGCCCGAGCCGAGTCGCGGCCGTCGGATGCGTGGTCTTTCTCTCTCTGTCGGTGCTCGTGTTCCCGGAGTGGCCAGCCGGGTGGCTCGAGAACCTTCGACAGGAGCGTAAAGTCGGCGTCCACGAGACCCCACTGTTCAATATCGGGGGCGTGCTGCTGATCCTGGCCGTCATGCGGTGGCGGCGTGCCGCCGCGCGCCTACTCCTGGGGATGAGCCTCATACCGCAGGCGCTTTTCTTCTACGATCAGCTGCCGCTATGGCTCGTGCCGCGAACCCGGCAGCAATCGATCGCGCTCACAGCATGCAGTCAACTAGCGTTCATTCTGTGGTTCCTGCTCCGGACGCCAGGGGAGCTCGTTGTTCGCTCGGCCTACCCGTACGTCATGGCGCTCATCTACCTGCCTGCGCTCCTGATTCTTCTCCGGCAGCCGACGTCTGACAAAGCGGAGAACCGGAGTTATCAATGAACGCCAGGAAAACACTCGGTCGCCGCTGACGCCGTCCCACAGTATTCACCCTCGTCCGTCAGAGCGATGTCAGAACGGCTGGCAGCTCGCCTACCCGTCGGGCCGTAGGCGTTAGGTGGGTCGCATCACATCGGAGTGGCCGCGGGGCCTCGATGCGAGAAAGCGGACGCCGACGTATGTCAGCGCCCGCTTCGAGCGCTTTTTCTATAACGGTCAGATCGAGGTGATCTGGGCGGTCTTCGCCGAGAACCAGCTGGCGATCTGGCTGCTGAACATGGTGACGACGCCGATCAACAGAATCGCGATGAGGGCGATCAGAAGGCCGTACTCGGTGACGGCGATCCCCTCTTCCGCTGTGACGAACTCGCGGATGGCGGCGCGGACGCGGTGCATCGAAATCTCCAACGCGGAAGTTGGGCGTGCGAGCACACACGATAGCCCACTGCCGAGCCCGTGTGAACCGGAGGTCTATTACGGCTCTATGACGATCCGTTCACGAACAGCCGGGCGCACGCGGACGCGCAATCCGACGGCACCGGCGAACGTCTCAGGGAGACCCGCAGGTGACGACCGCACAGTGCGCCGCGTCACGAATCGGCTTCGAAGACCCCGATCCTGGGCGGACCGCCCAACACCGGGTTGTGTTTTGTCCGACCTACACCGACGTGATCTGGGCGGTCTTCGCCGAGAACCAGCTGGCGATCTGGCTGCTGAACACGGTGACGACACCAATCAGCAGTATCGCAATCAGCGCGATCAGGAGACCGTATTCAGTCACCGCAATAGCGTTCTCGTCCTGCGCAAACCGCCGCATCCGACGCCGGGCGGTGTCGACCATCGACGAAATCATTGTTTGACGGGTTCTTGAGCAGCGTTGTCTGACCGGTCGGGCCTGACGAGCCGGACGCCCGTCAGGCCCCAAACCGTAAGGGAGCGGACCGGGAGCGTTAGACCGAGGTGATCTGGCTTGTCTTCGCGGAGAACCAGCTGCCGATCTGGCTGCCGAAGAGCGTGACGACCCCGATGAGCAGGATTGCGACGAGGGCGATCAGAAGGCCGTACTCGGTGACGGCGATCCCCTCTTCCCCTTTGACGAACGTGCGGATCTGCGTGCGGATGCGGTCCATTTGGAGCCCCCGTTCTGCGTTGGTCGGATGCGTTAGCCGGTTGTGGCGATCCCGACTATGGCAGGGGCCGTTCCAAGCGTTATGCGCGCCGCTACTGATAGTTAGCGGCGTCCAATGGCACCTAACTACCACCTAACTCGAGGATGAGTCGGTCCGAATGTCCGCAACTCCACAACAAACTGTGGTGTTGAATCAACAGCTCGCCACAAGGGCTCGAGACGGCGGAGTCGAATAGCCCTTCAGGAGCGGATCGCCGAAGCGGAAGTCGTGCTCCCGCGTCAACGGAAGCTCCGCTCACTTCCTGATCGAGAACGTGAACGGCTGTTGGACCAGTTGCTTGACCGTCCGTCCTCCGACCTTGGCCGGGTTGAATTTCATGTTCGGTAACGCGGTGCGAACCGCCGTGGTGAACAGGTCGTTCGAGCTGCTGAGAACCTTGAATGTCTCGACGTCCGCAAGACCGTCCGGGCCGACGACGAATTGCGCGAGCACCTCGCCCTCGACGCCTGCCGAACGGAGCGCGTCGGGATAGCGCGGCGCCGCCGACCCCGGCGCAGGGGTCACCGCCGATTCCACCTGAAATTCCATGAAGGTCGTGCCTGCAGGGACGTACACCGGCCGCGACGTCACCGCCCGAGCGTCGCCAGGGGGTTCGCCGGGGCGTTCCATCTCGCACGCAACGATGGTGAGCAGAGCCGTCGCAACGCCGAGAAGGAGTGAACGCGGTCCGCGGTGCGAAGGCGTGGCGCTAGCCATGGCGGAAATCCTCCGGCGAAGCAGTGAGGGTGACTCGGTGAGCGCGGGAGCGAGGAGACCCGTGCGGTCGGCTCGCTGTGCCACAGCGAGGAGCAGCGACCCATAGCGCCGGGCGTTCGGATGCGCGCGGAGGACGCGACGATCGCAATCGAGCTCCACCGCGGCGCGCAGGCGGAAGAGCTGGTACCACAGCGCGACGTTCCACGGCACGGCTACCGCGGCGCCCACCGCGACCCGCAACAGTCGAGAGTCACCCCGCTCGAGGTGCTCGCGCTCGTGTCGAAGGACGAGTGCCCGAAGAGACGCGTCGAGCTCGAGCACCCATTCGGGGATGACTACCGCCGGCCGGCGGAATCCCACGACGGCCGGACCTGCGTCGGGAGAGAGGAGGAGGGATTGCCCGTCGACGACGGCCGAGCGCCACCCGCGGCGGCGTTTGTGGAGCGAACGCGCGGCGATCGCGAACCGGGCGACCAGCGCGAACGTTGCGGTAATCCACAACGCGGCAATGGCGGTATCGAGCGACGACCGTCGCGCCCCAATCGCGACCTCGGGGAGCACCGTCGAGATCGGCGCGGTGAGCGCGTCAGGCACTATCGGTAACCCATCGAGCCGAGGGAGCCAGCCTAACGACTGAGCGACCGTCATCGCGGGGAGTGCAACCGAGAGCGCCATGGCCGTCCCCCATGCAACCCGTGCCTCACGGTGCCACAACCTCAAGAGGCGTTCGGCGGCAGAAGCAGCGGCGGTCAACGCGACGCTCACGACGAGTGTGTGGAGCAGCAACTCGCTCATCATCACTGTCCTCCTTTGCGCCGCCTGGTGGCCTTCGAGGCGCTTGCCCGTCCGGCGGGCGGCTTGTCGGCGAGTCGCTCGGAGAGCGTCGCGTGGAGCTTTCTGAGCTCCTCGGCGCTGAGCGGGTGGTCCGACACGAGGTGCGACACGAGGAGCGCCGGGTCGCCGCCGAACATCTTCTCGACGAGGCGGGTGACGGCGCTTCGCCCGGCGGCCTGCCGCGCGACGCGGGGGAAGTAGCGGTGAGCCTTCCCTTCGCCTTCGTGGCGCACGAACCCCTTCGCTTCGAGGTTGCGGAGGATCGTGAGGACGGTGGTGTACGCGAGGTCCGCCGGGAGCCGGTCGCGCACCTCGGCGACGGTGGCGGAGCCGGTTTCCCAGAGGACGCCCATGACATCGAGCTCGCGATCGCCGAACTCGCCGGCCATGCGGTGCTCCTACTATGTGGATAGTTGAATCTGCGGGGAATGCAGTCCCGTGTCAACTATCGTCATAGTAGTAGCATCGCGACGGCATCGCTGCGCCACGTCTACCAGCCCGCTCGTCCGTTCACCGGCTCTCCCGCCGCAACTCGAACGGACCGGGAGAGAGCCGATTCTTGGAGCCGGACCGCGCAGGCGCGATTACGGTTGGCGCCGTGTCGAGTCGAACAGCGTGCGCGCCTGGCTACTTCCCCGGACAATCCGAACGCGGGCCGTATCGGGCTTCGGCGGCGGTGGCGGCGCGACGACGACCGGAGCCGGGGCCGCGTTGACGACTTCGGGATTACGACGCGGCGGGAAGTACTCGACGGCCGGTAGCGCCACGGCGCTGTTGGTGGTAGGGGGGACAGGATCGCCGTAGCCCCGAAGCGCGAGCGACAACACTCCCTGCGACGCGGCAATCGCAAGATTTTCGGCTTCCTGCGGGCTGACCTCGATCGTGGCGACGTGCGAGTTGATCAGCTGCCCATCCGCGTCGCGCTGCAAACTCACGCCGATCGCCAGGACGCGCACGTTCGACATGAAGATCAACGATCTGCGCTGTCGGCGGCCGCGCGCCGCCTCGTTCATCGTTATCAGGATGTCGACGCGGCTGTTCGGTATGACCATGCCGGCGACGTCGGACAGGTCATTGACGCGAATCGCAAAGGCACGTTTGCCGGGTGTGATGTGGTGTTCGAGGCGGGGGCTTCCTCCCTGCCCTAGACGCCCTGATACGAGTGGCTCGCCCCTGAATATTGCCGATTTCGCGACGGTCCCCACCACCGATTCGACGGACGTGTACGCACCGCGGGGCATGGCGTGCGCCGGCCACTTCAGCAGCGCAACTGCGCCGCGGACGATAGACGTCCCCTCCGGGATGTCCCGTGTGGCGATGACGACAGCCGCGTCAGCCACCATGCGGCGTGCGACTGGCCTGTCGGCCACGCGCGGGTGGTCAATGGCGGTCGCACCGGCAGCGAGCATGAGCGCGCCGGTGAATCGGAAGAGCGTCTGACCAATGTTGGCCATATGTGGGGGCGAGAACGCTACACGTTCGCGCGATTAGGGCGACACGTCAACAGACACGAGGTCATAGGGACTGGTAGCTCGGGACCCGCCTATAGGGGAACTGGGAGCCCGGGAACCGGAACACCGCGAGTTGGTTCGCTCGCTAGTACAAGCATCCCGGGGGTGTTCCCTAGTCCCTGGTCCCTGGTCCCTAGTCCCTAGTCCCTAGTCCCTAGTCCCTAGTCCCTAGTCCCTGTCCCTGTCCCTCGTCCCTCTAATTCGTCAACACTTTCGTTGAAGAACGCAGGAATTCGGAGTAGTTTTCTCCCCATGATTCCGCTCACCCCATCGCTCGCCGGTTTTCGCGGGATCCGCGGCGACGTGCTGGTGGCCGTGAAGAAGGGACAACCGATCTCGGCCAAGGACCTCGCGGCTGGGTTCGGCCTCACCCCGAACGCGCTCCGCCGGCACCTCAAGGAGCTCGAGCACGAAGGGCTCGTGCGGTGCTCGCGCGAGGTCCGCGGTGTCGGGGGGCCGGTCCTGGTCTATTCGCTCACGGATGCCGGGGAAGCGCTGTTCCCGCGCGCGTATGACGAGACGCTCTCGTCGGTGCTCGAGCTCGTGCGGCTGCAGCGTGGGACCGACGGGATCGTCGAGCTCTTCCGCGAGAAGTGGTCGCGGGTCGCCAGCGACGCGAACGAGCAGCTCTCAGCGCTCCCGCTCCCGGAGCGGGCGCAGTTGTTGGCGGAGCTCCTGACGTCGCAGGGCTACATGGCCGAGGCGTTGGGCGACGGAGACGAGGCGCTGCTGCGTGAGCACAACTGCGTGCTCCGGTCGGTGGCCGAGAAGTTTCCGGAGGTCTGCGCCGCGGAAGAGCAGTTCCTCGCCGAGTTCCTCGGCGCGGTGGTCGAGCGACGAAAGCACATCGCGAGCGGCGCCAGCTGTTGCGAGTACTGTGTCAGAGAGCGGGAATCGGGAATCGGCGCGACACGAGACGCCCTAACGAGTAAAACGCAATGAGCAGTTCGATCGAATCGCTGATCAATAAGGAATACCAGGCCGGCTTCGAGACCGACATCGAGGCGGATACCATTCCGCCCGGGCTGTCCGAGGACACCATTCGCATCATCTCGGGGAAGAAGCACGAGCCCCAATGGCTGCTCGAGTGGCGGCTCAAGGCATTCCGCCGGTGGCAGACGATGACGGAGCCGCACTGGCCGAACGTCACCTACGGGCCGATCGACTATCAGGCCATCAGCTACTACTCGGCGCCGAAGACGAAGAAGCCGTTAGGCAGCCTGGAGGAAGTCGATCCGAAGATCCTCGAGACCTACACCAAGCTCGGGATTCCGCTCAACGAGCAGAAGTTCCTCGCCGGAGTGGCGGTCGACGCCGTCTTCGACTCGGTGTCCATTGGTACGACCTACAAGGAAGAGCTGGCGAAGCTCGGGATCATCTTCTGCTCGTTCGGCGAGGCGGTGCGTGAGCACCCCGAGCTCGTTCGGAAGTATCTCGGCTCGGTGGTTCCCTACTCCGACAACTTCTTCGCGTCGCTCAATTCGGCGGTGTTCTCCGACGGCTCGTTCGTGTATGTGCCGAAAGGCGTGCGGTGCCCAATGGAGCTGTCCACGTATTTCCGCATCAACGCGAGCGGGACGGGCCAGTTCGAGCGGACGTTGATCATCGCCGACGAGGGCGCGTACGTCAGCTACCTCGAGGGGTGCACGGCACCGAAGCGCGACGAGAACCAGCTGCACGCCGCGGTCGTCGAGCTCGTGGCGCTCGAGAACGCGACAGTGAAGTACTCGACCGTCCAGAACTGGTACGCCGGCGACGAGGACGGCAACGGCGGCGTCTACAACTTCGTGACGAAGCGCGGCAAGGCGTTAGGGCGCAAGTCGAAGATCTCCTGGACGCAGGTCGAGACCGGCTCGGCGATCACGTGGAAATACCCGAGCGTGATCCTGCAGGGTGACGACTCCGTCGGCGAGTTCTACTCGGTCGCGGTGGTCAACCGGAAGCAGCAGGCCGATACCGGCACGAAGATGATCCACATCGGCAAGAACACGAAGTCGAACATCGTGTCGAAGGGCATCTCGGCCGGCGAGGGCAACAACTCGTATCGCGGCCAGGTGAAGGTGCTCCCGAAGGCGACCGGCGCACGCAACTACACGCAGTGCGACTCGATGCTCGTGGGCAACCGGTGCGGTGCGCACACGTTCCCGTACATCGAGGTCGGGAACAACACGGCGACGGTGGAGCACGAAGCGTCCACGTCGAAGATCGGTGAAGACCAGATCTTCTACCTCAAACAGCGCGGACTCTCGGCCGAGCAGGCTGTCTCGATGATCGTGTCCGGATTCTGCCGAGAGGTGTTCAAGGAGCTTCCGATGGAGTTCGCGCTCGAAGCGCAGCAGCTCCTCGGGATCACGTTGGAAGGTTCAGTCGGATAACAGCATAGAAACGCTGGTAACTGTCAGCTGGAACTGGTTGCTGCGGGGTGACGACCTCGGGAAGCCAGACCGTCCCGAGGCAGGTCACCCTGCAGCAACCAGTTCCAGCTCTCAGTCACCAGCGCTCTTCACGACCTCACGAATGACCATGCTCGAGATTAGAAATCTGCACGCGAGTGCTGGAGAAAAGCCGATCCTTCGAGGGATCAGCCTGACGGTGAATACCGGTGAAGTTCATGCCGTGATGGGGCCTAACGGGTCCGGGAAGAGCACGCTCGCGCAGGTCCTCGCGGGACATCCGGCGTACGAGGTCACCGCCGGCGAAGTCCTCTACGAGGGGGAGAACCTTCTCGAGATGGAACCGGAGGAGCGCGCACAGAAGGGTGTGTTCCTCGCCTTCCAGTATCCCGTCGAGATCCCCGGCGTCTCGAACGCCTACTTCCTGCGCTCGGCGTACAACGAGCTGCGCAAAGCGCGTGGAGAGGAAGAAGTCGACCCGCTCGACTTCCTCGAGATCATGGAGCGAAAGCTCGAGGTCGTCCACATGAGCGAGGACATGCTCCAGCGCTCGGTCAACACCGGCTTCTCCGGTGGCGAAAAGAAGCGCAACGAGATCCTCCAGATGGCGGTGCTCGATCCGAAGCTCGCGATTCTCGACGAGACGGACTCGGGACTCGACATCGACGCGCTCCGTGTCGTCGCCGAAGGGGTGAACGCCATGCGCCGCGCCGACAACGCCACGATCGTCGTCACGCACTACCAGCGGCTGCTCAACTACATCGTGCCCGACTTCGTGCACGTCCTCGCCGGTGGCCGGATCGTGAAGAGCGGGGGGAAGGAGCTCGCGCTCGAACTGGAATCCAAGGGTTACGAGTGGGTGGGTGCGTGACCGCAGCCATCAGCCATCAGCCATCAGCCATCAGTGACGGCGATCGAAACCGGTTGCCGGACGGTGGATGCACTTGATATGAGCGAAAGCACCTACAGAACCCAGTTTCAGTCGTTCGCGCGCAGCGTGGCCAAGGAGTCGCCTGCCTGGCTCACCACGCTGCGCGAGTGCGCGATCGATCGGTTCGAGGCCGTCGGCTTCCCCACGACCAAGAACGAGGATTGGCACTTCACGAGCGTCGCGGCGATCGCCGAGGCGGCGTATCCGCCACGCGCCGAGCCGGGTGAGAACGCACGGCCGGCCGATCTCTCGGCGTTCAACTTCGGGGCGACGGACTGGCCGACGATCGTGCTCGTGAACGGCGTGTTCTCGCCAGAGTTGTCGTCGCTCGACAGCCTGCCGCACGGCGTTCGCGTCTACCCGCTGGCCGCGGCATGGCGCTCGAACGACCAGATCGTTCAGCGGCACATGTCGCAGCTCGCCGACTACGAGCTCAACGCGTTCACGGCGCTCAACAGCGCGTTCGTCTCGGACGGCGCCGTCGTGCAGATCGCGAAGGAGTTCGAGGTCGAGCGGCCGATTCACGTGCTGTACGTGTCCGACGCGGTGGCCGCGAAGACGCAGACCAACCCGCGGACGCTCATCATCGCCGAGCGACACTCGAAGGCGACGGTGCTCGAAAGCTACGTGTCCGCGAGCGAGGCGAGCTACTTCACGAACGCGGTGACGGAAGTGCTCCTCGAGGACGGCGCGAACCTCTCGCACATCAAGATCCAGCGCGAGAGCCCCCGCGCGTTTCACGTCGGGACGATCGAAGTCGAGCAGCGGCGTGACAGCCACTACCAGTCCTTCTCGTTCGCGACGGGTGCCCAGCTCTCTCGCACGAACGTCTTCACGACGCTCGATGGCGAGGGGGCCGGTGCGACGCTGAACGGGCTCTACATGCTCGACAACGAGCAGCACTGCGACCACCAGACGAAGATCGAGCACGCACAGCCGAACTGCTTCAGCCGCGAGCTCTACAAGGGCGTGCTCGATGGCGCGTCGCACGGCGTGTTCAACGGCAAGGTGTACGTGCACCCGATCGCGCAGAAGACGGACGGCAAGCAGACGAACAACGTGCTGCTGCTGTCGGAGCGCGCGCAGGTGGACACGAAGCCGCAGCTCGAGATCTTCGCCGACGACGTGAAATGCACCCACGGCGCGACGGTTGGCCGGATCGATCAGACGGCGCTCTTTTACATGAAGAGCCGCGGCATCAACAACGAGCTCGCCCGTCGCCTGCTCACGTACGCATTCGCGGCGGAGGTCCTGGAGACGATCGAGCTGGATGTCGTTCGCGAGCGCCTGGAGCGCGCGGCGCTCGAGCGGTTCACCGGCGTGCAGACGCATACGGCAGAATGGCGTACCTGACTGCAGCGGGAACGGGGAACGGGGAACCGGGGACCGTGAAGGCCGGGACGCGGGACGCGGGACCAGGGGCTCGGCCGGGGGCGGCGTCTGCCCTGCCCGCCTACGACGTCGATGCGATTCGTCGTCAGTTCCCGATTCTCGGCACTCGCGTGCGCGGCGGCGACGTTCCGCTGGTCTACCTGGACAACGCCGCGACGACGCAGAAGCCACGAGCGGTGATAGACGCGACCTCCCGGTTCTACGCCGAGGAGAACGCGAACATTCACCGCGGCGTGCACTGGCTGAGCGAGCAGGCCACGATCGCCTACGACGACGTGCGCGAGCAGGTCCGACGCTTCCTCGGCGCGGAGCACGCGCGCGAGATCATCTTCACCGGCGGGACGACGGACGGGATCAATCTCGTGGCGTCGAGCTTCGGCGACGCGTTCGTGCGGCCGGGCGAAGAGGTGATCGTCACGGAGATGGAGCACCACTCGAATCTCGTCCCGTGGCAGCTCATGGCGGAACGGCGCGGTGCGACACTGCGGGCCGTGCCGGTCACGAACGACGGAGCGCTGGACCTCGACGCGTTAGGCTCACTGCTCGGTCCGCGCACGCGGCTCCTGGCCGTGACGCATGTGTCCAACGCGCTCGGCACGGTGAACCCGATCCGCGAGATCACCGCGCTCGCGCACGCGCGCGGGGTCCCGGTGCTCGTGGACGGCGCCCAGTCGGCGTCGAGGCTCCCGGTCGACGTCCGCGAGCTCGACTGCGACTTCTTCGTCTGCTCGGGGCACAAGATGTACGGGCCCACCGGCATCGGCGTTCTCTACGGCCGGGCCGACTGGCTCGAGCGCATGCCGCCGTACCGCGGCGGTGGCGACATGATCGATCTGGTCACTATCGAGCGCACGACCTACGCCCAGCTCCCGGCGAAGTTCGAAGCCGGCACGCCGAACATTGCGGGCGTCATCGGGCTCGGTGCGGCGTTAGGCTGGATCGAGGCGGCCGGCCGCGAGCGACTCGAGCGGCACGAGGACGATCTGGTCGCGTACGCCGTCGAGCGGCTCGCCGAGGTGGAAGGGCTGACCGTCATCGGCAGGCCGGCGCGCCGGGCGGGACTGGTGTCGTTCGTCATGGATTGCGCGCACCCGCACGACATCGGCACGATCATCGACGCGTCGCGTGGGATCGCGATCCGGGCCGGGCATCACTGCGCGCAACCGCTGATGGCGCGGTTCGGACTCCCGGCGACGGCACGGGCGTCCTTCGCGGCGTACAACACGCGCGACGAGATCGATACGCTCGTCGAGGCGCTTCGCGAAGTCAGGCGCATCTTTCACCGATAGCGTGCGCCGGGAGATGAGCAGCGAGTTTCTCGACGTGGCGGCGGTGGACGAGATTCCCGAGCAAGGCGTACTCGGCGTGGATGCCGGCGGTCGCGGCATTTGCCTCGTGCGCTTCGGCGGGAACGTCAGCGCGTTCGCCGACGAGTGTACCCATCAGGCATTCCCGCTGTCGGCCGGCGAAGTGCACGACGACGGCACGCTCGAGTGCGTTTGGCACGGCGCGCGGTTCTCGTGCGCCACTGGCGAAGTCGTGCGCGATCCGGCGACCGACCCGCTCACCCGGTTCGAGGTCCGCGTCGATGCGGGCAGGGTCCTGGTTGGTCCGCAAGTGAAACGGCCGTGAGCGAAACCATGGACGCAAAGCTCTCCGCGCTGTACCAGGAGATCATCCTCGATCACTATCGCCGGCCACGAAACAAAGGGGAGCTCGCCGCGGCGACGTCAGGCGCAACATTGCGCAACCCGGTCTGCGGTGACGTCGTCGATGTGCACATCGCGATGCACGACGGGCGCGTGGCGGACGTGCGGTTCGGCGGCAGAGGGTGCTCGATCTCGCAGGCGTCGGCGTCCATGATGACGGAGCTGGTCAAGGGACGCACGGCCGACGAGGTCGTGAAGCTCGGCGAGCGTTTCGCGAAGATGATTCACGGCGACGAAGCGGCGGCGAAGGATGAAGCGCTCGGTCAGGCGCGCGCTCTCTCCGGCGTGTCGCGGTTCCCGGCGCGCATGAAGTGTGCGCTCATCGCGTGGGAAGCAATGGCCAGGGCTATCGATAACGGGAAGCCTTAGTGAAGGCTGGTCGCCGTCGGCTGGAGCTGCGCGAAGGGGTCGTAAGGGGTCGTTCAAGGGGTCAGGTTTCTTGAAACTCGTTTCAAGAAACCTGACCCCTTGAACTCTGACCCCACGTCACGCCACCTTCACCGATGCCACCATCTCCCGGATGGACTGCGCGATCCAGGCGAGCATCTCTTCGGTGAGGCCCGGATACACGCCGACCCAGAAGCACGATCGCATCACGCGATCGCTGTTCGCGAGGTCGCCCACCTTGCGATAGTGCACGTCGGCGTACGCGGGCTGGCGAATGAGGTTGCCACCGAACAGCAGGCGTGTCGCGACGCGGCGACTCTCGAGGTGGCGAACGAGCTCGTTCCGCGTGAAGGGCGCATCATCGCGCACCAGAATCGGGAAGCCGAACCAGCTCGGGTCAGAGTTGGGCGTCGCTTCGGGAAGCACCAGCACGTCCTGCAGATCGTCCATCGCCTCGCGGAGCCAGGTGAAGTTGCGACGGCGCGCGGCGATGAAGTCGTCGAGCCGCTCGAGCTGCGCGACGCCGAGCGCCGCCTGCATGTCCGTGAGCTTCAGGTTGTACCCGAGGTGCGAATACGTGTACTTGTGATCGTAGCCGCACGGCAGATCGCCGAGCTGCCAGTCGAAGCGTTTGCCGCAGGTGTTCTCCTTCCCCGGATCGCACCAGCAGTCGCGCCCCCAATCACGGAACGACTCGATGAGTCGCTTGAACGCCGGGCGCTGCGTGAGCACGCAGCCACCCTCGCCCATCGTGATGTGGTGCGCGGGATAGAAGCTCACGGTCGCGAGATCGCCGAACGTACCGACCGAGCGCCCGTCGTACGTCGCGCCGACGGCGTCGCAGCAGTCCTCGATCAGGAACAGGTCGTGCTCCCGGGCAAAGGCCGTGATCGCCCGGAGGTCGAACGGATTGCCTAACGTGTGCGCCACGACGATCGCGCGCGTGCGATGACTCAGCGCCGCCTCGAGCTGCGAGACGTCGATGTTGTACGTCGGGATGTGGACGTCGAGGAACACCGGCACGAGCCGGTTCTGCACGATCGGGTTCACCGTCGTCGGGAACCCGGTCGCGACCGTGATCACCTCATCGCCGGGAACGAGACGGCGGTCGCCAAGCGCCTTCGACGTCAGCGTGGAGACAGCCACGAGATTCGCCGACGATCCCGAGTTGACGAGCAACGCGTGGCGGACGTTCATGACGCGCGCGAACGCGCGCTCGAACTGCGCCGCGAACCGGCCGGTCGTCAGCCAGAAGTCGAGCGAGGAATCCACGAGGTGAACGATCTCGTTCGCGCCGAACACGCGCCCGGACACGGGCACTGGCGTCTCACCGGGCACGAAGGGACGCTCCGGGAACGCGGCGTCGTGATACTCGGCCACGAGCGCGAGGATCTGCGCTCGCAAGGCGTCAGCGTCAGCCCTCACGGGAGAGATGCTCCTCGTACCAGGGGATAGTGCGCGCGAGCCCGGAGTCGAGCTCGAACGCCGGCGACCAGCCGAGCAGGTCTCGCGCCTTCGCGGCGCTCAGCCATTGATGCGCGATCTCGTTGCGAGACTCAGCACGAACATCAGGCTCGAGGTTCGATCCCATTGCGGTCAGGATGCGAGACGTAAGCTCCAGCACCGTGAGCTGAATCTCGTTCGAGAAATTGAACGCCTCGCCGCGGAGCTCGGGGCGCGAGTGTACGGCCTCGGCTAGCAGGATGTAGGCCGCCGCGCCGTCCTCGACATAGAAGTAGTCGCGAACGGGCGACCCGTCCGAGCGAATCACCGGACGCTGGCCTCGAAGCGCCGAGCGGATGGTCCCGGGCACGAGGCGATTCCAGTTGAGATCCCCACCACCGTAGAAGTTCCCGCACCGCGTGATGCCGATCGGAAGACCGTACGTCTTCGCGTACGCCTGGGCGATGAGGTCCGCGCACGACTTGCTCACGTCATACGGATGGCGCCCCTCGAGCGCGGTCACCTCCGTATAGGGCAACTCGGTCTGATCCCCGTACGCCTTGTCGGACGAAGCGAGGACGATAGCGCCGACCGCAGGGGACCGTCGGCACGCCTCGAGGACGGTCCACGTGCCGCGAATGTTCGAGTCGAAGGTCGAAACGGGATTCCGATTCGCGACGCCCACCACGGTTTGCGCAGCGAGGTGGAAGACGACGTCGATCTCGTACTCACCGAGCACGCGCTCCATGAGCGGCTGATTGCGCACATCGCCGCGCACGATCCGAACGCGATTCACGAGCTCCGAGCCGAGGACATCGCTCTGCGGGATCCAGTCGCGAACGAGGCAGACGACGTCGGCGTGAAGCTCGAGCAGTCGCTTCACGAGCCAGCCGCCGAGTAACCCGGTGGCGCCGGTGACGAGCGTCGGGCGGTCGGCCCAAAAAGCCGAGCCGTTTGTCGGGGCGACCTCCGTCCCTTCCCTCGTCGCTTGCGCTCCGCGGGACGGGCGCTTCGCTCGGGATGACCTGCTCACTTCCACACCTTCCACGGTGCTCGGCCTTCGTTCCACAGCGACTCGAGCAAACGAACGTCGCGAAGCGTGTCCATGGGCTGCCAGAACCCTTCGTGTCGGTACGCGCGGAGCTCCCCGGCCGCGGCGAGCGACTCGAGCGGACCACGCTCCCAGAGCACATCGTCGGACGCGATGTAGCGGAGGACCTCCGGCTCGAGGACGAAGAAGCCGCCGTTGATCCAGCCTTCGCCGATCTGCGGCTTCTCTTCGAAATGCGCCACAGTGTCGCCCTCGAGGCGAAGCCCACCGAATCGCGACGGCGGTCGAACCGCGGTGATGGTCGCGAGCTTTCCATGGGAACGGTGGAACGCGACCAGCTTCTGGATATCGATGTCCGCGACGCCGTCGCCGTACGTCAGCATGAACGTCTCGTTACCGATGAGGCTGGCGAGGCGTCGAACGCGCCCACCGGTGCCGGTGCCATCGCCCGTGTCGATGAGGTGGATGGTCCAGTCCTCGGGCACGGTGCGGCGAGAGGACACCGAACCGTCGCCGAGGCAGACGGTCAGGTCGCTGTGGATCAAGTGATACTGGACGAAATAGCTCCTCACGGACTCGGCGCGGTAGCCGAGGGCGACGACGAATTCCTTGAAGCCGGCGGCGGCGTATATGCCCATGATATGCCATAACATGGGTCGGCCACCGATCTCGACCATTGGCTTCGGCTTGAGGGCCGTCTCTTCCTGAAGCCTGGTACCGTAACCGCCGGAAAGGATTATCGCCTTCATCGAAAACGGCGCGGGGTGGGAGGGCTGAACGCTCGGCTGGCAGCGGGGACGTTGGTGGGTACAACAACGTAAGCACCGCCGCCACTGGCCAGTCACGGCAGGGCGACGGTCTCAGCTGCAAACCACCGTCCAAAGGTTCGGGCAAGGTTCATGCTGAAACGCGGACGTCGAGCGCGTCGAGAGGCGCCCCGGTCGCCGTCTACCCGCACGAACCCGGATGAAGCTGATCAGCGTCGTCAGTCCCTGCTACAACGAGCAGGACAACGTCGAGGCTCTGTACGAGGCTGTGCGCGCGATCTTCGCGCGCCTGCCGCAGTACGAGTACGAGCACATCTTCATCGACAACGCGTCGAGGGATCGAACCGAGGAGCGGTTGCGGGCCATCGCGCGGCGAGATCCGAACGTGCGCGTCATCCTGAACACGCGGAACTTCGGTCATATCCGATCGCCGGTGCACGCGATCATGCAGGCGCGTGGGGACGCGGTGATCGGGATGGCGTCGGACTTTCAGGACCCACCGGACCTCATTCCGACGTTTCTCGAGAAGTGGGAAGAGGGCTACAAGATCGTACTCGGTGTAAAGGAGCAGGCCGACGAATCGGGGTTGTTCTACGCGCTGCGAGGCCGGTACTACCGCACGCTCGCCCGGATCTCGGACACCCAGCTCGTGCAGCAGGCGACCGGGTTCGGGCTGTACGATCGTGTCGTCGTCGATGCGATTCGGCGGATGAACGACCCGTACCCGTACTTCCGCGGCCTGCTCGCCGAAGTGGGATACGACGTCGCGCGCGTGCCATTTCGGCAACCGCCCCGGCGACGCGGGGTCACGTCGCAGAACTTCTACACGCTCTACGACATCGCGTTTCTCGGCATCGTCACGCACTCGAAGGTGCCGCTCCGCCTCGCGACGATGATCGGGTTCGCGACGGCGACGCTGAGTCTGCTCCTCGCGTTAGGCTACCTGATCTACAAGCTCCTGTTCTGGCAGGAGTTCTCGCTTGGGCTGGCGCCGCTGATCATCGGGCTCTTCTTCCTGTCGTCGATTCAACTGTTCTTCGTCGGCATCGTCGGCGAGTACATCGGCTCGATCTACACGCAGGTCCGCAACCACCCACACGTGTTCGAGAAGGAGCGGATCAACTTCTCGGACGAAGACACGAACGGGCGAGAGGAAGTCGTCGCGGCGTCAGGCTGGACCGGCTCGTCGCGATGAGGTGGGTGCGCCTGGCCGCACAACCGTTTCGTGCGTCGGCGCTCGACCTCTCGACCCCGAGCGGGCGGGCGCTCGAACGAGTCCGGCGCATCGGGCTCACGTCGGCCGCATCGGTCGTCGCGCGGTCGATCGCGTTCGCGACCGGGTTCATCACCGTCCCGCTCACGCTGCACTACCTCGGCCCCGAGCGGTACGGCATGTGGGCGACCCTGAGCTCGGTGATCGCGCTCGCCGGCTTCGCGGACCTCGGGCTCGGTAACGGTCTGTTGAACGCGCTCGCGGCCGCGCACGGGCGGGACGACCGCGAGACGGCTGCCCGGCAGTCATCGACGGCGGTGGTGGTACTGGCCGGCGTCGCGGCGGCGCTCGGCGTGGCATTCGCGCTCGTGTACGAACGCGTCGACTGGGCTGGCGTGTTCAACGTCGCCTCGCCGGTCGCGGTCGCCGAGTCGGGGCCAGCGACGGCGGCGCTCGTCGCGTGCCTGCTCGTCGGACTGCCGTTAGGCATCGTCGCGCGCATCCGGCAGGGGTATCAGGAGGGATACAAGACGGGATTGTACGACGCCGCCGGCAGTGTGCTCGGTCTCGTGCTCGTCCTGGTCGCGATCCAGTCACGCGCGTCACTCGTGTGGCTCGTCGTCGCGATGGCTGGAGCGCCCGTGGCCGCCAGTCTCATTCATGCGCTCGTCCTGTTCGGGCGAGATCGTCCGTGGCTTCGCGTCCGACTGGGTGGGTATGACCGGGGCACGGCCAGCACGCTGCTCCGCTACGGTCTCATGTTCTTCGCGCTTCAGGGAGCCGCGGCACTCATGTACGCGCTCGACAACCTGATCGTGACGCAGATTCGTGGCCCGGAAGCCGTAGCGCAGTATTCGGTCGCGTTCAAGCTGTTCAGCGTCTCGCTGCTGCTCGCGGACGTCGCGCTCGTGCCGTTATGGCCGGCGTACGGCGAGGCCATTGCGCGAGGCGACCACTCGTGGGTGCGGGATACGCTGCGTCGGTCGATGGCCGTCACCGCCATTGCTGCGCTGGTGGTCGCGGCGCTGCTCGTCCTGTTCGGCAATGCGGTGATTGCGCTCTGGGTTGGTCCGGAGATGGTCGCGAGCGCTGGCCTGCTCTTCGGGCTCGGGGCGTGGACCGTCGTCGCCGCCGTCGGGACGTCGGCGGCGATGTACCTCAACGCGGCGAACCGTATCGGGGTCCAACTCGTGTGCGCCGCCCTGATGATTCCGGCCAGCCTCGCGCTCAAGGTCGCCCTGGTTCGATCGTCAGGTTCGGCGGGCGTGCCGTGGGGACTCGTGATCGCGTACGTGGCGTTCGTCGGACTTCCGCTCGGGGGGCTCGCCGCGCGCGGGCGGCTCCGTCCGCGCTGACGTCACTCTTCGGCACGTCATGTCTCCGCTTCGGGTCTGCATCGACGCTCGCCGCGCGGGAGAAGGCGTCGCGGGCGGCGTCGAGCAGATGATGATCGGGCTCGCGGAAGGGTTGTCATCGCTACGCGACGGCGACGAGGAGTACTACTTCCTGACGTCTCCGTCGGACCCGGATTGGATCGCGCCGTACCTCTCGGGCGCCTGCCGCGTGCTCGTCGGCGAACGCGCGTCGTCGCTGCCGTCGTGGAGAGCGCGGCTGCAGACGATCGCGCCGCTCCGCTCGGCGTGGGAAGCGGTGAGTCCGCTCATCGGGACGAGCACGATCCCGATCGCCGTGTCGGACGGGACGATCGAGCGCGCCCGCATCGACGTGATCCACTTCCCGAGCCAGAACGCGTTCCTCACCGACGTCCCGAGCATCTACCAACCGCACGACCTGCAGCACCGGCATCTCCCGCAGCACTTCAGTCGGAGAACCCGGCTCGCACGCGACGTGACCTATCGCGCGTTCTGCGACAAGGCGGACATCGTCGTGATGATGTCTGCGTGGGGGCAGCGCGACATCGTGAGCGCGTTCGAGTTGCCGGCTGAGAAGGTTCGTGTCGTTCCTGGTGCGTCGGTGTTGACGGCCTACCCGGAGCCGGGAGCGGATGACCTGCGGCGCACGGCACTCGCGTATTCGCTGCCGGACGCGTTCGCGTTCTACCCCGCGCAAACGTTTCCGCACAAGAACCATCTCGCTCTGCTCGACGCGCTCGCGCTGCTGCGCGACGAGCAGGCTCTGGTCGTGCCGCTCGTCTCGTCAGGGATGAAGAACGACCATTATGCGGCGATCGAGCGACGTGTGCGCGATTTGCGGCTCGACGAGCAGGTACGGTTCGTCGGGTTCGTCTCGCCCGTCGAACTGCGTGCGCTCTACCGACTCGCTCGGTGCATGGTGTTTCCCAGCACGTTCGAAGGGTGGGGGCTTCCGATGGTGGAGGCGTTCCAGGAAGGGCTCCCGGTCGCGTGTTCCGATGCGACGTCGCTCCCGGAGGTCGCGGGCGGAGCGGCGTTGCTGTTCTCGCCACACGATCCACGTGCCATCGCTCATGGCGTGCGGCAGATCTGGGTCGATGACGCGCTTCGCGCGCGGCTGGTGGAGCGCGGACGCGCACGAGCGGAAGAACTCACGTGGGTACGGTCGGCGGCTCGGTTTCGAGCCCTTTATCGGGAAATTGGGGTAAGAGTCCTACCGCGGTTGGCGCTCTCCACGCCGGTCCACGCAAACGCAGAGCGTTAGGCCCCCTCTATCACCAGATTACTGCGGAGCTGGTGCTCGCGGTAACCAGGCTGGCGGTGTGTCGAACAACCACGCTGGTGGTGCGCCGAACGAGCGGGACGCGGAGGACGCGGAGCCGCGCCTGCCGGCGCGGCCGCGGAGGACGCGGTACAGCCGGAGGACTGGCTGCGCCGTGCGTGACTTCGTCTCGGCCGACGCATCGCTTGTGATGGGAACGGCTCCCGGGAAGCTACTCTCCTTTAAGGGCGTTCCCCTCGAACATCGATACCTTCGGTCGGATGGGAGCCGGCTGAGGCGCTTCCGACCATCCGGTCGTGCCGCGTGCTGTTCCCGCGTCGCGCGCCGGCCGGCGCGCGATCCGCGTCCTCCGCGTCCTGCAGTATCGGCGCATTGCCAGCCTGGCCGCACCAGCAGCCGGGTCTAAGGGGGCCAAATCAGGCGAGGCGGTCGCCTGAAAAACGCCCGAAGTCCGATTCGACCAGCGAACGCCGGCGCCGTACCGCGTTCAGCAACGCGCTCACGCGACGACGGCGAAGGAGACGGAACAGACGCTCCGAGACCGGGCGGCGGGAGAACAGGTGCACGCCGTCTCCGTCCGAGGCCAGGTGACACGACAGTCGCGCCGCGAGCCGCTGCAGCGCAGCGAACGTGTAGATCGACACGTGCTGGCCGCCACTCAGAGCGTAGTACCACCATTCGCCCGGCCGAGGGTTGGTGCTCGGCAACAAGCGAGTCGTGCAGAGCAGCGCGCCCGCCGTCGGCGGCAGGAGCGCAGGCAACTCCGACGCGGGATCGACGAGGTGCTCGAGCACCTCGAAGGCCGTCACCAGCTCGAACGGCTGCTCGTTAGGCTTCGCCTCGAACCCGACCGCGTGCAGGTTCGTCGCATAGCGGTCGAACCAACGGAAGTCGAAGCCACGATCCCGCATGAGACGGACGAACAGACCGTATCCGCCGCCGTAGTCGAGAAACGTCGCATCCGGGCGGAAGAACGACTGGATGACGGTTTGCGTGATCGCAGCGAGCTGCACGCTGCGATCGACCGCGCCGACGTCTGCAGCTATCAGCGCGCTCGCGTACGCCTCAGCGAGCCAGTACGGCCGTTCCGTCTGCACGAACCGGCACGTCGGGCACTGGAAATACTGCACGTCGATGCGGCCGAGCACCTGCGCCGTGCCGAACGGAGTCGTCGGCGCCTCGCAGACCCGGCAGTGCTCCACGCGCGTGGGTGGCGCCGCGATGTGCGTCATCCGATCGCCACCGGAGTCATCGCGCCTGCGCTGCCGGATTCGTCCTTGGCGAAGCGGTCTCGCATGCGCGCTCCATATTCGCGCCGATCGTTTCGCTCGCCGTACGAGCGCGCCGAACGGGAGATGTCCGCGCGCCACTCGGCCGGGGCGACAATGAACTCGTCGATCGCCGCGGCGAGCGCTTCTGGCGACTCCGGCTCGACGATGACACCGAGGTTGTGGAGTCGGGTCATCTCACCGAGGATGCCGACGTCGCTCATGAGGATCGGCCGCCCATAAGCCGCGGCGTGCTGCATCGCACCGCTCGTACCGAGGTAGAGTCGTCGATACGGGAGGATGACGCAATCCGCGGCCGCGAAGTGAGCGGCGACGATCGCGTCGGGCACGCGCTCGAGCCGCCACACGAGCGACACGTGAGCGGGCAATCGATCGCGAATCGCATCAAAGTCGGTGTCGTGAAGGTCGATTGGTGGCCCGATGAACGCGACCGTGCAGGGCGACCGTACCGATTTCAATGCGCCGAGCAGAATGTCGGGCCCTTTATCGAGTCGCGTCTCGCCGAAGAAGAGGAAGAGTGGCCCGAGTGTCGGAAGCCCGAGCGACGCGCGTGCACCTCGCGCGTCGGGCACAGTCGCCGGCACTTCGACCGGGTCGGGAATGACCGAGATCGCGTCGGCGGGGAATCGATGCCCGATGAGCCGACTGCGCACCGTCTCGTCGAAGACGAACAGCCCCGTAAGGGCGCCGCTCGCGAGAGAGTGGCGGAGGAGCGTTCGCTCGAGCCAGTATTTCGCCTTCACGAGGAGGCCACGTCGCTCGCCCGGCGGCCGGTCGAAGTAGATCCAGTACATGACCGCGTAGAGTCGCGGCCGACCGCGGCCGAGGAAGGGCGCCCAGAGGGCGAGCGCGAGCCCGAGCACGAACCAATCGAGAAACAGCAGCTGGATCACGCCGGCGTCCCGACGGCGGGCCTCGGCGGCGGCGCTGCGAAGCACGCGCCGCATCTGGAGCTGCCCGCGGAGCGTATGTTGATTCACGTCGTCATCCGCTTCGGAGGCGGCATACACCATCTCGATCGGCAGCGCGCTCAATGGTGCGAGCGCGGGGTGCGGGCGCCAGGCGACGAACACAACCTCGTCGCCGCGCGCGAGGAGCGCCTCGCAGGCGTACGCCGCGTGCACGACGTGATGACCGCGAACGAGCGGGTCGGCGAGCACGACCTTCATGGCCCCGCCCCCACCCTCCGAGCGACCGAGGCGGAAGCGCTGGCTCCGAGCTTGCTCGGGAACGTCACGCCATGACGAGCTCCTCGGATCGCGAGCGACTCCACGTCCTCAGCTTCGAGCCCCTCGGCGGTTTCGGTGGATTGGACGTCTACGACCGTTCGTTCCACGAAGCGCTGCTCGACGAGGGCTCGGTTGACGTCACGTGGGTGACGAGCGACCGGAACACGAGCGACGGGCTTCCCTACCCGACGTGGACGCCGTTCCGGCGCGTGTTCGGTACCGGTTCGCTCGTGACGCAGGGATTGCGGTACGCCCGCGGTCTCGCCGAGCTCGTGCGCCATGCCGCGCGCGAAGCGCAGCGACGCCCGACGGTCATCCACCAGCAGTTCCTCACCGTTCCGGCGTTGGAGCTCGCCGCGATGATGGCGGCGCAGCGCGCGGGGGTTCCGTGGATCATCACACCGCACGAACCCCTGCCCTACAGCGGATCGCGACGTGACGCCGCCGTTAGGCGGCGTCTCTATCGAGACGCCGACGCCGTGATCGCGCTGTCGGAGCCCAACCGCGCCGATCTCGCCGGCCTGACCGGCATGGCCGCAAGCGACGTGACGTTCACGCCGCTCGGACATTTCAACGCGTTCAGAGGACCGGGCGCCTCGATGGATCCGCAGATGGCGCGCGCCACACTCGGCATCGACGCGACGGCGCCGACGGTCCTGTTTCTCGGCGAGATGCGGCCGGTGAAAGGGCTCGACTGCCTCATTCGCGCCATGCCGGCGGTGCTGGCCGAGGTGCCGACTGCGCGGCTCGTGATTGCGGGGCGTCCGTACCGGTTCGATCCCACGGGCCCGCATCGCCTCATCGAGCAGCTTGGCGTCGCGCATGCGGTCACGGCGCACTGGGAGTTCGTGCCTGCCGACGAGATGCCGGTCTATCTCCGTGGGGCCGATGTCATCGCGTTGCCCTACCGCGCGGCGTCGCAGAGCGGCGCGTGTTACACGGCCTACGCGTACCGGCGCACGGTGGTCGCGGCGCGCGTCGGAGGTCTGAGCGAGCAAGTCGTCGATGGAGAAACGGGCCTGCTCGTCCCGCCCGATGACGTGCCCGCCCTTGCCGGCGCGCTCATTCGCCTGTTGCGAGACCCAGCGGAAGCGCGACGGATGGGGGAGCGTGCACACGAATGGGTAGCCCGTGAGCGACCGTGGGACGCCGTGGCTCGAGCGACTATCGATGCGTATCGACTCGCGTGGGAGCGCCGCTCGCGGATGGGCCGTGATCGACCACGCGCGTGATCGGCCGCTGGACGTCCGCCGGAATCCCCCCGACCACACGCGCCGGTCCCTGGCGAGGCGGCCCGTCAGCACGCTCGATGCCTCGGCAGACGATTCGCTCGTGCAGAAACCCGGGACGCGCGTACGGGTTGTCGAACATATCCACCGTGATCGGCTCATCGGCGCTCACGCCTGCAACGAGCGCGTCGCCGGTGATGAGCTCGCGACACGAGAGCTGGCCTCGCTGGAGCGGAATGGCGAGGTAGTAATCGTCGTCCGTCAACACGTGGCCCGGAGGAAGATCGCGCTTCGCGTAGACGCCACGTACGAGACTGTCGAGATACGCCACCTCGGCCCGCGGGAGGCGGCGGCGCTCGGCGCTGCTGCCACCACACATCTCGCGAGCCTTGTGGAACGCCTGGAACCACTCGACGACCTGCTCGGGCGTCGAGCAGTAGGGCGTAATCGGGTGGTCGGGAGTGTCGATGTCGATGTGTCGCTCGAACGTGCGCGCGCCCTTGGCGTACGCGATCAGCATCGACGAGCGCCAGTCATTGTACTCGTGCGTCGAGAAGCCGATGGTGACGTCGGGATATCGTCGCTTCAGGTAGTCGATCTGATTGAGCTCGAGGTCCGCATCCTCGCTCGGGTAGAGCGAGACGCAGTGGTTGATCGCGAGCGGGATGTGTCGGTTCTCGAAGAACGTCACCATCGCGTCCATGCTGCGCACGGACGCGCCGCCGGTGGAGACGATGACGGGGCGCTGCGCGCGCGCGATGCGCTCGAGCAACGGCCAGTCGGTGATGTCGGAGCTCGCGATCTTGATGATCTCGATGCCGACGTCCTCGCAGAAATCGACCGACGCCTCATCGAACGGCGTCGCCATGCGAATGCAGTTGTTCCGGCGCACGGCTTCGACGAGCGTCGCCATCTCGTCACGCGTGAGTCGCGTGTCGAGCGTCTTCTTGATGTAGCGGATGTCGCTCCGATCGCGGAACTCGCGATGGATGAAATTGTCGACATCGCGGAACTGGAGCTTGATCGCGGCACGTACGTCGTTGTACCGCACGACCGTCGAGAACTCCTTCACGATCCGGAGCCCGCGCTCGACATCACCCCAGTGATTGTTGGCGAGCTCGAGGACGAAGAGCTCGTCGAAAATGTCTCTGTTGATCACGGCTCGTAGTCGACGGCAGGGATCAGCATATTCTCCAGGAATTCCTGCCGTGGCAGGAACGGGGCCATGTCTTCGAGTGGCGCGGTGACCATGCGGCCGTCGGGGAGGCGCTTCGACGAGACCTTCGGCGCGAACGGCTGAGCCAGATCGAGCACGATCTCGCACATCGACGGCCCCCGCTCGGCAAGCGTCGCGCAGATCGATGCCGCAAGCGAGTCGTGGTCGGCGCAGCGGCGAAACGGAAGATCGAACCCGTAGGCCAGTCGCTCGAAGCTCGGGAAGGTCACCCCGCTCTCCGGCCCCGAACCGACGTCGTTGCCGGGGAAGAAATTCCGCTGCGTCTGCCGGATCGAGTGATAGCCATTGTTGTTCAGGACGAAGATTTTTATGGGCAGGTCGTAACCGCGGATCGTCTGTAGCTCCTGAACGTTCAGCATCAGGCTACCGTCGCCGGTCACGCAGACGACGCGTCGCCCACGCGCCGCGACGCACGCCCCAATGGCGCCCGGCAGGTCGAATCCCATTGGCGCCGAACCGGAGTCGGAGAACAGGCGCTGCCCTGCCCTGAGCCTGGCCGCCTGGAACGTGGTGATGCACGCGGTGCCGTCGCCGGTGACGACGATGTCGTCGGCGGCCAGCTCGCCGAACAGCGCATCACCGAAGCAGTACGGATTGACCCCAGAGGTGCCCTTCCAGTATTCCTCGAGCACGACGGGATACCGGCGACGACGCTCGGCGCACCAGTCGATCCAGCGTTGCCGCTCCGGCGGGACGCCGACCGGGGTGCCGTCGAGCAGCCGCCGAACGACGTCCGCGACGTCGGCGCGAATCGGCAGGTCCGGTTTCACCGTCGGCTTCGCGAGCTCGGCGGCGTCGACGTCGACGATCACCTTGTATGCCCCTCGCGCGAAGTGCTGCCAGGCGTAGCTCACCTGTCGCAGGTTGAGGCGACAGCCGAGGACGAGGAGCAGGTCGGCGTTCTGGACGGCAAAATTCCCCGCGCGATCGCCGATCGTTCCGGGACGTCCCGCGAACAGCGGGTGATCGCTCGCGATGAGGTCGTGCGCGTTGAATCCCGTCGCCACCGGAACCCGGAATCGCTCGGCCAGCTCGAGGAGCTCGTCGGCGACGCCTGCGAGGCGGATGCCCGCGCCGGCGTAGATGACCGGCCGCTGAGCGGTCGCGAGATGTCCGCGCAACCGATCGACGTCCGACTCGAACGAGGCGTCGTGACGAGGGTACGCGACGGTCGCGGAGTCGAAGCCCTCGAGCGTGTCCGGGTCCACATCCGCGGATTGCACGTTGATCGGAACGTCCAGCCACACGGGACCGGGGCGACCCTCTCGGGCGAGGTACATCGCCTTCTCGAGATGGAACCGGATCGTGCGCGGGTCGGTGACCATCACCGCGTACTTCGTGATCGACTCGACGAGCCGGGTGATGTCCACTTCCTGATCGCCGAGCTGCCTGAGGGGGAGTCCGGTGCTGCGGACCAGCGTCTCCCACTTCACCTGCCCGGACACGACGATCATCCCGAGCGAATCGACCCACGCACCGTATACGCCGGTGATGGCGTTCGTCCCGCCCGGCCCGGTGGTCACGTTCACCGCCGCCAGACGATTCGTCAGGCGGTAATACCCCTGAGCCGCGATCGAGCACGCCTGCTCGTGGTGACAGCAGACATAGCGCAGCCCCTCGCATTTCCCGATGGCGTCGTTCAGGTGCATGGCGCCACCACCGGTCACCATGAAGACGTCGCGGACGCCGTGGTCGACGAGCGTGCGGGCTATGTAGTCGGCAACTCGCATGGCAATCCCGTGACGACTTACTCGGCGTCGAGCGCTATCACCCGGTTGGGCAACGCGAGCTCGCGGATGCGATCGGTGATGGCGCGTTGGTGAATCAGCGACCCGATGAGAATCGGTGCGCCGAAACGGCCGAGGTCCTCTGGCGCGACGACCGGGCGGCCGGCGAGCCGACGGCCATGGTAGACCGGGTTCGAGTCCGTGAACGCATCGATCGTCGCGCCGCCGAGTCGCGTGTGCGTGAGCAGCGTCAGCGTCGTCTGACCGGTGCCCCACACCACGACCTCGTCGACGCCCGCAAGCGCGTGGTCCAGATATCGATCGAGGTCAGCGACCATCTCGCGTGAGGCAGCAATGTAGCGAGCCATCGAGCTACCGAGCGTCCGGTCGAACTCGAGCGAGGCAGGATTCCCCGCACGCGTCGTCGCGCGGGCGATCGCCCACACCGCGGGATACGGAACGCCCTTCGACGCCTCGATCGTCTTCTGCCCCACGGATTCGACCGTGAACCCGCCGCGCTGCAGGACGTTCGTCAGCGACGTCGGCGAGAAGTGATTGATGTGCTCGACGTTGAAGTCCTGGAACGGCGCGACGAGACAGTCGCCGTAGCGAGTCGCGTCGGGAACCTCGACGTACACGAGCCCGTTCTCGCGGACCGTCCGGCGCAGGACGCCGACCGCCTCGCCGACGTCCCGGACGTGCTCGAGGACGTGGGAAAGGATCACACAGTCCGCGTCCCGTGCGGCGGCCGGCAACTCGAACAGCGAGCCGACGTGGGCAGAGGCGTTAGGCACCTTCCCCGTCGCAGCCACGCACGCAGGAGACGGATCGATCCCCTCCAGCCGCTCGTAGCCCATTCGCTCGAACCACCGCAGCAGACCGCCGTTCGCGCAACCGATGTCCACGATGCGGGCGCGCCGGTCGGGCAAGTGGCTCGCCACCGCGCGCGCCGTCGCGGCAAGCCGGTCGTCATCCCAGTCCTGAACGCCGGCGCCGGTGCTCGTTCGCTGGTCCGAGTACTTCGACGAGTCGGCGTAGTAGCGATCGTAGTCCGCTTGCGTCGACCGCGTATCGGCGAACACGAAGCCGCAGCCCGTGCAGGTCACGATGTCGTAACCGTCGACGAGGGGGTGACCGTCGGGGAGGATGAAGCGCATTGCGTGCAGCCACGACACCGTCGTGCCGTCGCACACCGGGCATGCGCGGCTGGTCGTCGCGTTGGCCTCTCGGGTCTCGATCATCGCTTCCGTGGCGCCGGTCATGAGCGCTGGTGATCCCGCCGATCGCCGTGGGATGCCGTCAGGTGTGCCATCGTAGCGTGCGCTCGATGGCGTCGATGAGCGGGATGCGCTCGACGAGACCCAGCTCACGCTCTGCGCGGCGGGTGCACGGAACGTACCGCGGCGCGAGGTGCATGGGATCCGGAGCAATGGCGCGAACGACGTCGCACCGGTGCGGAGCGAGGTCAGCAATGAGGCGAGCGAGGTCGTAGATCGAGATGGCCTGCTCGGAGCCGACGTTGTACGCGCGGTCCTTCGGCGCCCGAACAAGCATCGTCCACAGCCAGACCATCAGATCAGCGGGGTGTTGATACGAGCGAAACGGGGTTCCGTCCCCGTTCACACGAATCGGCCCGCCCTCCAGCGCGTCGCGTATGAAGTTCCCGATCGCGAAATGGGCGTGCAGCGGGAGCCCCGGGCCGACGAACGCGAAGCATCGAGCGACCGAGAGATCGAATCCCGCCTCGCGCGCCACGATCGCCGCGATGAGCTCGGACGTACGCTTCCCTTCTGCGTACGCCTGAAGCGGATCGAGCGGATCCGGCGCCCCCATGTACTCCTCGCTGACACACGCGAGGCTCGGCGGTTGAACGCCGTAGACGGCGCCCGAGCTGAGGTGAAGCACGCGATTCGCGCCGCGCTCCGCGGCGAAGTTCATCGTCCGGCGCGTTCCGCTGACGATCGTGTCGAGCATCTCGAGCGGCCGCTGGGCGTTGAGCGACGCACTCGCGCTCGTCGCCCCGTGAATCACGTGCGTCGGCGAGAACGAGGGATACGCGAACGTTCTGACATCACCCCGAACGAAGGCGACCGTTGCGTCGTGCGATGCGATTGGCATCCGTTGCGCCGCCGCCTCCGGATCGCGGGTGAGTATCGTCGCGCGCGCGTTCAGCGCGAACTCACGGTTCGCGGCGATCAGCGACTCGACGAGCCAGCGGCCGAAGAAGCCAGTTCCACCGGTCACGAAGAGCCGAGCGTTCGCGAGGTGCGGCCAGACGTCGCCGGTGTGCTGCAGGACGTGATCGATGTCCTCCCGCGGGAGCGCGTTCGGCGGGGCCGAGCTCGGGACGCGCGTCGACGTCATGGCTGCAGCCGGCCCCGACTGGCGTCTGCACTGAGCCGTGGCGCGAGCGGATAGACCGAGAGCGCGTACGGTCCGCGGCGATGGCGCCGCTCCGGTCCGACGACGTACCGCTCGGACAGCGCCGCGAGAGCGCGATCGGCGCCGGCGTTAGGCAGCGCGATGAATACCGCCCGCGTCACCAGGAGGTCTGCCTTGCGGAGAGAGTCGTCCTCGATCACCAGCGGCGACACGGCGCCGTCGCGGGTGACGGTTCGCCGGTGCGACACGGGGTCAACACGCGTCGCAATGAACCAGTCCGTGGAGTCGGGGATCACGATGACCGTCGAGTCTCTCGCCGAGACTGACTCCAGCGCGTCACTCGTCAGACGTTCGAGCGTGGTGAACTCGAGGTTATAGACGAGCTGATCGCGTCCTGAGCCGCAGCACTCACGGGTAATCGACGTCATGCGCAGGAGCTCTCGGTCACCGACCGCGAACGTGCCGTACAGCGCGCGAGAAACAGGATCAATGGTGCGAACGCTCGAGATCATCAGCAACACGGCGAACGCACCCAGGATCCCCTCACGTATCCGCGGTGACCGGACCAACGTCACGAGCGACGCGTAGCACAGGAGGAACAGCAGTGCGATGATCGGGAGGACGTACCGGCTGTTCGCGTACGTCGCGAGCCGCGTGAGTGCGAACACGGCTGCGCCGGTGAAGAGCACGAGAAATCCGACGACCGACGAGGCGCCGTTGATCAGCTCGCGCGCCGCCAGCCGAGCGGTACCGGCGCGAACGAGGCGCCGAGTGTAGACGACCGCACCGGCGGCCGTGAATGCCGTCGCGATCCACGCGAAGTTGAGGATCCCCATCATCGCGAGGAAGCTTGCGAGATACCGGTCTATCCGCGGCACGAGCAGCTGCCTGACCAGCGACTGGTTGATCATCGCCGTTCCCGCGTTCCACACGACGGGCTCACCGGCGACCGCAGACTGTTTTCGCCACAGCAAATACAGTCCGAAAACAATGCCCGGGACTGCGAGCGGAGCGAGTCGGAGCACTTCGACAAACCGCACGCGGATCGAGCCGGTAGTTCGGATGAACGTCCACACGCCGTAGGTCGCGAGCAGCACGGCGTAGAGCAACACGGCGCTTTCCTTCGTGAACGCCGTGACGATGCCAACGAGGATCGTCGCGACCCAACGGCGCTCGAGCATGAAGACCGTGCACCAGATGATCCCGGGCACGACCGGGAGATCGAGTCCCGGCTGCACGACCGCAGCGAGCAGGCTCGGTTGAAGCGCGAACGCGGCCGTGAGCAACGCACGTTCGACGCTCCGTAATGGCTCTGGGAACGCGAGCGCCAGGAGGCGATGAAATCCGACGCACGCGGTAACGAGCAGCGCCGCGTTGAGGACGAGAAGCGGCCACACGCTTCCAGGCGCGATGGCCTGGAGCGCGACAGCCAAGGCCGCGTACGCTTGCGAGGCATGACCCGCGAGGCGCAGCCCCTCCAACGACGGCGCCGCAACGGCATCATTGATCGCCTCGGCATAGACGAACCCGTCCCACATGGGGACGTAGCTCACGCGCGACCCGATGAGCCACGCGACGATGCACCCCGCGGTCGCGAGGACGCTGGCCGACGCGAGTCGATGTCGCGCGCGGGCGGATGTGCGCGAGATCACATCGGCCGGACGCGCCGTGAGGCGAACCGGGGCTGCCATCGAGCCCAGCGCTGCGCAAACTCCGCACCGTCACCCAGGTCATCCTGAGGCGGCGGTCGCCTGCCCTCGAGGTTCAAGGGGTCAGGTTTCTTGAAACGCGTTTCAAGAAACCTGACCCCTTGAACGACCCCTTGAACCTCGAACCTCAGTCGTTCCTCAGCGCCTCCACCGGATCGACCTGCATTGCCCGGCGCGCCGGAACCCAGCTCGCGGCCGCGGCGATCGTCACGAGCACGAGCGACACCGCGCCAAGCGTTGCCGGGTCGGTCGGCCGGACCTCGAACAGCAACGACTGCAGCAGCCGCGTCGTCGCGAGAGCCCCGGCGAGCCCGATTACCACGCCGATTGCCGTGAGTCGCACCGACTGCATGATGATCATGCGACCGACGTCCCCGCGTTGCGCACCGAGCGCGACACGGACTCCGATCTCGCTTCGCCGCTCGCCGACGACATACGACACGACGCCATACAGGCCAATCGCGCTGAGCAAGAGGGCCATCCCCGACGCGATGCCGAGCAGCGTGAGCGTGAACGTGCGCTTCGCCATCGAGCGCGCGATCACCTGCTCCATCGACTGCTCGTTCGCGATCGCAACGGTCGCATCGAGCTCGGCGATCGCGCGGCGCACTGCCGGGGCGAGCGCCGTCAGGTTTCCGGTCTCCGATCGCACGATGACCTGGAGTTGGCGCGGCGTACCCTCGAGCCGCGCATCCTCCAGCGCGATCATCGGGAAGAATACCGCCTGCGTCACCGGCTGATCGAAGCCGTTGCCGCGCATGTCGTCCGTCACGCCAACCACGCGGTACCATGTCTTCCCGGCGAAGCAGCAGCGAATCCCCTTTCCGATCGCGTTCTCGTTCGGCCAAAGCTGCTGCGCGAGCGCGCGCGTCACGACCGCCGGACCCGCTCCGGCGTTCGTCTCGGTCCACGTCGGCGTACGACCTTCGACCCGGATACGAAGGGCCTCGAAGTATCCGGGGGCGGCGCGCATGACGAGGATGCACGCGTTCTTCATCTCCTCGCGCGTCGCGGCTTCGGTCATCACTCCGGTGCAGCCCGTCGACATCGCGGGCGGAACTTGCTCACCGAACCCGACGTCACGGACGCCGGGCAGCGCACCGACCCGCTTCGACAGCTGCTCGACGAACTGGGCAACGGAGCGGTCGCTCGCATAACGAACAGCGGGAAGCGCGACCGCCATCGTGAGGACGCCGGCGGCGTCGAACCCTGGCCGAACGTTCCGGAGATTCTGGAAGCTTCGCACCATGAGTCCCGCGGCCGCGAGCAGCACGAGCGCGAGCGCGACCTGCCCTGCAACGAGGGCCCCGCGCACGGCGTGCCGACGACGACTCGCGGTCAGCGTGCGCGAGCCCTCGCGCAACGTCTGCACGTTCATCTTTGCGTTCGCCATCGGGATGAGCGCGAAGATCACGCCGGTGACGACCGCCAGCGCGATCGCCACACCGATGCTTGGTGCCGAGAGGTGGACCTCATCGAGTCTCGGAATTCCGCTCGGCGCCGCTGAAAGCAGGCCACGCAATCCGGCAGAGGCGACCATCACGCCGAGCGCTGCGGCGGCAACGGAGAGCACGAGTCCTTCGATGAGGAAATGGGCGGCGAGATGCGAGCGCGCCGCGCCGAGCGCCATCCGCATCGCCATCTCGCGGCGCCGTGCGTCCACCCGAACGAGGAAGAGGTTCGCGACGTTCGCGGCCGCCACGAGGAACACGAGCGCGACGGCGCCGAGCAGAATCCAGAGCGCGCGCGTGACGACGTCGCCAACGACCCAGTCCCGCAACGGCGTAACGGCCGCGCTGAACCCCGTACTCTGCATGAACCGTTCGTTGTAGGCGGTCGGGAAGACTTCCGGGAAGCGCTTCACGAGTGGCGCGAGCTCACGCTCGAGGTCCGCGGCCGCGTACCCCGCGCGCAGGCGACCGATGCCCGACCACGTGTGGTTGTTGCGCGCCGGCATTGCGGGATCGACGTGCGCCGGCATCCAGATGTCGATGCGCTCGTCAGGCAGCTGTGCGCCGGGCTGGAGCACGCCAATGATCTGGAGCGGGAAGCCCTCGATGTCGATCGTCTTCCCGACGACACCGCGGTCGCCGGCGTAGCGCCGTAGCCAGAAGTCGTAGCCGAGGAGCGCGATCCTGGGCGGCCCGTCGTTGAGGTTGTCCTCGGAGGTGATGAGCCGGCCGGCGTACGGGCGAAACCCGAGCGTGGACAACAGCGACGCACTCACCGAGGCCGAGTTCACCCGCTCGGCCCGCGTGCCGGCGTCGCCGAGCACGTTCGCCTGGCTCCGCTGATAGACGCCGATGTCCTCGAGCCCGCGTGCGTGCTCCTTGAAGTAGAACATCTCGTGCCGGCCAAGCCACCAGCGCGTGTCGGGGCCCATGCCGGGCATGGGTGTGTCGATGTAGACGAGACGGTCGGCGTTCGCATACGGGAGCGGCCGGAGCACGACGGCATCGAGCACGGTGTAGATCGCCGTCGTGGCGCCCAGACCTAACGCGAGCGTGAGGACGGCAGGCACGGTAAACGCCGGGTGTCGCGCGAGCCGGCGAAGGGCATGGCGGATCTCGTCCTTCATCACACTTCTCCATTCCGTGCGGCCACGGGTATCGAGAATGCGCTGGTCGATGTCGTGAAGGTGCGCGCGGACCGAGTCGACGTCGCCGAACTCGTCGAGGGCCTGACGATGAGCCTCGGCTGACGTCAGGCCGGTGGCCACGAGGTCGGCGATGCGCTCGTCGAAGTGGAAGCGGAGCTCGTCGTCCACGTCCCGACGCACGTCACCGCGCCAGAACGTGAGGTAGCGGCGCCACGATGGGGTCATCATCGCCGGTGTGACAACGAGACGTCCGAAAGCGTTGCGGCTAACCAGCCGCCATCACGCCGGCGACGGCGGCGACGTACTGGTTCCACGTTTCCGTTTCGGCCTTGAGCGCGCGGCGGCCGTCGGCGGTGATGCGGTAGAACTTCGCCCGCTTCCCCTTGTCGGAGGTGCCCCACTCCGACGCCACCCAGCCGCGTTCTTCCATGCGGTGCAGCGAGGTGTAGAGGGCGCCGTCGAGGATGCGGAACGTGTTGTTCGATCCTTCGCGGATGAACCGGGCGACGGCGTAGCCGTGCTTGGGGCCCCAGGAGAGAGAGCGCAGCACGAGCACGTCGAGCGTTCCCTGGAGGAGGTCGAGCTCTCTGTCGGTCATGGTCCGATCATACCCTCAAACGTTGATTCAATCAAGTGTTGAGGCAATACCAGTGGGGGCAACGATGGCACCGAGTCGTTCATGCATGCGAGCATCCCGTCCGACGCGCGACGCTCGTTCGTCGAGAAGATCCGCGACACGCTCGGCGACTCGATTCGCGCGCGCGCGACGCTCGTCGACACGGCCGTCGACTCTCCCGCCGACGCGCGGAGCTACCTTACGAGGCGGGTCGCGCTGACAGCGCGTCAACTCGGCAGCGCTTCACGATCATCGCGTCGTCGAGGTCGCGACCGGCTTCGCTGTCGTCACGCTGATCGTGGTAGCGGCGTTCGTTCACGATGGCGATGACGCGATGCAGGTCAGTCCGGGCTCCCGGCTATTACGGCCCAGAGACGGAGACGGTTACGGATCCTACGGGCGATTGCCGCCGGCTCGTCGCGTCCGGGGAAACGCCGTGGCGGTCCCGAGCGTCTCTGTGGCGTACCCCACGCGACCGTTCGGTTCATGCGGCCAACAGATGGATAGACAGCTACTGCGCCGGTTCCTCGAGATCTACCCGTTCCAGCCCGCCACCGCTGTCTGGCGCGCATCGGAAGTCGCGGCGCTCGCACGGGCCGACTTTCCCGCCGGTCTGGGACTCGACCTGGGTTGCGGTGACGGACGCCTCACGCGAGTCCTCTCCGAGAAGGTCGGCGGGCTGCGGCTCGTCGGGATCGACGTGGATCCGCAGGAAACGATGCTCGCCGAAAACGAGCGACTCTACGAGCGCGTCCATACAACCACGGCCGAGCACATACCCGAACCCGACGCGTCGTTCGACTTCGTCGTGTCCGTTTCGGTGATGGAGCACATCCCGAACCTCGAAGCCGTTCTGACCGACGCCGCCCGCGTGCTCAAGCCCGGCGGTCGTCTGATCACCACCGTCCCGAGCGTCGGTTTCCACGGATGTCTGCGCGGTCCATTGCTGCCGGGATCGTCACGTGAGGAATACCTGGAGGCGGTCGACCGGCGCGTCGCGCACGTGAACTATTGGACCACGCAGACCTGGCATGCCGCGCTCGGGCGGGCGGGCATGCGTTTGCTCGAGGCGCGACCGATTCTTTCTCGCGACGAGATGCGCCGGTGGGAGACGCTCTCGCGGATGACCGCTGGGGTACTCGAAGCCGCGTCCGGCGGGAAACGTCCGATCGACATCCAGCGCTCGCTCGGCATGCGGAAGCCTGGGCAACGAATGCCTGGTCCCTTGGCGGCCCTCCTGGCGGGTGTGTTGTCCATCGGGCTGGATGACGCCACGCCGTCGAGCGAGGCGGAGAGCGGCTGTCTCCTGGTTGTCGCCGAGCGACGCGGCACGCCAGAGATGTCGTGATGGCCGCGAAGCTTCGGGTCGCGGAAATCGGGCTGGGTTGGGTCGGCCTCAACCGCCATCTTCCCGCGATGACCAGGCACGGCGGCTTCGACGTCGTCGGCCTCATCGACCGTCATCAAGGGACGGCAGAACGTGAGGCGAAGTCGCGCGGGATCCGTCGCCACCATTGCGGCAGCGACGTCGCGTCGGTGCCGTGGCTCGCCGAGATCGACGCGATCGTCGTCGCTACCGCCCCGTTCGCGCACTACGAGATCATTCGGTCGGCGCTGGAGTGCGGAAAGCACGTGCTCACCGAGAAGCCGTTCACGATGACCGTAGAAGAGGGCGAGTGCCTGGTGCGGCTTTCCCGCGAGCGACAGCGCGTCCTCGGCATCGTGCACAACTTCCAGTTTGCGCCGTCGACGAAGCGGCTGCGACGGGACATGGCCAACGGCGTATTCGGCAGCGTGCGCGGCGTCGTAGCGACACAGTATGGCAATCCACGGCGTCGCCTCCCGACGTGGTACGAGGACTTGCCGCTCGGACTCTTCTACGACGAGAGTCCGCATCTCCTCTACCTGCTGCGTCGCCTGTCGCCGGGGCCGCTGCGCCTGCTCGCCTGTGACGTCTTCCCGAGCACATCGGGGAAAGTGACGCCCGCGATCATTCAGGCCCAGTACGAAGGCGGCACAGGCGCGGAGCGGATTCCCGTGACCCTGTCGCTCCATTTCGAGAGCCCGGTGAGCGAATGGCACGTCACCGTGCTCGGTGAGAACTGCCTGGGGGACGTCGACGTGTTTCGCGACATCTACGTTCGCCTCCCTAACGATGACGCGCACACATCGATGTCGGTGCTTCGAACGTCGATGGCCGCGACGTGGGGCCATTGGCGTCAGCACCTGACGCGTGGCCCGCTCCATCTCATGGGCAAGCTGCAGTACGGCAACGACGAGGTGTTCGCGCGTTTCCATACCGCGGCGACCACGTCCGCTCCGCTCACGGACATCTCGGCCGACGACGCGCTCGCGGTCCTTCGCATGCAGCACGAGATCGTGGACACGGGGCGCAGGCTGTAGCGCATGGTCCGCGACGTCGCACGGCGTCGACTGTCAGACCACGGGCGCCGTTAGGCGGCGAGCCGCTCCGGCGTTCGCGCCACGGCGGCGTAGAGCGCTTCGTAGTCACGCGCCGTCGCGTCCCAGCTCCACCGGCGCTCCGCCCATGCGCGCCCGTCACGAGCGAGGCGAGCGCGCAGCCCGTCATTGACGGCGAGCGTGGCAACGGCGTTCGCCAGCTCGTCGACGGAATCGCACGCCGCCACGACGTTGCGGTCGAGCGACGTGGCGTAGCCGGGATCCCAGAGAATCGCGATAGCGACACCGGTTGCCAGGGCCTCCTGGACGACGAGTGGGAACCCTTCGCCCGTGGATGCCTGGACCATGATGTCGACCGCGCCAAACAAGCGTGGCATCTGGTCGTACGGGACGATTCCGAGGTCCGTCAACCCTTCAGCCCGGAGTCCACGGCGCGCGCCACAGACGACGAGGTGGAACGCATCGCGGGGCATCGCCAGGACGGCGTCGAGATTCTTCTTGTCGCTGTCACGCCCGGCGAAGAGCACCAGCGGCTTGTCGTCAGGCAGGCCGAACGCGCGACGGAGCTCGCCGCGCTCGGCCGCTCGGCTCACGGCGAAGCGTTTCGTGTCCACGCCGTTTCCAATGAACCGGATATCGGCAGAAGGAAAGCGGTCTCGAAGCCACCGCTGAATTCTGGCATTGATGGTGACCACCGCCCGGCTCGCACCCACGACGCGAGAGCCGATGGATGACCAGGCGGCGGCTTCAACGGCGTTCACGAGCCTGCTCGGATAGCTCACGAACCCGACATGCTCCGTGAGCACGAGCGGCACGCCATGCTGACGTGCAACGCGGGCAGCATGAATCGTCCCGGGGTATAGCGCACCGTGGGCGTGCAATACGTCGAACGAGGCGAGCGACTTCACGGCGGTGGCGAGACCGGTTCCCACGGGAATCGGGTACGGGATGCCGAATCGCTCGGTCACGTTCACCGCGGGCGTTCGGTGCACCGTAATGCCGTCTTCGACCGTCGTCCCGGGTTTGCCGCCAACCGAGCAGGTGACGATGCTCACGTCATTTCGACGAGCGAGCTCACGAGCGAGGTTCCAGACGACGATCTCCACTCCACCCGGATGCGGCGGATAGTAGTGGCAGAGCATTCCGATTCGCATAGCGAGAGTTACTGGACTCGAACTCCACTGCCGCTGGCAGGGACAGCCCGCGTGTTGCGTCGGCATCCCGGGGGCCGTCCGTGGCCGGGCGACGTGCCAGGAGTCACTACGCCGTCCCTTCCCCCCGAGCGCCGGACAATGACACCGACTGCCTGCCTCAAGACGCATCGATGAGACCCGGTGCAACCGAAGGCGGGCTCCCGTTGCGGTGGCTCGACCGGATAGCGGTGCTGTGCGTGATCTTCCTCGTGGTGAGCCCGCTCATCGCGATCGAGTTGGCCGAGCCTGGCCTGCTCAATCTCGCACGTGGCGTAAACACGTTCTTCGAGCAGTATCGCCGTCACGAAACAGTCTTCCTCGCCATCATGGCGGCGTTCGCCGTCGGCACGGCCGTCGCTGCTCGGCGAACTCGCCTGGCGCACCCTGCTACGACCGTTTCGAAGCCGATCGAGAAGAGCGCAGCGTATCTGATCGCGATCGCGGTGCTGGTGTTCGCGGCAACGGCGGCGGGAACGTGGGGCGTGATGCACGCGTTTCCGTTCTCGATGGACGAGTACGTGGCGAACTTTCAGGCGCGTGCTTTCGCAGAAGGCCGTCTCGCCGTGCCGCTGCCCCAGGAGTGGCATCAGTTCGGCCGCGCGCTGACGCCGGTCTTCGTGGTCCATGACGCGGACAAGCACGTGTGGCTCTCGGCATACTGGCCGATCTACGGCTTGCTGCGGGCTGCGTTCGTGTACGCCGGCGGCGATCGATTCCTGAACCCGCTGCTCGCCGCGGCCGCCGTCCCACTCGTGTACGCGGCAGCCCGGCGGCTTTGGCCGGACGACCGGAGGCGCGCGTGGCTCGCCGTTGGATTCCTGGTGTTATCGAGCCAGTTCCTGTTCATGTCGATGACCGG